>Ga0265297_10000285_pt1 | contig 168499 bp, 188 predicted proteins | sample Munlanlwell13791_FD_192502 | JGI IMG/M metagenome (GOLD analysis project Ga0265297, IMG submission 192502) | Leachate microbial communities from a municipal landfill in Southern Ontario, Canada - Leachate well 137-91 | ecosystem: Engineered > Solid waste > Landfill > Unclassified | place...
ACTTGTTGCCAAGGCCGGCGATCTTTGTATATTCCTGGTGCAGGAAATAATCCTCAAACCCGCCCATATTTTTTCTTTCGATGTACTAAGATAAAAATCTAAGCCGGGTTTTTCGCTATTCTCTTTAGTACCTTCAGCCGGCAGATCGACCTTCGCCGAGACCTGCTTTGCCTCGCCCGTGCCGGTATTCTCGATCCGGACCGTGAGATCGAACGGGGTGTCCTGGGTGAGCCGCGTGGGATTGGTGTCTACCGACACAAAACCGAGCTCGGCCTTGCCCAGAAACAGGATATCAATGCTGGTGGTCTGGGTCATGACCGTGCCATCGATGGCGCTGTACTGGATCGTCACAGGGACCTTTACCAGGCCGGCGGACATCTTTTTGTCGGAGAGCAGGATCACGTTTGCGGTCTTTTTCTCTCCGGCAGGGATTGTCCCGAGGTTGAACAGGTCTGTATTCTTCGGGGCAACCATGGTGCTGCTCGCGTTTTCGAGCTTCAGCGTGACGTCAGATGCCAGCATCTCCCCGGAGTTTTTGACCGTAACCATGACCGGGATCTCGTCTCCCGGGTTCTGGCTGCCGGTCAGGGTGCTGTCCAGGATCAGGATTGCAGTTTTCTGGATACCGAGAGCCGTGTTGACATTAACCGGGATCGGGTATTTTGAGCTGCTGGCTCCTTTGGCCTCAATCCAGACTTCCGGGTAATAAAGCCCGTTTGCTGACGGGGCCTTAAAGGAGAAGGTGACAGGGAGGGACTGGCCCGGGCCGAGGTTCCCGATCTTGTCATAGTCCTTGGTCAGGACGGCAACACCGTTTCCCTCGAGATGGACATTGTCGATGTTGACCGTCATGTCCGTGGTCTTGACAACCGTATAATCGTCAGCGGAGAGTTTTCCGGACTTCTCGATGACACTGGCACTGCCGGCGGTATTCTCGAGTACGACTGTAATCGTCCCGAGACTGTCCGGCATCAGTACCGAGGGAGAGACTGTGTAACTGGTGATCGTTATCGTCGGTGCATCGGCTGCGTGGACCGGGGATACCAGCAGGACCGCGAGTCCGAACAGGACGATGAGCGTGATGAGCGTGCTGAATTTTTTCATGATTTCATTCCGGTTATTTCCATATTCGTTCATATTGCTTCCAGAGAGAGAGAACCAATACCCTGGCTCAGGGTGATCTCATTGACCGCACGTGACGAATTGAACACCGCAGTCACGAACTGATCGCCATCCTGTACAAACCCGTGGTTATCGATATCGCCTATACCGTTATGTACCCTGATACGGGTATTGCTGTCCCGGGGAACACGCAGGGTAAGGTCGCCGACACCGCACTTGATCAGTGCGTCGTATCGCTTACCCCGGTACCCGCCAAGATCGATGATCGTATCACCTGCACCGGTATGGACATCCAGGGTCTCGAGGTTGAGCGTGCCAAGATCGAGCAGGTTGTCACCTGCCCCGACATTCACATCGAGCCGTAACGGGACCTGATCGGTTAAGGAGATCTCCCATCGGTTGGGGGAGTCTATCGCAAACCACTCCTTTCCTTTGTGCCCTTTCTCGTTCATGGTCACGGATTTTATAGAACCATTGATACTTTGTACCAGGTCCGGCTGCCATACAGCGGCGGTTGAAAAAACCGTTGCCTCCATCAGTGCCGTGGCTGGTGCACCACCCTGCAGGGATAATTCCCCGGCGCCGATGGTAATCTTGACATCTCCCTTTGTAGCCCCGTCAAGTGGGATCACGGTGGTATTGGGTGAGGCGGGGGTCGTGTGCCGGAAGGGTGACATGGCCTGACCCGGTTGCGGGGGGAAATCCCCGGAGAGTGCAAGGAGACCGAATCCTATAGCGAAGGATACGATCGTGAGCGCCACCAGCCAGAGGATGACCCGGGTCGAACTGATACCTCCGATCCGGAGGTTACACGCAATGCAGAGAGGGCGTTTGGGTTTCTGATCGTCAGTGCTCATGATTCTTCCTCCGTTCCGGCGATCACGGCGATGTTCCATTTGAGGTACTGTATGCCGATGCGGTAGAAGAACCGTGCAAGGTAGTAATCCCCGATCACGAGCAGGAGTCCGAATGTCGTGATACCGATGGAGAAGAACACTCCCGCCACGGGTGACTGCCAGATCGCGAATGCCGGAATACCCAGGATCTGCAGGACAGAGTAGATGAACGCAGCAGGCCCGAAGATGGCAAACATGATCCCGAGGATGAAAACCACCATCAGCAGGACCACGAGAAGGATGAACGGTATGAGCACAAAGACCAGGTTGAAGAGCCCGAGCCCCAGGGTGGCCAGCACCGCATGGAAGATATTTTTACAGCTCTTTACGTCCTCGGCCTGTTTCACGAGGTGGGTAGCACGGATCTCCCGTGCAACATCCTCCGGTGACCCGAGCGAGCGGAAGAGCTCCTCCTCCGACCGGCCGTCTGCCTTGCCGATCCGGAAGTGCTCGGCATAATCGGAGACGATATCGTTCAGTTCTTCCTCAGGGAGCGTGCCTTCGAGCCGGCTCCGGAGGATACGGGTGAATTCCTGTTCAGTCTGCAGCATCGTTCTTACCTTCCAGGAGCGCATTTACCGATGCCGCAAACCGCATCCATTCTTCCTTTTGTTCATGTTCTTCGTTCCTTCCGGCCTCTGTCAGCCGGTAATATTTCCGTGACGGCCCTCCTGCGGATTCCTGCAGGTAGGTAGTGACGTACCCTTCATCCTTGAGTCGGTGAAGGAGCGGGTATATCGTACCTTCGGAGATATCAATCCGTTTTGAGATCTCACCCACCAGTTCGTAGCCATAGCAGTCCTTGTGGGCCAGAACAGAGAGAACGCAGATCTCGAGTACACCTTTTTTGAACTGGATATTCATGGGATCTCCAACGCCGGTGGCATGCCCGGTCCCCGGCACCACAGGGGTTTTTTCTGCATTGCAGATGTTCGTGATACCGGGGCAGAGTACAGAGGGTAGATTGCCGGGCCTGCGTGTTAAGTGCTTAACACAGTATCTTGCAGTGCAAGGTACTAACTATTGTTGAGAATGCCACGTATATAATTCCATCGTTTTTATTTATCCCACCCTCAGGGAATCACTCACCCCCCATCCCCGATATACTACCGGATCGCCGCGTGCAAACATCTGAGAAGAGTATGAACTTTCTCAGCATGGCGGGTTGTTCCTGTACAAAGGTGAAATACCCATAGGTATAAAACTTACCGTGGGTAACTTAATCATACCAAGAGTATTTGCACAAGACAGGATTTTTTTTCCTGCACGCGCGAGGAACATACGGTATCCATGCCACGCATTATCCCGCAATACAGGGAAGAGGTGAAGCAGAAGATCGTTTTTGCTGCGTTCACGCTCTTCATCGAGAAAGGCTACCATGGTACCACGATGGGGGAGATTGCGGAGAGCCTTGGTGTCACCAAACCGGCACTCTACCAGTACTTTCCCGGTAAGGAGGACCTCTTTGCCGCAGTTGCTGAACATGCGAGGCAGGAGTTCAAGGGGACGCTCGAACGTGCCTATGCGGGCAGGAATATCCGGGACGGAAGCGCTGCGCTTTTCGATGCATTACTGAATTACGTGCCGCAGTTCAACGGCATGTACTCCGAGATGCTGCTCCTCGCCACCCGTAACGATCGCCTGCGCACGGTGCTCGTGCAGGACCGGACCGAGGACATCCGGGTGATCGAGCGCTTCATCTCCCGCCAGCAGGAGACAGGGCTCATCTCATCCAGGCTCGATCCCCGGGTCCTCGCGGTTGCCTGCGATGCGCTGGCCAACGGCCTCCTCATGGATGTCCTGATGGGCATGGACAGGGACGAGGCAAAAACCGTCTGGATTGCAGCACTGGAGCAGATGGTCAGAGTAGGACCGTAAAGTCCGGCGCGGCCGGCGGGCTATTCTCTTCAGGCCCGGTATGGTGCACTGATCCCTTCCCTGCAGGCACTCCGGGGTTCAGCCTTGGCTCAGGACGATAGAGACCACGCTACCTGCGATCCTGGACTCAAGGGAACGTTTCAGTGAGGTGGTAAAGTCCTGGACATCACCCATCTTCTGTTCCGGGTCAAACCCAAGAAAGATCTCGATGTAGATCCTGCTGCCGGACCGGCGCGAACGGACACCGTGGAACTCGTTGTATTGTTCGAACGAGGATGCAAGTTCCCTGAGGATGACAATCTGGAGTTCCTCATCAAGGGTTTTGTCAAAGAGGTCCGGAAGCGAGGAGGAGAACTCGCGGTACCCGGCAAACAGGAGGAAGCCGATAATGATGAAGGAGACGATCGGGTCGATATAATGCGCCCAGTCGTACTGGATGCAGAGAACCGAGAGTGACAGCGCAAAGAGGAGGAGGAGATTGGAGAAGGTCTTGGCCCTCCGCAGGCGCCACTGCGACTCCATGATCGGCGAGGGATCCTGTCTTGAACGGTGCTGGTAGGTATGCCAGTGGTGGTAATCGGCAATGCTTGCGATGATCATGAGCGGGATACCGATATATGCGGCAACCATGTCGAACGCCTCGGGATGCAGGAGCCGCTGGATAGTGAAGAGGACAAGGATACAGATGGAGACTCCCATCACGCTGCCGGTGATGATTCTTGTGAGGGTCTCGAACTTGCCCATGCCGTAATCGTAGGTGAACTTCCCGCCGGCTTTCATCCTTCTGATGATCATGAGGGCAAAGAGGGTGGCGAGGACCTCATTTGCATATTTGAAGACATCGGACAAGAGCGCAGCCGACCCGGAGAGGATGACGGCAATAGTCTCCGGGACCAGGATGAGAAAATCCACGCAGAGACCGCGAAAGACGAGCTTCTCGCGGGACTCTTTCGCACCCTCTGCATCGTTCACGATCTCATTGCCTGCCATGTATGTCTATACACGTAGGGCAGGAATACTAAAAAAAGTACGGGGGGCTGTTCCTGCTGACATGCATTCATGTCTTTTTCAAATGCGATCAGGATCGCGATGAAAACGTTTCAAGCAGAGTCTGATGAAAAAATTTTAGTCAAAGTCCGCTGAAATTTTTCGTGCAGCCACGGGGTTCAGACTTTGCTCTTAAAAAAACAGCGGGCTGCGTATCCAGAAATTGTATCGCATTTCCAAAGCGATGCGATACTGCAAACCTCGTGTCACAATTGATGAGAGGTGTGGAGATTTTTTTAAAATGGACAGTGCCTGTGGCACACACTACCGGTACCCTTTTTTTTCTCCGGAGAAATATGCGCAATATTCCTCCTGGGACATACCGGCTTTATCGATCAACTTACACAACAATCCAATACCGAGGTCCCGTTCGGCATGAACCGGGACTGACAGGTGAACCAGACTTCCCTCTTTTGTCAGGATATGGTGGCTGCCCTCAACGTGGTTCTCAACCCATCCAGCCCGCTTGAATGCAGCGATGTGCTTATTTCCGCCCGCACGCGGAAGTTTAGGCATAATTTATACCGGAAGTATCGACATCGATACTCATGCGGGAAGGCAGGGACGTGATGTGGATCTTACCCGATGCTGTCTTCAACCGGGACTTGATGCAACCGATAATTGCTTCATTGATATTTTCAATTGCTTCCTTGAGAGTGTCGCCTTCAGTCATGCATCCCGGCAGATCGGTACATTCCACAACATACCGCCCGTCTTCATCCAGTTCAATTAAAATTGAGAATTTCATAGTCTGATCTTATATTTACCATATGCAGGGGGCTTCAATAAAGATATGTAAGTGGGATGCGGGAGGTTTTTGGCTGGCTGCGTATCCAGAAATTGCGTGACCTTCCTTACGTCATGCAATACAGTAAACCTGTTTTTGCAATTGATGTGAGGCGGCAGAAATTTCGTGGGGGCGGCGGCGCTTAGCCCCCATAACGCGGTCTACTGTCAATATAGAGAGAGTATAGCCACAAACAACAGTTCGAATAATTGAACATAACGAACCGGCAATATTCCTGCATGGTAAGCGAAGAGTTGAGTGCTTCCCAGATTATTGAGATTCATAATGAAATCATTCAGGAATTTGGTGGGGAACACGGCATGCGGGATCCTGCAACACTAGATTACACCGTTTATCGGGTAAACCGTTCACGCAACATATACAGGAAAGCAGCCATTGCGCTTCATGGAATCTGTACCGGTCACCCGTTTATTGATGGCAACAAGCGATCCGCACTCGTAACCACTGATAACCTCTTAAGAGAACACCATTACAAAATCTGTGCATCAAATGACGATGTAGTTATATTCATGCTGGATGTAGCATCGTACACCCATAGCATGGAATCCGTTGAATCCTGAATAAAAAAGAATACGGTATTGGACGATTAGAGCCGGCTGAGCTTCTGCAGTGCTGAGCGATATTCTATCTTGGTTTTGTTGAGGTTTTCCCGCTGCAGATTCGTGAGATGCTCTGAAGATTTTTTCTCACTGCCCTGCTTCTCTACACTCTTTGCCATTAATATTCATTCATGTTCTGAAGTCTTATTAATTTCCATTGGGAACCCCATCTTTCAACATCTACCTACAGTTCAGGCATTTTTTCGACGGGTTCGGCTTAAAATTTTTATGCACAGCCATGGGGTTAATACCCGGGTCTGGAAAAATGGCTGGCGACATATCCAGAAATTGCGTAGCCTTCCTTACGTCATGCAATACCGCAAACCTGTTTTACACTTGATATGAGGCGGTGGGGGTTTCGGGATCTGGGGGAGGGCGCTCCTTGACCAGCGATAGTTTGACCAGGATGGAACGGATGGAACGGATGAAACGGGATATCGAAATCCGGGCGGATGGGACACCGATGCTCACGGAGCGTGCGGCTTCCACAAAGATTCCGGCTCCTGCTCCGTTACCGGATTCCACACCGGCACCGGTACCGGATATGGCGAATCTGCCGGGACTATACCCGGGGGGATCTGCCCCCTCTTCTGACAAGGGAGGATAACCACCTCTTTTTTAGAGTGTCAGTACTCTCACCTGCCCGGATCGGTAAAAATGGCCCATCCGGGCCTGTAATGAGTCCCGTTTCACTCTTTCGGAATTTCAGCGACCGGCCTGTTTCGGGGGTTTTTGCGGGGAGTCTCACGGGAAATCCCGCATTAGGCCCCGTTTGCTTATCCGGGGATTTTGCGAGGAGAAAAACCGGCCTGTTTAGAGCTTGTTTAAATCGAGGATTGGGTGGGGAGATGAGGTTTGGGTTGTGGAGGGGGGTGATCCGGGGCCCGGCGGCCACTATGGGGGTTTTGGAGGGGTTCGGAGTTTTACGTCGAAGAATCCTTCGGATTCTTCTCATCCTCGTGGTTCTGACGAACCACTCGCACGTCGAAGAACGGGACCGATCTGACACTTTTATCGGATCTTCCCCCTCATCCGACGAGGGAATATAACAACCCCTTTTTTAGAGTATCAGTACTCTCACCTGCCCGGATCGGTAAAAATGCCCATCCGGGCCTGTAATGAGTCCCGTTTCACTCTTTCCGGTTTTCAGCGACCGGCCTGTTTCGGGGGTTTTTGCGGGGAGTCTCACGGGAAATCCCGTTATTGGCCCGGTTTGCTTATCCGGAGGTTTTGTGAGCGAAAAAACCGGCCGGTTTAGAGCTTGTTTTAATCGAGGATTGGGTGGGGAGATGAGGTTTGGGTTGTGGAGGGGGGTGATCCGGGGCCCGGCGGCCGCTATGGGGGATCTGGGGGGGTTCGGCGTTTTACGTCGAAGAATCCTTCGGATTCAGTCGAAGAACTTCGTTCTTCGAAGACGGTTGTCTTCTCATGTCTCAAGTCTGATGACTTTTGACATTCTCCTGCTTCGGGTCTGTTGACCCCCAGCATTCTCCGCCTCGTGGTTCTGACGAACCACTCGCACGTCGGAGAACCGGGGCAATCTGACACTTTTATCGGATCTTCCCACACCTGCGGGGGTCGCTCGGCCGAGTCGAAGTTTCACTTCTCCAATCGACCCTCGCTGATGCGACGGTCGATTCCTGTCGGGGCCTCGCTGGGCAAATTGGTTTAAGGGAGTAACCGGTTCCTGAACCGCCGCGGGGGCGTCCCTCCGGGGGCGGCGGCGTTCATCGTATCCGGGGGTATGGGGGCATCAGCCCCCATCTTGCAATCTGCTCAATACATGCGTTACCCATTCAAAACAACGATGAGTCGAAAGCGTTCAATCAAAAATGGACGTTAACTGTTGCACATACTATCGGTACCCTTATTTTTCTCCGGAGAAATATACGCAATATTCTTCCTGGGACATACCGGCTTTATCGATCAACCTGCACAACAATCCAATACCGAGATCACGTCCGGCATGAACCGGGATTGACAGGTGAACCAGACTTCCCTCTTTTGTCAGGATATGGTGGCTGCCCTCAACGTGGTTCTCAACCCATCCAGCCCGCTTGAATGCAGCGATGTGCTTATTTCCGCCCGCACGCGGAAGTTTAGGCATAATTTATACCGGAAGTATCGACATCGATACTCATGCGGGAAGGCAGGGACGTGATGTGGATCTTACCCGATGCTGTCTTCAACCGGGACTTGATGCAACCGACAATTGCTTCATTGATATTTTCAATTGCTTCCTTGAGAGTGTCGCCTTCAGTCATGCATCCCGGCAGATCGGTGCATTCCACAACATACCGCCCGTCTTCATCCTGTTCGATTAAAATTGAGAATTTCATAGTCTGATCTTATATTTACCATATGCAGGGGGCTTCAATAAAGATATGTGAGTGGGATGCGGGAGGTTTTTGGCTGGCTGCGTATCCAGAAATCACGGGGTCTTTGTGAATTGAGGCAATATCGCAAACCTGTTTTTTTGAGTGTTGTGCGGTGGCGATTTCGTGGAAGAGAGCGGGCGCTCCTTGACCGGCAATAGTTTGACCAAGATGGAACTGATGAAACGGGATGTCTTTGAAAATCCCGATGAACTTATTGCATTCATGCAGGACCTCAAAAAGGAGCGGGAGGGTAAGGGACCATAATTTTTTTCCTCTGACTCCATCATCAGAACGTTCATCGGCTCCGCCCGCGACACTACCTTATCATGCCTGATGCCCGGGAATTGTCCCACAGGGTAGTTGAACTCGCCGAATCCGGTCAATACGATGAAGGCACTCAATCTCGTGAACAAGGGAATTAGACTCGATGGCAACAATGCGAATGTGTGGTATAACAAGGGGATGGCCCTTATAAATCTACAGAAATATCATGAGGCTATCCGTGCGTTTGATAAAGTTCTGAAGATACATCCGCATGACAACCGGGCACGCGAACAAATGGACCTGGCACAGAAGAAAATTATGGAGTTGTGTAGTTTCTCTCCGTCGTCTCCGGAAAACAGATGAAATTGATCAAGTGAGGGACCGGAGAAATATGAGTTGTCATGAGCCGGTCGCGGAGCCTGGTGCGGGTATGGCGAAGATGATCGGTTTTTTGCATTTACGAAGATAATTACGGATCCCGCTGGGAGTGACCGTCATGGTCCTAACCCCTCGGAAGAGAACCTGTCTCTTTCACCAACATCATAATTTTTGTTTCAACATAGTTATCAAGAATCAAATATATTTTTAAAACGTGCGAGTGATTCAAGACAAAAGGCGGTTGTTAATTCTTCGGAACCATAGAATGATTCAAGACCTAAAAACAAGGCTGTTCTCTGCCACGACCCATCTTCAGATTGCTTACTGATAAGAATCTCTCCAAGATTTTTCAGAATACATTCATCATCATACCCAAAATTCATAAGCGTACTCATTGCTAGTGCAATTGTTAGATCATCCTCGAAACCATCAACGCATTGCCTTTCGATTATCCGATTAAAAATAGTTTCCTTCGTTTTATGAAATGAAGTCACGCCATTGAAATAGACACGAGAGATAGCGTAATACAGAAACATGTCGTCTAAATAATAATAATGTGAATCCGTTTCTTTACCTTCTAAAATTGTACCGATTAACCATGCAATAGAATTCTCTGTCTCCCGACAGGAACCTAAATAACAGATTACATTTGCATTAACTACACTGTCCACATCATTTTTATCGTCGGATATTCCCAACCATGTATAAAAAAGACCATCCGTATTTTGATTATGTATGATATGACTGACATTATCTCTCAATTGGATATGGGGATGATTTTTCCGAAGAGAGATCGATGCACAGCAGGTATCATCTAAATCAAAAGGTAACCTTCTCAAATTTCTTGAGCTAAAATATTGGAATAGACCCGGGCCAACCAACTCCTCACTTAAAAAAAAACATGCTTTTTTGATCATTTCATTTACTTCGCGATGATCGATAAAACTAATACAATTAACAATCTGGGAGGTCGCGAATACTGAACTATCGAAATAACAATTCTCTTTCATTTCGCGATAAGGGCAGGCATATACAGGGAATTCCCCGTAGGGTAATTGATGTGAATATAAAAAATTAATACCTGATTGGATTGATTCGTTAAAAAAACGGTTTAAAAAAAATGAATTGCTCAAAAACATATTTGATTAATCCTCTGTTAAAGGGAACCTTGTTAAATTCATTGATGTTCGATTGCCAGATAAGCTTTAGCTTTTTAGAGTTTGAATCGAGTGTAAAATCACCTTTGTTGTATATTTTATAAAAATGAGAATGAAAACAGAACAATAACAGACATTAATAAAATTTGATACCCTACACATAGATCTGAAAAATTATTAAATGCAAGATTGTGAATGCCTCTACTTAATTAAACGGGTGTTACTTCAGAAGTCTTTTAATTATGAATCTATTAATGCTATTGTTAAGGACAAAATGTTGAAAAATATTAATGAAATGCATTTATACGTTACAAGCCGTTGCAATATGAACTGTTCTTATTGCTCTGACGTTATCAAGCGAACTAATCCCAGTGGCAATCCTTTTATGGATTTAGATATTGGAAAAAAATATGTGGAATTAATTTTCTCAAATTCTACTCGTGATCGAATCACTATTGTTTTTCATGGGGGTGAACCTACATTACAGTCGCTGAAGTGGTATCAGCAACTAATTGAATACATTGAATTCCAGGCCCGTAACCATAATAAAAAGGTAAATCTCGCTTTGCAAAGTAATTGCATGAGAATTTCTGATGAATTTATCGAATTATTCAATAAAAATAAAATCATTATTGGTGCAAGTTTAGACGGCCCACCAGAAATTAATGATCTTACACGAGTTAACGGCGAAGTGGCTTTGTCCAATATTCTTCGACTTCAAGCCATAAATCGTCTGGGTGGCGTTATTTGTGTGATTACCGATAAAAATTGTAATGATGTTGAGACTATTTTAAGGTTTTTTGAAAAATGTGGATTGAATTCACTAAGCTTTAATATTTTTTACTCAGTTGGCGAAGGAAATAAATTGCCCCCACTTTCTGCGAAAAAGATCTTTGAGGTTTATAAAACGACATATGAATATATGAGATCCACTTCAGGAAAAGGAGTGAAAGAGCGATCCGTGTCAATTATGATATCGAAATTCCTCAATCCTTTAAGTAAAGAAGAATTGTTGACGAATCTGAATTGCTATTCACCCTTTTGTCATGCAGGTATTTTTAACATTATTTGTGATACTGAGGGTAATTTATTTCCATGTGGTTGTTCTGACGTTTTAAAGTTCAAATTGGGTACAATTCATTCGATAGATAAGCAACACTATGTAAATGTTTTAAAAATGTTACATAAAAAAAGTGAAAAATATGATAAATCATGTAGTAGCTGTTTTGCCAATTCGATTTGCTCCTTTTCTTGTCCAGCATTTCATGAAGAAGACCCCATTACTGAACGAAATTTGTGCGAGGCAACTAAAATATTTTATCAATTTCTTGAGGAAGAGCCACGAGAAATTATTACTGAGATTGCCTCTGGTACAGAATTTTATCGAGGTAAACAGACTCACTGAAGTTGTTCAAAGATATTGTTAGAATATATTACAAATAATCCCCCGATATTTTTTCAAGAAGGTGTACTCGTAAAGTGAGTTTGAATAATTCGCACTAAGGTGGAATCTACTTTTTAATGAGTGTGATGATATTATTTTCATTAACGTAAACGTCACCGACCGCGAATGTTTGTGTCAGTAAACCGTCTGGATCATAATTGGAATTTTGAATCAGGCAATTTTGGAGTATTGCTGTTCCTCCCAATGCGGTAGTGCCCCATATGTCACCTATATAGCTGCATGGAACAGCATTTTTTACCAAGTCTCCGTTAACTTTCAAAATGGTCGATTTACCATCATGTTTGAGCGTGCCCTCACAGATTATATTAGGAGTTCCCAATCGCCACCATTTCCCTTCAAACTCGGGTCGGAATTTTTCCTTCTTATTGTTGCTTTCCATGCTTGAATTGTATTGAATATCAATAATATGTTTTTTTCTATTTAGAACATTAATGGTTTATCGAAAAACCCCACACAGAATTTGTAACTCATGAAATACCCCATTAATACCGGTGGCGACATTCGCTTCACCAAAGATACGTTTCATAGATGAAAAGATACCTTGGAAAAACATCGTAAGCCGTACTCATGACGTAGTCCAAGTTCATTGCATCCGGCTCCAAGGATTCCAAGCACATAAAGCACGACACAGAATAACGTCCAGAATAGACTCGTCGCGGGTACCCCGTAGCAAGGATATTTCGGGACTTCGTATTTAAATTTTTTAAAATAGTTAAATAAAATTATCATTAATAATTTTCTCTGTCAAAAGATCTATTATTAATTTATCAAGAATATCTGCCATATCCGCTGGGCAGAACCCCGGTGAATACGCAATCCCTATGTTCACAAGGCGTTCGTATGGTATTACATCCAAAATATCACGTATTTTCCCCCGTTGTTTTTTTGTCCATTCATTTAATTCAATTTCATTTTCTTGATTTCTCTTGTTAAAATTTGCATTTTCATCAGAGTTATCGAAATAGTCAAAATCGATATCTAACAAAAAGACTGTATCTGATTCCTTTAAAAGCAATTCACGAAGTTTACTTGGATTTTTAATTACATTAAATTCAATTTCAAAAGAATTGTCAATAATTGGCAAAGCATTGAGTCGTTTAATATTGCTATCTAGTGTATCAGAATGACTCCAGTCTAATCGAAGTCCACAGGGATTTTCCATACCCTGGACAAGACCTGGGCTTTTTTCTGGACATAACCAAATGAGATGAGACACTGGTAATAAAAATAATGCCATTGTTAAATAGGAGCCGATCTCGATTGCGGCACTTTCTATAGCTTGAATAATTGTGGGTATTTCGGCGGGATTAATGGAATTACCAGTCCATCGATCTATGAGCTGATTATCTCTACGTATTACATTAGGGCTTCCTAAATCGTTATGGGAGTCCACATGAATTAGCGTAATTTTTCGATCATGCATTTTTAAAGATAACCAGATCTGTAGAAGAGCGGAATGGTGATTTACAAAAATAATGTCAAAATTAGCTAAGCGAATAGTTTTCTTTATTATAGAAAGTTGTTCGCTATTTTCGATTTCTACGATAGCGATTCCGTTATTAATCTGTATGGAATTAAATCGATGGACTTGGAGTTCTCGATAGAGTACTTTTTCCACATCATTCAAGGGAATAGTGAAAGGAATGTGAAATTTACGAATCAATTTGAACTCATCCTTCGAGGCCAAATTCATGTAACGCATTATCGATAATTGCTGGTCCGAGTTCAAGTCCAAGTGAACGTCCATTGTCTCGACAAATTGTTAATAATTCCTTGGATTGAGTCCAGAGTTTGGTGAAAATTTTATTTTTTTCAAATTGTCGAACTTTAATTCTGCCCTCCGAATCTAAACTCTGAATAAGAATTTCATAAGAGGGTTCTGTAGGTACATTTCTTAGAATATCATTTATTGAATCATCGATATCGTAGAGAAAAAACAATGCAGATGCATATGATCTGGCCCAACCAAGAGTTTTAGAATCCTCTCCAATACTATCTAAAAAACAAAAACAGTAAGGGATACGTTCCGGATATTTTATTAGTGGCATTGGGCATGAGTCAGGTTTTATAATTTTATTTGTTTTTCCATCAACTTCATATAATGGTCGGTTCATCGCCATTGAAATGCTCACAGATTTCAACCATGCTTCGTCAAAATCTGGTTTTAATGATAATGTTTTTTTAAGATTTTCACAACGCGAGAGAAAATGCGAATACCAGAAATGTGCTTGCTCGATATCCCAAAAACCCGAATCGCAATCAACAATATCATCGATAAATCGACCAAGAAGACATGATAATAATAAATACCGTGCTATTTGCGGTTTTTTGAGTAAATTTTTCCGCCCATATACAGCTTCAAGAACTGGTAAAGAAAAGCGATACATGTACATATAATGAAGATACACAAGAATGTGTTCTTGATCACTCCAAGATGTATCATGTAACTCTTTTAATGTTTCAGATATCTCGGAATCAATTATTGGTGTAAATTCATCAAGCCATCTATGTAATTCCGGTGATCCATAAATAGGGAATACAAAATATCTCCGTGTGTATGATTTATTCATGGATCAATGCTCCGTTTCGCCAAGTAACGGGAAAGGCGGATCAAGCATCTTTAAAAAATTAAAAATTTTTTGTCGTAATTGTTCATCTTTTGCATAAGACAACGCTTTGGAGGCAAATCTATACGCGGTGGGCATATCTCCCAACGATTGCGCCGCAATCGCACCCAAGAAAAGAGATAGTGGCGATTGAGATCTCTGACTAGCACTTTCAATCTTGTCGAGTGCTGCTTGATCTTCATCAGAACTTAAGAGATTAAAAACTTGTTCTGCAAGGTTTGAGCTCTCATTTTGTACAGCCGGTTCTCTCCATCCTAAACATCCTCCCTGACAACGATTTGATAAGAAATCTTGACAGTAAACACATTCTGGAAAAATTCCAGTCCCCATTAATAATGGCTGATCTACACATTTCTTAAAAAAGTCTTTAATTTCCGATTCTGTAGAAAAATCCGTTATTCTAGCTCTACAAAACTTAGACGTCGAAAAGCAACGAATCACATCAAGTTCTGGGGTTACGTCAATAGGGGGATTACAGGTTCCGAGACTTGTTACGGTTTGAGGATGGTATTTAACAAGCCACGCAAGCTGTTTTTCATTGAAAAAACAGAGGGGTAAATGGCAGTCAAGGGTACATTGTAGACCTAATTTTGTGGCCGTATGTAACATATCCATACAACTTTGTGATAACTTTCGGAAATACTCTGGAGATACAATTTGAATTTTCGATGACCCTGCAGGATTTGCGACGGTCCACCGAAATCTCGTTCTACCCATATCATAAGATAATTGTGGCATGAAACTAGTATTGAAATCAATCCTCCAAACATTGAAGCCGAGCGTGACATCAAAACCATTTCGAATAGAATAATCAACATTTTTTAAAACTTGAGCTGCATCTTGATGAGATTTATAATCCCGCACCTCATTAACATTAAAAAGTAAGCTTCCATCATCAGGATGGATTTTTTTAAATACGTCCGTATGAACAAGGCCTCCAGTAAAAATCATCCGTGGAATTCTAGGGCATTCTTTTTTAAAAATATCAATAATTTCTCGTATCTGTGGATGTAGAAATGGCTCACCACCGAGCAGACCAATTGAATTTACTCCTGCGTCGTTACACCACGCTGCCAATGTTCGAGCACCTTCTAAATCAAGCAATTCTTTATCAGAGTGCTGACGCTCATCAACCTCAAAACAATAAGGGCAACAATTCAGGCATGTTCGAATAAGGATAATATTCATTTCTCGTCTCCAACTTCATTTTTGCAAATATACCTCAACATTATGGATTACGCTTTAACGAACTAATCTTTTTTTTATTCGCTATATGTTATATGACAATAAATCGGAACAAAAATAAAAAAATCTGAAACCTCTTACATTCAAAAGAGGGATATTCCTTTTTATCTTTTAATGAAATTGTATTTGAATATTAAAATTAGAATTCTTTTCGGAATTAGGAACCCCGGCTATATTTAGTATAAGCCGAATAACCTGATTTCGCACTGGCTGCGGTAGCGAGAGGTTGATCGCGAGTTAGTAAATCCATGAACTCATTAACGGTTGGTAAATTGCTATTCACAGACCGCTTCTTTTGTATCTCATTCGTCGTCATTATCATCAGGAACCTCGGTTATATTCATGATAAACCGTATAACCCGGTCCCACACTAGTTGCGGTAGCGAGAGGTTGATCGCGAGTTAGCAAATCCATGAACTCATTAACGGTTGGTAAATTGCTATTCACTGACCGCTTCTTTTGTATCTCACTCGTCGTCGTTATCATACACCCCTCCATTTAATTCCAATATAATTTCTATTCTGATAAATGTTTTTATTTTAACTTGTCTTTAACATTAGATTCTTTTTCTTATAACCCGAAGTAGACAATAAATGATTTAGGGAAAATAGGGGTTGTAAATTTCTTTTTATTAAAACACTTGAGTAAAGCAAGTAATAAAGATTTCAATATTTACTTTTTTGAGATCTTCTTTTGTGACACGTTCACCCCGACCTCGCGCTGATGCACTCGCCCGGTGCGAACGTGGGCCGCTGCGGCCTGACAGCCCCCCCTCTCATTCTATCGAAAATCGCGTGTTCGATACTGGCAATTTCATTATCGATTGTTTCACGCAATCCACACAATAAATACTGCTAAATATATGTGTGGGTACGCAGTGCGGGAGTAATTTGCATGCGCCGTCTACGATTTGAAGCCCTTATAACCCCTAAACCCGAAACTTTAATATTCACATAAACCCATGATGCTCCGAAAAAGGTGAGGAATTTGAGAGCACAAACCAAATAACCATCACTTATGCGTGAAGTAAGCCCGTACCCCATCATCCCCAACCGCATCGATCTTCACGAACCCGACCCGCTCGAACTGGACAACCTTCCCCAGTTCTGAACGTACAGCAGGTTCGCAGGCACCGGACATAGTACCCTCCTGCGTGAGGAGCGTGCAGGGCACGGTTGCCTGTGCCGGGAGCCACTGGATGATATGCGCTTTTGCCGCACGGGCATCGGCCAGCGAGTCCCCGCCGTACGAGAACGAGGGGGTGTCGCCGTTCCACGCGATCTTCACGTTGAAGAGGTCCTTGAGCCGGACCATGGCAGTCCCGGGTACCAGCTCGGCCCTGCGAAGGAGCACGGTGCCGGTGAACTCCAGCGTCCGTGACCCGCGGGCTGCATCGCTCGGGTGGAGGAGGGCATGGGCGGTGTGCGCCGTTGCCCCCTCGATGCGAGCCTCAACCGGGGCCGGAACGAAGAAGTACCGGTTTGCGGTCGGGTCAACGAGCTTCTTATTCTCCGCGTAAAGGTTGTCCCACGAGAAGGAGATGTCAACGTCGCCGATACCGATCGCGATCATCGCGTTCTTCACCGCTTCGGGCAGGATACCACGGCGGGCAAGGGCACGGAGCGTGCCGAGCCGGATATCGTCCCAGCCGGAGTAAGTGCCATCATTGATCCCGGCCCGCATCTGGGATGTTGAGAGGACAACGCCCTCAATCCCCATCCGCCCGTAGTGACGGTACACCGGGACATTCCAGCCGAAGTGGTCATAGATGTAGCGCTGCCGCCGGGTGTTTGCTATGTGGTCCTTGCCCCGGATCACATGCGTGACACCGAGCAGGTGGTCATCGGCCACCACCGAGAAGTTCATCAGCGGGTACACGTGCGCCGTCACCTTCGGGTGAGGGGGATAGTCGAGGATACGGAACGCGGGGAAGTCCCGCATCGCCGGGTCGGGGTGGTTGAGGTCGGTCCTGATCCGGACCGATGCCTCGCCCTCCTTAAAACCATGGTCGAGCATCCTCTGCCAGAGTTCAAGGCTCTTCTCAACAGGCTGGCTGCGACACGGGCAGGCGGTCTTGTGCTGTTTGAGCTCCTTGAAATGCTCGTTGTCGCAGGTGCAGACATATGCCCCGCCCCGCTCGATCAGCTGTTTGCAGAGATCGTAGTAGACCGGGAGCCGGTCGCTCTGGGTGACGACTTCCGTTATGCCAAGGCCCAGCCATTTGATATCTTCCTGCACGGTCGCGTAGGCCCCGGGGTCCACGCGCTTTGGGTCGGTGTCTTCGATACGGAGGATGTACCTCCCGCCGTACTGCTTCACGTAGGCATCGTTAAGCGCTGCTGCCCGGGCATGGCCGATGTGGAGCGGTCCTGACGGGTTGGGGGCAAACCGCATCACGACCCCCTTTTCTGCTCCCTCAAGATCCGGAAGTCCCGTCTTCTTCTCGTGTTTCTCCGAGAGTGCCGTGATCATCTCCGGCGCCCTTGACTGGAGCGTTGCGACCCGCTCTTCAGGAGAGAGTTTGGCCACGTCCGCGATTGCTTCCTTTGCAAGGGAAGAGACCTCCTTTGCCCGGCTCCGGAGCTCCGGGTGGGCACCCATTACCATGCCGATGACCGCGCCTGACTGCGGCACGCCGCCATGCTTCACCGCGTTCTGGAGTGCACACAAAAAGAGGAGTTCCTTTGGATCGTCCCCTGCCATTCTAATGACTCCGGGTAACGAAGAACTCGCCAACGTCCATTAAGAGCTGCCGTTCCTTTGAGGCCGGGAGGATCGAGAGGTGCCTGTTGCTGTCGGCAACCAGGTCCGCGGCGATCTTCTTCACCCCGGGTATCACGCCAGACTCGGTTAGTTCCCGGATCGCCGTACTGATATCAGCGGGGGAAAGGTCACGCTGGTATTTCTTCAGGTCAAGGCCCTTCTCCCGCGCCTTGATCATGATGAGGGTCTGCTTGCCCTCGCGGAGGTCCGAGGCCTGGTCTTTCCCGCTCTTCTCGGAAGGGGTCAGGAGGTCGATGAGGTCATCCTGGATCTGGAACGCAACACCGGTATTCTGGCCGAAGGTGTAGAGGGCATTCACCTGTGCCTCGGTACCCCCGGCAAGCGTGGCCCCGATTCCTGCGGCTGCAGCATAGAGGACACCGGTCTTCATCCGCACCATCTCCCTGTACTCGGCTTCCGTTACGTCGGTGCGGTGCTCGAAGGACATATCCATGTGCTGGCCCTCGCAGATATCGGCACAGGCACGGGCAAGCATCGTGATGGCACGGACCTTTGCATCGTCCTTTGCCGTCACGAGGCTGATGTGTTCGAAAGCACGGGAGTACAGCACATCGCCGGCAAGGATACCGGTGGGCATGTCCCATTTCGTGTGCACGGTCGGGACGCCACGGCGGAGGCTGTCATCGTCCATGATATCGTCATGGATCAGCGTGAAGGTGTGGGTCACTTCAAGGGCAAGGGCGGCCTGCATGAGATCCCGCGAGCTGCCCGGTTTCACCGCATCTGCCGCAAGCATGACGACAGCGGGGCGCAGGCGCTTGCCTCCTGCTGCAAGGAGGTGGGCGGCTGCATTGTTCAGTTCACCAGCCTTGCCGGCATAATCGCGGTCGATCATGCGATCGATCTGCTCTGCAACGGATTTCAGATACGGTGAAAGTTCTGACATAAAATATTCCTCTTAATTGATCCTGATGCGCTGGCCGTTCCCCACCAGGTGGACCGTGGAGTGAGGCGTGTACCCCATCTCGCCGGCAAACTGGGTGTAGGCCGCGGTCATCTTCAGGTTCCCGTGGGCGGGTACGATGTGCTGGGGGCAGAGTAGCTGGACCAGCTCGAAGTGGTCCTCCCGGTACGCGTGGCCGCTCACGTGCAGGTCTTCGAAGACCCGGACACCGGAAAGCCCGAGCCGGGCATCCACCATGTACCGCTGGCCGGTGTTCATGGGACTCGGGATCACGTTCGCCGAGAAGATGACCTTGTCGCCGGGCCCCAGCTGGTAGGGGGTGTCCCCGGTCGCCATGCGGGTAAGGATCGAGCCCGGCTCGCCCTGGTGCCCGGTGACGATGGGCAGGAACTTATCTTTCCCGTCCTTCATCATCCGGCGCAGGGTGCGGTCGACCGTCCGCCGGTTCCCAAAGACACTCGTGGTCTCGGGAAACGAGACGAGCTTCATCTGTTCAGCGGTGACGGAATACTTTTCCATCGAGCGGCCGAGCAGGACCGGTTTCCTCCCGATCTCGTGGGCGCATTCCGCGATCGTCTTGATGCGGGCGATGTGGGAGGAGAAGGTCGAGACGATGAGCGCGTTTTTATCGTCCTCGTAGCTCGTGATTGTATCCCGGACCAGGTCCCGTGCGATCCGCTCACTCGGGCACCGTCCCCGGCGGTCGATATTCGTGCTCTCCACGATGAGGGCGAGGACACCTTCCTTGCCGATCTGCCGTAAGCGGGCAAAGTCCGGGGGCTCGCCAATGACCGGGGTCCGGTCAAACTTGAAGTCCAGCGCATAGACAATTGCGCCATGGGGGGTATGGAGGACCGGGGTCACCGTGTCGATGATGGAGTGCTGGGTGCGGACAAACTCCAGGACGAGGTCCTGCGAGAGCGTGTACCGCTGCCCGGCCTTGAGCGCTAAGAGCTTGTTGTTCACAGCGGACTTCTGTTCACCCGCAATCTGCTGGCGGATTAGTTCCGTGGTATAGGGAGTGGAGATGATCGGTGCATTGTACCGGTGTGCAATCTTCGGGACCGCGCCGATGTGGTCGAGGTGCCCGTGCGAACAGACAATGGCTTTTACGGACCCGTCGATCCCGTTCAGCAGGGTATCGTCCGGTATTGCCTTGATCTTGATCAGGTCAAGGGCGTTCATAGACTCGATCTCCGCGTCCTCGTGGACCACGATCTGGTCCAGGCGGAGCCCCATATCAAATATGACTATTTCCTTTCCGCAACGGACGGCGGTCATATTCCGCCCGACCTCGTTGTATCCGCCCACTGCAATAATTTCTATTTCCATGTTGTATCTCCTGTGTGTCTGGTCCACGGGTATTCTGCTAAAAATTCCCGTTCATTGTGGTTATTCGTTTACCGCCGGATCCGTGCCGGGTTGTCCTTGTCGATCTGCTGGCGTGTGTGCCCCGTGAGGTAGACCGGTGCCTTCCGAAGGTCGGTGATCCGTGCCGACCCGGTCAGGAACATGGCCGCGGTCAGCTCCCGGTGGATCGCATCGATCGTCCGTGCAAGGGCCTCGTCGCTCTCCATCGCCGGCTTCAGGAGCGGGAGGGCCATGCCGCAGAGATCAGCACCGAATGCCAGTCCCTTGGCAATGTCAAGCCCGCTCCGGACACCGCCGGAAGCGATGACCGGCCCGCCGGTTGCAAGCACCTCGGCAAGGCTGACCATGGTGGGTATACCCCATACTGAGAAGTCCTGCCCGAGGGTCCTGAGTGCCTTGTCCTTTGCACTGGCACCCTTGCCTGCTCGCACCGCTTCGACCGCGGCCCAGGACGTCCCGCCCCAGCCGCCGATATCGATGGCCCCGACACCTGCACCCCAGCACTTCCGTGCCGTGGCCGCAGAGATCCCGCACCCGGTCTCCTTGACAATGACCGGGGTCTTGAAATTACGGCAGAGTTCCTCGATTGCGGCAAAACAGCCGACCGCGTTGTGGTCGCCTTCCGGCTGGATCGCTTCCTGTAGGAAGTTTAAGTGAATGGCCAGTGCGTCTGCACCGATCATCTCAACGGCCCGTTCCGCCCATTCGATCCCATGGTCGCGGAGCTGGACAACCCCGAGGTTGGCTACAAGGAAGGCATGCGGCGCTTCATCGCGAACCACCGCAAACGTGTCTGCAAGTTTTTTGTCCTCAAGGGCAGCCCTCTGCGAGCCGACACCCATGCCGATCCTGAACTGTTCTGCTGCCCGGGCGAGCCGTACGTTTACGTCTTTTGTCCCGGGATGTCCCCCGGTCATTGCCGATATGAAAAGGGGGGATGAGAAGGTGTGGCCGAGGAACCGGGCCGAGAGGTCGAGTTTCCCCATGTCGCATTCCGGCAGGGCATTGTGCACGAACCTGATATCGCCAAACCCGGCGTCCCCGCACTCGACATCCTCCTCTGCGCAGATCCGCAGGTGGTCGAGTTTCCGCGACGATGTCAGCTTCACCTTGTCTCCCATTCTTCTCACTCTCCCCGAACAATCGTCCCGCCATGGGCGGACCCGCTAAGGAAGTCCGCCACCCGCGAGACATGAAAGATATCCGACCCGATCCCCGCATCCGCGAGGCCGAGCAGTTCATCGATCTTCCCTCTCATTCCACCGGTAACATCGGTATGCTTCGAGTCTCCGATATGGAGGGACGCGATCGTGTGCCGGGTAATCTCCGGCACAACGCGTCCCTCATCCAGCACTCCCGGTACATCGGTGGCGAGCCCTACGCGGCGGATCTGTAATGCAGCCGCGAGATATCGCACGAGCTGGTCGCCCGATACGATACAGGCACCCCGGGAGAGGTCCATCACCACGTCGCCGTGGATCACGGGGACCATCCCCAGTGCCAGCATCTTCTCAAGGTGCCGGCACTCGAACGAGAGGAGCCTGCCGTTGTCCGCAACCGCCACGTGGAACGGGTGGACCCCGGCTGCCGCAACACCCTTTTTGCGGAGTGCTGCAACGACCGCATCGTTGAGCCCGCTGACCGCCCGGTGCGTGACATAGATCCCGTCGGTCTTCCCGCGAGCGGCCCCCACATCGAGGTGATACCGTTTTGCCTCAGGGTGCCCGCAGGAACCGGCACCATGGATAATGACGATCCCTTCCGTCCCTGCCTCCGCAACTGCCGCGGCGATAGTGGCAAGGCTTTCCCGGTTGATTGCGCAGTCGGCGCTCTTATCAGTAAGTATGCTCCCGCCGAGTTTTAAAATTACCCCATCAGACATTTTTCTCCTTTCGCACGCCTTCCGTGTCAATGCTGGTGATGATCGCCCGTGCATCGCAGGCCTCGATCGCACCCGCGACCCGGTGCTTGAGCTGCCTGGGGCAGAGGGCGATCATGCTCCCGCCCCCGCCGGCTCCCGTGATCTTCGCGCCGAACGCTCCTGCGGAACGTGCCGCGAGCACGAGCCGCGAGAGCTGCGGGTGCCCGACACCAAGGGCATCGAGGAGCGCGTGGTTCATGTTCATGTACCGCCCGAGTTCGCGGGGGTTGCTGAGGTGGTGGATCGCCGCGAGGCTCACACCCTGGATCGCATCCAGCACCGGGTCCACGATCTCCGGGTGCTTCTTCCTGAGTTCTGCCACCAGCTCAACCATCTTCGAGGTGCTGTGGGAGACGAGCGAGTCACCGATCACGAGGTGTATGTTCTGGGGGGGGAGCCTCCGTCGCGAACCACCCGAGATCAGGACGATGCCGCCATACGTGGAAACCGTGGTGTCCGTGGGGCTCGCCCGCCCTTTCTGCACGGTCTTCTCGATCTCGAATGCCATGTTGGCAATGTCCTCGCGGGTCTTGTGGAGAGAGAACTCGTCATTGATGGCGGACAGCGTTGCAACGGTCACTGCAGCCGATGACCCGAGGCCTGACGAACTCGGGATCTGCGAATTGAGGTATACACTGCCCACGACGCCCATCGCTTCGAAGCAGCCATCGATATAGGGGGACTTCGCCTTCGTGGCATGCCGGGTGTTCCGCACCGTAACAAACACGCGTGGCTTGATTGCCATCGCTATGCCGGGCTTGCCGTATACCACCGCATGCTCACCGAACAAAAATACCTTGCCCGGCGCACTCCACGTTGCCAACCTAGATCACCGCAATACCGGCATATCCCACGACCTCGCGATAGTCGCCGGTTGTCTCACCGCTCGTCGCATACCGGATCAGCTCAGCCGCCTTTGCCCCAAGGCCGGCACAGGCAGTCACCATCGCGGTGATCGGCCCGTACCCGCAGGCCGTGACACGCCGCTCTTCGATCCGCCGGTAGAACTCCCGGGTATCAAGAGTTTTCAGCGGCTCGATCGCGTAGAGGTCGTCGTCCCTGGCCTTCTGCTCCGGCACATAGTGCGAGAAGTCGCTCGATGCCACGATCCTGACGTCCCGCCGGGTCTGCCGGATTGCCGTGAGGATCTTCTCGCCAAGCCGCAGGGCACCCGCATAGTCCTGCTGCCCCATCATCACCGGAGCAATCCGCGCCCGCGGGAACCGGTACTTGATGAAGGGGACCTGGACCTCGATCGAGTGCTCGTCCCGGTGTGAGAACTCGTCCGTCTCGATATCAAGGGCCCTGACGAACTCCGCGTCGGTATCGACAACGCCGAGGGGGGTCTCCCACGGGACCTCGGAGACACACGTGAGGTACCCGCGGTGCGACGGCCCGATCACGACAAAGGTACCCGCAAAGTCCCGAGGGAGAGTCGCGAATGCCTGGGCGGCAACCTGACCCGAGTAGATGTACCCGGCGTGGGGTGAGACAATGCCGAACGTATTCCCTGCCTCCCGGGCTTTCGTGCCCGAGAAAAACTTCCCGAGCAGCTGCTCCAGGTGGGAGGGCTCACGCGGATAGAACATGCCAGCCACTGCGCATGAACGCATCATCATCAAATCAACCCTCTGGTGCTCCTCGTATATCCAGATATCGGTTGCGGGAAAAAAGTGAGACCGGAGTATTTTAGAACTCGGTCTCGAAGTCTTCAGCAGTGAGGGCCGTCGAGATACCGCGGTGCCTGAGCATCTCGCGGGTGAGCAGGAAGTAGATCATCGAGAGCGCCTTCCGGCCCTTGTTGTTGGTGGGGATGACGAGGTCGACAAATTTCGTCATGTTGTTGGTGTCGCAGAGCGCAACAACGGGGATACCGCACTGGACCGCCTCGTTGATGACCTGGGCATCGCCGATCGGGTCGGTGACGACGACAACCTCCGGCTCGATATAGGCCTGTAAGACGGGGTTGGTCAGGAGGCCCGGGATGAACCGGCCGGTGGCGGACATGGCGCCAATGGTATCGGCGAACTTCTTGGCCGGGTACTGGCCGTACTGCCGGGAGGTGACAACGAGGATGTTCGGGGCCTCGTACTGGTTCAAGAACTTGGCAGCGGTCTTGATCCGGGCGTCGGTCTCGCGGATGTCGAGGATATAGAGGCCATCGCCGCGGACGCGGTAGATGAACTTCTTCATGTCCTCGCTCTTCTGCTGGGTGCCGATGTGGACACCGGCTGCCAGGTACTCCTCGACGGGGATGAGCGGTTCTTTCAGTTCAATTTCCATTTCATTTACGTGGGTCATATCTGTTCCTCGATGCGAATCAGTTCGTTCAGTTTTGCAATGCGTTCCCCGCCGACAATACCGCATTTTAGGAAAACGCAGGAGAATGCAGTGGCAAGGTGGGCAATGGTGGTATCGGTTGTCTCGCCGGACCGGTGGCTCATCACCGTGTCCAGTCCGTGGGTGTGGGCAAGCTGCACTGCATCGAAGGTGTCAGTGAGCGTTCCCACCTGGTTGGGTTTTATTAAGACACAGTTTGCGGCATCCCGCTCGATGCCCTGCAGGATGCGGTCAACCTGGGTGACGAAGATATCGTCACCGCAGACCAGGCAGCGGTTACCGATCTGGCTGTTGAGTTCGCTAAACGCGTCGAAATCGTCCTCGTGGAGGGGATCTTCCACGTAGACAAGGTTGTACTTGTCCACGAGTTCTGCAATGTAGGCGATCTGGTCTTCGGTCGAACGGGCGGTGGAGCGGTACTTGTACTCCTTCCCGTTCCACATCTGGCTCGACGCAACGTCGATACCCATATCGACCGAGACATTCATCTCGTCTGCGACTATTCCGGCCGCTTCGGCAATGAGCTCAAATGCGTGGGCATCGTCGATCTGCGGTGCCCATGCACCCTCATCACCCTTGCCGGCGGCTTTCCCCTGTTTCTTTAAGAGTTCCTTCACCGTGTGGTGGACGGCCGCGTTTGCGAAGACTGCCTCTTCTGCATCCGCCGCATCCCCGGGGACGATGAGGAACTCCTGGATCTCGGTCGCGTTTGCCGCGTGGGCCCCGCCGCCGATTACATTCCCGAGTGGGAGCGGGATCTCCTTGGCAAATGCCCCCCCGAGGTACCGGAAGAGCGGCATGTCCATCGATGATGCAGCGGCCTTTGCGTTTGCAAGCGAGAGGGCAACAGCGATATTGGCGCCGATCCCGGAGAAGTCCGCAGACCCGTCGATGTCACGGAGCTGTTCGTCGAACCCTTCCTGGTCACAGGCGTCGATACCGATGAGTGCAGGGAGCACGTTCTGGATCGCATTGTCCACGGCTTCCCGCGGCGCCCTGACTTTTGCCTCAAGGGTGCCGGTACTGGCACCGCTCGGGGCCGCCGACCTGCCAAAACCGCTTGAAGTATAGACATCCGCCTCGACGGTCGGGTTGCCCCGGCTGTCAAGGATTGTCCGCAGCTCGATAACCTCAATGATCGTCATAACGCCCTACTTCCTCTTTACCGTAATGGGGATGGTGTTGTTGTTGTATTCCTCGATCGCAATCTCAAGCGGATCGATCCGTGTCGTGGTGATAAGTAACGGAGCACCCATTGATATCTGCAGAGCCCTTGCTCCAATGATCCTAGCCCGTTCATACCGGGTATATGTCTGCGTCTGCATTCTCGTCCTCAGGTTGAAATGATTTTTTTAAATGATTTTTTTGGATTTTCCTTGTCTCTTGAATGGGGTCGCTGAGATTCGAACTCAGGTCACTGCGTCCCGAACGCAATAGGATGGTCCAGGCTACCCTACGACCCCGCGTTCATCATGTCAACTGCTTTTACTGGTACGGGTTGAGCTCATCAATGATCTCTTTGTGCGTCAGGAGCATCCGCCGGCAACAGTACCGGGAAATATTGAGATCGTCGAGGATCTTTCTCGGATCCTCGCCTTTCTCTCTCCTGACCCTGAACTCTTCCCATGCTGTGGAGATCGGTTTTCCACAGGTGAAACATCGTACGGGTATCAAGATATCTGACCTCTCATCATATATTCTGGTTTAACGATAAGACTTTTGGAACTTTGCACGTGCACCTGAGCCGTGCGGTTTTTTCGCTTCTTTCTGCCGGGAGTCGTTGACAAGCAGCGTCCGGTCATATGCCAGGTAGATGTCCTTCATCGCAGGGTCGTTGTGCCACTTGATGATGCCCCGGGCGAGTGCCGTCCGGACCGCTTCTGCCTGTCCCATGACACCGCCGCCGGCAACGTCAATGATGACATCGATTCCGTTGACCGCGTTGGGGATGAGGAGGATCGGCTCGGCGATCTTCATCCGGGTCGTGTCAGAGCCGTATGCCTCGAGAGGAACGGAGTTGACCCGGATCACACCTTTGCCGGCCTTTAAGGTCGCCCGTGCGATCGCCGTCTTGCGTTTTCCGCTTGTGTTGATGATCTTTACCATGATGGTCACCTTAGAACTTTGCTCCGAGGAACGTGCTCACTGCCGCGAGCGTGACGTGGTTCGGGTTGTTCAGACGGTTCATGTGCGCCTCTTCAGGCACTTCCATCTCTTTTCCGACAAACTCGACCGGGACGCCGACATAGCACTTGATATTCTTCATGGCCTCGACGCCACGGGGGCGCTTGTAGGGGAGCATGCCGCGGATCGTCCGCTTCATGAGGTGGTCCGGCCGGCGGGGGACAAACGGTCCCCAGCGGTTGCCGGAGGCACCGCGTTCCCTCTTGTGCCGGTAGTTGGCGAGCACCCGTGCACGACTGCCGGAGATGACCGCTTTTTCGACATTGACAATGGCAATCTCTTCACCGGCGAGCCCGCGCTGTGCGACAAGGCTTGCAAGGCGCCCGATAATCATTCCATCACCGTTGATTATGGTAACCATGTCTTCTTCACCTCAGGATCCGGACACCGCTGCCTTTCGGGTTGTCCCTTATGAGCTGCTCGATTGTCATGCATTGTCCCTTCGCGTCACGGATCTTGCTGGTCGCCGATGCTGAAAAGTTCAGCGCCGCGACTTTCACGGACTGCTCCAGCACACCGCTGCCCAGTACCTTTCCCGGGACGATGATCGTCTCGCCGTTCTGGGCATAGCGGTTGATCTTGGACAGGTTGACCTCGGCATAGTTCCGGTTCGGGGTCTCGAGCCTGCTTGCAATCTCGCGCCAGATCTTCGCCTCATTCTCGCGGCCCTTGTTCTTCAGGAGCGAGATGAGACTGGTAAGACGGGGGTTCGTCTTCTCTACAATTCTTGTCATTTCTTTTCATCCCCTGATAATTCGCCAAGCTGTTTTTCCAGCTCGTCTGCCCGCTCCCTGATAGACAGGAGCGCACGGTTCATGATCTCTTTTGCCGGCAGCGACCCGTCGCCCTCGACCACGAAGATAAATCGGTCGGGTTCGGCGGTTATTTTTATTGCCGGTTCATCCCCGATACCGCTCGCAAGGCATGCCCGTTCACAGAGCTTGCACATGGAACAGTCGGGAAGTTTTCCTTCTGCAACCTGGACTTTCTTGCCCTTCGTTTCGAGAATTTCGCGGGGGCACTCCTCGATGCACATACCACAGGCATCGCAGACATCGCTGATCGTAATGACCGGGTGGTTCTTGTACCCGCATACGAGCGTTGGCTGCCATTTTGCGTGGGCCTTCCCCGTGTTGAGGATGGCGCGTGCCTCGATGACAAGTTTCTGTCCTTTCGTGAGTTTCACGATTGGGATGTTGTCATACACCGGCGCTGCGCCGGGGTCCTGGGGGATGAGGTCACTGGAGGTGACCGTCCGGGGGCCCTCGACGCTGAGGGTGTAGGTGGCCGTGCAGCCGGTGCATCCGGCACCACCGCACGAGCAGGTGTCCTGAGTCGAATAGGTCGTAAGGTCTGTCTTGATGGGAATGAGCCCGATACGGTGGGCCAGCATCTCGTCGAAGAGTGCGCTCGTGTTATCGTAGATGCGCACATCCTCGATCGCGAGGGTGGGTACTTCACCGATCATTGCCCGCCTGAAGGCGTTGGCAAAGGCCGTGCTCGCTCCCGAGAGCGTGAATCGTGCGAGGGAGTCGTCCAGACTGGCGAATTCGATCTCCATCACACTCTCCTTCCACGCCGGCCGCCTTTCGTGCGGCAGGAGTCGTGGGGGATTGGGGTGACATCTTCAATGCGTCCGATGCGCATGCCCGCGCGGGCAAGGGCACGGATTGCAGCCTGGGCGCCGGGCCCGGGGCTGCGCTGCTTGCCGCGGCCGGGTGCACGCACCTTGACATGCACGCCGATGATACCCTTCTCGCGGGCATTCTGGGCCACGTTCGAGGCCATCTGCATTGCTGCATAGGGGGAGCTCTCGTTCCGGTCCTGCTTGACGACCATACCACCGCTGCTCTTCGTCACGGTCTCCGCACCGGAGAGGTCCGTGACGGTGATGATCGTGTTATTGAAGGATGCAAAGATGTGGGCGACGCCCCATTTTTCCTTGTCATTAGCCGCCATTGTCTATCTCCTCCCTCGTCCCTGGTACCCGCCGAATCCGCCGGGTGCGGGCTTGGGGTTGGATGCTGGTTTTGCGATCCGGATCTTCTCTGAGTGTGAGTCGGAGACGAACGGAGAGGTGCCGTAGTAGCTGATCTGCGACTCTTCAATCCGGTTCACGCTGTAACCGGGGATGGTGACACGCCGGTTGCCGATTGCAATGTGGCCGTGGGTGACCATCTGCCGGGCCTGCTTCGGCGACCGTGCGAGTCCCTTCCGGTAAACAATGGTCTGCAGGCGGCGCTCGAGCTGGGTCTGGATCTTGAGCGCGAGGACATCTTCGATATCCGCGTCAGGTCCAAGGAGTCCGTTCCTCTGGAGAGAGGTGATGAGCTCTGCCTTCTTCGTGTCGTAGAGCGCTGCATCGTGAGCACCTGCACCGTGAGAGAGCAGGCTGCGGGCACCCTTGCGGTACTTGCGCAGGTGTTCCTGTGCCTTCCAGACTTCACGCTTATTCCGGAGACCGTATTCGATGACGAGACGGGTCTCGGACTCGATACGGGACTTCTCCCACGGGCGCTTGGGCGTCTGGTAAGACTTGTGGTTCTTGCCTGGGTATCCCATGATCAGCTACCTCCCGCAGTCTTCCGCTTGACACCGACGGTCGTTCCAGTCCTTCCGGTCGACTTGGTGCGCTGTCCGCGAACCTTCTGGCCGGTCTCGTGGCGGATGCCACGGTAGCAGCGGATCTTCCTCATCAGGTTGATGTCTTCATCCTTGGTGAGGGCGACGTCGCCACCAAGCAGGTGCTTGGTCTCTCCGGTGTACACGTCCTTCGGGCGGTTTGCCATCCAGGTCGGGATCTTTCCGGAGTATTCTTCAACAGCGGTGCGGAGCCGGTTTACCGATCCCTCGTCGAGGCGGCCGAGCAAGGCATACTCGTCGACCTTTGCCATACGGGAGATCACCGTTGAGGTATGCCTGCCGACACCCTTGATGCCGGTGAGGGCGACCCTCACGGACTTGGTACCGTCCAGATCGGTGGTGCCAATCCTTACGAAATATTTTATGTCTTCTTCCTGAGCCATCCAATCCCCTCGATTGTGAGACTGTCTCTTTTAGCGCTGAGGGGGAGATTTGAACTCCCGAGTCCTTTCGGACACAGGTTTAGCAAACCTGCGCCATACCAGGCTTGGCTACCTCAACAGAGGAATCTCGCATCTTACTACAGACACTCGCAGCAGATAATCCGCTGCTCCATGAATGGTGCTTTATTATATGGTAGGGTTGGGGTAATAAGTGTTGCGGGGGAGTCAACTGTGAGCGGAGCGAACTGTTGACTTGAGAAGAAATCTGAAGGATTTCTTCGAATTAGTGACCCTTCCCAGACGGGATGGGGCGAACTTAAAGAGGAATCCCGCAGCGATCCTTCAAGTGACAAGAGTCACGACCGTAGTGAGAATATTTACTGTGCTGATCGGGTCGGTTAATTGCTTACTATCTAAGTATACGTGTATGGTATTTGACAGCGCCCGATCAAATTAGATAGAAGAAAAACGTCTTGACATCCAAAAAAACTTCTTTTCTTATTAGATTTCTTATTCATCAATATTCATATCGTCTCTCGCTCTGAAGTTCTTTTTTACATTTTGAACAGTATTTCCTCGTTTTCATTTTTCCGCCTCCGCATCGTGGGCATATTCTTTTATCGTCATTAATTTGTTTCTTAACTTCAGCCTTCGCTATTCGTTCTTGCTTTTTTATCTCTCGTGCTTGTTTTTTCTTAACTGCTGCATTTTGTTCAGCTTCGCGTTTTGCTTTCTCTTTTTGTTTTTCTTTCTCAATTGCATTAAAAATTTGATCGATATCGAGATTCAAGAGATGTTTCTTCACCAAATTATGGAATGTATCTTTGTCCCATAATTCAATTGGAGCGTTCTGGGCTTGCGTGATTGCAGGTTTTGTGTAATATGACGTTGTAACAAAAATACACTGAGTCGCATGATAAAAATTCATACTGCCTAAAAGTTGTTGTATCAATTTATTTCCAACAAGATTTTTTTCATTATGCCTTTTACATTGAACCGCAATGATTTTGTTTCCTTTTTTTGCAATAATGTCAGTACCATAATCTCCAGTTTTTTTTGTTACTTCGGTCTTGTATCCCATCTCTTGCAATAATCTGGCTACGAAATGTTCAAAGTCGAACGGAGACATATTTTCAAAATTGTTTGCCAGTCCAATTTTGATCTCTAGTAATTTCGGGATCTCACTAAAGCTAACCCATTTTCCATCAAATAATTCAAATCCGGATTTTTTTTGAGTTCTGATAAATTCCATTTGGGCAATAGTATCATCGATTTGTTTTGAGATATCCCGAATTCTTCCGTCATCTCTCTCTATGAGTGTTTTAATTTTTTGAATATCATTTTGGATAACAATGTAATTATTTTGAAGATCAGAAATCACGGTCTCGATTTTTTTATTTCCTAAAACATTCCTCACAGACTTTAAGGGTCTAAGCAGGCTTGGTTTTTCATTAATTATCTGACTTTTTTTCATCTCAATTTCTTTTAATAAGGACAATGAATTAGCTTTTTTGCTCTCAATTAACTGAATATTCTCGATTTTATTCTTCTCTACCGACTCCAAATTCTGACAATAAGTATTTTTTTGATGTTCTAATTTTTTTAATAAATTATCACTATCAGAATTGATTTGCATTGTTCCCAAGTAAATGACATTGATAGTATTCATCTTTTAATTATCGTTGAAAAAAATAAAACAAATTTAACCGTAACCGCCCTAGCCCTAACCATTGATATAATGTCCCAAAACGTACACCCCTCATACGAGAAATCCACTATTACCGATGTAAACCTGGATCCAAAAACTGGCTCACGGTTCAGCCACATCCGCAGTCAGGCCAAAACCCCGTTTTTGTGTCCAAATACTGCTAAATACCGTCATTTTCTATCGACGTGAAAACAGGCCGGACATGCTGAATTACCGCGTCATTTTCCGGAATTACCGCTTCCCGGGTGGCCTGATCCCTCCCGGGGGCAGGGAGTCTCCGACGGAGACCCGGGACCTGAAGAGAGTATCTCCTCCGGCATCCTTGATTTATTGCTTCTCCGACGTGAAAAGGAGTTTATATACTCCTGGCAGATGCTCTACCCGATCAGAAAAGGAGATGGGAGGTTCCAGATCGCCCCCCTCTTGCGCCACCAGTCCCAAAAGGGGGACGGGGCGCATTGCGATGACACGAGTAAATCCGGTAAATCTTTCTCAAGTCTTGAGATTATTCCGGTAATGCCTGTGTCATCGCAACCGGGGGAAGACCGCCGTTGCCACAGGCAAGGGGGGTCTCGAGAAGATGCGAATGCATCTTCGCTGTGCCCACGCAGCGGGATCCGAATGGTTCATCTGAACCATGAGGATGAGAAGAATCCATCAGGATTCTTCGAAGCGTGCTAAAGAAGTCGAAGAACGCTGATGCGTTCTTCTCCAGCCAGCGGTTCCTTTCAGGAACCACCGTCTCCCCCAAGAGCGTCAGACCTCCTCTTGTCCTTTCAGTTCCGGAAAAAAATCCCGAGAAAAACCGGAAAAGGATCCGGATATATTTTTCCGGTTCACGAAATCTCCCATGACCCAGAAAATTTTTCAAAAATATTTTTCAAAAATTTTTACAACCCGCCCCCCTACCCCTACCCCCCAATCACCTTCCCATCCCTCCCAATCTCCACAATCTTCTCAGCAGTCACCCGGAAGAACCGCCACGTCCCGTACCTTGACCGGAGCCAGAGCTCGCACGAGACGGCCGTGTCCTGGGCAACCGAACGCAGTCGCCGGATCTTCTCATCGCATTCGCGGGCGATCTCCGCGAGGAGCATCCGGATATGTTCCGTATACTTCACGCTGATAAAAGCCGATGGCTTCGTTCCGGTGATCGTGAAATCGTACAGCATCTCCGGGCCGCGCTCGGCCATCTGCACGGTGCCACGGACTTTCGCAATCGGGATCGCATCGGCGAGGGTCTGGTGTGCACGCGGCCCCCGGCTCATGCGGCACGCTCCCGCACCAGTGTCCCGGCCGTGGCCGGTGGATCCGGATGATGCTCCGGATTGGAAACAAATATGCAACCCATATGACAGAAGAGAATGATAATTTTCGTGATATATTATTATGATTTTTCAGGTTCCTTCATGGAACCCGGAAGTTATACGAAAGCCGGGGAAAACCTCCGCAACATCCGGTGTTGTCCCGGGACAGCAGGATTGGATGGTTCCCCCTTCACACAACCGCCAGCAGAACCACCAACCGGCATACACCGTGCGAAAACTCTTATGGAATAACGTAAGACATATCTTACTGATTACCATGGACGTTGCCATAACCAAAATGAGTTCCAAAGGCCAGGTGGTCATCCCTGCCTCGATGCGAACCGATCTTCCCGAAGGAGAGAAGATCCTGATCATCAGGGAGGGGGAACGGATCATCCTAAAACCACTTACTGATATCGAGCCGGCACTACGGGACGACATCCTGTTTGCGGAAAAGACAGAAAAGGCATTTGAGGAATATTCAAAGGGGAACTTCACGAAGAAAAAAGCTGGTGACTTTTTCGAAGAGATGGATTCATGGTAACCGTTGCTTACCACCCTCGCTTCGAAAAGACGATCCGGAAGATCAGCGATGCCCGGCTCAAGGAGCATGTGAAGCAACAGATTATCAAAATCATAGAGAATCCATCGATTGGAAAACCGATGCGGTATTGCCGGAAACAGACCCGCGAGGTTTACGTACCCCCGTTCCGGTTATCGTACTGGTTTGACCGGCGCAAGGATACGATTGTCTTCCTCGAACTCTATCACAAGGATGAACAGTAGTTCCCGGTTCCGGTTCACGGGTAAACCCACAATCGGATTTGCGCGGTTGTTAACCTTTTCTCCCACAGATTACCCCGCCGCCATTACAAACACCAGTCCGGGCATTGTGCAGAGCGGAGTCATGGGCAATTACCTGGCAGAGACATCCGCCCGGTCCCCCAAAAAAATATTGTGAAATCGTACCGGTCCGGTAGCGGGGATACAAAAAGTCAGTACCCGATGACCTTCAGTTCCGGTACCTTCTCGAAATGCCGGTCGCAGGTGATGATCTCGCCATCATGACATAGGGTCATTGCCCCAATGACTTCATCGAAATCCCCAATGGGGTTCCCCGAAAGACACAACCCGGCCGAAAGCCTGCCGAATACCGGAAATATCATCTCATCGAAAGGGAGTATGGTGAACAAGGCAAGTATCTGCTCAGCCTTTTCCACATTCCGCCGGTTCTTTGAGATGTACGCTCCCTTGAACAATTCCATCGCAGTGATGGCGGTGGTGGAGAGCGCGATCCCCTGCATTTCATATTCGTGGTAAACGCTGAGCGCGGCGGGATCGCGCCTCATCATATCGATCAGGAATGATGTATCAGCAACCGGCATCAGAACTCAACCTTACGGAGCTTCGCCTTTCGCATCTCACGCGAGACCTTCTCAACAGAATCCGCAAGCTCAGTACAATCTCCAATCTCCCTGAGGACCTCAGAAAGTTTCTTCCGCTTTGGGTAATGCTTCACGATCACATCGGAGAAACTCGTCTTCTCATCACTCTTGAGACTCTTCAGCCGCTCATACGCCTCTTCAGTGATGCTGATGGTTTTGGTGGCCATGATCAGTTCTGTGTATGTATGTGTATTTAAAAATAATCGCGGCAGGGATTTGGCAGATCCCCCGCACATCCCACCGCCAGCAGCAGTCCAAGTGTAACGCGGAGCGGGGTCATGGGGTAATCATCATATCAGGATTATTTATGTATGGTCACGGCTGATTGGGCAGAGCCAGATCCCCCCGGCATTCTGGAATATGATGTTGTTCCCTGAAACAGAGGGAGACAACTGGGGGAATGTTCCTGAAGGGCAGACGGGCGATTCAGTGCCCGTGGTAAGATCATACAGATGACTGTCCTGTTCCGGCACATCGCTCCCCCGGAACTCCCATGACGTCCAGATCGCAAGATTGCCGGACAGGGAAAAGCGGCCAACATTTCCCGGTGAACTATAGTTCAGTACCTGTTCCTGACCCGTGGTAATATTATAGAGATGCACCGTTGAAGGCACCGCCACTCCGGCATCACCCCAGAGGACCCGGTTATCGTGGATATAAGGGGGCGATGCTGAATTATTGACGGGTACGGCATTGATCTTCCTGACCGATCTATCGGTGATATTGTAAAGGAAGTAGTCTTTGTGATACGGGCCATTATCGTTCCGCCCATCCTCCCAGACAATCAGATCATCATAAATTGAAGGATAATTCTGGGGGGAGGGATCGGGCAGGATGCGGGACTCGGTCCCGTTCCGGATATCGTAGAGAAATATATCATAGTGATAGAAACTGTCTGCAATCGTGACATTGTAATTATCAGGCTTTGTACTGTCCTGCCATACTACGTAATTACCATGGATATCGGCAAACCGCGGGCTCTTCGGGTTCGTGCAGATACATGTCCTGTTTCCTGAAGATATCTCGTATAAGACAAGGCCATTGGTCTGGTCTCCGGAGACACATTCCCCCGTATCGGCCCAGACAATATAATCTCCTGAAATTTTCGGGGGGCTCAGGCCAAATGGTTCAGCATTGATTTCCGTAAAGTTCCCTGTCGAGATGGTATACAGGGTAAGTCCACGCTTACCATTGTATACCCACGACCACACGACATGATCACCATCAATCATCGGTGATTCCATGCCAATAAGCGAGGGTCCGGTCAATCGGATGATCCCGGTCTTTTCATCACGGTAATACGAATGCAGGTACTTTTCCGAGGGATAAATATCTGTGATGTCGGGGTGCTGGAAATCAATCGCGTCTTTTGCATTGTAAATGACATGCAGCACCGAAGAAGTGTCTTCCCTGAATGCTTCCTTATCAACAGGCATGATCCAGTATGTGTCATCATCCAGTGTTACTGAACCGACAATAAACGAGGTAGGACTGATCGTAATCAGGACAGAACTGTTCGTTTCGTTCTGTAATACCCCGGAATAGGATTTGAAACCACTATCTGTATTCACGGATGTCAGCTGCGTTAATTCCGCCAGATACTCTTTCCCGCTGATGCGGATCCCGAGTGTCCTGGACGATTGTATTTTACGAAGGATGGCACGGGAATCAAATTTCACTACATCATACCTGCTTATCTCAGGGAACAGGTTCAGCAGGGCCGGATCATCGACCCCTCTCATCTCCAGATCAGAACCGGATGTTGCATCCGGGACAACAACCGTTGTACTGCCGGGAATTTCAAGTAACAATTTACTGTTCTCATCGACACATCCCGTTGCGAGCAGCATAGCAACCATCACAAGAACAAGGGCGAACGTAACACGGAGCAAAGTCATGGGGCAGTCACCGGTGTCTGAGAATAATAACCTGAACAGAAACGTTGGTTCCATCAGGTAAATATATTGTGAAATATTTTTTGTTTCGCAATGATTACGAAACCGGTAGGGTAAAACATCTTAAATGGTGAGTCCCCAATTTTTCCCGGGTGTACATCACCCATCAGGTTACCTACACTATTTTTTATAAATTGCCGCCATACAATCACCGGAATAGATCATACGGGCGGATCGTTCCCGGATATTCCGTGAGGTGAAACCAATCGTGGATGTTGGAATATTATTTGACAATGCCCTGACGTACATCAGGGAAGGCATATACCGGCAGGGTGGCCGGTGGTTGAAACTGATCCTGGCAACGATTCTCTTAGGCATCCCCATGGCCGGTTACGTGATGCGGATCTACCGTGGCGCGACCCCTGCACCGGAAGTCGATGACTGGAGAAGCCTTGTTGTGGATGGTTTAAAACTCGTAATCGTCAGCCTGATTTACGCAATCCCGGTTATCATCCTTTCCCTCATCCCGTATGCGATGGTTACTCTGTCCGGCACGACAAGGGGACCTGCCGGGAGCGTTACATACATGGATCCAGGAACCGTAGGCGCAAGGATTGCCGGATTGCTGCTCCTGATGCTGATCATATTTATCCTTGAAATTATCATCGCGATCCTCCTTCCCATCGCATCCATCCGGTTTGCGAGAAGCGGACGGTTCTCCGATGCCTTCAGGTTCGGGGAAATCCTCGCGTATATCAGGAAGATTGGGTGGATCAACTACCTTATCGCATTGCTTCTTGTCGCCATCGTGATCGGTGTCCCGATCTTCATCCTCTACATGATCGGTCTCTTTGCCGGCTTGGCTGTAGCGTTTACTGCAGGGGTTAATCCCTACCTTACGCTCGCCCCGGTTATTCTCATCCTCATCATACTTGTCCCACTCATCCAGACGTTCCAGGCACGGTTCCTGACGGAGGTCTACGACAGCGTGCCGGCTGCGGCAACGGGGACCGAAGACCTGGCAGCGCCACCGTCCCCTCCTCCCTCGTGATTTTTTGCATTCATGGAGAGGTTGCCGGGTAGCGTCCTGATTCGGTGGGGTGGAGGGGGGCGGACGGTGTACTTCCGATCCGCAGGAAACCGGAGCCCTATAGAAATCTCCGTCATAATTTTCCATTTTCACCACGCTTCATCAGGCAAGCGTCCATACAAAGTACACCGCCCGACCCCCCCTCACCCCTCTGCATTTTTCCGGAAAATACTGGCAGTTTTACGAAGTAAATGATCAGATGCCCGAGGGTCATGGGAGGGGGGTCGGTGGGGATAAATATGCAATCGCCCGCCACACGCGGTTGGTACGGCTGATCGTATAACTGATAAAAAAGAGATTCCACCTTACCCGAGCTCGAACGTAGTAACGCCAAAGATCTCGCCCAGCGGGAGCGGGACTGACTCTTTTGAGGAATAGAGCCGGGCGGTATAAAAGACGGGGTTCATCTTACGGTCCTGCACAAGAGCAACGGCATCTGTATTCGGGACCGGGATATCGAGATAGAACTGCTCGCCGGGGATCCCGGCAATGAGCCCGTCGAGGATACGTTCCGCGGTTGCCCGGTCTTTTGCAAAGAGCGGCCCGATCTTATGGCCCGTTTGGCACACCCTCCGTACTCCGTACCCTGCGATCTTCCCGTTCTCGTCCAGCTGTGCAAGCCCGTAGTGTCCCGTACGGGATATCCAGCATTGGAGGAATCGCTCCCGTCGGGCCGGAAAGTGCGCCGTGTCATAGTCAGCCAGCGCATCGAAGCCCACATTCAGGATTGGGGTGAGCCCGTCCGGCATCTTCCCCCCGCCCGTCCCTTCGTACCGTGCATTGTTATAGTGCAGGAAGAGCCCGCTGTCCTTCTGGTACTTGTCCACCATCGCGACAACGCCGTCATAGCCAACAATCCGCGAACCCGCATGGCGCAGCGCGTGACGGTAGAGCTGCATGCCGATACCGTTCGCCCGGTGGAACGGCTCAACGATGTAGAGGCCGGCAAAGGCAAACCGGTCATCGTAATTGACTATCGAAACCGTTCCCACGATCTTCCCGTCCGCTTCGGCGCAGAAGAAGCCATCCGGGTCCACAGGCTGAAAGCATTCCGCATCATGGAGGCCGGGGTTCCAGCCTTCATCTGCAGCCCACGCCATTGCCGTCCCGACTTCCTCACGGGACATGGTCCGGAACTGTACCCTATCTTCCATGGATTATCCTCACCGGGTTATTGGCACGCGATCTACATACACGTGACGGATCGGTGGAGGAGGTTCCTTCAGTACACTCAAAAGTCTGTATATCCCGTCCTCTATCAAGGATATCACTGCACCTGTGCACCGGATATAAGAGCCCGGCGGGATTCCCTGGGCGATATAAATGGTGATCCCGTCAGATGTGGAACCATAAAAAAGAGAGATGAGCTGGTCTCCCGGATCAGAGCGCGTTGACGAGCGAGCGCCGGGTGATGACACCCGTGAGTTTGCCCTTCTCCATCACCGGGACGGAACTGATGTTCTTCTTCAGCATCAGGGCAATTGCATCGGTCACGTTTGTCGTCCGCTCCACGAAGATGAGCGGGGCGCTCATGATATCCTTTACCAGCATGTTCCGTATGCGGTGGTCCTGGTGGTTGTCGCCAACCTGCTTGCGGAACTCCCGCATCGCAACCGCTACATCGGTCTCGGTGACGATCCCCATGTACTTCTCATGCTCCGTGACAACGAACCGGTGGATCTTGTCGTCCAGCATCCGGCGCCGGAGGTGGACAACGCGTTCATCCGCCTCGATCGTCAGCACCTTCTCAATCGCGCTCTCGATCCCGTCATCGGGCTGGAACGTCTTCAGCAGGTCCCCGGCGGTGACCTGCCCGATGAGTTTGTGGTCGGCATCGTACACGACCACGAGCTTGTATTTCTGGAGGAGGGGGATCAGGACGTTGATATTTTCATCGGGATAGACGCTCGTGAAGTCTTCCTCGACAACGCTCGCCACGTGGATCGCTGTCGGGGCGAGGCCGGAGTTCTGTTTGCTCCCCAGCTTCTCTGCGATCGCCTGTCGCGAGACCGTGCCGATCACGGTGTTATTATTGACTGCTATCAGGGGGTCGAGACCATCGGCAAGCATCTTATCGAGCGCTTCGGTGATCTTGGCTGATTTTGCTATGGTTGCGGGTTTTACCATTACGTCTTTGATAAAAACTTCTTTTGTCATTTCGCCACTTCCTTTATGATATCATCGCGTTTTACTATCCCTGAGATTGTGCTGTCCTCCATGACAACAAGGCTGTTGACATGGTGTTTTTCCATCAGTGCAATGGCGTCCGGGAGCAGTGTGTCCGCAGTGACCGTGATCACGGGGCTCGTCATCAGGTCTTCCGCGGCAACCGGGGGGATCACCATCAGGCCCTGCCCGCCCGGCCCGTCCGCCGTTTCCCGTCTCCGTATGGTTACATCCTTTCCAACTACACCTGAAATTTTGGGTTCGTCTTCATAGAATGCCAGGTTCGTCTCGGTGATGATACCCGCAAGGGTACCGTCATCCTCCGTCACCAGCACCTTGTCATTGCGTTCGCGCATCACGCCGACCACGTGGTCGAGCGAGTGGTAGCGGCTGACCGTTGCCACATCCTCCATCACGCCCCCGACCGGACACGACAGTGCCCGGATCAGGGCGGATTTCATCAGATCGGTCTTGGTCACGATACCGGTCATTACACCTTCATCCACTACGGGGACGCTGCTGATGTTCTTCTTAACAAACATCCGTGCGATCTCCCGTACTCCTGTGTCTGGTGCGACCATGACCGGACCTTTGGTCATGAGCGCCCCGACCGGGATCCGGTCGGGGGGGCGGCGGCGCCATGCAGGCTCTCCCTGCCGCAGCCGGTAGGCGATATCCTTTTTCGTGATGATCCCGACAAGGTTCACGCCTTCCATAACGGGCAGGCGGGATATCTTGTGCCGGACCATCAGGTTCCGGGCATGCGCCACGGTCGCATTGGGGTCGACGACAAAGAGCGGCGAGACCATCACGTCACGTGCATACACCGCGATCACCCTCCTGCAAATGCCCGCACCAGGTCGAACTCGGTGACGAGCCCGATCAGGCGTGAGCCCTCGATCACCGGCAGGGCCCCGATGTTCCGGGAGAGCATCTCCCGCGCCACTTCGTTAATGGTCTTCTCAGGAGTTGTCGTGAAGAGTTCGCCTGCGATCAGGTTCCTGACCGGCAGGCCGGTCACTTCGGCGACATTGCCGGTCGTCATGCGGGAGAAGACCTCGCGGCTCCCGAGGTACCGCATGATATCCGTTGCCGTGACGATCCCGTAGAGCACATCGTCGCTCACGACCGGCAGGCGTCGGAAACGGTGTTTCGTCATGTCCCGGGTAACGGTAGCGATCGGGCAGTCCGGTGCTGTGACGCGGAGGGACTGGCTCATCACGTCCTCGACATGCAGCGGGCTCCGTTCGGACCCGAGCACCCCGAGGAGATCGCGTTCCGTCACGATCCCCGCAAGTACTCCCTCCGTGTCGACAACCGGAAGCCCGCCGATCTTCCTGCCGACAATAACCTTAACGGCATCGCTGATCCGTGCGTCGTGGTCGAGCGTTACGAGCTGCTGCGTCATGATCGAGCGGACGCTCTCGTTGACCGCGGCGATCAGGTTGCCGTTGTGCCGGACCTGGACGAGCTGGTACTTGTCACCCCCTCCCATGAAATTGATGATATCGCCCGAGGTGACGATCCCCCGCAGTTTCCCGGTGCCGGCATCCGTTACGGGAAGCCGCCTGAAGCCGCACTCCGTCATCCGCCCCACGGCCGCCATGATGCTCTGCGTCGGCGGGACGGATATGACATCGCGGGTGGCGATCGCCATGATCTCTCCTTCCTGTTCCGAGATGTGGGACTTGAACTCTACCGGCCCACGGTCCTGTTTTCCCTGCATCTTGAGGAGCCGGTCGCCCTGTTTGACGCTCCGGCCATTCTTTTGCATTATTACCTCCGATAAATCAGGTATCACTCGTGTCCCGGGGCATTTTAGCCCGGGTATATTCAGACATCCACGGGTATCGTGTTCGTATCGTGTCGTTCAGGCAAGTGCCGCAAGGACATCGTGGCGGTTGATAACCCCGACCAAGTGTTCCCCGTCGGTGACCGGCAGGAGGCTGACGTCATGTTTTACGATCAGTTCGGCCGCGGCACGGACCGGCTCATCGGGCGCGATCGTGACAACATCGCGGGTCATCACGTCCCCGATAGCCGCACCGCTGTGTTGCGCAATTGCCGACCTCACCCGTTTGTGACTGATGAGGTCGCGCCGGGAGATGATCCCGACAAGCCGTTTCTTCTCCACCACCGGAAACGCCGAGAATCCGCTGTCGATGATCAGTGTGTACACCTTCTGGAGCTCGTCAGCCGGGTTTGCAGAGACCACCTTTCCCGACATGCACCGGGAAACGGGGCCGTGCAGCTCGTTCCGGGATATGATGACCGGAAAGAGGTCGGCAAGGAGGATCCCGCCGACCACGTGCGTCTTCTCATCTACCACGGCTGCACTATCCGTATGGTACTGCCTCATCGTTCTTGCCACATTCTCAATCGAATCATGGGGACTTATCATGGGCGCGTCCCGGACAAACCCGTCAATAGTCACGTTCGACTTGGTTGCGGTCACCCGCAGCCCGTCCGTGATGTCAATATAGCCGAGGAGCGTCTTTTTCGCATCCACGACATAGACTTCACGGAACCGGTCATCTCGCAAGATCTGCCGTGCCCTGGTTATCTGGTCGTCTGGTTTCAGCACAGGGATCTCAACGATGAAATCCTGTGCTGTCCTCATCTGATATGGTCCTCCTCACGACAGGACGGGCAGAGCAACACGCTGTCCACCCGCTTAAGATCATCAGACATCTGGCTGCAGCGGTCGCATACGCCCTGCTCGACGATTTCCTCGCGGTTGATCTCGATGAGGTCCGTAAGGAGTTCGTTGAGCTCGTTGGAGACGGTAAGGAGGTCCCGCACGGTCACGATGCCGATGACTTTCTTGGTTTCATCGACGACCGGCAGCCTCCGTACTTTATGCTTCACCATCATCCTGGCAGCGTCCACTACCGTCTTATCCGCACTCACCGTAATGAGTGGCGTGCTCATGATATCGCTCACATGGATCGTACTCGGCTTGAGATCCTTTGCCACCACCTTGCAGGCAAGGTCTTCCTCGGTCACGATGCCGATGGGCTTCGTGTTCTTGAGGATGATGACGCTCCCGACCTCCTCGCTGCACATGGTTCTTGCTGCTTTCGCCGCGGTCGCCTCAATGCCGATCATGATCGGGTTCTTCGCCATCACTTCCCTGATTGGGACACGGGTCTCGAACCGGATTGCGTTGTTTGTCTTTTTCATGAGTCACCTCCTTGAAGTGCTTGTGCTGATGATTACAATTAGCATACTCCCTTCCCCTTGTATAAATACAATGTGGCCGAGACATTCCTCAATGCGGGACAGTAATATCCGGGCAACGGGCACGCCGGTATTTTGAGCAGGAGGAGGGTCAGGGATAAGAAACATAATAAACTGCGTATTCTATACATTACTAAGACATTATGGTGAATCCTGTGTACCCGGTATACCGGAATACATTGCTTTCCCATCGAGGTGGATAGTGAAGATATTTTATCAGACCTTTGGGACGGTTAAGAAGAAATTTTCCAATTTACTGAACCAGTTTTTCAAGAAGAAACGGACCCGCATCGGCATTTATGGTCCCCCGAATGCCGGCAAGACGACGCTCGCGAACCGGATCGCACGCGACTGGACCGGGGACGCGGTCGGCCCGGTGAGCGAGATCCCGCACGAGACCCGCAGGGCACGCCGGAAAGAGGACATCATCATTTCCGGTGCAAACGGCAATACGGTAACAATGGACATCGTGGATACCCCGGGAGTCACCACCAAGATCGATTACCACGAGTTCCTCGAGTTCGGGATGGAGAAGGACGAGGCGATCATCCGGGCACGCGAGGCAACGGAGGGTGTTGCCGAGGCAATGCACTGGCTCCGCGAGGATATCGACGGGGTCATCTACATGCTCGACTCCACGACCGACCCGTTCATGCAGGTCAATATCATGATGATCGGGATCATCGAGGCCCGGAACCTGCCGGTGATCATCGTGGCGAACAAGATCGATCTCCCGGACGCGGCACCGGCACGGATCCGGAGCGCGTTTCCCCAGCACCCGGTGGTCTCGATATCGGGCCTCCAGGGCAGGAATGTCGAAGACCTCTACGAGACGATGCTCGAATACTTCGGGTGAACAGCAATGCCGCACAAGTGCACGAAATGCGGGCGGGAATATAAGGACGGGTCTACCGAGATCCTGAAAGGGTGCGAGAGCTGCGGCGGGAAGAAGTTCCTCTACGTCAAGGAGGCGGAGCTCAACAGGGATGTGCTCGAAGAGAAGTCGATGGACGAAATTGCTGATGAGAGCAATGAGGAGGTCCTTCTTGTCGTCGAGCCGGAAAAGAAGCAGGTCGAGATGTACGACCGGGTGGAGACGATCCGGATCGTTGCACCCGGATCCTACGAGCTCAACCTGGAGAAGATGGCCCAGACCGACGAGCGGGTCGTGAGCGTGGGCAAGGAAGGCTCGTATATCATTGACCTGATGTCGATGGCAAAGGAAGAACCGAAGAAGAAGCACCGGAAGAAGTAAGGGTGCTGTAAGTATTCTTTCCCAAATAACCCTTTTTTATCGTTCCTATCTCGTTGCCAGCTCGTCGCGGACCCCCTCGTACGGTGCCGGCAGGTCCAGCTTCCGGAAGAACGCATCAGTGAAGATAACGCTGTTCACGATCGCCCATTCCGCACAGCCGTGACCAAGGCATTTGTCCGGGAAAAACGGGCGGTTCGTTTCCGCAAGCGGGTTCGTGGCAAACTTCTTCCGGAGGATCTTTTCAAACTTACCTGTGGTCGTCTCACCACTCTGACCAGGAGCCCCCCCGTCATTGATCACCACCCATTCCCGCCGGTAGTGCATGAGATGGTTGCGGATCTCGACCAGCGATCTGACATTGTCATAGGCCAGGTCGCCCTCTTCGAACGGTGCCCGTCCGGCAATGATGAGAATCTTCTGGTACTTGCCGATCAGCGGTGACCGGTCAAAGTTCTTCTCATTGTTCCACCCGTCCCGGATCGTGGCCATGAGCTGCTCGTGCTGCTCATCAGGAGAGAGATAGGCATTGTCTGCCACGTCCGCGTAGAGCTCGTTGATCGTACATTCGAGAAATGCAACGGAGGAGAGCACGGAATTGAGGATGAAGGCCTCATGCCGGAGAAGGTCGTCCTGCGCGAGGGGGGCAAGGCGCCCGGCCTGCTCGATCCCGTACCCGAGCCGGCAGAGGAGAGCCGCGGACTGGATGTACCGGACCGAGAAGCAGTCACGGAACCTGATTGCCGATTCCTCACTCTCCATCTCAAGAGGGATCTTGTCTATCACGTACCAGCATATTTTCCTGCAAGGGTAAAAAGGGTGAGGAATACAGTAAAGGGATTGATTCAAGTATATAACCGGACCGACTGAATAGTTTTGATTGTAAATGGTCCGGAATTAAATCGGAACACTTATGCTGCCTGATATAAAACCGTATCCAATATGAATATTTTTATGAAGAAAATACTATTTCCCATTCTCCTTGTGATCATGCTTGTCTCTACAATTCTCGTTGCAGGATGCACCAGTGAACAACAGACGGCCATACCGGCCACAACCCTTCCCGTAACATCACCCCTCCAAGAGATATCGACCCCCGGTGCAGTGGATACCAAAGACACGAGCATCGTCCGGATCACCGAAACAGCATCACCCCTTCCGGTCACAACCCTCACCGTAACACAAACCGTCCAGCCGGTATCGACATCCGAGGGAAATGAGGGAAAAGATACCGGTATTATCTGGATCACCAAGACCGTCTCAACCACCCGGACAAGTGTCGGGGAAAATGTGGTCGTTAACGTTACCCTCAAAAATGATACGAAAGACACGGTCGCCGATGTAAAGTTTGATGATCCGGCTCATCCATCAGGTCTGACCGGCTCCACGGCCACGGGAACGCTCACTGAACTTGGCCCGGACGCTCCCTTCATCACGACCTACCAGATTACCGCAGATAAACCGGGGAAATATACCCTTGGTGCAATAACCGCAACGTTCACCGGTGCCGATGGTAACACCGGCAAGGTCACCTCAGATGCGGTAACCATCACCGTGGTATAACCCTCACTCTTTTTTCATCGATCAGACACAGATTATTTCAGATTTCACCGCAGGTTCATGGCCGTAACCCGCGCCGAGCTGACGATCTCGATATCCGGCAGATGCCGGCGCACCGCTTCGATTTCATCGTAGCGGGTGAGAACATCGATGATGCCCGATGCCTTCGGGTAGCGTTTACAGTGTTTTGTCTCCATTCGGGTCGATCCTGTCCGGTATGAACCGTTCCGGCATGGAACCCTTTACTCATGCAAGTATCGGAACCGGGGGGCTCAGAGCAGTTTCGTCTCTTCGGTCGGTTTGGGGACCTTGACGACGAGTACACGGAACACGGCTCCTGACTCATTGGACCACTTGTGGGGGATCCGTGCGGGGCTCTCGACCAGCTGATCTTTTGTCACCGTTGCCTTCTCGTCCCCGATCTCGACAATCCCCGTGCCTTCAAGCACGTAGAAGAAGACATCGACCGGCGTGATATGCTTCTTTAACGATTCGCCGGGCGCGAGCGTGATGACAACTGCCATCGCGTGGGGAGACTCATAGATCTTCCGTGCGTCCACATGGTGCGGGTTGGGGCCCGACACAACCTTTGCAACATCCGTGATCTTCATCATGTTCCTCCGGTATGATACGGGATTATCCATTTTGTACGGGAAGAGGTTTGCGGATCAGGCCATACGGGCTTTCCGGAATAATGACCTGCACACCGGCAGGGGAATGTATATACCTTTATTCGGATTCACACTAATCAGGATGTACTGACAGGGAGTGCATACCCGAAATGGACCTCAGGACAAAACTGCTGCTCGGCATCGGGATCGCACTCCTCGCATCATTCTCGCTGGTCGCTCTTTTCTCTGCCATCTCCATGCAGGACAGTTACCGGGCACTGGAAAACGTGGACATGGAGAAGTCGGTCACAACCACGATGAGCACACTTGAGACCGATATGGAAAACACATATTCCACGGCACGGGACTACTCCGCGTGGAACGCTACCTACCGGTACGCAAAGGGTGAGAACCCGGACTGGATCCGCGAGAATATGGGCCCGGATTTCTTTTCCCGGTTCTCCATGGACCAGGTCCTCATCTTCAACCGCACCGGCAGTCTCATCTTCTCGATGCAGTTCAATGACAGCGCCCTCCAGGTCGAACCGGCACCGGGCATCCTTATCAACGATGTTGAACGGTTCAACATGGCGCTGAACGCGATCAGGTCGGAGACCGGGAGCTACGGCATACTGGAGTCTTCCACCGGACCTGTCCTTATCTCGTCCCATCCCATCCTCACTGATGATTATAATGGCCCGGCCGCAGGGAGCTTCCACCTTGCCCGCCAGGTCGATGCCGGGTATCTCGCGGACCTCTCAACCCGCACCGGGCATACCATCTCAATTCTCCCCGCCGCAGAAGTGTTTGGCAATGCGTCCCTTGCCGGCGTTGCATCACAGTTCTTATCGGGAAAAACCGTTGCCGTCCAGCCCGGAAACCAGGATACAGTCTCCGGCTACATACCGCTCAAAGATCAGCAGTCCCCTGCGGATTATTACCTTGTCGTGACCGAACCACGGACAGTCTACAACACAGGGATGGCAGGTATTGTCACGTTCCTCTCGAGCCTTGCCGTTGCCGGGATCTTCCTCATCCTCTTTGTCCTGCTCTTCGTAGACCGGATCCTGCTCTCCCGGCTCAATACCCTCATCAGGACACTGAAAGTGAGACAGGCAGCGGGGAACATTCCCTCAGCAGCAGCACCGGACGGCGGGGATGAACTCACCCGGCTCGCCGTGACGATCGATCCGGTCTTTGCCAAACTCGCGGAGTCACGGGAACAACTGGCCGAAAGTGAAGAACGGTACCGCACGCTCGCCGAATCGGCCCGCGACCTCATCTTCATCATCGACAAGGACGACACGGTCGTGTATGTCAACACCTTCGCTGCACAGTCCATCGGGCGGCCGCGGGAAGAGATCATCGGGAAGCCCCGTTCAGCCCTGTTCGGGGGAGAAGCAGGGAAGCACCAGCGGAAGTCGATTGAGACGGTCCTCTCAAAAGGCCAGCCGGTCAAGATCGAGAGCACCCTGCCGCTCCCGACCGGCGATATCTGGCAGGACACGCTCCTCGTCCCGATCCGGGACAGGGACGGCACCATCACCGGGGTCATGGGGATCTCACGGGATATCACGAAACGCAAGAGGGCGGAGGAGGCGGTACAGGCATCGAACAAGCGGTTCAGGACCGTGATGAACAGCCTCGATGCACTGGTGTATGTCGCCGACATGAAGACATACGAGATCCTGTTCATGAACCAGCGGGGCCAGCGGATCTGGGGGGGTATTGCCAGAAAGACATGCTGGGAGACGATCCAGTCGGGGCAGACCGGGCCCTGCCCATTCTGCACCAACGACAGGCTGGTGGATGCGGACGGGAAACCCACGGGGGTCCTGGTCTGGGAACTCCGGAACGCGGTGAACGGGCGGTGGTATGAGTGCCGGGATAGTGCAATCGAGTGGACGGACGGCAGGCTCGTGCGCCTCGAGATCGCAACGGATATCACCGAACGCAAGAGGGCGGAGGAGGCACTCTCCAGCGTGAACAAGAAGCTCAACCTGCTCTCGAGCATCACCCGCCACGATATCCTCAACCAGCTCACGGCGCTTGCCTCCTATCTCGACCTTTCCCTCGATTATGCCGATAATGATACCGTCAGGGATTTCATTATCAAGGAGCAGCAGATTGCAGCAATCATCGACCGTGAGATTAATTTCACGAGGGATTACCAGGACCTGGGCGTAACAGCACCGGTCTGGCACAACCTGGCAGGAACGATCACGCTTGCCACACGCTCGCTTATCCTGGACAACGTAAAAGTATCCGTCGGTTTTTCAGATATCGAAGTATTTGCAGACCCCCTCCTTGAGAAAGTCTTCTTCAACCTCATCGACAACGCGATCAGGTATGGCGGGGAGACGTTGTCAGCAGTCACCTTCACATCACGGGATACGGATCAGGGGCTTGTTATCTCCTGCGAGGACGATGGCGCAGGGGTCCCGGACGGAGAGAAGCTCCATATCTTCGAGAGAGGTTTCGGGCACCACACCGGGCTCGGGCTCTTCCTCTCGCGGGAGATCCTGGGGATCACCGGTATTACAATCGCCGAGACCGGGACATCCGGGCACGGGGCACGGTTCGAGATCATGGTGCCAAAGGGGATGTACCGGTTCACGGAGCCGGACCATACAGGATGATCCGGCCGCATACGCTGTATACCTCCCGTATTACGGTACCCTTTATTACCCCTCCCCGCCAATAGTAGGATTAGCACTTTTACTGTGCTGACAGATGTAAGTCCGACGTGCGACACCGCACTGCCTGAACATGGCTTTGGGATTACAGAGAGTCAGTAGCCAATACTGCACTTTTCTGGACTTACGTTTCGTCTGATTAGGAGGCTACACCATGGCACGAATGCATGCCCGAAGAAGAGGCAAGTCATGCTCAGTCCGCCCCTACCGGAAACAGGCACCCGCGTGGTCGAACACCGACCCCGCAGCGATCACCAAGATCATCCTGGAACTCCGTAAGGACGGCGCATCGAGCGCAAAGATTGGACTGGTCCTGCGGGACCGGTATGGAGTACCCGACGTTAAGCTTGCCACCGGCAAGCGCATCGGGACCATCCTGAGAGAGAACAAGGTCGCAACCGAGATCCCCGAGGACCTCCGTGACCTGATGACCAAGGCTCTTGGCCTCAGGAAGCACCTTTCCGAGAACAAGAAGGACCTGCATAACAAGCGCCAGCTCCAGCTGGTCGAGTCCAAGATCCGCCGGCTCGTACGGTATTACACGGGAAGCAAGAGGCTGCCCGCGGGCTGGGTCTACAAGCCGGAGAACGCTGAGATCCTCCTCTCCAGGTAAGTTATCAGGAAATTGTCCACCATGTCCCCGTCGCTTGAATCCGCAGCAGAGACCGTTGCAGCACAGATCCGCAGGCAGGAGTTTGTCGAGGTGCTCGCGCACCACGACGCAGACGGCATCGCAGCCGCTTCTATCCTCTGCCATGCGATGCTCCGTGCCGGCATACGGTTCCGGCTCCGGGTGCGACAGGACGTGAACGCATCGGATCTTTCCGGTGAAGGTGCATACCTCCTCTGCGATATCGGTGCCGGCATGGCCGATCTCCCGAAGACGACGATGGTGGTGGACCACCACATCCCGCTCTTTACGGGGGAGTTCCACGTAAACCCGCGCCTTGCCGGCATTGACGGCGACCGCGAGCTCTCCGCAGCAGGCACCGCGTATTTCGTTGCCCTGAAAATGGGCGACAACCGCGACCTCGCCGGCCTTGTCATCCCCGGCATCATCGGGGACGGCCAGGAGATGGTCGGGAAGAACCTCGAGATCTTCAACGAGGCCGTGGCAAACGGTGTCATCGTGCCGGACCGGGGTTTGAAGCTCCCCGGCCGGGACATGACCGAGCGGTGGTACACGACAACGAACCCGTACCTTGCGAACATCAGCGGCAACGAGCAGATCGTGACGGACTTCGTGGAGCAGGCAAAAGACCCGTCTTCACCCAACAAGCCCCTCATGCTCGATGTCCTGATTTCCAGGGTGGTGCTCGAAGCGGCACCCCAGGCAACCCTTGCCGGCCTGCAGGGCATGTACGGCGACACCTGCCACCTCCAGCGCGAGGTGATTGAGGACGCCCATGCCCTCGCTGCGGTGATCGATGCCTGCGGCAAGACCGGGAACGGCGACATCGGCGCAACGCTCTGCCTCCGCTCCTCGCACGACATCGACCGTGCGTGGGAGATTGCACGGCAGCACCGCGTCCGGGTGATCGAGGCGGTCAAATCCGCCCGCCCGCAGGAGGGGGTTACCGGCGTATACGAAGTGAAGGACGCAACCGTCTCAAGCGACGTTGCCGACATCCTCTGCCGGGACCTCCCCGCGAGCGGCCCGGTCCTCGTGTACGCGAAAAGTGGCAGCATGTGCCGGATCTCCGCACGGAACCCCGCAGGATGCACGGCGGATCTCGGGCCAAAGGTCCGGGAGCTTGCCACAGCCTGCGGCGGGAACGGCGGGGGGCACACCCTCAGGGCAGGGGCAACGATCCCCTGCGACCAGATCGGGAGCTTTGCAAAAGGCTGGCAGGAGGCGCTTGCCGCATGATGCAGATCGCGGGTACCATCACGACCCACCACGCGGATGCCGCATGTGTTGCTGCAGCGCTCTCACCCGACAACCTCCGCAGCATGGAGACGCGGGCAGATGGCGACCGGGTGGTCACAACGATTACCGGCACGCAAGCCCGGTCCGTTATCGCATCAGTGGACGATTATCTGATGAACCTGGCAGTGGCGGAGGACGCATGTTCTCTGCACAGGAAATCCAACAGGTGATATTATGGCAAAGAAGAAACAGGTAGGAAGAAGAGTTGAAGGCTGGAAGGCCAAGAGCTGGTTCAAGGTGCACGTCCCCGACAACCTCGGCAAGGCGTACATCGGTGACACCATTGCAAACGATGCTGAGAGCGTTGTCGGCCGCATCATGACCGCAACGCTCGGCGAGATCACGAACGATTACGCCAAGCAGTACATGAAGATGAGCTTTAAGATCGCAACCGTTACCGGTGACTCGGCATACACCGAGTTCGTTGGCCACGAAGTGACCCGCGACTACCTCCGCTCGCTCGTCAAGCGCCGGAGCTCCCGCATCGACACCATCGTCCCGGTCGTAACCAAGGACGGCAAGAAGGTCCGCCTCACGGTCTGCACGTACACGTTCGCCCGTGCCAACATCTCCCAGGAGCACGCGATCCGGAACGCAATCATGCAGGGCGTTGCCGCACAGGCAGGCGCATGGGACTTAACCACGCTCCTCAACGGGATCGTCTCGGGCGAGATCTCCCGCGATCTCTTCAAGGCAGTCAAGACCATCTACCCCACCCGCCGGGTAGAGATCACCAAGTCCAAAGTCGAACCTGTCGCAGCAAAGGTCGACACATCATAATTTTTTTTCTCCGAGTGGTTCATCGGAACAACGAGGACGAGAAGAACACGTAAGTGTTCTTCGAGTTCCAACGGGTTCGAAGAGCCTGCGGTTCTTCTCTTTCTCGACATTCAAAGAACTCTGATGAATTCTTCTCATCCTTGTAGTTCAGAAGAACTATTCGGATTCTGATGAAGGTCTCGCATTCGCCAGAACCACTCCAACTTCATGATTTTCGAAGTCGAAGAACGCGATGCGTTCGATCGAAGAACAACGTTCTTCTTCTGTCTCAAATCTGATGGTTTTCGACATTCTCCTCTCTCACCCTCCCTTGCGGGAGGGTTCGAGAATCTTAATGAAATTTTACCTCCTATACTGTACCCCATGTCCTCCGTCATCACCGATCCAGTCCGGCAGAAACTCCTGCTGGGAGCAGTAGCGCTCGGCGTGGTGATGGACGGAATTGACGGCTCGATCGTGAACGTGGCGCTCCCGACCATGGCCACGTATTTCGATACGGATACCGGGACGATCGCATGGGTGATCATCACCTACCTGCTGATGATGGCGGGGCTCCTGCTGGTCTTCGGGAAACTCGCGGACCGGGGACTGGCAAAGAGACTGTTCCTGCTGGGGTTTGTGATCTTCACCCTCGGTTCTGTTGCCTGTGGGATCGCCCCCACGCTTGACATCCTGCTCGCGGCACGGCTCGTGCAGGGAGCCGGGGCTGCCATGATCGCAGCCGTTGCCCCGCTGCTCTGTATCCGGTACCTCCCGAAAGAGATGCTCGGCACAGCCCTTGGTGTTATCGCTGCGACCGCCTCCCTCGGGTTTGCAGCAGGGCCGGCAATCGGCGGTATCCTCACCCAGTACCTCTCATGGCACTGGATCTTCCTGGTCAATATTCCGATCGGTATACTGGGGATACTCTTTGCAGCCAGGGTAATCCCGGGCGATGAACCGGAAGACCGCCCGGCATCGTTCGATTACCCGGGCGCCGTCACGCTCTTTGGTGCCATGGTCTTCTGTACCTTTGTGCTGGAGGAGGTTGCAGCCCGGGGTGTAACGGATCCGGTAATCCTTGCCGGTAGTGCACTCTGCCTGCTGTGCTCGGGACTGTTTGGTATCCGGGAGCTCACGACCCCGGAGCCGTTTGTGAATATAAGGATCTTCTCGAAGTGGCGGTTCACCGCGGTCACCATCGCATACCTGCTGGTCAATGTCATTTTCATGGGAGTCCTGTACCTCCTCCCATTTTATCTCACGCTGGAGATGCACTTCGATCTTACGACAAGCGGCCTGTATCTCCTGATCCCGCCGGCGGTGATCGCCATTATCAGCGTCCCGTTCGGGAAGTGGTCGGACAGGAGCGGCCGCCGGGCGTTTGCCGTTGCCTCCTGCGGATTTGTCGTCCTCTACAGTGCCGTCTTCGTGTTTCTCTCTCCCGGGTCCGGCATTGTGCCCCTGCTTACCGGGCTTGTCCTGATGGGGGTGGCATTCGGGATCGCTGCCGGGCCGGCCTCGAGCAGGATCATCGAGAGCACGCCGCCGGGCGAGCAGGGGACGGGCTCATCGCTGATGGTGACCACCATCTATTTCGGCGGCGTGCTCGGGACGGCAATCTATGCGATGCTCTTCACCTTCGCAACCGCGAATGCCAGCGGGATTGTTTCCTTCACGGATCTCGATCCCGTAACATTCCTGTCCGGGTTTCATATCACGATGGTAGCAGGCCTCGTGCTCTCAGTCATCTCACTGGTGCTCTCGGCAATTGTGCCGGATGAGCGGACGCAGGCCGGTAACTGAGGTCCTGATCGCGGTGAAAAAATTTAAACGCGATCGGAAGTGCGATGAAAAATTTTTCATCGCGATCGCAGGGTGTCGGTTCGTCAACCGCGGCACGGTTAATTATCCGCGTCGCGGTTGTACAACTTACAGCAAATCATTTTCTCCGGCGTGGGTGCCGGGACCGATCGAGCAGACCCTGGCTGAAATTTTTTGAGCGGGGGGTGAGGGGGTGGTTGAAAATTTTTTGTCGCGATCGTGATCGCGATCGAAATGCGATGACTTTACACGAACGGCCCAGTGATTCCACGTTCCTGAATTTGTCCTGTCTGAGTGGCCCTCCCGGATTTTCCCGGTCACCCGCCCCGCACTTGTGCCACCAGAGTCGAAGAGCCGATGGCTCTTCTCCAGCCTGCCCTTGCTGAAGCAACGGCAGTCTTCCCCCGAGACGATGCGATAGTGCCGGACAGGTACTACGGCATGATCGTAACCCTTATGCACCCATAATGCATGATATAATGCAGGACATTTGAGGGGCCATACCATGAAATTTATTTCAAGCCGCGAGATCCGTTCAAACCCGGCCCGTCTCTGGGAACTGCCGGCAAACGATGACGCTGTGATCACCGTGAACGGGAAACCACGGGCGATCGTTGTTGCCGTGGGAGAAAATCTTGAAGAGACGCTCGGTTCCCTGCGGAGAGCAAAGGCTGCAACCGCACTTGAGAAGATCCGTATGGCAGCCCGGGGCCAGGGGCTCGACAACCTGCCGGAGAAAGAGATAGACGCGGAGATCCGCAAGGTACGTACGGGGCGGTAACACGGGAGTACCGCAGATCGTCCTGGATACCAACGTGCTGGTATCGGGTCTGCTCTCAAGCCGCGGGGCTCCTGCCGGCGTCCTCAACCTCGTTATCAATAGCAGCGTGATCCTCGTGCTCGACACACGGATCTTCGATGAGTATGCCGATGTGCTGCGGCGGAAGAAGTTCGCTTTCCCGGAAGATGCTGTCCAGGAAATCCTCATGTTTATCCAGCGGGAGGGCATATTCGTCCCGCCCCTCCCGGTCGCGTGCACGGTCCCGGATCCCGGCGATCTCCCGTTCATTGAAGTCTCGCTCCACTCGCAGGTACCCGTCGTGACCGGCAATACCCGGCATTTCCAGGGATCGGGGGCTGAGGTCATGACACCGGCGGAGTTCATTGAGAGGTACCGGGAAGGAATGTTACTGTCGGGATGATTGGGTAACCATCATTTCTTTCGGGTTTCAAAACAGTCCCGTACATTTGTATACCCGGATCCCTGTACAGGATATGCAGGTTTTTTGTGGCGATGCCTCACGCGGAAAACGCCTCGCCGGGTTTTGCGCTACGCAGTACGTTGTCCGGGAAAATTTCCGAGAACCCTTCTGGCTGAATATCGCAACCGGGGGATGCCCTAGCGACTGCGGATCTGGGAGAGTCGAAGAACCCTGTGGGTTCTTCTCCTGTCTCGGGTCAGATGACCCTCAACACCCCCGAGAGCGTCTGCATATTCATTTTTTCAGATTCCCCCGCTATTGTCCTGATATGTAACCCATCCCAACCACATCTCTAATTACCCCTCCCACCCAACCATTCCATACGAATGACCGCAAGCAAAATCCTCTTCATCGTCCTTGACGGGATCTCGGACCGTCCCTGCCCGGCGCTCCGGGGCGGAACGCCGCTCTCCGCGGCAAGAAAACCTGTCCTGGACAAGCTCGCTGCCGAAGGGATCTGCGGGATCATGGACACCATTGCACCCGGTGTCCGCCCGGGATCCGATACAGCCCACCTTGCCCTGCTTGGCTACGACCCGTACACGTATTACACGGGTCGCGGCCCGCTCGAATGTGTTGGCACCGGTATCGATATGAAAGCGGGGATGATCGGGTTCCGCTGCAACTATGCAACAATATCCCCGCAGGGACTGGTCACCGACCGCCGGGCAGGACGGATCCATGACACTGCTGCACTCAGTAAAGCGATACAGGACGGGGTCGACCTCTCGAAGTTCGGGGTTGAGTTCGTTTTCCGCTCGGGTGCAGGGCATCGCGCTGCGCTTGCACTCAAAGGTGAGGGGCTGAGCCACTGTGTCTCCTCGAACGACCCGAAGAAGGAGGGCGTTGCGCCCCTTACGATAAAGGCACTTAAGGAGGGGGCAAAGGAAGACAAGACCGCTGCGGCCTGCAACGAGTTCGTGAAGCAGTCCACGAAGATCCTCTTCAACCATGGTACCAACAAGGAACGGGTAAAACAGGGGCTCGCCCCGGCCAATGTCGTCCTGATGCGGGGCGCCGGGGAGATGGGGGACTTTGAGCCCTTCCAGAAGAAGTACGACATGTCGGGATCGGTCATCGCGGCGGCAAGCCTCATCACCGGGATCGGTAAAGCAGTCGGCCTCCCGCATGTCGAGGTACCGGGCATCACCGGCTCGCAGAACAGCAACATTGCCGGTAAAGTCTCTGCAGCGATAAACGAACTGAAGACCAAAGATTTCGTCCTGGTGAACATCAAGGGCGCCGACGAGTCCGGCCACGACGGCCTTGCCGAACAGAAGAAGGCCTTCATCGAGAAGATCGATCCGCTCCTCGAACCCCTGCTGGGATTACAGGATACCCTCATCATCATCACCGGTGACCACTCGACTCCCGCATGCATCAAGGACCATTCCGCAGACCCGGTCCCGGTCCTGATCCGGGGCGAGGGGGTGCGGGTGGACGACGTGGTGCGCTACGATGAATTCACGTGTGCAAAGGGCGGGCTCAACCGGATCCGTGGAGTCGACCTCCTGCCGATCGCCCTCGACCTGATCAACAAATCCCACAAGTTCGGGGCCTGAACGGCACTACCAGGTGATGCATGAAAGAACGAACCGTGAAAGACTGGCATAACCACTGCCTGCTCCCTGACGGGACAGAACTCCAGGAACACAGCATCAAGACCGACCGGAACATCGTGATCGGCGAGTTCTGCCAGATCGATTACGGGCTCCGGGGCAACAACGTCTTCGTGGGCGAGTCCTCGAAGATCCGCGAGTATGTCTGGGCAAACGGCGACACCCGGATCGGGAACTGGTCCGTGATCGGCGGCGATGTGGTTGCAAAAGAGGACGCCTATATCGGGGAGGGCGTGACGATCAACGGGAAACTCTCGGTAGCGGGGACGCTCGATATCGGCGAGAAAGTCGAGATCAAAGATGGCTTTGAGGCAAAGGGCAACATCGAGATCCGGAACCCGATGCCGGTCTTCATGTTTATCATCATCTACTTAATGACCCTCCTCCATATCGAGAACGAGAAGGAGCTCGACCGGATCCTTGACGACCTCTTCTCTGAAGAAGAGGAGAAGATGGAGATCCCGCTCATGATCCCCGCCCGCTCGAAACTGAACATGAAGCTCTTCGCGGTCCCCTCCACGATGAAGATCGGGAAGGGCTGCCGGCTGCACGGGAATATCCGGGCAGGATCCATCGATGTCCAGCAGAATACGGTGATCTTCGGGAGCCTCCGTGCGAAGAACCGGATCACGGTGGTCGAAGGCGTCACGGTCCACGGGAACGTGGAGAGCGGCTCGACGGTCTACGTGAGGAAAGGTGCCCATATCCTCGGCGATGTAAAGGCGAAGTCGATCGTTCTCCACGAAGAAGCAAAGGTGGACGGGACGATCGAGGCACCGCACGGCCTGCGGATTGAACGGGGGAACTGATCCGATGAAAGCCGCAGAGATCCTTGGCGTTGATGAGATCGTGTTTGTCGAACCTCAGTTCTCGGTGCTCCCGGATCCCCGGTATAACGACACGCTGACACTTGCAGGGGGAGAAGAGGGTCGGCTTCTGCTGGACGAAACAGAAGACCCGATTGCCCTTGCCTTTAAGAACGGCGACTGTTGGGTCACCGGATCGTTCCTCAACAGGAACCCTACGGCAATCCTCATCGAGAAGTTCGAGAACCTCAATGGGGAAATCTACCAGGAGGACCGGGCAAACTGGGCAGCCGCAGTCCGGGAATATTACAGTCTTGCACTGAAAGCGGAGGTCGCGCCTTCCATCGAGGACCTCAACCCCACGCGGAGGGGCATCCTCACGGCACTCATCAGGGGGTTCTGGAAACCCGGGACGGGCGAGACCTGCGTCGACGCCTGCTGCGGGTCCGGTGTCGGTTCGCTCGTCCTCCGGGACCTCGGGTTCTCCCCCCTCTCGTATGACAATGACGAGGCGCTCCTCTCCCTCGGTCTCTCGACCGGGAGGCTGCTGCCGGAAGAGACCATGTGGATCGATGCTATGAAGACATCCGCGTATATTGAACCCGTCCAAAAAGGCATCGGGATCATGCTGGGCGAGATCAACAGTTTCTCGCAGGATATGTGGGAGCAGATCATACGCGAGCTCTTCGCGGTATCCCGCGAGACGCTCATTACCGTCGGGACGGAGCCGGAGGCCCGGCTCATCAAAAGCTGGGGAGAGGAACTTGGGAGAGATGTGGACATAACCGAGAACCCGGCCGACCCGATCTATGATCTGTGGGTGTGCCGGTCAACGGCAAAATAAGATCCGTATTCTCTTTATCTGAACCTATCAGGCACACAGGATTTTTTCCTGGTAGCGCACGATCTCATCAGGTATATTCCCATGAGCACCGTAAAAGACCTGACAGGGATGCTACAAAAAGAGAGAGTAATTATTCCTCTTCCGGTGGCTTCACCCGTTTCAGCCGCTCACGGACTGCGGTGCCGTTGACGGGATGCGTTTCGAACGATGGGGTACAGGACCGGATCCCCCGCTCCGTGGCAAACATCACATCCCCTTTGAGGTTGTCCGGAGTCAGGGTGCGGGTAAGGTACCTGATGTCCTTCTTTATCTGGAGTTCCTGCTCCTCTGGAATGCCCATAGTCATGCATTGACTGGCACCAAATATAAAATATTGGATCAAAAAAATCGCGATTAAAACAGCCGGATTTCCCGTTTAATACAAAATCTGGCGTATTTTTACAATTATCCGCTCTACCGGCGTTTACGTCCGGACCGGGCCTTCTCCTTCTGTTTTTTAGGGTCCGGTTTCTTCTCCGTGTGTACGTCCTCGCTCTCCAGTTCTGCGATGATCTCCACGGGATCCTTCATTGTCTTTGTCAGCCGGATGATTTCCAGCAGCCGCTCCATGCCGATGAAGTGCTCCGCCATGACGCGGGCAAGCGGGGTCATGACAAGCCTCGTTCCATGTTTTTCCACGAGTTTGTTGGCGATAAGGTCCGGCAGTACCGGTTCCATGCTCCCGACCATCATCGTATTAATGCGGTTGAGATCCGCTTCCTCACCACCGCAGGCAATGGCGTTTGCCACGTACTCCTCCGAGCTCTGCTCGAAGTCGTGTTCGGGTGCCACTTCCTCCATCTCGCCCTTGAGGAGCCGTATTGCCACTTCTTCTTCCGTGAAAGGGTTCTCCCGCGAGTAACTGCCGCCGGGTTCTGCAAGGATCACAACGCGGCCGAGGTCATGGAAGTCCGGCCGGCCGGCCCGGCCCGCCATCTGGTTGAACTCCTGGACCGAGAGCCAGTCCCTGCCCATCGCTAGGGCATCGAAGATCACCTGCGAGGCCGGGAAGTCGACCCCGGCACCGAGTGCTGCCGTGGTGACGACTGCCATCAGTTTGCCGTTCAGGAACCGGCTCTCGACGTCCCGTCGCTCCACCGAACTGAGCCCTGCATGGTAGGCGGCGGCACGGATGCCCAGGGCATCGGCGATCGTATGGCACCGGGCCCGGGCATTAGTGAAGATGATCGTCTGGCCGCGGAATCCCTTCGAAGACGTCCGCTTATACTCGTCGGTCGTCATCTGCTTGATGGTCGGGATCTTCTGTTTTCGTTCCACGAAGAGAAGGTAGCGTTCGAGCCCGACCGGGCGTTCGGAGTACACGACCAGCGTGCAGTTGAGTTTCTTTGCCAGCACCTTCGGCGACCCGATCGTGGCCGAGAGGTAGAGGAACTGCGCCTGCGGGGCGAGGTACTTCAGCCTCGCGATCATACCGTCGAGACGGTGGCCCCGCTCCTTGTCCTCGAGCATCTGGACCTCATCGATCACGACCGTGGCAATATTCTGCATCCTCTGGCCGCGCCGGATCATATTGTCCACACCTTCGTACGTACCGACGATGATCGGGGCCTGGGGGTTCCGGTCCCCGACCTTCCGGGTCTCGGGCAGGTTCAGCCGGCTCACACCGGTCAGGAGCCCGGTCTTTGCAAATTTCGCGTACCGTTCCGTGAACCGTTCGTACTTCTGGTTCGCGAGCGCCACGAGCGGGACAAGAAAGAGCGTCCGTCCCCGGCCTTCGAGATAGTTCTTCATCCCCGCCATCTCGCCGATAAAGGTCTTACCGCTTGCGGTTGCCGCAACAACCAGCAGGCCCTTACCGTAGAGCAGCCCCGCCTCCACCGCGAGCTGCTGGGCGGGCATCAGTTGTTTCACGCCGCTCGCATCGATGAACTGCCGGGGGAGCGGGAGCTCATCGAGCGGGGCCGTTGTCATCACCGGGTGCGCCTCGAGCTTGTCGAACAGGGCGGCCCCCATGGTTATCTTGTCGGGGTTGAGAGTGGCGAGCACCCGGTCGAGGTTCCGGAACTGGATGAGCAGCTGCTCGAGATGGGCAATCCCGTCTCTCCCGAGCCGCCCGATATGCGAGACCTCCCTGCGCAGCTCACGCCGCCCACAGTCAAGGCATATGTGCTCGTTCTTGCCGAACTGGACCGTGTTGTTCGTATCGAGAGGCGTGAACTTCTCGTCGAGGAGGCACATACGGCAGGCATTGACGGTGCCAGAGGTCACCTGGAAATCCGACAGGAATGTCTCGAACGGGTGGTCCCGCTTCGTCAGCCGGACATCAGACTCGCGGAGGTTCGCTACCAGGTCCTTTGAGGGAGTGTGCCGGTACTCCTTCTTCTGTCCCCACTTCACCCGGTACTTGGTTGGCCGGGGGCCGCGGGGCGTGTCCTGGAGCTCGACATACCCGGCACCGCGCACGTTCCTGCCATCGTAAAAAAGAAGTTTGTAACTCCCCCCTTTCTGGGGCTGGACAATGATCTTCATGGGGCGATCAGGTCGTGGATTACGTATGCGAGCTCCACGCTCTCCAGGCGTTTTAAGAAATCCGTGAACTCCTCGTCCACGACAACGATTGCGCAGTCAATCCCGTGGAACGCGGCTTCGATTACGCCTTCGCGTGCACCGAAGAACATGTCGGGCTTCCGGCCCGCGGCCTTTAATGCGATATAGGCTTCAAGCCCGACCGCACCGACAATGCCGGCCTTTCGCGTGACTTCCAGCAGCTTGTCCCTGCGCACCTTGCGCGAGCCGCCGTGCTGTATGCGCGGGACCTTGCAGACATGGACCACGCCCTCGTGGTGCACGATGATCCCGTTCAGTTTCGCGATCCCGACGTCTTCGTCTTTCTTTGCATCCGCGACCGCCGTACCGGTCGCAGCCGACGCTTTCTTCGCTGCGTAGAGGAAGCCGTCCTTCATGTACACGCCAACCTCGTCACCGGTCTTCAGGTTCTCAGCTGCAATCGCTGTCCAGACCGAGACCTGCTGGATGATGTCGCGCCGTATGTGCCGGGCGTACGATTCGAGCGACTCGGCATTGGCAAGTACCCATTCGATCCCGGACTTCGTTACCTCGTAATTGCCGCGCCCGCTCGCCGAGACCATGCCCTCGTCAACAAGTTCACGGATGTACTCGGAGATCGCCTGCGGGGTGACGCCGAGTTTCTCGGCAATCTCCTGCTGGCGGACCGCCGGCTGGTGCTCGGCAATCTCGACGAGGATCTGGAGGCGCGAGACCTCGCGCTTGCTCCGCAGGATAGAATAGAGGGGGTCCTTAACGCCCTGTGTCAAGCAGCACCAGTCCCTGTCCCTTCACATCCATGTGGGTGATCCGTTTCGCCAGGCCCTTGATGAAGACCGGGCTGACATTGAATTTCCGGGAAAGGTCGTTGATGGAACTGTTGCCCCTGGTGAGTTCCCCTTCGATCTGCTCCACCACTTCCCGCAGGTTCTCGTCATTCGAGAGCGAGATATAGAGGATGTCGGAGAGGTCGGAGAGATTGCACTGGAAGTTTGCCCGGAACTTGTTGTAGGTGGCCCGGAACTCCTTCTCGGGCTTTGCCCCCGGCTTTGGCATCCGCCACTGCTCCTCGACAAGGTTGCCCTTCTTGAGGATCTGGAGACAGAGCGGCACGGAATCGTTATCGATATGCCCCCGTATCTCTTTCTCGGTGAGCCACGACTTGTTCAGGAGTTCGTAGACCTTCTTGAATGATGGGTCGTTGAATGTCATCAGGAGAGGGACCAGCTCTACAGGATCGTTTACAATGCGAATATGGCCCGGCACGGTGAAAACCCTATCATTATATCGCTGTGCGCATCAATAAAATTTTGCGACAGCATTATGCAGAAAGGCAGAATTACGGTCCGGGGAATTGTCCAGGGTGTCGGGTTCCGCCCTTTCGTGTATGCAAAAGCAACAGAGATGGGCATCGCCGGCACGGTGAAGAATCTCGGCAGCGAAGTAGAGATTTTCGCAAAGGGCGCGCGTTTTAATGAGTTCCTTGCCGCAGTCTCCCGCGGACCTCCCCTTGCCCGTATCGATTCCGTGGAGAATACGGAGACCGGGGCAGAGATCCCGGACGGGTTTACGATCCTCGCGAGCGGGACCGGTTCATTCTCGGGCATGATCCCGCCCGACATCGCGATCTGCGATGAGTGCATTGCCGACATCTTCACGCACGGTGGCAGGTACGAGAACTACTGGGCCACATCCTGTGTCAATTGCGGCCCACGGTACAGTATCATCCGCGAGATACCGTACGACCGCGAACGGACATCCATGGCGGAGTTCCCGACGTGTCCGGCATGCGCCGGGGAATATGGCGACCCGCACTCCCGACGCCACCATGCGCAGACCATCGCGTGCGCAAGATGCGGGCCGGAACTATCTCTTTTCGACAAGCTCGGCCATCCGGTTGACTGCCACGATCCCGTTGAGGAAGCGGCCCGGTTACTCGACGCCGGGTTCATTCTCGCGATGCGGGGGATCGGCGGGTTCCACCTCGCGTGTGTTGAGGAGTCGGCTGACAAGCTCAAACACCGGCTCGGCCGGATTGAGCAGCCCTTTGCGATCATGGTCCGGCCGGACCACCTCGACCAGATGGCCGTTGTTTCACCGGAAGACCGTAAGATCCTCCAGAGCCCCGTCCACCCGATTGCCGTGCTCGCCAAACGCGACCCGACTGCTCATTCCACGATAAGCAACCTGCATACCATAGGCTGCATGCTCCCGTACACCGGCTTCCACCACCTCCTCTTCTCGCACCTGGTACACCCGCTCCTGATCATGACGAGCGCAAACATGCCCGGCTACCCGATGATCACGGAGATTGATGTCGCGATGGCGAAACTCTCCCGCGATGCCGATTTCTTCCTCATTCACAACCGGAAGATCGTGAACCGGTGCGATGACTCGGTATTCCGGGACGGGTACATCATCCGGCTCTCCCGCGGGATAGCACCGAAGCGGACAGCGATCGGTCTCGGGAAGCAATGCATCCTTGGTGTCGGCCCCGAACTGAACGCGAACGCAACCATCTACCGGAACGGTTTTGCCGTCACCTCTCCTCATGTCGGGAACGTCAGGAATCCCGCAACGCTTGAATACCTGGAGGAGACTGTCCGAAACCTCCAGCGGATCCTCGGTGCGAAGTTCGATGTAGTCGCCCACGACCTCCACCCGCAGTTTCTCTCCACCCGGTTCGCCCGGGAGATCGCGTCGGAGCACGATCTCGAACTGATTCCCGTCCAGCACCACCGGGCCCATATCGCCGCAACAACCACGGAGCCCTGTATCGGCATCGCGATCGATGGCGTGGGATACGGGGACGACGGGACGGTCTGGGGCAGCGAGATCTTCTCCGGGCAGGTGCCGGACTTGAAACGGGTTGCCCACCTTGAACCGGTGGCGATGCCCGGTGGGGACCTTGCAACAAAGTTCCCGGAGCGGATGCTCTACGGCATCCTGCCGGACGAGCGGGTCAGGTCAATCCTTGCCTCCCGTGGCTGGTCGGACGTGGAGCTGGGCGTGCTCGAAAAGCAGGTCGCTTCGGGGTTCAATGTTACGCAGACCACGAGCACCGGCCGGGTGCTCGATGCAGCCTCGGCCTTACTGGGCTGCTGCCGGGAACGGACGTACGATGGCGAACCTGCGATGAAACTGGAGTCGGCTGCTGCCGGGGGGAACGCGGAAGCATGGGATCTTGCATTTTCAACACGGGACGGGTGCGAGACCCTGTCCAGCCGGGCGCTCATGGCAACGGCACTTGAGAAGGTACTTGCTGCACCCGGGGACCGCCGGGTAATCCGGGATATCGCCGCCTCGTTCCAGTACAACCTTGCCCGGGGAATTGCACGGATGGCCATCCGTGCAGCCATTCGGGACAGCATGAAGACGGTCGCGCTCAGCGGAGGGGTCGCGTACAACCATGCAATCCGGACGACAATCGAGCGCGAGATCGCATCGCAGGGACTTGCCTGCATAACGAACCGGGAGTACCCGCCCGGCGATGGTTGCGTCTCGTACGGCCAGTGCGTGTATGCCGGCCAGGTGCTCTCCCGCCGGGACTGAACGGAGAATGTCACCGTACTGGTCTTTTTTTGGGCAATCGCAGGCATTATAATGCCTGAAAAGAAAGAATGAAACATAAGCAATGGATACAGATGACAAGCTCAACGGTACTGAGCAGAAGATAAAAGGCCTTGAGCAGGACTTAAACGACCTCCGCCAGGGGCTCACGCTTGTTGCCGACTATTACCGCGATCTCCAGAAAATGTCCCGCCAGCAGGACGCAGTAGAGGCCGTGGACCAGATCCTTGCAAAACCGCTCGTGGACGAAGATATCGAGTTCGAGGGCATCTGGAAGTTCCACGAGGACGTACTGGTCGCAGACCCGGGCGCCCGCGTCCCGTTTGAACAGATGTACGATGCGTTCGTGCGGTACTGCGAGAAGAGCGGCAGGAGCGTCGTGGACCACGACGCATTTGAGTTTGTTTTTGCGCATATCGAGAACCCGGCACCAGTCCCCGACAAGGGTGAGTGGATCGGGTACCGGCTCCGGCAGGGGAGTCCCTGACCGGGCGGTGGACGCCCCCCTTCATGGCCCACGTCAGGATCACAGAAGAATCGGAGATCCCCCTTCTCGGTTCCCTCTATTTTGGCATCATTGACCGGGGCACAAACATCCTGCAGGTGCGCCCGAGCTGTGGCTGCAACTTAAACTGCCCGTTCTGTTCCGTGGATGCCGGGCCGGAATCAAAAACCCGGGCCACCAGCTACGAAGTGGATATGGAATACCTGCTCGGTGCCGTTGAGGAGATCGCACAGTTCAAGGGGGAGGGTGTTGAGTGCCACATCGATTCCCCGGGCGAGCCGCTCATGTACCACCGGCTCCCGGAACTGGTGGCAGCACTCCGCCGGATCGAGTGCGTGAAGACCATATCGCTCCAGACCAACGGTACCCTGCTTGACGCGGCGAAGATCGCTGCCCTCGAATCTGGCGGGCTCGACCGGATCAACCTCTCTCTTCATGCTATCGACCCGGCAATCGCCCGAACACTTGCGGGTGTGGACTGGTTCGATATCGATCAGGTAATGAACGCTGCACGAAGCGTGGCACAGAGCCGGATCGACCTCCTCATTGCCCCGGTCTTTATCCCGGGGATCAACGATGCCGAGATCCCAAAACTGATCCGGTTTGCGCAGGAATGCGGTGCAGGCAGGCGTTTCCCCCCGCTCGGTATCCAGAAGTTCGAACACTACCGGTACGGGAGGTCACCTAAAGGTGTGAAAGCCCAGAACTGGTGGCAGTTCTTTAACCGGAGCATAAAACAGTGGGAGAAAGAGTCCGGTCTTGTCCTCCGGCTCGATGCGAAACGTGACTTTGGCACGGTGAGGCGACAGTTTGTCCCGCTCGCGTTCTCAAAAGGAGAGAAGGTGACGGTGGAGATCCGTGCACCGGGCTGGATCCATGGCGAGATGCTGGGAGTCGCACGTAATCGGGTGGTATCGGTGTACAACTGTGAAAAGGAGACGGGACAGGTCCGCGTGAAGATCGTCTCAACGAAGCACAACATCTACACGGGTATGCCGGTATGAGGCACCGTTTGCATCCCGGGTTGGGATAAACAGGCTTAAAATCCGTGGGGATTAACGTACATATATGAAAGCGGGCTGGGCATTCTTGCTCTCCGGAATCTTTATCATTGCCGTGGGTCTTGCCTGGATCTTCACCGGGTGGTCACCGGGTTCTCCTGCCAGTTCCCCCGGTCAATCCTCATCACCGTCACTCTTCCCGGGTTTTCCCTCCCTCGGGCCATCCGCAGGAGAAGGGGCCGTGGCCACCCAGGCTCCTGTGACACCGACGCCGACTGTGCCGGAAACACCTGCGGCACAGGAGACTCCTGCGTTATCATCGGATGATATCAGGCTGCACTTCCTGGACCTTGCATTCGGTGCCGGCAATGCGAATCTCGAGCGTTGGAATGCAACAGACAACAACGGCCGTATCGTCATCGCCCTGACAGCCAACAACAATGCCGACACCAGGTTGCTGGAGAACGCGGTGCGGGAATTCAACAGCGTCTCGAAGACCAACCAGATATCTGAGATGATCAAGCAGGGCGGGACCGGGGATATCACGATCAAGTTCATCCCTGAGAGCGGAATGGGGGGGATCGCGATCAATGCCTCCGATGGGAGGACGCCCCGGGAATTTTCAGTGGATGGTGTTACAGCCGCAAAGATCTCCAGGGGTTCGGTCTATATCAACGCAAACCTGAAAGGAGACGTGCGGAACCACACCCTCATCCGCAGCCTCTTTTACGAACTGGGGGTTGCCGGGGACTCTGATACATACCCTGACAGTGTCTTCTACAGCGGGAACAATACGAATACCAACCTGACCTATGCCGACAAAAAAGCGATCGAGATCATGTACGGGAGCGGGCTCACACCGGGCATGAGCGTAAATGAGGTGAAGGGAATTATCTATATCCGGTAACAACCTCAGGCCGGGGAGGTTTCGTAACCTTCATTACTATTCTTCAGAATATCTTTGCACATCGGAAAACAGGACAGGGACCATGGATTTTATCACGAATAAGAAAAACCAGTCGATCCTGATCGTTTCCCTGCTCATCCTGTTCATGATCATTGCTCTTGCGCTGCGGATGATCCCGGCATTGTTTATCCAGGACCAGGGATTCTTTTCCAGCAACGGGGCCGATGTCTGGTATACCCTGAGACAAGTCGAAGTGATGGTTGCAGACTTCCCTGCCTATTACTGGTTCGATCCCATGACGGCATATCCCGCGGGAAAATCCATCGACTGGGGCCCGCTGTACCCGTTCCTTGCGTCAGTCCTCTGCCTGGCCTTCGGTGCATCGACCCGGGCAGATATTGTGTACATCGCGGGGTGGGTCTCACCCATCATGGCCGCGATCATGGTGCCGGTCACCTACAGACTGGGGAAACTGATCCGGGACTGGAAGACCGGGCTTGTCGCTGCGGGTCTCGTTTCCATTCTCTCGTATGGATATTTTTGCCAGTCTTCCTATGGGTGGGTTGACCACCATATTGCTGAAACATTCTTTACAACACTCTTCTTCCTCGCATACATCTCTGCCCTGCTATTCATCAGGGAGAACCCGGTCGACCTGAAAAATGTAAAAACCCTGGTTACCCCCGTTCTTCTCTCAGTTCTTGCGGGGGCCCTGTACTTCCTCGGGTATCTCACGTCACCCACGGCCCTTATCGCCCTGCTCGTGGTCGGTATCTATACATTCATACAGTATATCGCTGATTTCACTTCCGGGCAACGATCTGACTATCTCCTTCTCGTAAACATCCTGTCCTTTTCCTGTATCGCGCTTCTTGAGACCCTCTTCGGGTTCCGCCAGGTGGGTCTCTCCCTGACGGTCTATTCGGCGGGACACGTGTTCGTGATGCTGGGACTGATTGCAGAAACGGTGTTGTTCTATGGCTTCACGAGGATATTCCACAGGAACCGTGTGCATTATTTCCTGTCCCTGGCCGGGATTGTCGTTGGAGGAGTTGCCCTGGTCCAGGTCCTCCCGGCACTCCAGACCATCAAGGACCAGGCGGTCTCCCTGGTCTGGAGTGGTTTTTCAGTATACTCCACAACCGTGAGAGAAACAATCCCATGGACATTTTCCGCAGCGTATGAAACATTCAATCTTGCTCTCCTCCTCATGGCAGGAGGCCTGGTCATCCTCATCTGGTATTTGGTGAGGAACCGGCGAAACGAGCATATTTTTCTCATCACGTGGTTTGCCGTAACATTCCTCATGACCATCCCCCATCAGCGGTTCCAGTTATACCTGACCGTGCCGGTTGCACTCCTGGCAGCGATCTGCATAACCGGGACCGTCCGCTGGTCATGGGATCCTGCAGGGGCGATGTTCTCAGCATGGATCTCACGGGTTTCCGGCCACCATGCTTCGGGGAAAGCGACTGAGACGGTCGCAAGAAAAGAACGAAAAACAAAAAAACCTGCTCACGTATCCGGAGCCGGGATGCAACCGCTGGCAATACTCAAACACGTTATCCTTATCGTAGTCATCATTATCACGATAGTGGTGGTTGCGACATCTCTCGGGCAGGATATTAAGTATGTGATCGGTACTCCCGGTAACCAGATATCCGGAGACTGGATCGAGACGATGGAATGGCTGAAGACTTCCACGCCTTCTCCAATGGTCGATTACTTCCAGAAGTATGACCGTCAGACATTCACCTATCCCAACGCATCGTACGGGATCATGGCACCATGGGAAAATGGTCACAAAATTACCTTCTTTTCACACCGTATACCAATCACCAACCCGTTCCAGAATAATCTTGGGGGGAATGACGGTGCGGCAGCATTCTTTCTCTCAGGAAGCGAGGAATCCGCAGATAAAATCCTTACAACCTTCAAAGGCCGTTATGTGATCACCGACCTTGGCACGGCAACGGATACATTCCCGGCGCTGATTCCCTGGGTGAATTACACTGAAGAGATCTCTCCCTATATCTACTGGTTCTTCATCCAGGACACGACAAGTCCGTCGGGATTAACAAAGACCCACCTGCTTGGTGACGCATATTTCCAGTCAATGATCGTCAGGCTCCAGGTGTTTGACGGTTCCATGGTGCTTCCCGATACAGCACAATATACCCGGTATACCATACGAAAAGTCCCGGATTCCGGCACGACTGCGGAGGTTGGCGGACTGGCGCGGGTGATCACCGGCACGCAGACGGTGAATGTATCGCTGGAGCAGATGACCACATCACCCGAAGGATCCATCCTGACACCCGGAGCAACGTATGCGGATATCTATTCAAGCGTGCCCTACCAGCCAATAAAGAAGGTGCCGGCGCTGACTCATTACCGGCTCGTCCACGAATCGCCCACCAACCTTTCCGTCCAGTTGTTCGGGAGCGCAACGGGAAGCCCTCTTCCGGATATCCGGCTCGTGAAGGTCTTTGAGTACGTCAGCGGTGCCCATATCCCCGGTGATGGAGTCATCGAGCTCCCCCTTGTCACGAATACCGGCCGTACTTTTGTGTACCGGCAGGAAAGCAGTGGCGGCGAATTCATTGTCCCCTATGCCACGGAAGGGAGCGCTGCCGACGTCAGGGCAACCGGACCCTATCATATTATCGGCACGACACGGTATGTCACCGTGACCGAAACGGATGTGCAAAACGGCAACACGATTACCGGTTCCGGCTGATTATGTGATCCGGTGATCGATCAGGGACTGGTAATAATGCTCAGCCTGATCGACAATCCGGTCCCAGTCATAGCCCTCCGCTGCGGCCCGGCAGGCATCACGCATCTGTTCATGGTGACGGAGGGCCTTCCTGATGCCAATGGCAAGATCTTCCGGAGTGGGGGGGCAGATCACCCCGGTCTCTCCTGTGATCAGGTCGCAGACCGCATTTGCCGGATGATCGATCGTGACGACCGGGAGGCCGCACCCGAGTGCCTCGAGTGCCGCGATCCCAAAACCCTCCCGGGTCGAGGGGAGGACGAACACTTTTGATGATTTCATCAGGGCAATAACCTCATCGTGGTTTTCCAGGAACCCGGTTATTGTAACGTTTTTCTCAAGCGAAAGGTCGCGGACCTGTGAACGGATCGTATCCCCTTCGGGGCCGTCCCCGATGATTGTCAGCGTCAGGTCGGGTTCATCAGAGATCATGATAGTCAGCGCGTCAATAAGCAGGCCGGCATTTTTTTCTTTGATCAGCCGCCCGGTAAAAATGATATCAGTGTTTGCAGGTGAGGGGGGCACCGATTCCAGATGCGCGAGATCGATCCCGTTGGGAATGATACGGTCCGGCTGCCGGCCAAATTCTTTCCTGAACCGGCTGGCGGTTGTTGAGGATACAGCAATAACCGGCGATCCAAAGGATGCAATGTACCGTTCGGTTGCCTTTCCGAATACTCCCTTGAATCCCAGGTACTCCTCCCAGTAATCTCCCCACACCTCATGCCACGTGATCACTAACGGGATCCTGTGAATGATGGAAATGAGTCTTACGGGGATGCAGGGGATATAGGGGAACTGCTGGCAGTCAATGATATCGAACCGTTCTTTTGCAAGAGGGCAGATGAGATGCATCCCGAAATACAGTGCTTCCCAGACAGACCTCCTCCCATGCACATAGAGTTTTTTTGCCGGGCATACCCCGTGGAGGATCACGCCATCCTGGACACGGACATCGTCCCCGTCCCAGAATTTCATCCCGAAGATGTGGACCTCGTGGCCGCGGGCAGTAAGCCGGGTGGCAAGCTCCCATACCCGCTTTTCCACGCCTCCTTTTACGTAGGGGTAGATGACATCATACACAAAGGCGATCTTCATGGCTGACCCGGAGAATTCCCGTTTTCATTCAGGAGCATCATGCTCTGGAAGACGGCAAAGAGGAAGATCTGGATACCGCTCACGATGAACACAAGGGAGACAATTGCGGTAGAGATCTGGGAGAGTTCCCCGAAATTGACCGAGATCCAGCGGATAAGAATACTGATACCGAACAGAATGCCGGCAAGGATGAGAACGGACCCGGCAAGGATGAACTTCTCCAGGTTGTGGTAATTCATCAGCAGTCCGATGAGACCGGTTTTTCTCCCGTACCCGTGGACAACGGAATAGGTCTTCATCAAGAACCCGGTGAGGATCACCTGAAGACCACCCATCACCATGATCGCCCCAAGGATGAACGTGTGAAGGTGGGAGGATTCGATGTTGCCCTGCGTATAAAAAAAAGCCATAAGGAGCAGGCCGATGACGGAGAAGACCATACCCGGGACCGCGATAAACGGGAGGGGTCGCATCAGGAGGACAAACCGGACGTGTCGCCACCCATCGGCAAAACTGTGCAGTTTTGAGGGAGTAATCCGGGGATAATAATCAATGGGCACTTCCTCGATCTTCAGCTGTTCCTTTGAGGCCATCACCAGCATCTCGGACGCGAACTCCATACCCCCGGTCTTCAGGTTGAGCCGGTCGAGTGCCTCGCGGGTGATTGCCCGAAAACCGCTGTGCGTATCCGAGTAGTTCGTATGGAAGATCACATTGACCATCCATGTCAAAACGGGATTGCCAATGTACCGGTGGAGCGGGGACATGGCGCCGGGATGGATGGCTCCCTTAAAGCGGGACCCGATAACGAAATCGGCACCGTTTTTCAGCGGGGCAATGAGTTTTGGGATCTCGGAAAAATCGTAGGTATTGTCTGCATCACCGAGAATGATGTACCGGCCTTGTGCATGACGGAATGCTTCAAGATAGGCATTCCCGTACCCTTTTTTTTCCGGGTGGATTACCACTGCACCGAGAGACCGGGCAATATCTGCGGTGCAGTCGGTTGAGGCATCGGGGACGATGATCTCTCCGTTGATTGCGTTGTCGTGAAAAACGATCTGGATTTTTTGTATGCATTCACCAATGGTGCGCTCTTCATCGAGTGCTGGCAATAGTACAGAAACATCGAACATGTATCCGGGGCCAGAGGGAGTCTCCATTGTTTTTCCTGTATCAGCTTTTGTTGTGATCCGATAAATATAGATGATTCCTGCTTGTATAACCGGCAATTCTCAACGCTGTTTTAGGCGGTTTCCCGCGATGCATCAAATTAAGAGATTATCATCTGGAGGAGAAGGGGTGTCATTGCAAGCAGGCCAATTGCAATATTGAAGTAGTAGAATTTTGCCTTCTGTGCAAGTGCGAGCATAAAATTCATCATGGCAAAACTTGCAATGAACGATGCCGCTATTCCTGCCAATGCAACCGGGATCGTTAACGAGCCGATACCCTCAAGCAGGAAAAATGTCCCAATCGCGAGTATCACCATGGGTATGCTCATGATAAATGACAGCCGTATTGCCTCTGACGGGGTATAACCCCGGAGCAATAAGGTACTTTCCGTTATGCCGCTGCGGCTTATACCCGGCATTACGGCAAGTCCCTGGGCGCTACCGGTGATAATCGTATCAAGAAGAGTGATCCGGTTTTTTAGTCCGGGATTATCCGGTCCTGATACCTTACAGGAGGAAATCCACATGATGATTCCAAGAAGAACAAGAGTTCCTCCGACAACTGCAAGGAACAGTGTTCCAGGGAGATCGGAAAAACCCTCTTTTGTTAACAGATAGAGGGGAAGCCCGACAAGTCCTGAAAAGATCACGGATATGGCAACAAACCAGAAAAGACTCCGTTCGGGGTCTGCGTTTTTCATATCACGCAGGTCAGATATTCTGGGCTGGATATGAATAAAACCAAGGATCTCTTTTCGGAAAAGATAGAGCGAGGCCAGGAGATCGCCGATATGCACAAGAAGTGCAAAAGATAGTGCAGTCTCAAAATCAAGGTTGAAAAAAAACTTCCCGACAAGGATTACCTGGGTTTTGCTGCTTACCGGGATCCAGGCTGCGATTCCCTGGACAATTCCAAGGATTATTGCCTGCAGGACATCAATCATGGTATCATTCCTGTGCCGGTATCTTTTGAATAATTATGGTATTGTTTTCCTGTTTTTTTCATTTTAGATCAATGTCACAGGTGTTCCGGGGGAATATCTGAATCCGTATTATTTTTTTTAGGGGAAATTCTCCTGATCGCACATACGGCGGTCAGGACGAGTGTAATTGCCGACAGAGAGAATACTATCGAAGGGATACGGATACCATACGGGGTGTAGTTGAGGAAAAATCCGGTGAAGATCGCGATACAGATACTCATTCCGATGCTGAGTGCAATGTGTTCATAAGGATCCAGTTCTGTTTTCATGGGAAATAATGCTGAAACCAATACGTATCCGGGAACAAAAAAAACCAGAGGAAACGCCAGTACCGGGCGGAAAACCGATTCATTGAAGGGGGGGAACAGGATGAAGACGGATGTGACAATAATATAGATGACGATAATACCGAGATCAAGAAACTTCATTCCGGTTTTTTTGCAGGCTGGAGAATTTTTCCCAATCATAGTGTTATCCGTTAATTATTATCAAATTGAGACAGTATTTATCATTCTCAGCGTAAATATACGTTTAGATGTCAATGGAACCCAGTGAAAGAACCATCGTTTACGGGCTGGTGGGGGCCTGTATCTGTGGTATTATTATCGTCGGAGCATTTCTCATTTTTGCAGGAGGGATGTTCTCTTCCAGTTCGGGCTTTAGTGAGTTGTATTTTGAGAACCACCAGACACTCCCGGCCATCATCAACGAGAATGACCCGGTGAATTTTTCGTTTACCGTTGTATCCCACAACAAGGAAAATACAGACTATTTCTACGAGGTCTTTGCGGGTAATCAAATAATTCGTAGCGGATCATTTATTCTTCCACAAACCGATTCGTCCGAAGAAAGACTTCAATTGAACCTCAATAAAACATCCATATTTATCGAAGGTATCAGATTCAGATCCACATTAATTCCACTTAATGAATTACAGAATACGCAAACACAAATAACAGAATACGAAGGAACGGGGCTTATACAGTCAGACAATGAAAATGATTCCCATATATTAAAAGACCCATCCAAAATTTATTACCCGGTTCAATTACCTGAAAACGATGAAACAATAACCTTGGCTTTTGATCCTAGCATTAATGAACGATTTAGAAAATCAACGACAAGAAAAATAAAAATCGGTGATATGAATACTATAAAAATTGACGATAAGGCGACAGAAATTCACGGATATCGTCCATCAAATGTTGGTTATGATACGTCAGAAACGGAATTGACTGTTTCAAATGACCGCGGGACGATTTCTGAGACAGAAAATAAAACTACCATTCAATACCGGTATGCATTTGAGAAGGTATCTGTCAACCTGAGTGCATCACCGGTTTCAAATCCTGATAAAACTTCATACTATGAGATCCATTTCTGGGTATTTGCGAAAGATCCATCGCAACAATAACCGGAATTCATATTTTTTTACTCTGTAGAAATCATCAGTATACTCAGACGCTCTCGGGGCTTCGCTCGAAGAATTTGTAAAAATTCTTCTCGAAAGAATCATCGCTGATGCGAAGATTCTTTCCCCACCGTTGGGGCACCCCCATATGCGATAACGACGTATTACCACTCTCCAAAAATGAAAATTTTCAGGGCTCCGGGGATGACTGGAAATTGAGGTCGCCGCGGGGCGTCGAATTCCGCAGGAATGAGACGGGAGAAGATTCCATAAGGATTCTCCGACTCGCCCTTTTTGGTCGGCGACCGTGATCCCTAAGGGGTATGGGGGCTTCAGCCCCCATCTTTGCGAAAGAGGATTTCTACAGAGCAATATTTTTTTTGATCACCGGCAGTCCAACCAATAAATGGAATGCAACGGTTATCCCACGGTCAATGAGTGCAATGGTCAATCCCACATACAGCGGAATACCCATATCTGAAAGGATCACTGCCAGACTCCCTTCAACCAGACCCAGTCCGGATATAGTTAAAGGCAGGATTGAGAGGATGCTGACGAGTGGCAGGATACATAACAACTGCAATGCCTCCACGGTATATCCAAGTGATAGGGCGATGATCACCAATCGTGCAGTATGCCCGCACCAGGCAATTATTGTCAATAACACTGAACGCAATACCGTTTTTTTCGGAAACCGGATACTGGTGCAGGCGTCTTCAAGGTCCTGAAAAATAGTGGTGAGTTTCGGAAGATTGAAAAACTGAATGATTTTTTGCAGGGAACTGTGTGAATGCCAGAATCCGATAATCAGGAGGATCGCGGCAACCGGAATTGACAACGCCCAGATAAATTTTCCTTTTTCTCCCGGAATAATAAAGAGGATCCCGAATATCCCCAGTATAATAATCGTTACAAGATCTATGCTCCGGTCGAGAATAAATGAGAGAAAACTCTTACTGCCCTGGTTGCTTTTTTCGAGCAGGAGCGGTCGTGAGAGTTCCCCGATACGGCCGGGTGTAACATCAGAAATGAGCAAACCCCCCACAAACGCAGAATACGCTTCTATAAGTGGAATCCGGATACCCATGTCCAGGAGGATTTTCTGCCATCGGTATGAGAGGATGAATAAGGTGAGTGCATACACAAGGACTGCCGGGATAAGATAAAAAATATTTATTGAGAAAAGGGCTGAGATAATTTTCGAAGGATCGAGAATGAGTACGAGGATAATAATAATAATAATCCCAAAAAGGAGTCTGATATGGGTTGGTACCTTTATCGCCATCTTTATTCCCAGACTTGATTTTAAAACGATATTTATACTTCAATAGTCAATCGATAATTAGATTGCCCCGGAGTAATGCAGATGATTGATCTCATCGTTAAAATCATTTATGCAATAATCATCTTTTCCGGAACAACGATCTGCGGGATTCCGATTACATTTTATTTTATTAAAACGGGGAGATGGCTTTCAAAAATCATTCTTTCCTTTTGTATAGGTTTTATCCTCCTTGCACTTGGAGGAATCGTTGCAAATCTGTTATTAATAAATGTGTTTTTTACCCAGTTTTTCATTCTTATTATCTGTATTATCACCATTATTCCGATAAGAACCACATTAAAAGCAGAATTAGACAGGAATGATTGGATAATCCTCATTTTTTCTACAGTCTATGTTATCTCACTTATCTCCTTTTTCGATTGGATTGTCATGTGGATGGCAGGAGATGCCGTAACGCATGCATCAATAATCCGGATGCTTGTCGATGGTCAGAGTCTTCCCATCAGTCTACCCCCGTTTGGCACATACTGGGAAATTTATCCAAAGGCATTCCATTTCTATTCATTTTTCTGGGGCAGTGGATCGTCAATCCTCACGACTATTCAGGTTATCCCGGTTCTCATTACAGCCATTATCCCCATCACGATTTATTCACTAATCCGGGAATTAAAAAAAGATGAAATTGCATTCTACGCATTCATTTTTTCCGCAATTTGTTTTTCACAACACTATGTATATCTTATATGGGCGGGGTATCCCTCTGCAGCGGCAGAAATGCTTCTTGTTGCCGGAGTACTCACAATTTTTGTCGAAAAACGGCTCCTGCCGTTAATTCTTGTCGGGATTCTCTTCACGCACACACGATATCTTGGTATTTTCTTCGGAATACTCCTTGTCTGGCTGATTATTGAGATCTGGAATGAAAAACAAACCCAGATAAAAAGGTTTTATCCGTACATTATTCTTTTCATTGGAGTTGGTCTGGTCATGATCATGTTGACCGTCCCCTTCCATAAACCAGATTTTTTCCTTTCACTAATTTCGAACAAACAGATCGCATCTGATTTTATTGCCCGCTGGTTCTGGGGAATATTATCAATATTTGGCCTGGTGATCGCGGTTTACCGCAAGGATAATTTAGATCGATTTACAGTTGCTGCAACCATTGCCCTTATTGGATTGGCAATAGCAGTGGATACCCGGGTATTATCCTTGTCTTCCCTTCCGGACCGGATAATTTCCCTTTTGTACATCCCGTTGAGTATTTTTGCCGCATATACTGTCGTTGCAATCGTTAATTCAAAACGGGAAATAAAAACTGGCGTCGTACTCTTGATCATAGCGATCGGCGCACTTTCAATGGGTGCAATATTCTACAGTTATGCTGGCTCCTGGGCGTTACCAAAAGAGGACTATCAGGCAATGGAATGGCTGGGAGCCCAGAATTTATCAGGATATACCTGTATCAATATCGACGATACCGGTGCGTGGATATATCCGATTACCGGCATTCAAGTAGCAAATCTTCCTTACCTTATTGTGGGTGTGGACCAGTATAATCAGAACTATGTTCTGATCCGGAGTATCATTCGGGATCCAAATAGTGCACAGACACGAGATAGAGTAAACATGATACAGAGACCATTGATTTATCTCTCTCATACATCAATGTCAATGCCCGGATACACTCCACCATTTTCCGCAACAGATGCTAAATTTCCGGCAATCAACCATACGTACTCTGAAAAAAATTATCAGCTGCGTTACGGTGATGGCGTGAAAATTTTTGAACCAATACAATAACGTTTTATTATTCATTTCGACTATTATATTCAGAGAGGGTAGAGTCTGATGGAAATTTTACAGTTTTTTTTTGGTCTTATCAGCTTTTTCAGCACGTTCTATATTCTCCGGATATGGATTAAAAAGGCCCTTATGAATGGGATTGTCGGGCCGGATATGAATAAACCCGGTAAACCCCTCGTAGCAGAGATGGGAGGGATCTGTGTTGTATTTGGTTTCGTTTTTGGGCTTCTTCTCTTCATAGGGGCACAGACATTTATTTTTAAGATAAATGATCCGATTACTCTGGAAATTTTTGCAGTTCTGTGCACAGTCTTACTTATCGCAATTATTGGAATGACCGATGATCTGCTTGGCTGGAAAGCAGGATTACCACAATGGTTAAAACCACTCCTGGCAATTCCCGCAGCGATACCACTCATGGTGATCAATGCCGGAAATACCTGGATGGAACTTCCATTTATAGGAGAAATTAACTGGGGGATAATCTATCCCCTGATAATTATCCCGTTTGCGATCATGTGTGCATCCAACGGGTTCAATATCCTCGCCGGGTATAATGGGCTGGAGGCCGGAATGGGAGTGATTATTCTAACCACACTCGGTGCATTGGCTTATTATACAAATAAGATTGAAGTTGCTGCACTTGCTTTTTGCATGGTTGGTGCACTTCTCGCGTTTCTCTGGTTTAACTGGTATCCTGCAAAAGTATTTCCCGGGGATTCCCTGACGTATCCTGTCGGTGCCCTGATTGCGTGCATTGCGATATTGGGAGACCTCGAAAAAATTGCTTTAATCCTGTTTATTCCCTATATCATCGATTTTCTCCTCGTACTTCGGAGTCATTGCAAAGGAGAAGCATTTGCAAAGGTTTATGATGACGGTAGTCTTGAGCAGCCATTCGAACGGATAACTCATATGACCCATTTCGCACTGGCATCACTCAAGAGAGTAAAAGCGAAAGTATTTGAAAAAGATGTGGTATATTTTCTTTACGGGATAGAACTCATATTTGTAATTATTTCTATCTTGATTGTATTCAGATAAAATTCACCAGAATATTGTCGAAGAACGAATTATTTGATCCTTATGAGAATACTGTTTGATATTGGTCATCCGGCAGATGTCCATTTTTTTAAGAATATCATCCATCTGTTGCAACTGAACAATCATTCAATAAAAATCTGTGTCAGAGAAAGAGAAAATATTACAACGCAATTATTGGATCTCCATAATCTGGACTATGAGTTGATCGGGTATAATGCCAAAGGGATTGTTAAAAAGGCGTTCATCCTGATAAAAAATGATTATATGCTATACAACATCTCGAAAGAGTTTAACCCGGATATTTTTGTCAGTCTGGGATCTCCCTATTCTGCCCAGGTCAGCAAATTGTTGGGAAAAAAATCAATAACATATTATGATACAGATACCGCCAACCTGATAATACATTTAACGATGCCATTTACTGATGTTATGCTGACACCATTCTTTTTTTTCAAGGATCTCGGACCAAAACAGATCCGTGTGAAAGGGTATAAAGAATTAGCATATCTTCATCCCCGGTATTTTACCCCCGACCCGGGTATATTGGATATTCTCGGTATCAGTCAAGATGAAAAGTATGTCATACTGCGATTCAGTGCTTTTGATGCATCACATGATGTGGGTGTGACGGGTTTTTCTGACGATCAAAAAAGGGAACTCGTCCGAAGTTTCGAGAAACAACTCAGGGTTTTTATTTCTTCAGAAATTCCACTGCCCCCGGACCTTGCAGAATATCAGATAAAAATTCCCATTCATAAAATGCACGATGCTATTTATTTTGCAGAGATGCTTGTAGGAGATTCAGGAACGATGACTGCTGAAGCCGGCATAATTGGTACTCCGGCGGTTGTTTATCACCCCATGTCGATTCAGATCAATTATTTAAATGAATTAGAGAACAAGTATGGCTTGGTTTTTAACTTTACTAATGCCACCGATGCGATCAATATGGCGAAAAAACTTATAGAACAGACGGATTTGAAAAAAATATGGCAACAGAAAGTCGACCGGATGCTTCAGGACAAGATTGACATTTCGGCTTTTTTTGTATGGTTTATTGAAAATTTTCCCCGTAGTTTCGATATTATGAAAGAGGATCCCCATTTTCAAAAGAACTTTTTGTAAATGACAAGTGATACTGATAATTTATAATATCCATTGCTCATATCAGTAGATATAATTGAATTTTGGTGATTTTGTGGGATTGTCGAGACGAGAACTGGGATTTATTTTTCTCCTGCTTGTCATCCTCAATATACTTTTCCGGTACCCACTATCTCCTCATGAACTGGGAAACGATTCCTATTATATCCATGAGCTTGCTCAATCGATTGTTGATAATTCCTCATCGGAATGGCTTCTGTCACCGCTTTCTTTTTTTGGGCTTTACCCCTTTTCGTATTCCTCGGGACTTCCCCATTTTCTCGCAGTTACATCATTGTTAACGAATTTACCCATGGAGTCAACGATTTTTTTTGATTCATTATTTTTTGCGATATTCGGCATCTTCACTTTCTATATACTAGCAGGGGAATTAAAAAAAGACCAAGTCTTTCAATTGACAGCCGCATTCATTTTTTCCGTTTCCCCACTTGCAATCAAGTTTACATCATGGACCGTTTCTTCCCGGGGGCTTATTTTAATGTTCATTCCTCTTGTGATTTGGTGCCTGTTAAAAATTAAAAATGTCCGGGATATCAAGTATATTTCCCTGTTTATAGTTTTTTTTATCATTCTCGCAAGCATTCATAAAACATTTGTTCTGTTCATTCTAATTATACTGGCATTCCTATTTACAAAGTATATTGTTTATTCGGACAACCGGTATTTATCAAAAATTTTCAAACATCATTATTATCCTTATATCTTATGCGGAATTTTTATTTCAGTTTTTATTCTGCAGTTTTTCTTAATCCCTGGAAACTGGTTGAATGAATATAAAATATTTTTTAATTTTAACCTGAACATCTGGTATGAATCTGTTCTGTTTTTAATTGTCATACTGACTGCGCGACTGGGCCTCCTGATTCCCTTGTCCATTCTCGGTGTGATCTATTTAATATTCGATTCTAAAAAATCGGTCAATGAATCGTTTCTCATTTATGCATTTTTATTTTTTTTACCGTTTCTCTACTATTCAATATACTTTTATGAAACATTGCTGCCGTTTTGGGCGATGTTGTCTGTATATGGGATTTTTTTCCTTACATCCAAGGTTCAACAAAACCGCTCTCTTTTATGTATGATAATCCTGATCGCAATTATTGTATTTTCTGCATATACCGTCCAAATCAGATATACCAGCACTGATGAGGGGGGGTATAAAAATTATTTACAGGAGCCCGATTATGCCCTGACCGGGTTTATCCAGCATGAAACAAATAATCAGAATATTGGAGGAGGATATCCCAGGCAAATCGCACCATTTATTTCAAACCCATTAGTACTTATGCCCACAGACCAATTAATTTATCATAATATTGATAAAAATCTATTAAAAATAGAATTATCTCCATTTCCGACATCACTATCTGAATTGTTCCATTTTGTCAAGCATACCTTTGATTATTCTTATTCGGGAGATACAAAAAAATATCCTTATAAATATATAATTATGCCAAAAAACTCGCAGAAACCAAATTCAACGGATAATAAAATTTATGCAAATGATAAGGTTGACTTTTATGACATATAATTCGCACTAAAATTTTTAAATTTTAAATGTTAGATTTGCTATTTAACTAATGTCTGATAATTGTGATATTTTACATTAATTTTTGCTCTGTAGAAAACCTTCACGATGAGAAATTGTAAGAATCGGTGAAGGTTTTCTACAGAGCACCGGCTCGCTGATTTCTTAATTGTCTCCTTTCTTTTTGACTTCACAATCAAGAAAAGGAGACATTGTACCTTAGATCTTTCGGTCGTCGGTACAATCTATTTTGGATTAGGATTTCTACAGAGCCAAATTTTTCAACCTTAAAACTTCACTCAAAATTCTTTCATCCCATGAATATTGTAAATTCGATCGCGTCTTAGCCTCTGATAGTAATTTAAATAAATCATCGTTTGTTAATGCATGAAGATATTTTGAAATATCATCAACGATTTTGTCATCATTAGAATCATCAAAGAATCTATTGCCGTACTGTTCTCCACCAATTACACCCATTAACTCTTTATTATATAATGTTAAGACAGGGATACCCAAATACGCAGATTCCAGTACTGGATTGCACACATTTGAAAACATATAGAGTGAAAGTAAAATGTCATTTTCATTATAGATATCATTTACATTATCATATGAAAATGGACCCTGATAAAAAACCGTTTGTTCAAGACCAAATTGATCGATTAATTGGGTAATTTCCTGAATTTCCATTTCATTACCAAACCCATATATATTTAAAATAAATCGATCATCCGAATATTGATTCTTCAGTTTATTCATTATTTTTATTGCTAATGGAATCCTTTTCCAATAAATTAATCTACTTGCAGTAAATAGTTTAATTTGACGATTACTAAAGGTAGAAATTGGTTTTTCTTTAGTTTTATGAATTATTTTGTCTGATATTCCATTGTGCAAAAACAAGATTTTATTTTTGTCTACACCGAAATATTCAAGCACATTATCGCCCTTTGTTCCATCATCCGTCATTATACACAAATCTAAATATTTTACCTGCGAATATGAATCTAATTCTAAATTAAATCCTTTTATTTTTTTTCCCTTTTTAAGGAGATCTAAAACACTACCAAGAACAGTCCCTTGAAATTTCCCAAATGCTATAGATTTTGGAAATTTTTTTTTCAGTTTTATTGTAGGAATTACTCCCCCACATTCATATGCGCAAATATAATCGGGAATTATTCCGGAATTAGTGGAAAATCTTTTTGTGTACAGATAAAGTAAAAGATTATTCACGTAAAATGCACTTATTCTTATTAATAGGTTATTATTCCGATATGAATTTGAGATAACATTTTTTCCATTAGAATCTTTTTCCGATTTTTCTATTGCTTTTGATGAAAATCGCACGGAAAATTTATTAAACCAATGTAAAAAAGATTTCCCATAATAAATCAACGGATTTTTTATTAAAAAAAAATTTACATTTGGTAATTTGTTATTAATATCTGTTTGATTGTAGAAAAGTTTTTCATTGATATCTCCACAGGTAAAAAAGTATATTTCAAAATATTTACTGTATCCTCGAATTGATTCAAACATTGACTGATTACCAAACTCATTAAAAAATAAGGATGTTAAAACAAACATTGTAGGTTTTGATTCTTTCATATCACTTATTTGTTTTACTTTTAAATATATGATTTAACCCCCCTTCAAATACTTCATGAGAGTCTAGTTCAATTGAAGGGATCATCAATTGTCAATGGCGAATAAAATTCCCTTCTTCCATGAATATATTCACATATTCAGAGTTGCCAGAGATCCCTCATGCGGTTTTTTCTGCTATTTCATCAATAAAGAAATCCAGATTCTGACCCGAATCATTCAGCGTGGATTCCCCTCGACCTTTAGCCAGAGTATCATTAATCCATTTTTTTATTATTTCGGGATCCTGCGGTAGAACTTCGGCCATACCCAAACAGCGTTCATAGGAATAATAATTCTCAAATTTTCCCCCATGATTTAAATTTTGATTTAATAAGCCACTCCGTATGCCCATCCATGCAGCTTCGATGACAACCGAGCTGATATCGGAGATATGGAGATCAGTTCCTCTCAACAGAATCGGTAATGGCATCTCACTTGAGATAAGCCATCTTTGAGCTTCTTCTGTTCCAAAGGTTTTTCTTAAGTAATTGAGCACCATATCTTTCTCGCTACCCCGAAGATGAACTGGATGTAATCGGAGGATCCAATTATATAATTTTGCTGTATCCAAAATCACTGTTTCAAGTGCACTAACCATAACACCATTGAAATTACCCTCCAAATAGTATCTTTCCAGGCCCCACTCTAATGTCACAACAATACAGGGGCGAGTGTCTTCATTTTTATATTCATCAGTTATTGCTTCATGAACCAGTAGATCTTCTGGATTATTTCTGATAAAACGTAAAAACCATGGATTCCCAACATTTATAACACGAATACTTTTATATTTTGCCCATTTTGAAATGGTAATTACACTCTGCTCATTCCAGCAAAGGTATCCATCGGGAAGAGCATCTGTTCGAGAATTTACTTGGTATTTCTCACCGTACAATGGATGATTATCAGCAATTACCCCATGTTGAAGATCGTACACAGGTATCTTCTTTATTTTTCCTGCCTGGCAGAGATATTTATCCGGCAGAATTCCAATAATGCACTTTGGGGTAGCTTTGTCAAGAATTTGACACCACAAATTTACTCGGTATGTGTTTTCCCATTCTAAAGCAATTTCCCGCCCTCGAAATGTATATAACAATTGCCTGATAACAAAAATAATTGTTGCTAATTGGTTATAAGAAACCGGAGAGAAATAGGCTTTATCCCCAACTAGCCTTGAATATGGTGTGGCTATTGATCTGACACTCAGCGACTTTTCGGTACATCGCTCTCCAATAGAATCAATCAGATGAGCGTATGCTTTACCATGGAATGAATATCCACAATTATTATCCCGTCTAACCAAGAGAACATCACAAGAATTCAGATGATTCCAGGAATCTTTTACACAAGTACCAATAATAATATCAAGATAAGTCTTTATTTTTTTTTTAAATTAATAAACATATAATTCTTTTTCATCGCGCGATCACACTCATCAAGGTTTATAAAAACAATAACAACTATTTTGCAGACCCCCTGCAGGATTAATAGGGATAATTTTTACGTCCGCGAATCGCCCTGATGCCTGTTGAAATTCTTTCAAAATGTCCTGTAATTCGTCTAATGTCAAACATGGAAATTTTTGGTTTAAATAAATATTCGGTTTTATGACATTCTTAATTAATATTTTATAATCCTGTAAGGTAGGACTGAATGGGAATATTGCCTCACTTTCTGGCATATCAAGTCGATCCAGAGCGTCCATAATTTTATCACAGGCCAGTTTACCCTCAATACTTGTGATGTATTCCGAAGCAAATTTCAATTGTTTTTCACGATCTAAATGAAAGTCTGTAACATTATTAATTATTGCATTCATTATATCCAATAATTCTTTTTCATTAAATGCCTGATAACTCACTTGATTTGGAAGCGGATGTTCAATTTCATCATCAACATAAGGTCTGTAAGAAATTGACGGCTTACTGAGAAGAAATGCTTCGATACCGGTCATACAATTATTGTGAATCATGACCTCAGATGCTAAAATCCACTCACTTGCATTACCCTCATATACGACTTTTACATTTTTCAAGTCTTTTGCTAATTCAATCCACGGGACATGGCTTTCCGAGGGATGTGGCCTAATGATTATGGTATGATTGGGGAATTTTTCTGATAGTAGGGGAATAAGATGAAGAAAATGGGGGAATAAATTCTTATGGTGGTCAAGGACTTGTCTCATAATGACTTCCTCTTCCACGGATTTAATTTTTTTACTTTTTATATAATGATCTATAACATTTTTAGTAACAACATGATTGTAAAATCCAAAATGGGTATTAATCAATATGATTTTGCCATATCTTTCGTGAATTTTCTGAATATTTATATTAAAAATATTCCGAAAATCGGGCCGCAACAGATCAAACCTTGGATTTCCAGATAGAATTATCTTCTCGCTTGGCCGGTTTAATGCCAAACAGATATCATCTGACTGACGTTTACCCCATGCGAAAATATAGTCAACAGCATCAAAAGTATCTACGTCAAGTCGTCTTCTGCGATAAAAATCTTCATGATAAATTAGTCCTTCTTCATCCCAACAAGACATTCGATGACCATAAAGGCGGACTCTTTTAATGGTATCCATTGTCCCTAGAGCCATATTTTGATTTATTATAACTCCAGGGGGTAACACCTCATACATACGCAACATGGGGAAAACGTGTCCAAGAGTTGCACCCCATCCTCTTTCTGCAGCAACACAGCAGAGTAATGCTTTGGCATGGAGTTCTCTGGCTTTTGTTTCAATATGGAGATGGAGCCAGTGACGTGAAGAAATGGTTGTTTTAATCATAAATTGTAATCTCCTTTAAACGAGTTATCTAATTCATAAATTATAAATTGTTACCCTCATCACCATGTTTAAAAAGTCGAAATTCGGATGATTCTGATCAACATTAGATTCTCTAATATAAATTAATCCAATCCCGCCGGTGATTTCATTTTTTACCGAACCTATTTGCTTGTCCCCATGCTTATCTTTTTTTCCTCCATGAATTTTGGATATTAATGCTCTGGAGAAAAACTCAAAGAAGTGTAATAGTAAGAACCTGTGTCTGTTACAGACAATTTTTTCCCTGCAATTTCTGTTTTCTGTATCGCGGATCTTCTTGCTTTAAATCCCCAGTACTTTCTTTTCACGACAGAAAACTTGTTTTCGATGAGTTGTCGTTCATGCTTCAGGTGCGAACTCTCTCATTTACGTTTTAACAAATTATAATTCTTCCTGAACCACCAAACCATCATTGTATTTGACTGTTCTTTTAGCCGCTTCGCTTAACTGTTGTGGTTGAGTTAGAAACCGGTCTCCTACTGCAACCAGATTTATGAGATCGATCCCATTTTGATCACAAATTGATTGAATATAAAGTGTCCCTCCATTAATTGCAACTGCAAGGTATCTTAGTTTTTCTCCTCGATTGATTCGGTATACCAAACCCCATTGATATGGGGCAAAAAGTAGATCTGGTTGAAAAAACACACTTTTAATCTTAATGGTCTTCCCTCGCCATGTGCTATACGCACCATCATATGGCACATCAAACGCCAAAATAAAAGATTCTAGATGATATCCATTCCAAGACCAGTCGATCCATCCATTCAGACTAGATTTTAGTCGTGGCCAATAGGTAGATAGATATTCTGGTTGTTTGGATAAATTTTTTAGATCCAAATTACCCTTGGAGTAACCAATACATGCATTGATACCAATATCTATCTGCTGTTTTTCATATTCCTGAATGAAATCCAAAGGTGTACGACAGGATGACGAATAAATGAATTCTTGCACTTGTAATATTGAACCCGCATCAGGATTCTTATGCATTTTATGAATTATCGCAAATCCGAGTCTTTTACGATTCATGATCTGCCATGAAACAATTGTTCCCCCGCGATCCTGCGGTAGAGAGGTACCATGGATATTAAATATCCCATACGGTTCAAATGCTTGTAAAAAGGCGTCATCAAAAATCCAAGGCGCTGCCGCAGATAGTCGAAAACCAGATTTACAATCTGACAACAGTGCCTTTTTTAGTTCATTTGCCGAATTTACTTCGGTGAAAATATCTTTATCGAAATCAATTGGGCAATTATTTCCATAAACATGAAATTCGCACTTTTGTTTTCGCAAGCCATTCGCTATTCCAACAATAATTGATTTATTTCCAATGAGTTGTATCATGATAAATCAAAATCGTATTTATTTGCATATGCATTTATTGCTTCATAACCTGATCCATAAAAACGTCCAAGCCAAACCGGTCGTATCTCAGATCCAAATAATAATTTAAATTGGGAAATACCCGCTTTAGAAGGATCATCAGGATCGATCCCGCCAAGATCAAGCATTGCGATATTATTCCTCACTGCATAACGAGTTAACTCATGCACAACCATTCGCGATGCAGCTGAGATCATAGACTTCGGAAGGTCGTGGTATATATCAGAACGACGCCTGCTAAAGATCCTTCCCACTCGTAATACACCATTACCTGAATAAACACTCATCCCCGCAATCAACTCTTCTTTGTAGCGTACGCAAACGGTCAGACTGGCGAGTAACTCTTCGGGGGGGACTGGTTTCCACTGCCTTTCCTTTTCACACAACATATGAAATGAATAAAGCTCATCGGGCGGTGTACAGTTAATTTCTACTTTATATTCAGTTGTTCGATAGCTACGTCTTACTTCATTGCGAGTTATTTTCCGATAGGTTAATATCTGATCCTCTTCGTTAGCCCTCACAAAAATCAGGGCACATTGCTTGTTAATTGAGGTAATCCCCTCAATTTTGGGCAATTCACTATAACTTGCAACAGTAAAGTAATCCACATGTTCCATATAATTCTGAAGTTCCTCTTCGCTAAATGAATCTCCAACAAAACGTGCATACGATCCGACGGGTAACTTGACTATCATTATTTCCTCCCGGTCCTGAACCATGTGGCATGCTTTAGTCCTGTCCAGAATTCTTCATCATTAACGATACAATTTTTCCCGCCAGGAACATCATTGTTTGAGAAACGTCCGATAAACATCGGAGCATCAATAGTTATATTTCCAGTTCTCTCCATTGTAAATGCAAATCGGATATTTTTTTTCTGGGCATGTTCGGCAACATCTATGCTGCAAGCTTCTCGAAAACCATAGGGGTAACTGAGCGAAACAATTTTCTCCCCGGTCCATTGGTGAAGCTTTTGAATAGATATATCAAAATCCCTTTTTGCAGTCGCATCATCCTGCAAGCCAAGCGGCAGGTGCTCATGGCCATGCGTCCCGATGGCACCGGCCTTTGCAAGTTCTGCAACCATTTTTTTAGTCATATAGAGGTCTTTACTTATTCGACGCTCATTAAAACCAAGCATTTCGAAACACTGATCAACAACACATATCCGCTCGGTTTCATTAAGCACATAATTGAGAAAATACTTTAATTGTGCATCTTCTTCAGAATCATATCGATATACCTCCTTCGCTTTCTGTTTGGAGGGAAAAGTTAGGGAACACCCTCGGTTCTTTAAAATACTGATTAAGATATCCAAAAAACGTTCCGGTGGCGTATAAGCCCGAATAATATGAATTTTATGAACCGTTGGAACAAAATTTTCTTCAATCGGTCTTGTATTGACAAAAAAAATCGCTGGAATTCCTTTTTCTTTTAGTATTGGCCACGCTAATTCATATTGCTCTTTAAACCCATCATCAAAAGTAATGACCACTGCTTTCGGAGGGAGACTCTTTGTCCCATCGATTATATCACAAATATCATCACTGCCAAGAAATTGGGCCGTTTTTCCAAGAATATCCAACTGGTCGGAAAATTCTTTTGGCGTAACCCCAAAGATACTTGGAAACGGGGCGTCGAATGTCTTTCGGATATAGTGAAAGTTTACAGCAACCAGCATACACCCTCACCTCACAGTACTATTTTTTCCCCGAATAAGCTTCATAACCATAAATATTCTTTTTTCCAAGACGGTCTTCAGTCAATTCAAATGTGGTGATATCTGGATCTGTATGGTATTGAACCTCATATGGTCTTTTCAGCATTCTTTGTAAAAAGCGAGCATTGTTGGTCCTGCCATCAACGACCATGAAAAAACCCGGAAGAAGCGTTGATTCATATTTAAGTATATCTCCGGACATTACCGTTCTGGTCGGATTTTTATAAGATATGCCGTGAATACTGCCTTCGACATTCATGGGATCTGGCCCGTCCAGATAAACAAAGTCAGGAACAACATCAGGAAGTTCGTCATAAAAGTGACATACCTGTCCTTGGTACTCAGCGATATGGACCTTTGAAAAGGTGATTTTTGAGAAATCAGAAAGGTCTGCAAGTTTAATCTTGTTATGAGTATTATCTTTCCATACGTCAGTTGTCTCGATCGATACAATTGATGGTTTCTCGTATTGCGGGGATGCCGCGATTGCATGATATTCGTCCCAGTTCTGTTTTAGTGCATATGCCATGACTATTGTACTAAACCCGGAGCCGAACTCAAGTATGGAAAATGGTTTGCGCTCTCGCACAACCAGATACAGGTGGGCAAGATCGGAATAGTTGGCGGAGATTTCCTTTTGGTTCCCCTGAACCAATCGGTCAATAACACCATATTTTTCCAGCAAATCTTTAGCTTGGGACTCAGTAAATGCTTTAAAATTTTTGTGTCTTTTCATTCCAATTCCCCCATAGTTGAATAATACCTGACTATTTCAATTGAAATTCCAATATTCGATTTCCATATTATATGGTCTAATTCTACAAATCAAGGAACTCCACCTGAATAATTATGAGAGTTAAAATTATGAGAGTTCATAAGATATATTTTTTGAAAAATTAAGTTCTCATTCTTATGGATAATGCCAAATAATCATTATTGTGATAATCCAATGAGTGCATACAGAAGATCGATTTTTTATCGGTTCTCCCTTGACAGTAACCATTCTGCCATCTCTAAATCAAACGGCTCATCAACATTTACTACTGGACGATTTACGACGATCGCAACCGCATCCCGGTCAATGACCCACCCCTTGTCCACAAGGTGCTTTCGCGTCACGGCGTAGCATAACCCATTCCGGTGGTAATAATGTGGAATACCCTGACGCAGACTGTGTTTTGCTCCATCGGGCAGGTAGAAACCAAGTATTCCCCGTTCATCAATGGTCAGGGTTTTATGGGGCGTATAGTGTGCAGCAGTTAATGATACCGTAGCTGCAGCAGGGGCACCCTCGTCCACAACAACCCGGACAGTACGTTCAACATCCTCTGTGCAGCGCAATGGACTCGTCGGTTCTAATAACACTGAAACATCGAAATGCATATTATAATGTGTCTCCGCAGCGAGCCACGCATGACGCCACATACTTACGGTTGTTGCCGTATCACTAGCAAATTCATTGGGTCGCATGAAGGGTACATCCAGACCATGCCGCCGGCCCTCGTTCGCGATCTCTTCATCATCCGTAGACAATATCCGAGCGTCCAGCCAAGGTAGTGAAGATGCGATCCTGCCCGCTCTTCCAACAAGAGTGAGCCCCCCAACGATACATATATTCTTATGGGGAATTGATTTTGATCCTCCCCGAGCCGGAATAACCGCCAGGATTGTCTTGCCCGACAGGCTCATTGAATCGGCTCCTTATTCAGAACGACGGTCCGATCCTCAGCGCTGCTGGTACGGATTGCCTCAATAATATCCATAACGCGGACACCATCGTCAAGAGTGCAGGTACGGATCGGAGCGCCATTCACGACATCGAGAAACTCACGTGCTACCGACATAAACATGTCATTTCTATCGAAAGAAAAAAATTCTTCATCCCAGGTTTGGCTGGATTTGTTTCCAATAGCGATACGGTTCGGTTCTACTGACCACAGAATCGTTCCCTTTTCACCAATAAAGCGGATAAATTTTTCATGGGGCCGGCCATACAGATCGAGATGAATTGTGATTCGAAGATTGTTCGGATAGGTAAGATGAACATCAACGTTATCGTCAGTCTCAATTTCAAGATCTGAGATCAGTTCTACCCGGCCGGAGAGCTTCTCCGGCAAACCGAAGAACCATACCATGAGGTCGATCCAATGACTCTCATCCAGTAGTGCACCTCCTCCTTGAGCTGCGCTGGCCATAAAGAAATCCTGATATGGCTCCCAAGGATGCCAGTCTGCGAGATGAGCCGACATGTGGAATTGGACGTGCAGTATACGGCCAATCCTTCCTGCCATTACCAGTTCGCGAACCCGGGCAAGCGGTGGCCACCAGCGCCATGTGTATCCCAACAGCACGGGGAGACCGGTACTTCTCATGACATCCACCATTCGACGAGCATCAGCTGCAGTCCGGGCAGGGGGTTTCTCCAAGAGTACAGGCAATCCGCGACTCAATGCTTTGATTGTCTGTTCCGGATGGAAAGCGGTTGGAGAACAAATAATCACACCGTCCAAATCCGTAATGCTCAAGGCATCAGCCAGATTACCAAAACTCTGCACCACAGGCATTCCAGAGGCTAGTTCCAAACATCGATCGTGGTTCGGATCAAAACAGGAAATCCGACAACCCAGTGCAATGAGGTTCTTTGCATGCCGTTTACCTACACTGCCGCATCCCATAATCAGAAAATGTCGATGAATCATGATGAATCGTCCATTTTTTCATCGGATACCTTTTACCATCGCCACGTATAAATCGGGATCGAAAGAAATTTCAAGAAATGCCGGCCCGTTATCCGGATTCCAGCAGGTCAAGGCATCGTTTACGTCTGCTATTGTCTCTGCATGTGTTGCTGTGAGGCCTAATGCAGTTAGCACAGGCACCCACGACCGATCTTCAAGGATAAGGGGTTCCTGCGTCAGGCCCGCCTTTATTGCCCGGGTGCGGATAGAGCCGAAAGCTCCATCACTCATCAGTATGACCATGAGTGGTAAATGGTGACGGACTGCCAAGGTGATTTCAGCGAGATACATCCCGATGCTTCCATCTCCCAGAAAAACAACCGTGGGTACAGAGGAATCATAAAGGGCGGCGCCAAGGGCCATGGGAAGACCGACCCCCATATATCGCCCTTGGCCTGATAACAGACACCAATCTGATCGACGCGCCAACCAAGCATGCTCACCGATAGTACAGAAATATCCAGTGTCCATTACAACACGAACACGACCTTTAAAATGGTTATTCACGGTATGAAAAACCTGTCCCGGAAGAAAGTTCTTATCCATCGTGGAATGGAGATGTGTCAGTATTTCAGCGAGGAGATCCAGTCCCCATGATTTCCCATTGAGAGCTTCGAATGCAGGTTGCGCTGCAAGTAAACCCGCACGAGCAGAGAAAGAGAATCCCTCATATCCGGGTGTATGTACCGCATCAATCGCAACTGAGGTGCACGGAAAAGGTTTTGCAGCAAGGACTTCACGGGCAGTCAGCCCGAGAGCGATAACGAGGTCGGATTTGCGAAATAAATGCGATTCGGGAGTCTGGTTCTCTCCAACACCGGTAAACACTCCTGCTGCACTGGGCAGGGTTTCGTCAATGACTCCTTTGGCCGCAGCGGTACTAAAAACCGGAACCTGAAGTGCTGCTAATTTCTTTCCCCAACCTTGCCGCTCGGCAAGGGTACCGGCAATCACAATCGGTCGTTCCGCCTGGGAAATTGCTTTCACTAGATCATCAACCGATCCGGTGAGGGGGGGATCTCTCGGGAGGGGGACTTGCCGGGATTTCGATTCGGTGAGTTCGAAAACCACAGGACCAGGTACTTCAGATTCAGCCCAATCGCTCATATCCCTTAAATACGGCCCATCAGATCCTGTTCTGCATATTCCTTTAGTTACACTGTTTACCAGGGTGAAATGATCGAGCCGTTTATGTGCTTGGGAAAAAGGAGAATTTTCCGGAAATGCCTCCGTCAGATGGACAACTGGCATGGATTCAAACCATGCTGTAGCTAATCCCGGAATTGAATTGGCCAGTCCCGGACCCTTGATAGACAATGAGATACCGGCCCGGCCCGACAGTTTTCCAATTGTTGCCGCCATGATGACCCCTGATCCTTCGAAACGGGTCAGATGAAATGCGATATTCTTTTTCCTGAATGCATTGATCAGATCGAGCGTTGCCCCGCTTCCGGGAATGCCAAATACCCTCTCAACACCCTGTTTTGCCGCTTCATCGGCCATCTGGTCAAATGAGATCAACAGGATTCTCCGTTCAAAAGCGTTTCACGAATTTTTTTTGCTGCATGACTGCATACGAACCGAACTGAGTCTGGGCTGAATCCACCACAATGGGGGGTGATCAAGATATTATCGTGTTCCCGAGAGTACAATACAAGGGGATGATTTTCAATATCCGGTTCGCCAGTCAGGACGTCCAGACCTGCACCGTGGATACGCCCTGAACGTAATCCATCGAGAAGTGCAATTTCATCAACAATCGGACCCCGTGAAGTATTGATCACGATGGCGCCAGGTTTGATCCTTTCGAGTAGTGCACGGGAAACCAAACCTTCAGTCTCAGATCCCAAGTGAACATGTATTGAGATAAAGTCACTAGTCTCCATTACTGATTCTAATGATGCAGGCTGAATTGTATCAGGCCACTCAGTGAGATAGGGGTCATATCCAATTACATCCATTCCAAAAGCACGGGCATACCGGCTCATCCATCCTCCGATACGGCCACACCCGATGAGGCCCAGCCGGCGTCCTCGTAACATGATTCCCGGAAACTCTTCACGCACCCATTTTCCTTCGGAAACATGCGATATGGCTGCAGGAAGTCGACGGGCACAGGCCAAGAGGAGAGCCCAAGAAAGTTCAGCTGCAGGTGTGATGTTTTGCAGGAGTTCCGGATCCTCTTTTAATGTCCGAACGGAAATACCACGACGGGTGATTTCACTACGATCAATATGATCTGAACCGGTTGTCGCACAGGAGATTATCTGCAATTTTGGGGCAGATGCAATCATTGTGTCGGTAATATGAACTTTCATCGATGCATCAAGGACGGCATCTGCATACGGTAATGCACTTGAAAATGCGCCAGCATCTGCTGTGATATGCTTAACGTCGGCAATATCATGTAAAATCTCATATGATGCTTCATATCCTTCCGGGGATCCGAGATATATGACGCGCTTCATTTCAAACAACCTCATGTTTCTTCAGGTTAGTAAGATATTTTTTTTGAGAATTTTAATTCAACTTTACTCAGGAGATCTGCAATTATCTCACCGGCACATCCGCCACCGTACACATGACTTTTTTCGGAAGGTCCATTCTGGATCTGCTTTCTTATAGCGTCTACTATCAATTTGCGGTCATAATCAACATCAATTACATTATTTCCACGATCACGTCCGTCCTGCCGCGTTCCAATATTTACAACGGGAACACCCATATAAGCACATTCCCTGATACCCACACTGGAATTCCCAATTAAACAAAGACTATTCTTCAATATTTTTAAAAAGTGATCTGGTTCCATATTTTTGAAAAAATGTATGGGTGCATCTGGATGTCTTTCACGGAATGCACGTATCCCTTTGCTTGTACCATCAGAACCGGCATCCACATTAGGCCAGAACCAGAACGTCGGAATATTCAAAATCTGAATGGCGTGTAGTGTTTCCTCAACATTTTTTTGGGATGCATCATATTCCGTGGTAACCGGGTGTTGTAATACAACAAGATAGCCGTCATTAAATGTGCATTTTCCAGTACCTACTCCGCCATAAACGGTAAATGGATCAAAATCCAGCTCTGGATTCTGTAATACCTTGTCCGCAAGATCAATTGATGGACACCCCGTATTAAAAACTAATCGCGGATCTTCCCCCAGTTTTATCACACGATCATACGCCCCTTGAGAAGAAACAAAGTGGTAGTCCGCTAACTTTGTTATGGCATGCCGGACTTTCTCATCGATGTTACCGGTAACCTCTCCACCTTGGATGTGTGCGAGAGGTATATTCATGTATGCAGCACAAATCGCGGTTGCCATAGTCTCAAACCGGTCCGCGACAGTAACAACAATATCAGGTTTGATATTATCAAATATCGTTGATAGCTCCAATATGCCAACACCAGTTGTTTTTGCAGCAACCGCAAGATTTTCTCCTTCAATCACGTTAAATACCCGTGCAGTGATAGTGAAGCCATCTTTTTCAATATAATTGCTGACAGTTCCATATCGATCAAGTAATGCTGAGGCAGCAACAATTAGCTGAAGCTCCAGATCCGGGTGATTTTGTATTGCCTGCAATGCGGTCTTTATTCGGCTGTACGATGGTCGGGCTGTAATCACAACACAAATTTTACGTTTTTTCATTGAGATCGGACTCTTTGAGGAAATTCCCCTTTTTTAAATCGTTTTTTAGGGATCTTCCGAGAACTTTTTGATATTCCCGTGCATCAATCCCGCAGTTTTTTGGTTTTTTCGATTCCAGTATATCTTCTGATATGATTTCGCCAGATTTAAGATCACGGTTGATCGCCAGTGATTTTTCAAAAATTTTTTTCAGGACACCCGTGATAATCACATTTTTATCGATACGGCTATTACAGGCCACATTAATGTCATGTGAGCCCGTGACAACCATTTTTACTTGGTCTATCGTGAGTGATGCACAGGTATCTGGACCAAACATGCGCTTGTCAAAAACGACATGGAACTCCAATACTTCTGCTCCCAGCGTAGTTGCTGCAAGGCAGGCATAAATGTCACCAGAGTGATCGCTGTAACCTACGGGTACATGGTATCTCTCCTTTAATTCAGGGATAACATTTAAACCCCAGTCTTGCGGTTTGGCAGGGTATGCTGAAGTGCATTGGAGGATTGTAAGTGGATTCTTAAAATGTTTTAATAACTCAACAGCTGAATCGATCTCACTGAATGAACTCATCCCCGATGACAAATAAACCGGTTTACCAGTTCGTGCGATCTTTTGTAACATCAGGAAATTATTGACTTCCCCGGATCCAATTTTATATGCGCCTACACCGATCTGCTCCATCATATCTACTGAAGCATTACTGAATGTTGATGGGATGAAATTCAACCCTTTCTTTTCACAGTGTTTTTTTAATTCTGTCCATTGCTCCGTAGTGAACTCCATCCGTTTCCAGTAATCATATCTGGTTTGATCTTCATAGGAAAAATTCACACGGAATGGCTCAAAAACACTGCTCTCTGCATCAGCAATATGAACTTGAAATTTAACAGCATCAACACCCGTTTCAGCAAGCGCATCGATATATGAATGTGCAATACCAAGACTCCCCTCATGGGCTTGGCCGATTTCTGCAATAATATACACAGAATTGTACCTCCTTGAATGTGTAAAATCTTTTGTAATCATTCAAATTGGATATGCCTCTTTGTCTTTGCAATCACATTATTAACTTCCATTCTAATGGGGTACCTTTTTTAATATTTTTACTTGCGGTTTTCCCAAGAATGGCCGTAATCTTTTTAGGCGCGATCCCGTAACCGGGTCGAATCGATCGCACATTCTCCTCTGTAAATAACTCCCCTTTCTTCATATCCCTGACAACGAACAACGATCTCCGGAACACCCGGCTCGCCTTTTCATGCTCGCTCACTTCATAACTAATATGCCCAAGTGCCTTCTCGGTTTCACGAACCGCCACAACCATCGCTTTAAACTCCTGCGGTTCAAGGGAGAAACTGCTATCAGGACCAAGGGTCTTCCGGGAAACGGTGAGGTGCTTCTCGACGATACAGGCCCCCAGCGCAACTGCGACAACAGGAACCGTTGTACCAAGCGTGTGATCGGAGATCCCCACGGGAACATGGAAGGTTTCCACCATGTCGGGGATCGTCTTCATGTTCATGTCCTCCGGGAGCGCCGGGTAGGTGCTCGTGCATTTCAGGAGCGAGATCTGATCGTTGCCTTCCTGACGAATCGCCGTGATCGCGTCTTCGATCTCTTCCCGCGATGCCATGCCGGTAGACATGATGATCGGTTTGCCGGTCCGGGCGATGGTACGAATCAGGGGGATGTCAACGATCTCGAACGAGGCAATCTTATACGCGGGGACGTTCATCTCCTGTAAGAATTCCACGGATGTCGGATCAAACGGGGTCGAGAAGAGATCGAGATCCAGAGAATTCGCAATCCTCTTGAGATCCGGCTGCCAATCCCACGGGGTGTAGGCTTCACTGTAAAGCTCATAGAGATTCTTTCCCTCCCACTGCGTTCCTTTGCCGATCCGGAAGAATTCATTCGTGCAGTTGAGCGTGAGTGTGTCCGGCGTGTAGGTCTGGATCTTAACCGCATCGGCTCCTGCCGATTTTGCTGCATGAATAAGTTTCTCTGCTTCCTGGAAATCCTGTTTGTGGTTCGCGGAAAGCTCGGCAATGATGTAGACTGGGTTTCCCTGTCCGAGGTTATGCTTCCCAATCTTTATCATATCCCCCATCAGTCATCACCTCGCCGTTGTTTCATAAGGTATGCTTCTTGGTTCTCGACGCTCGTTCTCTCATCATAGGTGTAGCCGGCTTTCGTGAACGCTCTGATTGAAGATTCATTCCCCGTTTTAATAAAAGCATGCACTTCGCGGACCGGGGTCCGGGCGAAAAGTATCCGCGTCGCGATCCCGATGACCCGTGATCCCAAGCCTTTGTTGCGGGAAGCGGATTCAATAAGCACCGAGATGACTGCATGGTCGTCTTCGATCCGTAAACGGGCTTGCCCGACCGGGTGATCGTGTTCGTCGATTGCAATGAAATAGTGGAGATCCTTATCGGCAAGCACGGAAGAGAACCAGGCCTCGTGCTCTTTTGGGGTGATCAAGTGTGGCCGGAATGATCGGGCCCGTACTTCAGGCTCATTAATCCACCGGTAGATCAAATCGGAGTCATTTTCCCGGACCTTTCGCAATCTCACAGATTCGTTTTTCAGGATCATCGTGACACGTGAGGCACCTTCCCCATCAACGAGAGCACGCATCCGCCGGGACTGGCCCTGTCGTGTCTTCTCTGAGGACAACAGTTCGGAAATTTTCTTTAGACCAGCATATGGGTTAAAAAGATCCTCACTTGTCAGCCGTTCTGCCATTTCCTGTGCGACCAGCGCATCGACAACCCGGGCCTGGTTGTCGGCAGAGGTATAGAGCAGCGAGGGAAGCCCCATGAAGGCAAGTTCCCAGCAGGTCGATCCACCGGCCGTGATCGCTACATCCGCCCAGGCTATAAGTTCGGGCATGTTACTGACATTTTTCCGGATCGAGAAACAATGCAGGTCCGCGACGATTGACTGGAGTCCCTCAAAATGCGAATAAATCCCCCCGGTAACGACGATCACTTCGAGGTCTTCGATGGCGGCATTCCGAAGGATTTTCGTCACGGCACCAGTGAGATCATTTGGGTCCCCTCCGCCGAATGTGATTAGAATCCGACGTGCGACCGGAGGAATTATCCTCCGATATCCCGCCCAAATTAGAAATTCTCTTCTTAAAAGTGCATATTTTGTACCGAGCAGAAACTTTGTGTAGGATTCATGATTCTTATAAAACGACATCTCTGCATAGATATTCTGGTTGAGGACAATATCAGCATAATAATGCTCTGCATGCCCGTAATCATCAATAAAAAGGATATTGCAATTATGTGCTTTCAATAGTCTCTGATACTCCGCATCAAATTGGTACCCATCAACAACAACCCATGAGGCTTCAATTTTTTTTGCATATTCAACAGTAGTTGCAGCATCTTCTTTACTCCCCGGATGATCTGTGAGAGTGAGAACATTCATGCCCTCTGTCCGGATGCGTTGTTCAAGAGAGGGAGAACCCGGCACCATGAGAAAAGTAACCGTTCCACCATTGTCCTGCCAGGCTTGAGCTAGTGCAAGACACCGCATCACATGGCCGGTACCGATGAGGGTATTTGCATCGGCACGGATAAGAAGCGTATTTACGGTCATACAGGTTTAGATTGTCTTTTGCAGAATCTCTTTGTTAATCTCAAGTAGTTCGGGATGTTTTTGTAGCAAATCGAGAACATCTGTCCATGAAAACATACTCTCACCAAAACGGTGGTAAACCTGATTGACAAACTCAAAATCTTCCGGCGTATCCACCGTCCATCGCATCGATGAAAGATCCTGTTCATTATTCACTTCACTGATTCTGAATTTATCGGGATTGCGATAAATGTAAGGAGTAACATGTTCACGATACGCCGGATTAAGCTCTTCCTTCCAGCACCGTTCCAATGCTGAAAAACTCATCACTTCCGTATCAAGGCCCCGGGGATACGTGCGTAGCGGAAATGTATTTGATACATAATCGATATCCGGTTCCGATGTTAAGAATTTTTCAATAATTTTATCAATAATTTTCGGCTCAATCAATGGACAATCCGAAGTAATCCGCACAATGGTTTTCGCGTGATATTCCCGCGCAGCCTGGTAGTAGCGATCCAGTACATCATTCTCGCTGCCGCGGAAAAAATTCCATTCATTATCACGGCACAATGAAATAATTTTTTCATCAGCGGTTTTTGTTGTAGTAGCAATAACGATATCGTCAATTTTTTTGGATCTCCGGATACGTTCAATATCCCGGACCAACATCGGTTTGCCGGCAAGATCCAAAAGGACTTTCCCAGGAAGTCGCGTACTGCCCATCCTTGCTTGAACAATAGCGATTATTCCCGTCATGAATTTCCCTGGATTACTTTTTGAACAGTCGTAATTACCTGAGTTACATCATCGTCAGTCATCCGGGGAAACATGGGAAGGGAGATCTCGGCCCGGTAATATTCTTCCGCAATCGGATAATCTCCCTCACGGTATCCAAATACCTCCTGGTAGTACGGTTGCAGATGAACCGGAATATAATGGACCTGACAGAAGATACCTTGTTCACGGAGATCCAGGAAAACTGACTTGCGATCTATTCCTGACACCCTGATGGGGTAGAGGTGATAGGCGTGTCGTGATTGGGCTGCCTTGGGCACAGGGGGAATGATTATGTTTGGACGGTCACGGAACGCGTCATTGTACATCTTGGCAATTACATTCCTCCGGGCGATAAAGTGCTCTAGTTTTTTCATTTGGGATAGGCCCAGAGCACACTGCAAATCGGTTATCCGGTAATTGTAACCGAGCTCCTGCATCTCGTAATACCACGGGCCGTCATTTTTTATCAATCGCCGGGGGTCCTTCGTAATTCCATGGCTTCGGAATAATTGAAGTCTCTCCGCAAAATCCTCACGATTGGTAGTGATGATCCCGCCTTCTCCCGTGGTGATATGCTTGACCGGATGGAAACTGAACATGGTCATGTCAGCCTCACTGCCGACCCGGGTTCCCTCCCTCATTGCACCCAGTGCATGGGCAGCATCCTCAATGACAACAACATCGTGATCTGCCGCAATTTCCATAATTACTGGAAGATCAACCGGATACCCGGCCATGTCAACAGGTGCAATCACCTTCGTCTTTTCTGTGATTACTTCTTTGATACACTGGGGATCAATGCAGTACGTTCCCATATCGATATCGACAAACACCGGATGAGCACCTTGATATGCCGCAGAATTCGGCGTTGCCACGAACGTGATGGGGCTTGTAATCACTTCGTCTCCCGAAGTTATTCCCGCGGCAAACATTGCACCATGGAGTGCGGAGGTACCTGAATTAAACGCAACCGCGTATCGTGAACCGACGTACTCGGCGATCTCCTTTTCGAACCGCTCAATCATCGGTCCCTGCGTGAGCCAGTCGCTTTTCAATACAGAACATACTGCATTGATATCAGTATCATCAATCCATTGTGATCCGTAGGGAATCGTTTTCATGAGTATTGGTACTTTTTCCATCTCAATGAGATGATGATGTGATCATGCGGTTGAGATCGTCAATACTCAGCCAGTGAGTATTGTTATCACTACTGTAGCGGAAACCTTCCGGCAATACCCGTCCGCCACCAGTAGAGTCGTTCTTTTTCCAGAATTTTAGTTCAGGCTCGATGATATAGTATGTTTCATACTCTTTCGTATGCCGTGCTTCATCATCAGTGAGAAGAATTTCATGCAGTTTTTCCCCGGGTCTGATGCCGATAACATCGATCTTTGCATCGGGAGCCATTGCACGTGCCAGATCGGTCACTTTCATACTGGGAATTTTCGGGACAAATATTTCCCCGCCATTCATTATCGGAAGGCAATTTCTTACAAACTGAACCCCTTCTTCGAGGGTCAGCCAGAATCTGGTCATTCGTTCGTCGGTGATCGTGAGTCGCCCTGTTTTTTTCTGTTCCTGGAAGAGGGGAACCACGCTCCCCCGGCTTCCTACAACATTTCCGTATCGGACACAGGAAAACTTTGTATGCCGATCACCGCCGGTATAAGAATTTCCCTGAACAAATAATTTTTCTGCAACCATCTTTGTCGATCCATACAGGTTGACAGGATGGACAGCTTTATCGGTGCTGAGAGCGATGACCCGGTCAACATTATTATCGATTGCGGTATTGATGATATTGATGGTTCCATTGATATTGGTCTTCACTGCTTCAATGGGATTGTATTCACAGGCAGGTACCTGCTTGAGAGCAGCAGCGTGGACAACGATATCCACACCATTCATCGCTCTTGAAAGCCGTTCTTTGTCCCGGACGTCTCCAATAAAAAACCTGATGCGATCATCGAGAAACATTTTTTCTGTTTCGTACTGAAGCAATTCTCCCCGCGAATAAACACGGATGCTATGTGGATTATCTTCACGCAATAACGTTGCCAGAAACGTTCTTCCAAATGAACCTGTGCCTCCGGTTATCAAAACGGTTTTATCATCAAATTCTTTCATCGAACACCATCCTTACTATTTTCAATTATGCATATTAATTTTTCAGGATAAAATTTCAAATCAATTGTTTTTTTTCCGAAAGGGGTCATATTATTGTGAAATATCTCATTTCGCAAATACATTCATCCTTCCGATTCATATAACTCATAATACCGTCCCTTCTTTGCCATAAGTTCATCATGATTCCCGCACTCTACGATTTTTCCTTTGCTCATAACGTAGATTGTCTCTGCCTTCCGGATGGTTGAAAGCCGGTGAGCAATAATAAACGTGGTAATCGTCCCGGATATCTGATTGATTGAATCCTGAACGATCGCCTCGGATGTGTTATCAAGGTTGCTTGTTGCTTCATCAAGCACCAGTATTTCTGGCGACCTGACAAGTGCACGTGCAATGGCAATCCTCTGTTTTTCGCCACCCGACAATTTGAGTCCCTGGTCTCCTACTATCGATTGATAGCCGTCGGGCAGGCCCGATATGAATGTGTGAATATTTGCCCTTTTTGCTGCCTCAATGATTTGTTCCTCGGAAAAATCACCACTAAATGCAATATTCTCACGGATAGTTGTGTTATAGATAAAGGTATCCTGACTCACATAGCCAACCTTACGAAGAATTGTTTTCAGGTCGTACTCACGCAGGTCGATATCATTGATGAGGATTCTGCCCTTTTTTAAATCATAATACCGGAGAAGTAAGGATACAATTGTAGATTTTCCTGACCCGGATTGACCTACGAGCGCGGTTATTTTATTTCTTTTTATTGTCAGATTAATGCCATCGATCAACTCCTGATCATTATGATACGAAAAACTTGCATCCTTAAATATAATATCAGAGGTAAGAACGTCAAATGATTTCGTGCCGCGTCGGATTGTATGGTACCGGGAATCATTCAGGAACTGGTAAATCCTTTCAAGATCGGGATATTCATCCATCACGATCATATACTGCGAACTAATTCCCTGTAATCTTGGAAGGATTTTTAATACAGAATAAGCAAATGTCCCAATGAGGGGGATCACATACATGAACTGCTCTTCATAAATATAATAGAAAAATATAACAACCAGTGCTATTGCTGAAAAAAAGAAAAAATGAAGTGTTGCACTCGGCAAATTCTTAATGAAACTAAGCTTAACGAATCTATTCCAGTAATTTCGAAGGGCCACATTATACTTTTTCTGCCAGTATGCATCACCATCAACGGACCGTATCTGTCTCAATCCCTGAATGTACTCGTTGATTACTTCGTTCTCAGACTGGACAGAGAGTAATTGAAGAGTTCCCAGACGATATGCCACACGTTTGCCGATGAATTGAACAATCAGAACAAACAGAATTCCAACGAAGAGCAACAGGGCAACACCCGTAGGGGATACCAGAAACATTGCAACAAGTATTGTCAGAATTACAACGATTTCGGAGAAAATTATCGTTGATGTCTCGATAAATTGCTTAATTCTTGCCGGTGCCGAGATAACCGCATACTGGATATCACCTCTCCGGTTATCTACATAGAACCGATAATCACTATTAATGAGTTTTTTAAAGATGGATCCTTTGATCTTTATTATAATTGCCTTTGTGAGATATAACGATAAATATTTATAAATCAGCGTAACAACAAACGTCAGAAAAACAAAGACAATAAACAAAAGACTGAACGCAACAACCTCTGGCAGATGAATTGTATTACGTACAGCGGCATACAATGGTTCAAAAAACGGAATGCCTGCATCTTGTAAATTAAAAGATGCATTCAATATTGGATAGAGGAGGACAATCTGGAAGGTCTCCATGAGACCAAGAATTATACTCAAAAAGAGAAGGGCCAACAGATATTGCCTGAAATCCTGTGCGTAAAAAAATAGGATATGAAGGGCATTACGAAAATTATTCTGGGATACTCTTATATGCTCTATAAAACCCGTTTTTGTTCGAGAAATCTCATCAGGTGCTATTTCTTGTGAACTCATGATGTTACCGAAGGATATTATCAATTTTTTTTTACTATTTCAGTATTTGCCCATCAAATAATACTCACTAAATTTGGGAGCAGATCATTAAAATATAATTGCATTCGCGGTGTTTGTGTTCGATCATCTACTTTAAGAAGGAGGAGTGTTGAGTCTGTTAATTCTTCAATTAATCATCAGCTAGCTTGCATCCTTGCAATAGGGGACGCTCATTTCCAGGACCGGGCAGTCTTAGCCGGGGCAACGGGGAGGGGAGTTTACGGGCGCTTTGAATTCTCAAGGATAACAATCGGGATTCTAGGATCTCCAATGAAAGGGATTTTTTTTGAGTTCTTTTCAAAAATTGGATGAACAGAACAGTCGAAATTTTTGCCTGTAGAAAACCTCAATGACGAGAAATTGTAAGAACCTGTGAATGTTGCAGACAATCATTTTCCCGGCGATCTCCTTCAACTGCATAACAAATTTTCTTGCTTTTAGATCGCCACTGAACTTTCTTTTCAGGACGGAAAACTTGTTTTCAACAAGTTGTCGTCTTCGATATCTGACGTTGTCGAATTGTAAATCCATTTCCTTGCGGTAAGTTCCCCCGACGACCTCGTTATTCCATGAACGGATTGGAATGATCGAATCAGCGTGCAGATCATCTCGGATCTGCCGATGAATTGCTTCGGAGTCGTATCCCCGATCCATACCGTAGCACTCTGACCGTCGCATCTTGTGGCACTGTCGGAGTAACCGCGCTGCGTGACGGTGTCGTGAACCCGGCTGTTTGAAGTGATGAACCCGGTGATAACCTGTTGATCGGTGTCAACTGAGATCGACGTTTTCAGGAAATGTTTTCGAATCTTACCGGTTCTGGCTGAGTAATAATGACTCGAATATCAGCTGGTAAATCCGGATGAATTGATTGCCGTGATTGGGATCGGATCGTCGTTGAAATAAAAAAGATTCAGAGTTTTCCTGAATGCGTAGCGGAGGTACAGGGTTTTAATCCGGCTGAAGAATTTTTGAAGTGTCGTGAAATGAGGCACGACGGATAGATCCAGTACCTCCTGGATCGATTCCATGTCTTCAATATCTTCAATGAAATCCCGGTAGTGCTGGTTCCGGTAGTCTTTGAAGAGTATCAGGACCAGAAGTTTATACTGGGTGTAGATTTTTTCGAATATTTACTGGAATACGGTGTTATTCGTATCGCTTTCACGATCGAAATCGCTGCTCGGACAAACCTGATATTCCGGCTCGCCAATCTTTTAGTTGTCTCCTTGCTTTTTGAACACACATTCAGGTAAGGAGACTATGTACCTTTGATCTTCCGGTCGTCGGGTACAATCTGTTTTTAAGAAGGATTTCTACAGAGCAGAAATTTTTTATAAGTGGCCTTGTGCTTCTCATGAGTGCTATTCATTGGCTTCTGCGATCAGACCATGTGAAGATGAATTGATTCGGTAAGAAAAAGAGATACAAGGGGGAAAATCTGATACCATCTGACATCAGATGCCAAACTTAAGGATCTTCCGAATCTTCCCACTTGCCCCCGGGGGGTAAAGATCCCGTTGCGGCCGCGCAGGAACTGGAGTCTCCAGTGAGGACAGGATCTTCTTTTCATCCGATCCGACAAGAACATTCCACCCGTCATGCAAAGTCTCGATCCATTCCGTATTCTCCCGGAGAGTAACACAAGGAACACCCAGCAGGTATGCCTCCTTCTGGACCCCGCCGGAATCGGTGAGGATCTTCCTTGCACTGCCCATCAGCCGGATCATATCTAAGTACCCGAGCGGTTCTGCGAGACGAATATTCTCCGGCATCCGGTCCAGCAGCCCGTACTCGCCGAGATATTTCCGGGTCCGGGGATGGACCGGGAAAACAACCGGTACCGTTGCCTGCCCAAACGCCCGGATAATGGCTGACAAAGCATCGCGATTGTCCGTGTTCGAAGGCCGGTGGATAGTGGCAACGCAATAATTCCCGGGATCGAGAGCGAGGGATTCGATGACCCGGGAATTCTTTGCGGCAAGTGTCCTGTTGAACGCCAGCACATCCGCCATCACGTCCCCGACCAGGTGAACGCCCTTGGTTACTCCTTCTTTTGCCAGGAGATTTACTGCATTCTGTGTCGGGCAGAATAAAAAATCGGATACGTGATCGGTCACGACCCGGTTGATCTCCTCGGGCATGGCACGGTCGAACGAACGCAGCCCTGCTTCCACGTGGGCTACCGGGATACGAAGTTTGACAGCCGCAAGGGCACCTGCGAGCGTGGAGTTGGTGTCGCCATAGACCATCACGAGGTCAGGCTCCTCCTTCAGGAGAACTTCTTCGATACCCGCAAGGGTCAGGCCGGTCTGTTTGCCGTGAGGCCCGGATCCGATCCCAAGGTTGTAATCCGGTTTCGGGATCTGGAGTTCGTCAAAAAAAACTTCGGACATCTCCGGATCGTAATGCTGTCCGGTATGGACCAGGATTTCGGTGTGATCATTCCGGATCTCCCGGGACACCGCAGCGCACTTGACAAATTGCGGGCGTGCCCCGACAATGGTGACGATCTTCATAGTGATTACCTTTTTGTGCATGACGACTATATCTGAGAAAAATCAGGATTTCTCATACTGAAATGATATTCTCTGCCCAGTAAACCACGGATTCAGCAAGAACAAGCGCTTCGGTATACTCTTCTTCGCTAACAGGGAATTCAAAACCCGGGTATCGCGTATGAACAGCAAACGGAGTAAGACGTGATGCAGTTTTTATCGCATCCGGAATGGCAAGTCCACTTTTCTCCAGTCGAAGAAAAAGATCCGAGAGGTCGTGGATATAGGGGAACGGAAGTGCGCGAGCAATAAACACCGCCTTAATCGCTTTCTCCGCTGCCTGTTGGGCCTGATAACACAGATCCTCATGATAAATTTCCGGTTTTCGACAGCGGGCGATCGCAAGACAACTGCGTGCCCTGTGTAACCATTCCCGGGGATCACTGGGCGGAAGCCGTTCCGGCATCGTAAAGTACCTTCCCTTCATGCAGTGCAGGATGCAGGACAAGATACGGGGAATTGCCATACTCCTGTACCTGCTCGGGTGTGACAACAATCAGGTCAATTGCCTGGCCCACGCCATACAATTTCATATAAATATCAGCCGCAACGGTACGCGGGTTGTAATTGCCGGATTTGATCACCAGGAGATCCAGATCGCTGTCGGGCCCACTTTCTCCCCGTGCTGTTGAGCCAAACAGGATAATTTTTTCAGGTTTTGCACAATTAACAATACGCCGCAGGATCTCGCTTAAGACTTCTTTGTTGACTTTTCTTTTTTTATTCATACCTTCACTCATATACCAGATGAAAAAATTTCTGCTTACAGTGAATCTTTTATCTTAAATCTTATATGCATATCTGTCAGCAGGAGATTCAACAAAACAAACATCAGTTTTCATGGACTCCTCGTTTCGGCAGTCCATAGAGGTAATGGTCATGCTCTGTTGCAAGATCCGGTATATCTGTAGTTACAGCAAGGGATGCTGTGTTGCATAATTCCCCAATGAACGGACACACCCCGCAGGAAAAATGTCCAGTTTTAAAATTCTGAAAGGAGCAACAAGCAAATTGTAGCAGAAGAATTTCAAAGCGGGCTTCCCGCGACATCCCGCTTTCGATGAGGAATATAGGTGGATTGGCTGCACATGCTTCCCAGAATCCATCTGATTCAGGGACTTCCGATGATTTGTGCAACACAGCAGCAAGGGATGAAATACCAAATGCCGAATCCTGCTCTACATCAGAATCTTCCGGAATAGACTTCAACGTGATAGTATATTTTTTCCGGCCTCAAGATGAACGGGTCCGGATGGCCGGAATACGGATCCATCAAACACAACTTCCATTATTTTTGCCATAGTAAGAATCCCTCAATTGTCCAGTAGTGCGTATCTGATTTCTGATGATAACTATAGTCTTTCTGGTACTATAATATTCCAGATCGTTATAATCGGCATCAATAATTCGGATTTTAAACCCGGATAAATTAGTATCGGCACAACGAGGATGACAATGTCATGCCGGCAGGGTGCATGTGACGAACGGGGGCCTTGCGCCGACAATGGTGACAATCTTCATAAAAAAATCCCTGTGATAATTTTAAAACTTCTTATTTGTCGATAATCGTTTTCAATTGGCGTTCAAGTCGTGGAAGATCCCCGGTGATTGTTGTCCAGAGAATCCACATATCCACATCAAAATACCTGTGTGTGATAAGATTTCTCATCCCTATGATATACTTCCAGTCAATATCCTGATAGAGCATACAGATCTCTGGGGGAATATTCGTGGCTGCATCTCCCAGCACCTGGATATTCCGGAGAATCGCATCCTGAGTCTTCAGATCGTGTAAAAATTCTTCGTATGTCATACCCTGTGTAAAGTGCAGGATACGATGAATCGCATTATCCATGTCATCGAGAAAAAGATGAACGTTCCTTTTTTCAGACATAAAGCACATCTCTTTCCACCGTTTGCCTGATCGCAGGTTTAAGTGCCCGCGGGGTGGTCAGATCGACATCGGTGTTCAGTGCAAGACGAAGGTAATCCCGGAGTTCCAGGAATTTGAACATACCGACAGGTTCTGAAAAATCAACGATAAGGTCCAGATCACTGGTCTCAGTATTCTCGTTCCTCGCTACTGAGCCAAAAATCCCGATAGATTTAACATGAAACCGAGATTCAAGCTCGCCTTTTAAGGATAAGAGAATCGCAACAAACTCTTTCCGGGTTTTCATATACAGGGTATGTAAGCTTCCCGTGTATATTAGTGCAGCGAGAAACGAGGAATTCAATTTTACCTGAAAAAAATATCCGACATCTCCGGGTCATAATGCTGGCCGGTATGCACGAGGATCTCAGTGTGTTCCTTCCGGAGTTCACGGGAGACCGGGGCACACTTGACGAACTGGGGCCTTGCCCCGACAATCGTGACGATCTTCATGGCAAAGCAATCCGAATCGGATGCTCATTCTTGTCCCCGCGTCCGATACCCTTGTAGACAAAACCGGCATTGATAAACATATCAGGATCGATCACATTCCTCCCGTCAACAATGACAATGGTGTCATGACCGCATGCCTTCCGGATCCCTGCCGGTGAAATATTTTTGTACTCAGTGTGCCCGGTAAAAAGGATCACAGCATCCGCACCTGCCAGCACAGTATCAATATCGTGATCAATCGGGACATCCGGATACGAATCGACCCACGGGTCATGCACAGTAACTTCGCCACCGGCTTCAAGCACCAGATCCCGGAATGGTTCTGCTGGCGTATTGCGGGCATCGTCAGAGTTCGCGAGGAATGCCCAGCCAAGAAGCGCAATCTTCGATCCCCGTATTGTTTTTCCAATCCGTCCCAGACCAAGAGTTGTTAATGTGAACATGTGACGGGGCATGAAATCGTTAATGTTCCGGGCGAGGACAAAGAGCGAATCTTTCCCGGCAGGATAATCCAGCTGCCCCCCGAGAACCTTCACTCCCCGCTCAAGATGATAGGTATCTTTTGTCAGGCAATGTCCCCCGACACCAGCGCCAGGCCAGAGAATTGCACGGGTGATCCCTTCTCCTTTGAGGGAATCGATACCGCTCCGCACATCATAGAAATTAATCCCCATCGCCTCGCAGTACAATGCCAGTTCATTTGCTGCTGCGATCTGCAGGTCCCGAAACGTATTTTCCGCAGTCTTGGTCACCTCAGCAGCAGTTGCCGTCATCGGGATGATGCGACCTTTCGTAAGGATCGGTGAATACAGATAGGTCGCCCGCTGCGTACTCACATCATCGATACCACCCACAATCCGGTCATGCTCCTGGATGTTCCGGAGCAGTCGTCCCACCATCACGCGTTCCGGGGCATGAACAAGAGCGAAATCGCAACCTGCTTTCATACCGGATTCCTCTTCAAGGATCTGACGGGCAATTCCGGTTGTCGTTCCCGGCGTGATTGTCGACTCCAGGACAACGAGCATCCCCGGTTTGAGATACCGCCCGACATTTTTTACACCATCAAACAGTGCAGAGAAGTCCGGCAGCAGGTCATTCTTATTCAAAAACGGGGTCTGGATGGCAAGTGTAACAACATCGAGTTCCGAGATCTTGGAAAAGTCAGATGTGCAGACAAACTTCCCTGCACGAGCAACCTTCGCGAGGAGGTCATCAAGTCCCGGCTCCTCACCTTTCAGCGGGCTCTCGCCCCGGTTGAGCATGGCGATCTTGTAGCCAGAGGTGGGAGAGTCGCGCTGGAACCCGTATACCCGCTCAAATGCAGGTGAATCCGCAAAGAGCGCGGCTGCAGGAATACCGACATACCCCATGCCGATGACCCCGATGGTTCTGATAGGCCCGCGCTTGTTGATAAGCGATGATAGTACTGAGTCCATGACAATCACCGGATTCGTTCAGGAGAATCCATGAGTTATCTGCTCAGATACGCGGAGGTTCTGCAACGCCTGCTCCGGCGTGATCGGGAATGGTTTCTTTGCCGAAGCACATTCGAGGAACGTCGACAGTTCCCGCTTCAGGGGTTCCTGTTTATTGACAAGAACTTTCTCGATAATATTTTCCTGCACATACCGATCATGCACGATTGTGTACTGCCCGGGTTTTCGGTATATTGCAATCTCCTGGGTCATGTAGTCGCCTTCAATCGTGCAGTCCTCCTGCTCGATATAGATCATCCGGATCTTCTTGGAGGATTTGCGGCTCGCGGACATGTACACGGTCGTACCATTAATCGCAATCAGTGCACCGCAAACATCGGCATTGCCCGCGCTGTGCAGGGAATAGTCCTCTCGGGGGAAGAGATTGAAGATCACATCGATGTCGTGGATCATGAGATCCTCGACAACCGAGGTCCCGGTGATCCGGGAAGAGGCCGGGTTATGGCGTTTCGTCTCGATGTAGAGGGGTTTATTGATCATCCTGCGGATCTCATCGATGATCGGGTTGAACCGCTCGATGTGTCCCACACCGACGGTCAGGTCTTTCGGGATGATTTTGACGAGTGCTTCTGCCTGTGCGGAGGTCTGGCAGATCGGCTTCTCGATCAGGGCATTGACGCCGCCAGCGAAGACCTTTGCCGCCACATCGTGATGGAACGGGGTCGGGACGCAGATGCTGACCGCATCGACCTTTTCCAGCAGGGCTTCGACACTCGGGGCAACCTGTCCGTCATTCGCCTTCGCAACTTCCGTTGCCGCGTTTGTATTCAGGTCGGTGATCCATAACGAATCAACCTGCTTCAGTTCTGAATAGACACGGGCATGGTTCCTGCCCATGACCCCGACACCGATGACTCCGACATCCATGTTTAGTTTACTCCGTTTATTGTTGTGCAGATCTCTTCAAGCATTGGCTTGGTCACATTCGGGTGCACCGGCAGGGAGAGTACCTCATCACAGAGTTGCTCGGCAACCGGGCAGGAGACCGTGGGATTCATCTCCTGGTACACGGGCTGCCTGTGGATGGGTATCGGGTAGTGGACCGCGGTGCCAATCCCGCGATCTGCGAGACATTTCATGAACTCCGCCCGGTTCATCGGGAACTCCGGCGCGATCCGGATCACGTACTGGTGATAGACGTGGGTCGAATCCGGCATGCGGTACGGGGTGATCAGGCCCTCTACGGAAAGATGGGAATTGAGGTACGATGCATTCGCGATCCGCAGGGCGTTGAAGTCCGGGAGTTTTTTCATCTGCTCGCACCCGATCGCCCCACCAATATCCGTCATCCGGTAGTTATACCCGATCATGACGTGGCGGTACTTCTCGCTCTGGCCATGGCTGATGAATATCCTCATCTTCGTCGCGTATGCATCGTCATTGGTCGTGACGATCCCGCCTTCACCCGTTGTCATGTTCTTCGTCGGATAGAAAGAGAAACAGCTGGCTTTTCCGAATCCTCCAATCCGCTTCCCGCTATATTCTGCCCCGTGTGCCTGGGCCGCATCTTCAATCAGTGCGAGTTTATGATCATCGCAGATCTCCCGGACCGGTCGGATATCAAATGGCTGGCCGAAGAGGTGAACACCGATGACTGCTTTTGTCTTCTTCGTCACGGCTTCCGCAACGGATCCGGGATTGATATTGAATGTCTTCGCATCCACATCGACAAAAACCGGTTTTGCACCGCACATTGAGACACAGCTTGCAGTGGCGAAGAATGAGAACGTGGGAACGATGACCTCGTCGCCGGGCTTGATCCCGGCGCATGCGACCGCAGTGTGGAGTGCTGCGGTCCCGCTGTTCACGGCAATTGCATGTTTCACGCCGCAGTAGTCTGCAAATGTTCTCTCAAATTCCGCGACGGCGGGTCCCTGGGCGAGCATACCGGATTTGATTACGGCTGCCACGGCTGCCTGTTCTTCCGCGCCGGTCGAGGGTTGGGCGATGGGGATCTTCTGCACCATGGTTTCAACGTACGTATGGAATTTACAACCACTTATTTCAGAGGGTTGGATAATAGTGGCGTAATGACTCGTGGGATCGCGTATTTCTGGTGAGATTCCCGAAATACCAGAGGCCGGGAATTCCGATGCAGCCGGATAATTGATCGTCCTTACCGGACAGCATGGACACCCGTCAGGGGTGATAATGGGGTCTGGTGCGGGACCTCATCTCTTCCCCAGTCAAAAGGAGCCCGTATCGGGCTCCGCTCACATCTCCGGAAAAAGATGGACACGGTGATTGGCAAACCGTGTCCACATTCAGGATCGCCCTGATTCCACACGCCGGAGAATATGGGCATCAGGTACCATATGATGTCCACCGGTAACCGTGGCCGGGAAAACGCACTTCCGATCCCTCATGGATAAAAAAACACAAGGCCGGCCACCATGATGTAGACTTTTTTTAGGGTTCTGAACAGGAAAAAAGGAGGATTATTGGGGGTTAACCGCCGGAATTGTGTATTTTTGGCATTCCGTACGAAACTGAACCCGGTGCCCGTAATCGTACCGAAAATTATTCCAGCAGCATCACAGTGCACGCTTTTCTGGCTGCGGATGAAAGTTCTTTATCTGCCGTGAACAGCGTGGCCCTGTGATGTACCGCTGCGGCAACGAACAGCGCATCGTAAAGTGAGATGTTGAGCTCGCAGGCCAGGCCGAGTGCCGGCGGGATCAATTGACCGGAGGGGATTGTTTCGCAGAGATCATTGATGAACAGGGTGGCATCATCGAGCATGATCTTCACATCCCCGGGACGTTCCTCCCCGGATGAAATCCGTTTCAGGGCAACATTTGCCACCTCCGCCAATGCAAGATCCACCGTAACGCAATCCATCCAGGTTATTTTTGATCGCCTTTGCGGTCAGCGCTTCCGGAAAAAAGATCGCGGCAATGACACCGGAATCGAGCACGGTCTTACCGGACATCGCGGGCCTCACGGATGATCCGGGCCGCAGACATGCCGGCACTCATCGATTCAAATCGTGTCTGCGCATGTGCAAGAAGCTGTTCTCTGCGTTTGGTTCTGACCGTATCTTCGATAAGGGCCCGGATCTCTTCCTGGCATCCGCTTCCCGAAAGTTCGTCGATCATCTTTCGGACCCGGGAATCGATCCGGATACTGTACACAGAAGTTGCCATAGATCATTGTTTACAATTGTTGTATACAAAAACATTGCCTTTTTTTGCGCAACCGGAATCCTGCAATATTCATCCCGATGGGCCGTAAGTTCGTGCATTCTCCCCCGTTTCAGGGACTCCGGATTTATTCAGCCAGGCATATCGTATATCCGCTCCAACACGATTGTGCCACACGGTCGGGGACAGGCTGGTGGAACCGAAACGCTCCTCCTCATGATTCACCTGCGGAGAGCGTACGCTCTCGCGTTCCATTCAGCCCCACCCGGCATGCGGCAGGATTAAAAAAATGCAAACAGGGAACAAAAAGAACGAGACGAACCTGGAGATTGCAGATGTTTCCAGGAATGATGGATCGCAGATTGCCGGTTCAGGACATGTTGCCGGATGCACAGCATGTACCGGCTGCAGGTCCACGGTAACGCAGGAAGAACAGAAAACGGCCATAGATCAGACCGGAAAACCGACGGCAGCGGCCGGACGGGATACCGGTCCGGTCAGGCTGAAGAAACCGATAGCGGCAATACGCGAAGCAAAACGACGGGCCGTGATATGGGGATTCTCCGTGGCCGATGTGGTATCAGAATACGATCTTCCGTATGATTTCGTAGCCATCAGGGAGGGCATCACGAGTTTTGTCTGTGTCCGGCGCGTGAACTCGTCATGGTTCAATATTGACATGATCACGAGAAGATGCAAAAAACAGATTGATGCATTCCGGTCGATGAACATGCAGCAGGGTCTCATCTTCGAGCTCTGGGTGCGCGGGTATGCAAGAGCATTCTACCGGTACCGTGTGTTGCCGGATACAATCGAGGAAACCGGTATTGTTCCGGAGCCGGAAACACGGGCGGGGAAAAAAGCCCTTCATGATGCGATGACGAAGGCTGCCAAACCGGAGAGGGCCGATGAAAAACTCGACGGGGATACGTCATTGACGATCGGATAATTCTTTTTTTATACTTTTTTTACGATTGTCAAAAAAGTAATGCAAGAAGTGAAAGTCATTTTACGACAACGGATAAGATGCCTTGATGAAAAGGACTGCAAAAAATAACGTAAAAAATCCTACCGGATATCACAACTTCCGATAACACATCCCCCTCTTTTCGGCCCCATCCCGGTCCACCATCCCCCTCACATCAATCAGCACCGGATGATCCTTCATCAATCCCCGGATCTTCTCCACCGGCATCGCCTTAAACAGCGAATGCGCCACCGCAATGATCACCGCATCGACCTTCATATCCAGCCTAGGAAGAGGTTTCGCACCAAACCGGGTAATCACCTCATCGGGAAGCAGCGGATCATATCCATATACATCCACCTTGAACTCTTTGAGTTCATGGACAATCTCTTCGACCGGTGACTCACGGGTATCCGGGACATCCTCTTTGTACGTAAGTCCCATGATCAGGACCCTGGAACCCTTGATCACTTTCCCCACATCATTGAGCCCTTTGACAGCCAGTTCAGCCACATGTTTTGGCATCGAGTCATTGATGGCCCGGCCGGCAAGGATCACCTGGGGATGATAACCGATCTCCTCGGCCTTCATCACAAGGTAGTACGGATCAACCGGGATGCAGTGGCCCCCCACGAGACCCGGGCGGTACGGGTGGAAGTTCCATTTTGTCCCGGCGGCATCGAGCACTGCCTGGGTATCAAGACCCATGCGTCCAAAGATGAGAGCCAGCTCATTCATCAGCGCGATGTTCAGGTCACGCTGGATGTTCTCGATAACCTTTGCGGCTTCTGCAGTTTTGATATTTGGTGCCCGGTAGACCGTAGTAACATTGCCATACAGTTCAACGAGCCTGTCGGTAGTCTTCTCGTCCATCCCGGCAACAATCTTGGTGATCTTATCGAGCGTATGGGCATCGTCGTTGGGATTGATCCGTTCGGGAGAGTAGCCGACAAAGAAATCCTTCCCGCACGTTAGACCGGATTCCTTCTCAAGTATAGGGATCACAATCTCTTCGGTGACGCCCGGATACACGGTAGACTCAAGAACAACAATCGCATTCCGCTTCAGGTTCCTCCCAACGGTAACAGTCGCTGATTTAACCGGCCCGAGGTCAGGGTCCTTTGCTTTCGTCACCGGTGTTGGAACACAGATGAGGACAAAATCCGCTTCCTTTATTGCAGCCGGATCGGTTATTGCCCGGATTTTTGAGCCGGAGGCAACAAGTGCATCAACCTTACGCTGGTCGATATCGAACCCGATGGTCGGGACATGCCCGGCAAACGCTTCTGCAAGAGGCGTACCAACATACCCCAGACCCACAACACAGACGGTTTTTCCGTTTACTGGTTTTGATACCATTGAATCGTCTCCTGAAGACCGGTCTTTACCGTATATTCTGGCGCATATCCGAATGCATCCTGTGCTGCCGAGATCGCGGCAAGAGAATCGTGGATATCACCCGATCGCGGGGGCTCAAATGTGAGAGATTGTTCTTCACCCAGGGACTCCATGATGAGGTGGGCCAGCTCGACAAGACTGATCCTGCTCCCGTATGCCACATTGAATATTCCCTCGGCAGAACCGTCCATTGCCTGGACATTTGCCTGTGCAACATCTTTCACATAGGTAAAGTCCCGGGTCTGCGATCCATCCCCGTAAATGATCGGGGATTCGTGGTGCAGGATTTTTGTAATAAATTTCGGGATCACGGCAGAGTATTCGGAATGCGGGTCCTGTCGCGGGCCGAATACGTTGAAGTACCTGAGCGATGCCGTGTCCATACCATACAGTTCATGAAAGACCTTGAGATAATACTCCCCCGTCAGTTTCGTGATCGCGTACGGGGATTTGGGATTGGGCACCATATCCTCACGTTTTGGCAGTGTCGGTGTATCGCCGTACACTGAAGAGGATGATGCGTACACAATTTTTTTCGCCCCGCATTTTTGTGCCGCCACGAGGACATTCAGGGTCCCGTTGACATTGGTCTCATTTGAGGCAAGTGGATCTTTTACCGAACGCGGGACAGAGGTAATTGCCGCTTCATGAAAGATACCGTCCGCATCCCTGCAGGCATCCTGAAGAAGCGGCTGATCGGTGATGCTGCCATTAACAAATGTCACCGCAGGCATATCCAGCAGGTGCCTGATATTTTCAACCTTGCCCGAAAACAGATTGTCAAGGATCACCACCTCATCGCCGCGACGGGCAAGGGTCTCCGCGATATGGGAGCCGATGAATCCTGCACCTCCCGTCACAACAAACCGCACGTGGTCACATCCTCGTATGAATAGATACTTTTAATCCGCGGGTATGGAACTCGCTATCAGATATTGTCTTTTAATTTCTTAAAACACCGGCATATCATTTCCGCCCGATCAATGCTGTTGACCATGTCACTCGGGGTCTTATTCTGCAGCAGCGTTCAATCTTCAGGAGCCTGGCGAACTCAGGGAAATGCTTATTAAATAACACGAAATTGAAAATACCGAGATTCGGGAAAGTATGCCTAATTCCAGACAAAATTCTTGAAACGGTCAACAAATTTCAATTGAATTAAAATCAAAATTCATTTATATCAATACTTTTAATATAACAACAATGGGAAGGAGCAAGGAGGAGATCGGGCGCCACTGTCCGTATTGCGGGGCGATTGTCGCATACGGGGAATATTTCTGCCGCTCGTGCCACAGGAAATTCACTGACCAGAGCGAACTGGATGCCCCGTCCACTCACATGGCGAACACGTACGTTGTCGCGGTCCGGAAACCGTATCTCTCAGCTCTCCTGTCAGCCACCGGTACCGCGCTCGACTAATTTTGCAACGGGGATCACTTGAAGGGGGCTCGCGTTCTTCCTCGCATTCATGAAGGGTCCAAGGTAACAGTGCCGCGAGTACGAACAGCGGATAAGGTATCCCGTCAGATGGAATTTTTGCAAGCCCGCCGATAGTGTATTTCTTGCCGAGATTTCTGACGCGGATGGCGATTTTTCTGTCGGTCATGAATCAGGAGATCCCCTGTTGTCAGATTGTGGTTTCCATACCGATAACCAGGGAACGCGTGAGAAGTCTTTATCGTTTGAAGCAATATGAGATATTTTATTGAATTGTGCACATGAAACAATATATGCATCTTTGGTGAACAACTGAAAGTTACGGGAGATAGGGATCGAATCTCTCACCATTTCCGGATTATCATACAATATTGTACAATTAATTTTGAAAAGACGCTGAATTTCAATCCATGTTTTGGATAATTCGTTCATAATAAGAGGATCCCGCTTGTAACGGGCGATACAATCAACGACGCTCTTTCCGTATCCTTTCTCCATCAATTCACTGATGATGAAATGGTGAGTAATTTCCTGAAGGACAACGGACGGAATGAATCCTTGTATCTCTTCTCTCTCAACCCGGATCAAGAAATCTGTACATGATTGTTGAAAAGCCGGATGATCGAGAGCAGTATACAGGATAATATTTGTATCAATGATCACTCTTGTCCCGTCAGGGATCGATACAAGCTCATTCAAAGATATCAGACTCAATTATTTCTTCAATCGTCCGGGTCTCCCTGATTCTGAACGCTCCTTTTAATTTTTTAATTTCCAGATCAGGCAAAATTTTGAGTTCTACCTCATCTCCTTCCTGTAAGTTTACAGGATCAATAAGATGGAACGAATTATCCCGGTATACCGCTTTTACCATTATTACTCTCCTGTTATTATGATGTACTTTCAATTATATACAGATAGTGCAATTCCTGTACAGGTTTATTCTATCTATCATTCCTTCTTCATCATCCGTTATTCGTTCCACCTCAAAAAACAAGAGGGATAATCATGAGAAAATCTTAAAAAAAAGGTAATTTTCCCGGCCCCGTTCCGCCCGATAATTCCGACAACTTCGCCCTGCGCCGCATCGAACGATACATCCTTCAGCGCCCAGAACCCTTCGGCAGGGGAAGCGTTATAAAATTGTTTGAACGGCGCCTTCACGGAATTGACAATCGCATCGCGGAGCGTGAGATATTTTTCCTGCGGTCCGCCGATAGTGTATTTCTTGCCGGGATTTTTGACGCGGATGGCGGGGTGATCGGGGGACCTGGGGATTCCAATACCGGTTCTTCAGGAGGATGATACCTATCCGGAATAATTGAATCACACGGAAAATACCTGCGGAAAGCCCGGGAAAACAGAATATCGGGGTATCACACAGGTTCACCCCGGTCTGAGACGCCTGGTTATACGATCGACAACCCGGTTTTATTTGCTCAGGATAAAGAATTATAGGATAAGAACGATAATACCTGTACAGGAGTGATGAATGATGGCAGCTATCGTGCAGGTAGATAAAAAATTCAACCTCTCGTTAAAAAATGTCAAGGATTCTCTCAATATTCAACCTCATGATACTTTCTCGATACAGAAAGTGAATACCCGGACCATCACCCTGAAAAAAATCAAAGATGAGGATCCCTTTATCGAAGCAGTAAAAAATCCGGCCAATCTCCGGAATAAAAAGAGGCCCAATCTCATCCAGCTGGAAGATGACCTGTGGTCTGCATGAAGGTGATGGTTGATTCGAACATTCTCATTTTTTCAAATGTTGCTGACATGCCGGAATATCCGGGAGCACGTGATAAATTATTCGGACTGATCGATGATGGCTGTACCTTTGCTGTCAATACTATCATCCTCTCTGAAGTGAATTACAAACTCGCGAAGATCCTTTCCCGGGATGAAGCGTATAAGAGGACAAAGAGTCTCCTGCACTCGGATTATTTTGAATATTTCCCTGTTGATCAGACAACCATCGAACGCGCAATCGATCTTTGTCATGGATCAAAAATGCGGATCAATGACGCACTGATTGCACAACATTGCCTTGATCTCAGGATTGACGGACTATTCACGGATAATGTGAAGGATTTCCGGCAGGTTCCCGGTCTCCATCTCATCCATCTCCGGGAAAGAAAGAATTAAACCGGCACCAGATAATACCCGGCCCCGACTTCGAGCCGTGATCGTACCCGGTCATAGATCTCCACCGACCCCTCCCGGGACGTCGTGATCCGGGAGAGGATCTCGTGGAACGTTCTTTTTGCTTCTGCACTATTCTTCCCGGTAATTCTGGCGACCCTGCCCTGCCCCCCCATCGAACGATACATCCTTCAGCGCCCGGAACTCTTCCGGTTGAGGGGAATGGGATGAGAACCGCTTGAACGGCACTTTCACTGAATTGGCAATCGCATCGCGGAGCGTGAGATATTGTTCCTGCGGTCCGCCGATGGTGTATTTCATGCCGGGATTTTTGACGCGGATGGCGATGTTCCTGGAGGACATAATCGGGAGGGACTGTTCTGATATTCTATTAAGGTATGCGATAATATGAATTAATGTTTCATCTTCCCGGATCACAACACTTGCCCGGCGATTCTGTCGATTCATCAGAGGTGATTTGTCATCATTACCCGGGTGGATGCGAATGTTGATAGGCTCCCGGAATAATATATAACTCATGAGGGCTTGATGCGATGGCAACAAAAGAAGTAAGGGCAACCTTTGATGGTCATTCATTCCATGTGATTGACCCTGTCGATCTGGCACCAAACAGTGAATGCCTGATTTATATAAAAGAGGTTAAACCAAAACAGACCGAAAATGCAATTAACTATCTGTTTAGTATCGCAGGAACGGCGCATGGTCCCAGGGACTGGTCAAAAGAGCATGATCATTATCTCTATGGGACACCAAAAACGGTGAATCTTGAATAAGAGAGAAATTTTTCTGGATACATCATTTGTAGTTGCCATCATTAATAATGATGATCAATTTCACCAGGCAGCGCTGGATTTAGAAAAGGATCTTAAGACATACGCTACGGTCTGGATTACCGATGCCATCCTTATTGAGATTGGCAACACATTTTCCAAATCAAATAAAAGTCAGGTTTCAGATTTTATACAATATTGTTATGAATCTCCCGGAATCTGCGTTGCAAATACAGATGAAGGACTGTTGCGTCAGGCTCTTGATTTATTCAAATACACTGACAAAGACTGGAGTCTCACCGATTGCATCTCTTTTATTGTGATGAAAAGAGAAGGTATCGACATTGCATATTCATCAGATCATCACTTTGAGCAGGCAGGATTTCACTATATATTAAAACCCGGTTAATCTCATTTAAGGGGTGGATATTGGTTACCGATGAAAAGACGGCTCTGAAGAAAAACTCGGTACGGGTCAATAGTTCCCGTAACTACATCTGACAGAACTCTCCTTACCGGGGCAACCATAATCATGGGACGACGAAAAGATATTAGAATCAATAAAAATGCGTGTTCCAGAAGGAACCTGATAAAGATTCAATCCCATCCTTCCAGAGTGATAATCTCATCTGCGGTTTTTTCATCGGTTGAGAATAACCCGTACATCCGATCCGTAACCGGGCGCTTGATTTCAATGATAACGGACTCTCCTTCACGTAGAGGGAGATCACGTGACGGTTTTAATATTTTATTCTCGTACCGGGCTTCCGAAAGAATGGGCATTTGTAATCACGACTATTATAGTAATGAGTGCGCTTTTATAATTAAAAAGGATTGGTTGAGGGCGTGAATGATTAATCCGGAACAAAATCTGTCAGCAGCGTCGACTTCCCGGCCCCGTTCCAACCGATAATCCCCACAACCTCGCCCTGCTCCACATCAAACGACACATCCTTCAGCGCCCAGAACCCCTCCTCCGGAGGAACCCGGTTGAATCGCTTGAACGGCGCCTTCACGGAATTGACAATTGCATCGCGGAGAGTGAGATATTTTTCCTGCGGTCCGCCGATAGTGTATTTCTTGCCGAGATTGCGGACGCGGATGGCGATATTATCGGTGGGCATGAATCTCACTGAATTGTTGATACATTATACATCTGTGCTACTGAATATAATAAGAGGATGGAATCGTATGAAAACGGGCGTTAAGGTCGTGTGCCACATATATATAATATGACAATGACAGAACGATCGTCATAATAAATTATTTATTGTGCTCATATCTGATATTTTTCATAGTTCACCGACCTCTTTGTTGATTTCCGTTAATGAACATTCTGAAGATACCACTGAACGTACATTCCGGCACCTTCCCGTATCGGTACCTCGGGCTTCCATCCGAGTTCCGTTTCTGCTTTCCGGATATCTGCCAGGGTATCTTTCACATCCCCTTTTTGTTGTCCGAAAAACTGGTTTTTCGCAGGTTTGCAGCAGTTTTTCTCAAGTTCGTGTATCAACTCAATAACCGTAATCCGGCTACCACCCCCGATATTGAAAACTGATCCGGGAGTACCTGAGCGTGCAGCTTTCAGGTTTGCATCTACAATATCCGACACATACGTAAAATCCCGGGTCTGCGTCCCATCACCATACAATGTAATGGCGTCACCATGCATGATTGCCTTCACAAACTTATTAATCGCCATATCGGGTCGCTGGCGGGGACCGTAAACCGTAAAATAACGGAGTGAGACCGTTGGCAATCCGAAGTTCTTCCAGTAAAGATAACAAAGATGCTCTGCGGCAAGTTTGGTTACCCCATACGGAGAGACCGGCTGTAACCGCATGTCCTCTTTCATGGGAAGCGGAACATCCCCGTACACTGAAGAGGAGGAGGCATACACAAATTTTTTCAGGTTCTTGTCTTTGTAATACTCAAGGAGCCGCTGCGTTACTTCGATATTGTTCCGGGTATAGATGGAGAAATCTGATCCCCACGATGCCCGCACCCCTGCCTGGGCGGCCAGATGAAAGACCACATCAACATCAGGAAATTCCTCTGTTTCCATAATGTCCTTTTCGATAAATGTAAAAGAAGGATGTTTTCGGGCATCGGAAATATTGACTTCTTTGATGGGCCGGGGATAGTAATCGGTGAAACAATCAATTCCAATGACGTCATATCCCTCCTGTAATAATCGGTCAACAAGATTACTCCCGATAAATCCCGCACACCCGGTCACAAGACACTTCATGAACAAATCCTCTTCTGCAGATATTCCATCATCGCTTTGTTTAGATGGGGATCCCGTAGGGCAAAATCAATAATCGTTTCAATATATCCCAGTTTATCACCGGTATCATAGCGCTTGCCTTCAAACTGGTATGCATACACCGGGTGATCTTTGAGAAGAAGCTTGATGGCATCCGTCAGCTGGATCTCATTTCCAACCCCGCGATTTGTATTTTTCAGGCAATCAAAAATTTCCGGAACGAAAATGTACCTGCCAACGGCACCCATATCCGAGGGTGCTTTATCCGGTTCAGGTTTTTCAACAATATCTTCAACCCTGACGAGATCCGGTTCGATTGCATTCCCCTTGATGATGCCATAACTACAGACTTTTTCACGTGGCACATGTTCAATTGAGATCACTGACGATGTAAACCGGGAATATACTGTCATTAACTGTGCCGTGCAGGGTTTTGAGTTAGTTATTATATCGTCCCCAAGCAGTACCGCGAACGGCTCATTACCGATATGGTTTTCAGCCCTGAGAATTGCGTCGCCAAGCCCGTTTGGCTCTTTCTGCCGGACATAATGAATGGTCGGGAAATCCGCAATTTCCCTGAGCCTGTTCAGGGTAGTATCATTGTGTTGATCTTTTAACCGCATCTCAAGTTCAGGTGCCGCATCAAAATAATCCTCAATTGCACGTTTTCCCCGGCCGGTAATAATGATGATATCATCAATGCCGGATTTAACCGCTTCTTCTACCACATAATGAATAACGGGTTTATCGATGATGGGGAGCATCTCTTTTGGCATCGATTTTGTGACGGGTAAAAACCGGGTGCCAAGTCCCGCAGCCGGGATAACCGCTTTATGTATGTTCTGTTTTTTTCTCATTCCCGGTCACCGGAGCCTGATTATCATCTTAATCATAGTTACCAGCATATCCCGTCAGTTCCCTTACAGGCAAGTATTCGCCGGCCTTCAATAATTATCCTGTGCGCCATCAGGTCAAACTCCTTGTCGAGCCGGGAAAATTCCGGCCATTCGGTCATCACCAGGCAACCATCCGCACCGGCGAGCGCATCCGCTGCACAGGGACAATATTCAATTTCAGGAAAAATTTGCTGCATATTGGAGATTGCCATCGGATCATAAGCTGAAATTTGAGCCCCATTCTGCAATAACTCACGGATTACCGGGATCGCACACGAATCGCGGATGTCATCGGTATTGTCCTTGAATGCAAGCCCAAGGACTGCAATCCGTTTCCCGGATATGCTGCCAATTTTTTCTTCAAGAAGTGCAACCATCCGGTGGGGTTGTTGTTCATTCACAGAAAGAACCGATTGCAATAGTACCGGATTTTCACCGGCCTTTTTTGCCAAGGATATCAGTGCCGAAACATCCTTGGGAAAACAACTCCCGCCAAATCCTGCCCCGGCATTCAGGAATAACGAGCCGATACGGGGATCATATCCCACACCTTTCATGACTTCATACACATCGATACCAAGATGTTTGCAGATATTACCGATTTCATTCGAGAACGAGATCTTTGTTGCAAGAAATGCGTTTGATGTATACTTGATCATCTCCGCAGCCGAAAGACCGGTATCTATAACCGGCGCAGAAATTCCCTGATAGACGAGTGCGACTTGTTTTCCGGCACGTGAATCATTGCTGCCGATGATAATCCGGTCCGGGTGCATGAAATCCTCAACGGCTCTTCCCTCCCGGAGAAACTCGGGATTCATCGCAAATCCGATCTCATTCTCGGTTTTTCCGGAAGTTTTCAGAACACATGGCCGCACAATTTTTTCCGTTGTACCAGGAGGAACTGTGCTCTTTACGACAACACAGCAATACGATGAATTGTTTTTCAATGCAGTCCCGATGGAAGAACTGGCTGATTCAAGGTAAGAAAGATCCGCACTTCCATCAGGTTTTGGCGGTGTTCCGACACAGATGAAAACAATATCTGCTGATGCAATTGTATCAAATCCGGTACTTGCATGAAGGTTTTTTCCTGCATGCTGGTTCAGGAGCGTTTCCAGTCCAATCTCATAAATCGGGGGTTTGCCATTATTGATCGCCCTGACTTTTTCTGCATTGATCTCAATAATAATTACATCGTGCCCGAGCTGTGCAAAACAGGTCCCTGTTACAAGGCCTACGTACCCTCCCCCAACAATAGAGATTTTCATGACTGCACTTTCCCCAAAAATCTATTAAATTACAAAATTTATTCACTATATTTCATTTCGGAACCTTTTTCCAGTCACTCAGGAACTTGTTCAATCCAGCATCGGTCAAAGGGTGAGAAAACATTTTTTCTATAACATTAAAGGGAATTGTTGCCACATGCGCGCCTGCTTTTGCCGCCTCGATTACATGCAATGGATGTCTGATGCTCGCAACAATTATCTCCGTCTGAAAATTGTATGTGTTAAAAATAGTGACCATATCACGGACTATCTGCATTCCATCATGACCAATATCATCCAGTCGCCCGATAAACGGGCTCACATAGGTTGCCCCGGCTTTTGCAGCCAGTATAGCCTGATTAACAGAAAAAACCAATGTCACATTGGTCTTAATATTTCTGGCATTGAGAATTTTAACCGCCTTTAAACCTTCTGGAGTCATGGGAATTTTGATTACAACATTTGTTGAAAGTTCTGACATTTTGATAGCTTCGTTTACCATTTCTTCTGATTGAATGCTGATGACTTCCAGACTGATTGGCCCATTCACAATACTTATGATCTCCCGGACAACTTCGTTAAAATCCCGGTTTTCCTTCGCAATAAGTGTCGGATTTGTGGTAACCCCGTCAATCACACCCCAGTCATTCGCCATTTGAATTTCGTTGATATTCGCGGTATCGATAAAGATCTTCATTTTTTCTTCCTCCTCAAAATCTCGTATCCCATATACAATTTCCGTTCAGCATTGATCCTCGGCGTCATGCGGTCGTCCCGCCACTTCACGATGCTCCTCATACCACGCAATCGTCCGTTCCAGCCCTTCACGGAACGGCATCTGCGCCTCAAACCCGAACTCCCGTTGTGCCCGGCTCACATCAAGGCTTCGCTTCGGCTGGCCATCCGGCTTTGTCGTATCCCACCGGATCTCGCCGGAGTATCCGGTCAGTTCCTGGATGAGTGCCACCAGGTCCCGTATTGTGATTTCCATACCGGCTCCAAGATTCACCGGATCGGGTTTATTGTACCGTTCGGTCGCAAGAATAATACCACGGGCTGCGTCATCAACATACAAAAATTCCCGGGATGCTTTACCGGTACCCCACACGTCAACAAAAGGCTTATTCTCCCATTTCGCATCGGTGAATTTTTTGATGAGTGCCGGGATAACATGCGAACTTGACGGGTCAAAGTTATCGCCCGGCCCATAGAGGTTCACCGGTAACAGGTAGATGGAATTAAACCCGTATTCCTGCCGGTATGCCTGTGACTGCACGAGCAGCATTTTCTTGGCAAGGCCGTAAGGAGCATTCGTCTCTTCCGGGTAACCGGTCCAGAGATCGTCCTCTTTGAAGGGGACCGGGGTAAATTTCGGGTATGCACAGATCGTCCCGACAATGACGCATTTATCAACAGGTTCCTGGCGGGCGGCTTCGATCATCTGGATACCCATGATCGCATTGTCATAAAAGAGCTGAGCCGGGTACGCCTGGTTGAAACCGATACCGCCGACTTTTGCGGCAAGGTGGATCACGATATCGATATCTCTGGTAACACGGACACAGTTATCCCATTTCCGTAAATCGGTATCCCTGCTGCGGGGGATTCTGATATTTTCCCGTAAAACGCCTTTTTGCAGGAGCTGGTTTACAATCTGTGAGCCAAAAAAACCCGCCCCACCGGTTATCAGGATTGTTTTATCGGACCAGAATGACATGGAAGAAACCTTGCAATCAAACGGCAGAAACCCGATGCCGCTCGTTGCAGATACGTTGTTCTTTTACATTTTAATGTATAGTGATAATCTTCTCAGCGAAAAACAACAGGAAAATGGTATCGGTTCCTCAATCTGCCTTCCACCATTTCTTCGGGAATGTTTTCTTCAGGATTGCATCTCCTTCGCCAATCGATGGAAGCCCGATTGCCCGCATGTCGGCATCGACCATAATCTTCACGAGATCATCGAACCGGATCTTCGGTTTCCAGTCAAGATTCTTCCGGGCCTTCTTCGGATCCGATATGAGTACCTCTACCTCAGTGGGACGGAAATATTTCGGATCAATCTTCACATGCTTGTCAACATCGAGACCAGCGTACGAGAACGCCGCGTCAAGGAACTCTTTCACCGAATGCGTCTCGCCAATCCCAATCACGTAATCATCCGCCTCTTTCTGCTGGAGTATCTGCCACATGCATTCCACATACTCGGGTGCAAAGCCCCAGTCGCGGCGGGCATCAAGATTTCCGAGATACAGGTATTGCTCCTTTTTCGCGAGAATTCTCGCGATGCCCCGGGTGATCTTTCGCGTGACAAATGTTTCCCCGCGACGAGGCGATTCGTGGTTAAAGAGAATCCCGTTTGCCGCAAACATTTTGTAACCTTCACGGTAATTCCGGGTCATCCAGTAGGAATACAGTTTGGCACAGGCATATGGACTGCGGGGTTGAAACGAGGTCGCTTCACTTTGCGGCGGATGTGCAGAACCAAACATCTCACTGGATGATGCCTGGTAAAACTTCATCCCTTGATTGCTTCTTCGTACGGCCTCAAGAAGTCGGGTCGTGCCGAGTGCGGTGACATTACCGGTATATTCAGGTGTCTCAAAACTCACCCGGACATGGCTCTGGGCCCCGAGATGATACACTTCATCCGGCTGGAAGTTATACATGATATTTGCAATCTGCTCCGAATCGGAAAGATCGCCGTAGTGAAGGAACAGCCGGGCATGAGGATCATGGGGATCGACATATATGTGGTCAATCCGGCTCGTGTTAAATGTCGATGAACGCCGGACCATACCATGGACTTCATACCCTTTGGAGAGTAGAAGTTCGGCAAGATAGGATCCGTCTTGGCCGGTAATTCCGGTGATGAATGCTTTTTTTGCCATTTCAAAAGCCTCGTAAAAATATATATAACTATTTCCTTCACTTAACCATTACCTGTATCAAACTTAAAAATCATCAGTTCTGATTTTAAAAAACATAATATGGACAATTGAAGAGAGAGATCCTAAAAACCTGTGACTTTATATTGAATTCAAGATGGATGTACCTTTTAAGAATGAGGACATATGTTTTTTCGTACTGATATCCGACTATTTTAAAGACATTGCCCCTTCTTCGAGAATCCTACGGATTCTCACACTTGCCTCGCGTCCAAATATATCACGTTGGCTACTTGCGGATTTATTTGCATTAATCCAAGCAAGTATCTTGGTATTATCCGCCCCCACCAGCACATTCCACCCTTCCCTCACCGTCTCCACCCACTCCGTGTTCTCGCGCAAAGTAATACACGGCACTCCCAGCATATACGCCTCCTTCTGGATACCCCCGGAATCCGTGAGGATCTTTGACGCATGTCGCATCAGTTTCAGCATATCGAGATACCCTAATGGCTCCGTGACGATGATATTTGCCGGCAGCCGGTCCCACATCCCGTACTCTTCAAGATATTTCCGGGAACGCGGGTGTACGGGGAAGACAACCGGCATCCCTGCCTCGCCAACCGCCCCGATAATATTCTCCATGTGCTCGCGGGTGTCCGTATTTGCCGGGCGGTGAACCGTAAGAACAAGATACTGTTTCGGATGTATGCCCAGTCGTTCGAGGATGGTAGAATGTTCTTCTGCTATCTCCTTGTTAAATTCCAGCGCATCCGCCATCACATCCCCCACAAGATGGACTCCGTGAGTAATTCCCTCGTTCCGGAGATTATCAACCGCAGTCTGTGTCGGGCAGAACAGGATATCGGAGATATGATCGGTGAGCACCCGGTTGATCTCCTCGGGCATAGTACGATCGAATGAACGCAGGCCAGCCTCCACATGTGCAACCGGGATATGAAGCTTGGTCGCGGCAAGCGCCCCGGCAAGCGTGGAGTTGGTATCGCCATAAACCATCACGAGTGCCGGTTCTTCCTTCTGGAGAACGTCCTCGATCCCGGCAAGAGTCAGGCCGGTCTGTTTGCCGTGAGGCCCGGACCCGATCCAGAGGTTATAATCCGGTTTCGGGATCTGGAGCTCATTAAAAAAAACTTCCGACATCTCCGGATCGTAGTGTTGTCCTGTGTGGACCAGGATCTCCTTATGATCCTTCCGGATCTCCCGGGACACGGCAGCGCACTTGACAAACTGGGGCCTTGCACCAACAACAGAGACGATCTTCACACTACAGGATAAGGAAGTGATCGGTTAATCGTGTTTCTGTGCGATGCGAAAAAGCCCGGATATGGGTATGTGAAATATTGCGTCAGTGGCAGACTGGCATAAAAATTGCATTTGCTTTTTTTACGGCCGGGTCTGTGAACGCAGACCTCATTCGTGTTTTTTGAGGGGGCCAGGAATTTTTATGAGTTGGAGAGATGATAATTTTCTAAAGACAAACACAATATTGCTTACCCGTACCCTGGCATGTCCAGTTATTATTTCACTTTTGAAATACAATCTTCTTTGAACTCTGACAGGGACAGGACATCCGGTTTTTTGTACCCGCTTTCAGACAGGATCGAAGGAACCCGGTAATTTTTCATTGCGGTATCGGATGAAAGGAAGATCTCCATATCATACGCCATCGCATATGCAAGGTGTGTTTTATCAGTAACCTGACTGATAAAACGACCATCTGAAATATCCTGTGAGAACTCATAACAAATGAAAGGAACCGAATTATTCGGGACAAGAATGGTAATATCCTAATGGTTTAACTCCTGAATAAACCTGTTGATATATTCGGGATCCTTTCCCTTTTTCAGCATAATAAGGATTGTTTCGCCAATAGCAGTTATCGATGTGAATAAGATGAAGCCTTTGTTTATTGCGTGGTTCAAAATGGTTTTACAGGTATCATCATCAAGACAATCAAAAAAAATATCGGAGTCGAGAAACAATGTTCTCATGATTTCTTAAGTTGCAGATACCGGTTAACCCGCCTGTCAGATTCTTCCCGGCTTATCGCAAACCGGATACATCCGTCGGGACCGACACCGCCACCATACGGTAACATCCCGCGTACGTACGGTTTACCGATAACCTGCTCCGGGCAAAACTCGGCTACTTCCATCACGTTCACCTTTGTCTGATATATGTATCTTTTGTTTTGTATAAATAGATTGATTTTTTGTGCATTCGCCAAAGGATATGCTCAATTCCGTATGCCATATTCCATGAGAACCGGAACTCGCACCAGGGATGTAATCGGGCTTTGGGATCTGCAGCTCCTCAAAAAAAACATCCGACATCTCCATATCGTAGTGCTGACCTGTGTGGACTAAAATCTCGGTATGATCCTTTCGCAGTTCCCGGGAGACCGGGGCGCATTACGATGCCCCCAGAATACACTATCAACACATCAATATTGTAAAGAGGATTCCGAAATACCGGGAGGCCGAAAATCCCGGTGCGGCCTGATAATTGATCGTCTTTACCGGACAGCATGGACACCCATCAGCGGTTATAATTGGGTCTGGTACGGGACCTCATCTCACCCCCATCTAAAAGGAGACCGTATCGGGCTCCGCTCACGTCTCCGGAAAAAGATGGACACTGCGATTGGCAAACCGTGTCCACATTCATGCCCCCCGCGGCAAAGTTACTTCGAAGAATCATTCCATCGGGCATACTATTCTGTCCATATACCGGTGTGGCCGGAAAAACCCACATTCTCTCCTTAGTGGGCAGAATAACCCGTTGCCGGCCACTGCAGCGTGAGACTTTTCTCTCCCGGAAACCGGAAAAACGGGGATTATCCGGGGGTAATGGCACGTGAGGGAGCTTGTATGAAATCCCCGGCAAACCTCCCCCCAATGCAGAGGATTATTCCAGCACCCGCACCCTGCAAACCTTCTTTGCCACGGCTGCAAGCTCCTTGTCAGCCGTGAACAGCGCCCCCCGTTCGCGTACCGCTGCGGCAACGAACAGCGCATCGTACAGAGAGATATTGAGCTCAACGGCAAGATCGAGGGCCGGGTTGATCAATTCAACGGAGGGTATCAGGTCGCACAGCTTGGTGATAAAGTAGACGGCATCGTAGAGCAGCTCCTTCACGTCATCAGGAGTATCCGATCCCAGCCGTTTTGCGGCAACCTGTGCTGCGTCTGCAACAGCACTATCCACCGTGACATACGGTTCATACCCAAGCTTTTCGATCGCCCTTGTTGTCATGTCTTCCGGGAAAAAGATCGTGGCAATGACACTGGAGTCGAGAACAGTCTTACCGATCATCGCGGGCCTCACGGATAATCCGGGCAGCGGGCATTCCCGGCTTTTTTGTTTCCTGTCTCTTCAGTGCCCGGTTCAGGAGCTGTTCCCTGCGTCTCATCCTGACGGTATTCTCGATGAGGGTGCGGATCTCTTCCTGCAATGCCTTTCCTGGCAGTTCGTCCATCATCTTCCGTACCCGTGGATCGATCCGGATACTGTAAACCGATGTAGTCATTATCATTCTGTATACAATATATGTTTACAAATTTTCTGCATTTTTTGTTCCCACCGGAATCGTCAAATTTTTGCGTTGTTTCTGATTTAACCTGCGTTACGTCCTCGGATTTGACAATTTTCGAGTTTATTCATAAAAGAATACCTGATATCCCCTCCAATAGGTATTTGCCACACGACCGGGCACTAGGGGCCGGGTGGAACGCATAAACGCCTCCTCATGACTGACAGCGGATAGCGTACGCTCTCGTGTTCTCCCTAAAGCCCCATCCGGCATGCGGCAGGATTGAATAATAAAATGCATACAGAGAACAAAAAGAACGAGACGAACCGGGAGATTGCAGATGCCACCAGGAATGATGGGTCGCAGATTGCCGGTTCAGGGCACGATGCCGGATGCACAGCATATACCGGCTGCAGGTCCACGGTAACGCAGGAAGAACAGAAAAAGGCCATAGATCAGACCGGAAAACCGACGGCAGCGGCCGGATGGGATACCGGTCAGGTCAGGTCAAAGAAGCCGATCGCGGCAATACGCGAAGCAAAACGACGGGCCATGATATGGGGATTCTCAGTGGCTGATGTGACATCAAACGGCGGGCTTCCGTACGATTTCGTCGCCATGAAGGACGGAATCACGAGTTTTGTCTGTGTCCGGCGCGTGAACTCGTCATGGTTCAATAGTGACATGATCACGACAAGATGCAAAAAACAGATTGATGCATTCCGGTCGATGAACATGCAGCAGGGTCTCATCTTCGAGATCTGGGTGCGCGGGTATGCAAGAGCATTCTTCCGGTACCGTGTGTTGCCAAATAGGATCGAGGAGACCGGTACCGTGCTGGAGCCGGAAACTCGAGCGGGAAAGAAAGCCCTTCAGGATGCGATGACGACATCTGCCCAAACAGGGACGCCGGGTTCATAATTGAAACGTTTATCACGATGTTCGTACGTATCAATTGGAATGAGGCGAATGCTCGTAGATTTCCTGCGGAAATCGAAAAAGTCCAGCAGGATTTCGGGATGGAGAGGGGAGGTATCAACCGACCTTCGACTATCTTCTCGTCCTCAAGGTCTGCGACCTCTCGGATCTTGAAGATTTAGGTAAGTTTCATTAAAACAGATTGAACGATTCCTGCGAGGATAAAGGAAGAGTTCGAAGAACGCTGATGCGTTCTTCTCGTCCTCCTGGTTCCGATGAATTCGAGACCTTCGCAAGAAGGTCGGGAAAGAGAAGAGCCACAGGCTCTTCGAACCAATCGAGAGTTCGAAGAACGCTGATGCGTTCTTCTCGTCCTCCTGGTTCCGATGAATTCGAGACCTTCGCAAGAAGGTCGGGAAAGAGAAGAGCCACAGGCTCTTCGAACCAATCGAGAGTTCGAAGAACGCTGATGCGTTCTTCTCTTCCTCGAGGTCTGATGACCTCTCGGATTTACCCGAACAGGGCACCGAGCCCTGCCATGCCGCTCTCTTCTTCTGCCTTCTTGTCTTCTTCCTTGTGCTCTGCCTTGGCGGCGGGTGCTGCATGTGCTGCTGCTGCGGGTGCTGTTGCAACGGCGACCGGTGCTGCTGCGGCTGCCTTGATGGCTTCCTCAATGTTGACGCCATCGAGCGCTGCAATGAGGCCCTTGATCCGTGCTTCGTCTGCTGCTACACCTGCGGCGGTCAGGACTGCCTTGACGCCAATCTCACTCCATTCTCTATCTCTCTTCCTCGGATACCATTGTCACGAATGATAGGGAAATCCTGTAATTCCACCCTGTGAAAAAAACATAGACCAAAGGAGCCATCATCGTCAGAAAAGATCTATTGAATATCTATGCTCTGCCCAAGGGAAGAGATCAGATGCAAGATGATCAAAATACCCTCATATTACCCACATTCCCCATCCGGCTGATGTTATGAGAACAGATTAACAAAAACGGGTGAAAGTGTATCGTTCGGGAATTCTGTTTAAAGCGAGAGAAACAATTTACATTAGAGCATATGATCACTAAGCAATAAGAGGAGCGGGGAACAAGCCTATGACAAATTATCACCTATCCGTCACCATCTGGGAAGAAGATGGTGTGTACGTTTCAAAATGTGTTGAACTCGAAGTCGCCAGCTGCGGGGATACACCGAAAGAAGCACTGGAGAATATCCGTGAAGCGATCGATATCTATCTGAAAAATGCACTGGAATACGGAATGTTAAATGATCTGGAACCCTCCCTCACAACCCATGAAAAATTTACTTCCTTGATCGAGGTCCAGGCGTGAAACTTCCAAGAGTCTCATCTGCGCATCTGATTTCGGAATTGAAGAAGAGAGGTTTTACAGATGCACGCCACCAGGGAAAAGGAAGTCACACAGCCCTTATCGGTACTGACGATACGGGCCTGAAACTGCTCGTAATCGTCCCTAAACGAGATATTCTTCCCATTGGCACGCTCCTCTCGATTATGAGACAGGGAAAGTTTACGAGAGAAGAATTCATTGAGATACTCTCGGGTTGATCGCTGGAGAGTTACCACCCGGAAAATCCCGCGGGAATCGGATACCCGGAATTGTATGAGGTAGTCGAAGGCGTCATACATTTTCTGCTCCAGAAAAAACCCTCGATCACATTGTTCTAATCAAAGCAACCAAAGGGGATATTGTTCTGATTCCCCCGGGATACGGGCATGTAACCATAAACCCGTCAGAGGTTGAGACACTCACAATGGCCAACCTTGTATCAACCGCGTTTGAAAGCGAGTATGCATTCTATGAAACGATGCATGGTGCTGCCTGGTATGAACGGGTTGGAAACATTCTGGTGCGCAATCCCCATTACCCGGAGGTTCCGCCCGTGCATGAAATAAAAAGCCCGGCGCCGCTCTTACCGACATTCGGGACTGTCGGCTCGCTTTACGATACGATTGGGAACACCGTGATTCCGGATATGCTGAACCATCCGGAAAAATATACCGCGGATTTTTCCCGGTGTTTTGAACAGGATGCTCTTTGAGTATGTAGTCTTCCGGAAAAATGCGGAAACCGGTGGAAAAATAATTTTTATTGGACCCATACGGATCATGTCGAACGGTTTATCGGATTCGCAAGTACCCCGGAAATAATTCCTTCGTGTAAAATCAAAATCCCGGCTGCCATCCCGGCAAACGATTCCAGCGGAGTTGTACCAGCCGCACAATCTGCCGAATCCGGGATTACCTGGGATAATGCGCTGGAATCCAGGAATAATTATTCTCCATTTGGCAGTGTTCAGGCATAGGATTTTTCAGCAGAGATTATCCCTGCTATACGAGATCGCGCAACAAAAAGTGAACGTTGCACTTGGCTTCCCTTACCGGATGAAAAAGTGGGGGGATACTTAGGAAATTTTCAGTTTTTATCTAATGATTGTTTTATAAGTAAAAACGATTTACTAGTATTACAAATATTACTAAGGTGACGGGTTATGACCAGTAAAACAAAAATATCCGATGGCTATTCCACCGTACTTCCCGCTGAAGTAAGAAAAGCGCTGGATCTCACCCCGGGAGATCTGCTCCAGTGGGATGTCGAGGATGGCATCATCACCATCCGCCCCCGGAAAAAAATGACCCTCGCGGGGATCTGCGGCATTGCCAGTGCCGGGGGGGATGCGGTGGCGGATAAAAAGAAGATCCAGTCCGGGGAATAATGATCCTCGTCGATTCCTCATTTTTTATCGCGCTTGTTGATCGGAGAGATCAATGGCATGCCGCCGCAAAGTCACTCCTTCCCCTCCTGGCCGGCGAAACGATTCTCATCTCCGATCTGATCGTTGCCGAATCCGTAACCATCATCGGCAGGCGGAGCGGGGGCAAAACAGGAGAACAGTTGTACCATTATTTCATGGACAACTGCGATCTTGTGGTTACCGATGAAAAAATACTCAACGGGGGGATGCAGGTGTTTCTCCGGTTCGACGGGACCCTGTCGGTTTCCGATGCCGTATCCGTTTTTATCATGAAGAAAAGAAATATCGACAGGATCTGTTCATTCGACTCGGATTTCGATAAGGTCGAGGGGATCGTCAGGGTACATAAGCCTTGAGGGAGAGAGTATCCACTCCCGGGGATCACCGGGCGGAAGCCGTTCTGGCATCGTAAAGAACCTTCCCTTCATGCAGTGCAGGGTATACGACGAAAAACGGTGAGTCGCGGTACTGTTCCGCATCAGCACTTGAGATCACCACAACATCAACGGCTTTTCGGACACCGATCAGGTTCGTATGATCTCTTCGGTAAGGATTCCCTCATCAAACGCATCGTCTTTATTACAAGGAGATCGATATCACTATCCGGCCTCATCTCTCCCCGTGCCGCTGAACCGAATAAAATGATCTTTTCCGGCTTCGCGACATCCACAATGCGCCTGATTATCTCATTCAACACGGATTTCCCGATTTTTCTTCTTGTCTGCACACACACCCCACAGGTGGGCCCGTATCTGGACTGGATCTTTTATTTTAAATCATAAATGCATATCTGAATCGAAAAAACGTGCATTGTTATGAACCGGTTATATTGGTAGCGCAATCCTTTTGCAGGATTTTTCCCGGCGTTCCCTTTTCGACACGGCCGGAAGTATCCGGGACGAGTTAAATCAATCTCCGGTAATGGGAGAAAAAATGCGAAAAACCGGGCTTATCCAGATATATCCGCCAGGATCTGTTCTCGGCCAATTTCCGGTCGTTCTTGTCCGTCCTACAGGATCCGGATATGACCGCGGGTTTTAAATAGGATACTTTCAAGTATAATACTTATGAGTATCTTCATTAACCGGAAGGAAGAACTCGCCGTGCTCAGGGAGAGATATGCACGGAAAAATGCGGAGTTCATCATCCTGTACGGGAGGAGGCGGATCGGGAAGAGCGAGTTGATCGAACACTTTTTAAAAACCACACCCGGAATCCGGTTTCTCGCCCGGGAGGAATCAAAGCACCTCCAGCTGAAAAAAATTTCGCGAGACTGTGCAGAATTTTTTCATGACGACTTTTTAGAGCGAAGCCCGTTTGGCGACTGGGACAGCTTCTTTGCCTACCTTGCCGGCAAAACAAAGGAGCGCCTGGTCATTGCGATCGATGAATTCCCGTACCTGGTCAAGGAAGACCCCTCCCTCCCGTCAATCATCCAGGAATACTGGGATACCCGCCTGAAAGACTCAAGGATCGTTCTCATATTGTCTGGATCCAGCATCTCGATGATGGAAGAGTATACTATGCAGCATTCAAGCCCGTTATTCGGAAGGCGTACGGGTCAGATCCTGCTGCACGGTTTCCGGTTTGTGGATGTGCTGGATTATATCGGGGACTTTGAGCAGGCCGTAGAATATTATTCGGTATTTGGAGGGACGCCAGCCTATATCATGGCGATTGATAAGGAAAAGGGCGTGTTTGAAAATATTACAAAAAAAATTCTCTCCGCCGATGCCAGCCTCTATAAGGATGTGGAATTTGTCCTCCGTATGGAACTCAATGAGCCACGGTACTATTTCTCCATCCTCCTCTCCATTGCAAAGGGAAATAACCGTATCGGCCTCATCATGAACGATACGGGGCTCCCCAAGGGACTCATCACAAAATATCTTTCCATCCTCATCGACCTCCAGCTGGTTGAACGGGAAATTCCGATCACGGATAATCACCGGAGCCGGAAAGGCCTGTACCGGTTATCCGATAACCTGTTTACCTTCTGGTTCCGCTTTGTCCATCCGAACATCGAACGCATCGAACGGGGTGACGGTGAACTGGTTCTCCAGTCCGGCATACAGCCAGAGTTTGCCCAGTATATCGGAAAACCGTTTGAATCCATGGCAAAGGACCTGTTCATTGAATTCAACAGGGAAGGACTACTCCCCTTTCGCTTTGACACGATTGGCAGCTGGTGGGATAAAGGAGAAGAGATCGATCTCGTTGCCATGCAAAAAGACGGTCCCTCCATCCTGTTTTGCGAGTGTAAATGGCAGGATTCTGTGAATGTGGAAAACCTCCTCGAAAAACTCAAAGAGAAGGCAGCAGCAGTACCATGGATGGAAAAAACCCGGAAAGAATACTATTGCATCATCGCACGAACGTTCTCTCCTCACACCCGTAAGCAGGAAACCAATGGAAATATCCTGTATCTCGATGCCGGGGATCTCGCCCGGTGGCACCAGCGGTGCCATAAAAAATAACCGGCTCTTCTCCCGGTTTGGGATTTATGGATTCAATAAAAATTGCTCCCATTGAGCGAGCTCATCTCATTAAAAAAAATCCCCCCTCCACAATCTGCCCGAAGAGCAGAAGCGGTAAGCGAGTGGGGATAAATCCGATATTTCCCGTTCCGGACTCCCACCCTGCACCCATATAATCCCCGGTATCAACCATGACATCGAACGCAAGGCGGGTCATTTCCCACCAGCCTTCGTATTCATCTCCATTCCAGAGCACCAGGAGATCGATGTCAGAATCCGGATTCGCCTCACCTCTCGCAACCGAACCGTAGTGAATGATCCTGTTGATATTGGAGGTATACCACTCCTGTGCCTGACGGACAAATTGCCGGATAACGGATTCGTACCGTTTCTGGATGGACATTTCTGTATATGATCCTTCCCCGATTCACAATACATACTTGCCAGTGGTTTGCCCTGATTAATGCATGACGGGCATTCGCCTTCTCCATAAAAGGCACGAAACCGACCCTCCGTCGAAGTAAATCCGGGCAAATACCGGGCATCCCCTCTCCCGGCCCCCCATCCAACCCCCCCGTATCCCCTTCCGGTAGCCCAATCATGAAAACAACCTTTGAAAATTGCACCAGGCAATACTTCATCTCACCCCCAGTCAAAAGGAGCCCGTATCGGGCTCCGCTCACGTCTCCGGAAGTACGTGGACACTCACTATAGCAAATCGTGTCCACATTTTAGCCCCAACAAATTATTTACGTCGGAGAATCCTGCCATTGGGTACGATACGCTGTTCACACGCAGATGTGACCGGAAAAATGCACCTTCTCTCCCCTGTGGGCACAAAAACACGTGGCCGGCTACCGCGGTGTGAGATTTTTTTGGGATCCTGAACAGGGAAAAATGAGGATTATTGGTGGGTAACATCACCCAATTGAGTTTTTTGTATTCGGCTTAGTTGTAAAATCTTGGATTATGAGGGGTTCGAGAATCCTCTGTGGTAGTTATGAAAGTGACCCCCTCTCCCCCCCATAGGGGGAGGCACTTAAAAGGGAGCACCCCTTGGCCCCCTTCCGACACAAATGGTCTCCAAGCAACCATATCGCCCAGCGAGGGCCCGACGAGGCGCCCGAGCGACCCCCGCAAGGGGGGGGGGAATGCTCACAATATCAGAAAAATCACATGAGACATTGATTCGAATTTCACGAGAGATTTTATACACAGACGCGAGGTTTTCCATAACCGACTAAGGATTTCTGCCAAGTCATAAATCCCCGGCGAACTTCACCCCAAACCAAAGAATTATTCAAGCAGCCTTACCCTGCATACCTTCTTCGCTACGGATGAAAGTTCCGTATCTGCCGTGAACAGCGTGGCCCTGTGACGTACCGCTGCGGCAACGAACAGCGCATCGTAGAGTGAGATGTTGAGCTCGCAGGCCAGGTCGAGCGCCGGCTGGATCAATTGACCGGCGGGGATTGTTTCGCAGAGATCTTGGATGAACACGGTGGCATCGTCGAGCATGATCTTCACATCATCGGGACTGTCCTTCCCGGATAAAATCCGTTTCGCAGCGACATTTGCCACCTCCGCCAATGCAAGATCCACGGTGACACAATCCATCCAGGTTATTTTTTTGATCGCCGTTGCTGTCAGTTCTTCCGGAAAAAAGATCGCGGCAATGACGCCTGAATCGAGCACGGTCTTACCGGACATCGCGGGCCTCACGAATAATCCGGACCGCAGAAGTGCCCGGGCTCACTGATTCATGTCTCATCTGTGCACGGGCGAGCACCTGTTCCTTTCGTTTCTTTCTGACCGTATCTTCGATAAGGGCCCGGATCTCTTCCTGGCATCCGCTTCCCGGCAGCTCGTCGATCATCTTCCGGACCCGGGAATCGATCCGGATACTGTACACAGAAGTTGCCATAGATCGTTATTTACAATTTTTGTATACAAAAATATTGCCTTTTTTTGCCCAACCGGAATCCTGCAATATTCATCCCGATGGACTGGACGTTCGTGCATTCTCCTCCGTTTCAGGGACTCCGGATTTATTCAGCCAGGCATATCGTATATCCGCTCCAACACGATTGTGCCACACGGCCGGGGACAGGCCGGTGGGACCGAAAAGCTCCTCCTCATGATTCACTGCGGATAGCGTACGCTCTCGTGTTCTCCCTAAAGCCCCATCCGGCATGCGGCAGGATTGAGAAAAAATGCAAACAGGGAACAAAAAGGACGAGACGAACCTGGAGATTGCAGATGCCTCCATGAATGATGGATCGCAGATTGCCGGTTCAGGACACGTTGCCGGATGCACAGCAGGTACCGGCTGCAGGTCCACGGTAACGCAGGAAGAACAGAAAACGGCCGTAGATCAGACCGGAAAACCGACGGCAGCGGCCGGACGGGATATGAGCCCGGTCAGGCCAAAGAAGCCGATAGCGGCAATACGCGAAGCAAAACGACGGGCCGTGATATGGGGATTCTCAGTGGCCGATGTGACCTTAAAAGACAATCTTCCGTATGATTTCGTAGCCATCAGGGAGGGCATCACGAGTTTTGTCTGTGTCCGGCGCGTGAACACGTCATGGTTCAATAGTGACATGATCACGAGAAGATGCAAAAAACAGATTGATGCATTCCGGTCGATGAACATGCGGCAGGGTCTCATCTTCGAGATCTGAGTGCGCGGGTATGCAAGAGCATTCTACCGGTACCGTGTGTTGCCGGATACAATCGAGGAAACCGGTATTGTTCCGGAGCCGGAAACACGGGCGGGGAAAAAAGCCCTTCATGATGCGATGACGAAAGCTGCCCAACCGGATAGGGCAGGTGAAAAACTCGTCGGGGATACGTCATTGACGATCGGATAATTCTTTTTTTATACTTTTTTTACGATTATCAAAAAAGTAATGCAAGAAGTGAAAGTCATTTTACGACAACGGATAAGATGCCTTGATGAAAAGGATTGCAAAAAATAACGTAAAAAATCCTACCGGATATTACAATTTCCGGTAGTACCCTTCCATAAGCAGCCCGGGATCCTGCGCAAGCATCCCCCTCACATCAATGAGCACCGGATGATCGTTCATCATCGCCCGGATCCTCTCCACCGGCATCGCCTTAAACAGCGAATGCGCCACCGCAATGATCACCGCATCGACCTTCATATCCAGCCGGGAAAGAGGTTTTGCCCCAAACTTCTCGATAACTTCATCGGAAAGCAGTGGATCGTATCCATATACATCCACCTTGAACTCTTTGAGTTCATGGACAATCTCTTCGACCGGTGACTCACGGGTATCCGGCACATCCTCTTTGTACGTAAGTCCCATGATCAGGACCCTGGAACCCTTGATCACCTTGCCTACTTCATTGAGGCCCTTGATTGCCATGTCTGCAACATGTTTTGGCATCGAGTCATTGATGGCCCGCCCGGCAAGGATCACCTGGGGATGATAACCGATCTCCTCGGCCTTCATCACAAGGTAGTACGGATCAACCGGGATGCAGTGGCCCCCAACAAGCCCCGGGCGGTACGGGTGGAAGTTCCATTTGGTCCCGGCGGCATCGAGCACAGCCTGGGTATCAAGGCCCATGCGTCCAAAGATGAGGGCCAGCTCGTTCATCAGCGCGATGTTCAGGTCACGCTGGATGTTCTCGATCACTTTGGCGGCTTCTGCAGTTTTGATATTTGGTGCCCGGTAAACCGTAGTAACATTGCCATACAACTCAACGAGCCTGTCGGTAGTCTTCTCATCCATCCCGGCAACAATCTTGGTGATCTTATCGAGCGTATGTGCATCATCGTTGGGGTTGATCCGTTCCGGGGAGTAGCCAACAAAGAAATCTTTCCCACACGTTAGACCGGATTCCTTCTCAAGAATGGGCACAACAATCTCTTCGGTAACCCCGGGATACACGGTAGACTCAAGAACAACAATCGCGTTCCGCTTGAGGTTCCTGCCAACAGTCGTTGTAGCCGATCTGACCGGCCCGAGGTCCGGGTCCTTTGCTTTCGTTACCGGTGTTGGTACACAGATGAGGACAAAATCCGCGTCTTTTATTGCAGCCGGATCGGTTGTTGCCCGTATTTTTGATCCGGAAGTGACCAGCGAATCAATTTTGCGCTGATCGATATCGAACCCAATCGTAGGAACATGCTCCGCAAATGCCTCCGCAAGGGGCGTCCCAACATACCCCAGACCCACCACACATACCGTTTTTCCGTTTACTGGTTCTGGTACCATTGAATCGTCTCCTGAAGACCGGTCTTTACCGTATATTCCGGCGCATACCCGAATGCATCCTGTGCAGCGGTAATCGCCGCAAGGGAATCGTGGATATCGCCCGATCGCGGGGGCTCAAACGTGAGGGGCTGCTCTTCACCAAGGGACTCCATGATGAGGTGCGCAAGCTCGACAAGACTGATCCTGCTCCCGTATGCCACATTAAAAATCCCTTGTGCAGGACTGTCCATTGCCCGGACATTTGCCTGTGCAACATCTTTCACGTACGTAAAGTCCCGGGTCTGGGAACCATCCCCGTAAATTACCGGGGATTCGTGATGGAGGAGTTTTGTGATAAATTTCGGGATCACGGCAGAGTATTCGGAATGCGGGTCCTGGCGCGGGCCGAATACATTGAAGTACCTGAGCGATACCGTGTCTATACCATACAGTTCATGAAAGACCTTGAGATAATATTCCCCCGCCAGTTTCGTGATGGCATACGGGGACTTGGGGTTCGGCACCATATCCTCACGTTTTGGAAGTGTGGGGGTATCGCCGTACACTGAAGAGGATGAAGCGTACACAATTTTATTCACCCCGCATTTTTGTGCCGCCACGAGGACATTCAGGGTCCCGCTGACATTTGCATCGTTTGATGCGATGGGATCTTTTACTGAACGCGGGACCGAGGTTATTGCCGCTTCATGAAAGATGCCGTCCGCACCCTTGCAGGCATTCCGGAGGAACGGCTGATCGGTGATGCTGCCATTCAGGAATGTCACCGCAGGTATATCCAGCAGGTGTTGTATGTTCTCAACCCTGCCCGAAAACAGGTTGTCAAGGATCACCACTTCGTCCCCGCGACGGGCAAGGGTCTCCGCAATATGGGAGCCGATGAATCCTGCACCTCCCGTCACAACAAACCGCACGTGGTCACATCCTCGTATGAATAGATACTTTTAATCCGCGGGTAGGGAACTCGCTATCAGATATTATCTTTTAATTTCTTAAAACACCGGCATATCATTTCCGCCCGATCAATGCTGTTGGCCATGTCACCCGGGGTCTCATTTGCAGCAGCGTTCAATCTTCAGGAGCCTGGCGAACTATAGGGAAATGCTTATTAAATAACACGAAATTGAAAATACCGGGATTCGGGAAAGTATGCCTGATTCCAGACAGAATTCTTGAAACGGTCACCAAATTCCCCCCAGCCCATAAACCAGAACCCATTTATCCTCCCATTTTTCATATTCCACTTTCATATTCCACTAATGGGGAGCAGGAAAGAAAAGATCGGGCACCACTGCCCATACTGCGGAGCAGTTGTCGTCTCCGGCGAATATTTCTGCCGTTCGAGCCACAGGAAATTCACCGACCAGAACGAACTGAACGCCCCGTTAACACACCAGGCAGACATGTACGTTGTCGCGGTCTGGCGGCGTAGGTCTCGGGACTCCTCTCCTCCATCGGGATCGCAAGCGGTAATTCCCTAAAATGTGATGGTACTAACATTCATTATCCCAAAAACAAAAATGATGTATCAATGACAGAGATTGTCCTTAAAGTCCCTGATGATATGCCATTGCCCGGTCTCATCGCCCGACTTAATGATCTCATTGCGGAAGAGCACTTAAAATGGATGCTTTTTACAAAAAGCGTGGATGAGCTGGCAGCTGATACTACGGATATGATGGCTTTCGAGGACATGAGGGCACGGGTATGGAACGAGAAAAGGAAAGACTTCGGATTGTAATCGATACCAATATCCTGATCGGTGCTCTTGTCAGGGACACGTCGTTTAAAGCCCGTCTGTTAAAAAATAAGAGGGTCTTGTTCTTTTTTCCGGATTACGGGCTTGCCGAGATCGAAAAATTCCGGGAATATATCTGTTCGAAGAGAGAAAAAGAATCCACTGCCCCTTCATTTGATTACGCAATAAAATTCCTGCTGGAATCCATTACTGTTGTTCCCCGACAGTTATACCAGGATCAAATCCCGGGTGCATACAGGGTAATGGAAACAAACGATCCAAAGGATTCACCCTTTCTCGCGCTTGCACTGCATCTGGAGTGTCCTCTCTGGTCGGATGATGCACATCTGAAGCGACAATCCCTCGTTCCCTGTTATTCCACTCATGAGTTTTCAGGATTGCTTGATGGCAGAGATTCATAAAACTACAGGAGATATCAATTCCTCTTTTCCCTGATGAAGCCTGATCAGACGGGGGCGGTTTTTTTTAAGGAACGTGACAGGACACCGCATCATGCCCCATTTCCTTTAACTCTTCAAAAGTATCTGCCTCTGTGAAGATGGAATAATTTAAAGTCCTGGCGTCATAGCCGCCTTCCCGAGATTCTTCAACAGTAAAATAATCTCATCGTCTGGATAATTGCCCATAAGAATTCCTTTCATATATGTATTTCAGGGGTATGTTCATCAACATTTCAGTTCAGGATGAACGTTTTTCCTGATGTGCATCCCGCATAACCACTACATCAGGAATACCGATGCTTCGCATCAACATACTATCCTATCAGTCATCTTGCAGCAGCCTGACAGTCTGGTACAGGTGACTTTTTTATGACCGGGACATTTTGATCGTTCAATTCGCAGGATTCTCCGGGGCTAAAAATCCAAACCCATTTAAGCTCGCATTTTTCATATAACACTAATGGGGAGGGGCAAGGAAGAGATAGGGCGCCACTGCCCGTATTGCGGGGCGATTGTCGCATACGGGGAGTATTTCTGCCGTTCGTGCCACAAGAAATTCAACGACCAGAACGAACTGGATGCCACATCTATCCACCAGGCAGACACGTATGTTGTTGCTGTCCGGAAACCATATATCTCAGCGCTCCTGTCAGCCACCAGCCCCGGCCTCGGGCAGTTCTACAATGGCGATACGCTCACCGGGCTCGTGTTTTTCATCGCGTTCATCGCGGTATCGTTCAATATTGTCACCAGCCACTACCAGACGATACTGATCTATGTCATCTGGATCGCCGCACTCATCGAGGCACTCTGGTCGGCCAGCCGGATCAACCGGTACGAGCGGTCATTTGGCGGGGTGAGCTACCTGCTCTATGCACTGCTCGGGATTTATACCCTGATCGTGGCGCTCCACTTCATGACCGGGGAACCGGACATGGCGTATCTTGCCAAAATATTCCCGGTCGTGCACCTGTGGATGGGGTGAGCACCTGGGGGAGATCTCCATCCGGCAGTCAAATCTCATCTTCAGCTGGGATGATGGCAACCAGAAGCGGGATAATCCGGGGTGTAACCTGCCATGTCATCTCATCAACCTGTTGTTTACCCGGAAAATAGGGATCCGATTCAATTTCTGTTGTTGACTCCGGAAAAACATTCCAGGGAAGTTCCTGATATTTCTGTCGGGTATTGATGTCGACCCGTGAGGCCGAGAGGGAAAGCCACCGGCAGTAATAACTGAGTGCGTGAAATAACAGCTCGTCCTCATTGAAATTATCACGGGATCTGCTCTTTAGTTATTCCCTGGATCTTCCGTGCACAGATGAGCATATCGAGAAGATAGGACATCTGGCGGAGAACCGGGGGTTTGCCGGAAAACATCCCGTGCTTCCGGATATAATTCTCACTCTGCTCCACAGAGCGGCGATCCGCGAGGTCCACCTTCCGGGAGAAAAGTGCTTCCAGTTCTTCCTGCATGCTCAACAGATCGGAAAACGAGATTTTTACTTCAGGATCACACTCCACCATCACATCGACATCACTTTCAGGTCGGAAATCATCCCTCAGGATCGAGCCATAAAAACGGAAACGGGTAACATTCCACTTCCGGCAGAAAGATCGTATGGACTCTTCCGGTACGGGAATATGGCAGTTTGTGATATCAATATCAGGATCGGCCATGATACTTACGGGGATCCGACCCGGGCCTCGGCCCACCGGATAATTTCCCGTGCCAGCACGATTGCTTCTGCGTATTCCTCCCGCGTTACCGGAATATCGAAACCGGGATACCGCGTATCAGACGCGTAGGAGGTCAGGGTGACGGCATTCCAGAGATTCTCCGGAACCGGGATCGCATGGTGTTCGAGCGCTGAAAGGAGTGCGTTGAGGTCATGCGTGTAGGGATAAGGGATCTTTTCCGCAACAAAGACTGCCTTGAGCGCTTTTTCCGCAGCCTGCTGCGCCTGGTAACAGAGATCTTCGTAGAGCACGCCCGGGGTTGTTGCGGATGCAAGGGCCAGGGAGCTGTGTGCCCGGGCCAGCCACTCGCGGGGGTTATCTGGCGATCGTCTTCTTCCTTTCATAGACGACTTTGCCCTCCCGCAATGCCGGATACACAACACTGAACGGGGAATTACGGTACTTCTCCACCTGCTGCGGGGTCACGACAACAAGGTCAATAGGGCGGGCGATACCCCGCATCCTCAGGTAGATCGCACCTGCAACCTTTCTCGCATTGTACCGGCCAGGCTTCACTATCAGAAAATCGAGATCGCTTTGGAGGTGAGTCGTACCCCGGGCTGCAGAGCCGAAGAGCAGGATCCGGTCCGGGCTTGCAGTCTCCGCTATCCTGCGGACGATATCATCAAGTTCTGCCTGGTCCTGAACGGTTGTGCTCTTCATGAATCCATCCATGCGGGAATTATACTCCCGGTCCTTCGTGTTATCAACGATCTTGACCGCCATATGCTTATAGGTTTTCAGCGGGAGGCTTCAGATTCCGGAGATACCCGGCCGTACATCAGTGGATGAAGTGGCCTCCTTCCACAACGCCTCCGGGGTACAGGTGAACCCCTCAATGACAGACACTTTTTTTAAGACAGGATCAAGAGGGAGGTTTTATTACCTGCCACCCCATAGATACCGGACAGATTGAGAATCCTATTTACAATTTGTCCAAAGAGAGACGGTGAAGATTGCGCATGATCAAACGAGAGGCGGAAAAAAAGCTCAGGGAACTTGCCCGGGGATTTCCGGCCGTATCGGTCATCGGACCCCGGCAGTCAGGAAAAACAACCCTGGTCAGGGAGGTATTTCCCAAAAAACCCTATGTCCTTCTGGAAGATCCGGATACACGGGCGTTTGCAGAGGAGGACCCCCGGGGGTTTCTGGCACAGTACGAGCGTACCGGTGCGATTCTCGATGAAGTGCAGCGGGTCCCGGCACTCTTTTCCTATCTCCAGGGCGTACTGGATACCCATAACAAACCCGGGCACTTCATCCTGACCGGCTCACAGAATTTTTTACTCATGGAAAGTATCTCCCAGTCCCTCGCCGGTCGTGTGGGGATCGTCAGGTTATTGCCCCTGTCCATGCGTGAACTTCATCGGGAGGGGATACCGGCCAGGCACTATGAGGACTATCTGTATACGGGATTCTTTCCCCGGCTGTATAATTCCACAATTGAGCCCGCGGATTTCTATTCGTCATATATCCAGACCTACCTTGAACGCGATCTTCACCAGTTAAAACAGGTCCAGAATCTATCGGCATTCCAGAACTTTTTAAAGATGTGCGCATTCAGAAACGGGCAGGTTGTCAATTATTCTTCCCTCGCCCAGGATTGCGGGATTACGCACAATACCGCAAAAGAATGGCTGTCCCTCCTTGAAACCTCATCCATCATCGTCAGGATCAGGCCGCATCATAAAAATTTTAATAAACGATTGATAAAGATGCCAAAACTATATTTTACGGATCCCGGCCTTGCTGCACATCTTGCCGGAATCCCCGATGGAGATACGATCCGTTACCATTCGCTCAAAGGAGGTCTTTTTGAATCGCTGATCATCACTGAATTCTTAAAATACCGATTCAACAACGGAAAAGAATCCAACCTGTACTTCTGGCGCGATCAACACGGGCACGAGATCGACTGCCTCATTGAATCCGGGGGAAAAGACTTGATCCCCGTCGAGATAAAATCCGGAAGAACGGCAAACAACGATTATTTTAAGGAGATTGGGTACTGGAACACCTTGTCGGGCAATACCCCGGAACAATCGTTTGTGGTATACGGCGGAGACCTGTCGCAGCAGCGTTCAGCCGGCCATCTCGTCGGATATGCTCATCTGGATCCGGTCCTTAAATTTCTTGCATGAAATACCAGGACCGGGTAACAACGATCACACACTACTATTTTCGATGCCACGGGAAAGGGGCTGGCCGGGATGGCAATAATATTCTGAAGTGGGTGCAGGGCTTTCACGGCTGAAGAGTTATTGCCATGCTCGGAATTCTTCCCATGAACCCTGATGCGGGACACGTATTACCGGCAGGATCGTGGCGGGAGTCCGGCGATACTCCACATTACGTACGATAGAACAGAACAAAAAAGAAGATTCGAAGATTTGCTTCGCAAATCTTCTCGTCCTCGATGTCTTCGACATCTCGGATTTCGAAGATTTAAACAAGTTTCATAAAACAGATTGAACGATTCTTGCGAAAGAAAGGAGAATTAGATTAGCCAAACAGGGCACCGAGCCCTGCCATGCCGCTCTCTTCTTCTGCCTTCTTGTCCTCTTCCTTGTGCTCTGCCTTGGCAGGTGCTGCTGCCGCTGCTGCGGGTGCTGCTGCGACTGCGACCGGGGCTGCTGCTGCTGCCTTGATTGCGTCCTCAATGTTGACGCCCTCGAGGGCTGCAATGAGTGCCTTGATCCGTGATTCGTCTGCTGCTACACCTGCGGCGGTAAGGACTGCCTTGACGCCATTCTCATCGACCTTCTTTCCTGCCTTGTGGAGGAGAAGTGCTGCGTAGATATACTCCATCGTAATTCACCTGTGTTGTTAAATCTCAAATATTATTTAACCAGGGTCTTGAGGACCTGGCTTTCTCTCTCGGCTTTACCGATAATCGCATCGACAACGTCTTTCTCGTAGATCGCTGCCTCGATCGCAAGACCGCGTGCTTCCCTGACTGCTTTGGTCATGAGAGGCGCCACCGAGTCCTTCGTCGGGATCGCGGCTTCGAGCGACAGGGCGAGTGCCTGCCGGCTTGCGAGCTGGATCTGTCCGAGGATAACGGTCTCGTCAACGCCGAGCACGGACGGTTCGTAAATGCTGCCTTCGTGGAACGCGACCTGCAGGGCAAGTCCTACGTCCATTGGCTTGATGTCGAGCTTGACGAGCACCGCAGCGAGTTTTGCCGAGATGACGCCACCCTTCTTGACGACCGTCTTGGTCTCCTTGATCTTGACCTTGCCGCCTTCAATTGCCGCGGGGATGCCTGCCTGCTGCAGTTCACCGACAATCGGGCCCGGCTTGAAACTGGTCGGACCTCCCGGGATGACGATATCTTCCGGCGCGGTTTCGCCGGCCTTTGCCGCCATCTTGGTCTTGGTCTTCTCCAGCTGCTTGAAGAGCCTGAAGGGGTTGTCGTTCGTGAAGATAATCGCCGAGTGACCGGAGATGAACTTTGTTAAGTTCTTGACGTCCCCCCCGATGTCGTTGAACGCGTGCTCGATGAGGGTGTTCCTCGTCACCTTGATGACAGCCTTTCCGCGGAGGTTCCGGCGGATCTGCTGCACCTGCTGTGCGGGGATACCGTACATGTCGACAAGCCCGATGAGCTTGTACTCCTTTGCGTTCTTCTTGATGTCAGCGACCTCGTCCTTCTTCCACGCGGGGAGGTGGTGGGTGTATAACGCCATTATTCCATCCTCACTGCGGGACCCATCGTGGTCTTGACGAAGACGGACCGGACGTTCAGCGGACCCTGTTCAAGTACAGACTCGATCCTTTTGACGATCGTTTCGATGTTCTCAGCGACCTGCTCCGGCTTCATTGCCGTGGTCCCGACCTTGGTGGAGAAGACCGTCTTGTCTTTCGTACGGATCTTCACCGAGTTGCGGAGACGCTCGACAATCGGGCGGATGTCCTGGCCACCGGCGATCGGCATAGGCATTCTGCCCCGTGGTCCCAGACGGGGACCTAAGTACCGGCCGACACCGGGCATGACCGCCGTTTCTGCAAGGAAGTAGCGATACGTGCTCGCAACTCTCCGGGCTTCGCGGGGTTCACCGCCGAGCCGTTCAACTTCTTCAGGACCGATGATCAGATCAACCTTGGCTTCCTTCGCCTGGGTGACGATATCTCCTTTCCCGATGACACAGATGGCGACCGGTTCGCCGGATCCGTGGGGGAGCATAATCGTCTCGTCGATACGATTTTTCGGCTGCGCCATGTCGATATTCTTGAGATTGATGGTAATATCGATACTCTCAGAGAATTTGCGTTTAGGCGCTTTTTCTACCGCCGTTTTCACGGCTTCTAAAATCTTAGCCCTATCAACCATCAGATTCCTCCATAGTTCTCTCGACCTTTCGATCTCCTATGGTTTTCTCCTGTTTATTTCACGAGAACGCTGTCGTACTTGCCTTCTGCGATGAGGGCGAGAACCTCTTTTGGTTTCTTGCCGTCAACGGTAACTCCGACGCTGACACACGTGCCGATGACTTCCTTGACGGCAGTCTTCAGCTCGTACGAGAGCATACCTTCGAGTTTCATGTTGGCAATTCTTACAGCGGCCTCAAATGGCAGGTTGCCTGCCACAATGGCGTTGGGCTCTTTGGAACCTTTCTCGATACCGGCCTCTTTCTTGATGAGTGCCGTGGTTGGTGGGATACCAACCGTCAGCGTGAAGTTCTTCTTTGCGTCGACTTCGATCCTGACAGGGACCGACATGCCGTTGAAGGATGCGGTCTTCTTGTTGATCTCGTCGACTACGGCCTTCACGTTGATACCGAGGGGCCCAAGCGACGGTCCTAATGGGGGACCTGCCGTTGCCTTTCCGCCGGGTACTAAAACCTCGACCACTTCTGCCATAGTCTTTGCACCATGCCGTCCCGTATAAACGGGTTCCAAGCTTGGGTCTGTAAATATTGATGGCAAGGGAAATAAAGGTGATCGTGAGGTGGGGGCGGGATTTTCAGATAATATTGAAGGAGAACGAATTGCTATTACAATTGCGATTAGCAACCGCCCCGCAGGGCGCTCCTGTAACGAAACATGCTGCAAGAAGAAGTTCAATGACCTCAAATCATCGCAACGCGTCAAGACGTCTTGTTTTTCGACTATATGGGAATACAAAACCAGGTTCTGTGAATTCCCAAGCGATCAATTTTCTTGGTCGACTCTCTGAAAAATTTATTCCACATCTCAATTTCTTTTTTGGGATATCCTTGGTCTTGTTGTCGTTTTAAATCAAACGCGAAAGCTGGGGCGATAGGAGATCGTGGTTCTTTTGTTAATTCATCTATCAGTTGGATTTTTGTTGCTGCTAAAATGGAAACATAGTCAAAATTTTCATAAAATGATATCGTGTTCTCAGAAAATTTATTATCAAAATAAGATCTCGAGATTAAATTAAATTGAGGGAATGGGGTATACTCATCAAACAAAATGCTAGGGCCATTATTCAATTTTTGCAGAAACTGGTGACTTAATTCAGGACCCTTGATCAAGTAATCAATTGTTGAGGTGGCCCATAATAAACCAATCATCGGCCATTTCTGCATAAATTTTTCCATAAACGGTTTGGATACAATATATAGTTCGACAGTGTTAATTGGGGCGATGGATTCATCACTGAAATTAAAGATAACATGATCATTTCTTTTATGATAGGTTTTGGTACTTTTCAGGCCAATGGATAATTTTAACAAAGGAAGCGGAAATTCCGTATTCACTTGGATGTCCGTTACTTTAGGAAATGAATGCCGATAATTAATACATCCATATTCCAGACTTTTTTCATGAATGATACCGGGTTTTAATTTATTTTTTATTTCTACAGAACTGTGGTAGGTAATCTCATTATCGGTATGGTAATAATCCGGTTTTTGTAGACCTAATGCCCAATAATTAATTGTGTAATCATTACCCAAGGTAGAGATTTTAAAATCAATTATCGAGGGTACTTTTGTAGGTACCGGAATTATTCTTAATAAATCCTGATCTCCATTTATTATCGCGAATTTTAACGATGGCAATTATTTTAGCCTCTATTTCGATTCTATTTTATGGATATTACATCATTTCATTAATCCATGTTCCTAAGTCACTTCTCCACCAATTAAGAAAGTATGTTCCCCCCTCGCCCTGCGAGGCCCCGACGAGACGGGACGAGCGACCCCCATCAGGGGGTGGGAAGAATCGCAATAAATTTTACAAATGCCACCGGGTCCGGTACGCAGCACAGATCCTTTCCAGCATTTTCTGGTACTCGGCATCGATATCGATACCCAGGTTATTCTCCCGGGCAAGAAATGGTAGATTCACATTATCGATGAAGACCGGGACATAGAGAATATAATCATAACCCTTGACATGAGTAAGCCCGATCTTTCGGGTGGGAAGTGCCTGAAACTTTTTCATCGTCTGTACAGGATCGTTCACCCGGTTTTCGCTGATATCCTCAGGGAAATCCTCCCATAATTTTTGATCGCCGGAGGATAATCGAGGCACAACCGTATCTTCGAACTCGCGGACTCGTTTTTTGAAATGGGATTTGACACCATCAGGGATGTTCAGCACGCGTTCAGCCATCCCAACCATAACGGTGGCTCCCATGATGATTTCGGATTTTATCCCATGAAGATCCTGCAACACTTCGTAGAGATCATCGAATCTCGCGTCACGATTCCGGTGAGCGGTAATAACCGATTTATTTTCGATACAAATCCTGACTTTCTGAAGATCAGGATTGCCAGTGGCATCAGGCTCACCGATGAGCAGATCCATCTTCCTTCCCCGTTTTGTAGGAGATTTCACATTGAGCCAATGGTTGACGATATGATTATCAATATCATGTCGCAGTTCCGGACATTTTTGCATCAGATCCCGGAATATCCCCAGACTGACAAGATCGGAATGCGTTTCCTGACGATGATTGTGATAGTGTTCTGTCACAATATGATCAATCACTTCATCGAAGGGCGTTTTCATTCTATCATCCGTTTATCCGGCAATCTCAGCGGAATCTTCAGGAGCGTGAAGAGTGGTGAATTTCTGGCTTGATAACCAGTCATTTTCCAGAATGCTGAATGGAACGGGGATCTGCTTCAATATTGTGCTTTGCAACCGGAGAAATCCGTTCGCTGCATGCTGGCAGTTCGACTCCAGCCACAACCGGACCTCATGGGAATTGAGATAATTATGAAGTGTTTCAAGAAGGTCCGGATTCTTCGGAATGATATAATATACCGAATGACCGGGAACGATATTTCCTGAATAGTCAATACGGAAGAACGGCGTTTCCGTGATATCCTTACAGAGGATTTTCCGTTGAAGGATCTGGGTAAGGGGTGGATTTTCATGGAAGGCATACCAGGGTTTTTTAGTGGTGCACGTCCTCTTCAGCAGGCGGTCGTGATTTTCCGGCCATAACAGGAAGGTTTTCAATGTCCCAAGCTGGCTTTCCGGAATCAATTTCCCGCTCGCTTCATAGGGCGTAATCATTTCAAGGTCCGACTGGACCTTTGAAGAATTAAATGACAAATCTCTCCCGGTTATTGTAGGATACACATACGTTTTCAGGTCTGATGGGATCTCGCTCTTTTTATGAACAAATACAGCATCAGCTCCGGTTGCTACCCCGCAACTGATACGAAGACACAGATCGCCCAGTGTGCAATAACCGGCTCTCTCTCTTGGTGTACCATAAAGGGCTGGGAAGGCTGAGGTTCCGTCTTTCGGTAACTGGACGGGTTTGGTCTGGCCATCCCGGAAAATTATCGTAGTTGGCGCATTGGATTTTTTATGAGTTATTGTGGTCACTGCAGGGTAAGTAACAAGATTCCCAAATGAGTGCTCGTGGAGCAAATCAATCTCATTGATGTTGTATCCTGAAAGAATAATCCGTAGCTGAGACGCACTTTTTACCGAGAGATATTTTTCCGGAGTTATAAAGACGAGCCTTCCCTCTTTTTCGAGACAGTTCAATGCCTGTTCAAAGAAAAAGAAATAGAGATCGAACCTTCCTGTTGCCGATTGGAACAGAGTGCGGTATACATTTTTTTCCTGCTCAGTTAATCCGGTAATGGGAACATAAGGCGGGTTGCCAATAATAAAATTAAATTTTTCAGGAACCCGCAGAAGAAAATCCTCATGCCGGATCTCTATTGAAGGGAATTCTGAATATTTTTTTTGTGCAATGGCGATATGTTTTTGATCGGAATCAATACCGGTAATGCGAGGGACATCCCGGTTATTCTTTTCGCACCACCGGATAATCCCATCAATGAAGGCACCCCTCCCGCAGCCGGGATCCAGAAGATTATCTTCTGGGTCCGGGAGATTATTTTCAAAAAGTTTCGCCACCATGTGATCGACTATTGATGGTGGCGTTGGAACGAATCCCTTCATGAGAATTTCCTAACTACATCTGAAGGATCGGGAGTATTAAGGATATCGGATTGAGGGGCGAAAGTGATCCTGTTCCCCTATCCGAGGGGAACACTCTTCCGTATAAATACGGAGAGAGAGGGAGAGTATCCAATCCGGTCCCATCCCAGCCCTCGTTTCCCCGTCTTATCACCCAAAAACTGCGTAATTCGCAAAAAAAGGTGTCAATTATTTTGATAGACCTTTAATTCTTCTCCCGATTGCCGCAAATCATTGTAAATTGCGCCCAGAAAAGTGCGCTAATAGGCGCTTTTGGTTGCACGATCTCCCCCGGATACAAACATCGGCAAATGACCGAAAACCGGAAGAAAATCACCCTGCAAAAAGACGCCCATAGAAGCGTTCTGTGGGCATTAGAGGTATGCCATAAGGTTTCGGACATGACCGGATGAGCCCCGGATCTTCATTTTCACGTCGGAGAATGAAATTTGGGCTGGTGACGGGTACGTGCTCCCGGGAATTCTCCGTCGGAGAGCCCACCATATCGAGGGATACGATCCCACCTGTAACCAGAAATCCTCTTCGCCGCAACCCTTATCATACATTGGTTCAAAAATGAACCATGTGGAACAAAATTTAACCAATGAGATCGTTGCAACCCTCTTAAGAGAGGATCTCCATCCCCGGGCAATCGCAGATAGACTCGCGACCAACCATGTCACGGTCCTGCGGAAACTCCGGGATCTCGAACAGGTAAATGTCGTGGATTTCCGGACAGAGGGAAAGAACAAGACCTACACGATCAAGCGGAGCATCGAAGGCCGGAGCGCAGCCATGATTGCCGAGCTGTACAGGCAGTCTATAGTCATCAGCAGGTACCCGGTCCTGCGGGGAATATTCCAGGCTGTTTACGAGATGCCAGACATATCACTCGCGATCCTTTTTGGGAGTTATGCCAAAGGTCTTGCAACAAAAGAGAGCGACATCGATATTTTTCTTGAGACTATTGATCCCGACAGAAAAAAACAGCTCGAACAAAAACATTCCCTGCTCAGCGTGAAGACCGGCCGGTTTGATATGGACGACTTGCTTATCCGCGAGATTATGAAAGACCATGTTATTATCCGGGGCGTTGAACTATACTTTGAAAGAACGGGCCGGTTCAGGGCCTGAACCGGATCCCGGCAGGTGGCACGGTTGTCGCGGAATGCACTTTTTAAAAGGCTGCACAAAGAGGGAGTCCTTCAGCTGGTATCTCCCAGCAACGAGATGAAGGCCGCGTACCTGAAAAAGGCGGAGAGCCATCTCGTCTCGGCACGATTGCTGCTCGACAACGCTCTCTTCGAACAATCCGTTTCCATGGCATATTACAGCATGTATTATTCTGTCATGGCGCTGTTCTTTGCCACCGGTATCAAGTGCGAGAACCATACAGCGGCGATCATTCTGCTTAAGGAAGTGTATGGGTGGGACAATGCAGAAATCGAGAATGCAAAAAGCGAACGGATCGACAAGCAGTACTATGTATCGTCCGCTCCGGTCCGTGAAGACGTGGTTGCGCTTGTCCGGACCGCTGAATCGTTCAATGCAGACCTCCGCGATTTCACGGACCGGTTAACTACATCGAAGGTCGATCAGTTCCGGAAAAAATTCACCGCATTGATTTGATTTCCGGCATTCCAAGCAGTTGATTGCGGATTTCAGGGACCGTAAGGATCGTACGGGTAATACACCGGCTCATTATTGTACAGGAAGATCCTCTCAATGCTGATCTCCGGGCTGGTTGCCGAGCTCACATTTACCGTGAGAAAATTATATGGGACTATATCGGACTTCTTCAGGGAATAATTCCAATAATACCCTGTTTCATCGTGAGATACGGGAATCGTGCAACTCACCTGTTTACCGGAATCTGAAGAGATGGTGAGGTGCAGTGTTTCGTTCTGGCCATTGCCGTTATTCACCTGGCCGGAGAACCGGATAGCATTTTCATGTGGATCATTCTCCGGAAGGTTGAGGGTGATGTTGGATTTTGGGATGCCACTGACCGTGAAAAAACTGGTATTTTCCACGAAGCGATCTCCTCCCCCGCTGGCGGAAATGAAATACCCCTGATCTTTGACAAAGTCATGCTGTGAAGTATTCACCTCCCATGACCAGGTACCGATGCCACAATTTCCGGAACTGACCACAACCGTATCGCGCAGACCACTATGACAGTGACGAACTGAATCGTCAATCGCGATCTGACTCTTAGGGCACGAGTGATAAACGGCTTCAAATATTACGAGAGAAATTGTTTCACCAGCCGGCAGACTGGTAACCCCATCAAACGTGATGGTATCGCCGATATAATGATGAGAGATGGGATTGATCAGGATGAACGGTTCCCCGTTGCCTGAAGGAATGGTTCGGTTACAATCCTCAGATAACTGGACTGGTGCCAGATTTGTGATAAGGGGAATTACTGACAGAGGAGCCGGTGTTGTGGAGACGGTCATATTTCCGGCAGGAATACCCGGCGCAGAGGGTGACAGGGTGCACCCGGCAACCATGATGCTGCTGATGACGATAACCATGAAGGAAAAAAATTCCCGGCTCACTATCATGGGAACACCGGATTTTTTTTAAGGAGATCGTGGAGTTTCATTAAAAAGCTCCTGAGTCTAGAATCTCCCTGACATTTCAATCGGTGTCCCGGGCAGGAAGGCGAGTGGCGTCGTACCCATGATGATGAAATCACGGCTGCAATTATCCGCAGGAACAATGTCGATCACGAACTTCTGGTTCGGGCCCAGTACCGGTGTACCGGGGCCCATCTTTTCCATATCCAGTTCAACGGTTGCTGTCTCGTCACCTTCCAGGATTGTGTTGTGGAGATCGCCCGGAAGCATTCCCGGCAACAGGATCTTTGGCTGGCAGGTCACCCTGACACCCGGGTCACCGGCCCGGACGGTCTTCATCGCATAGCGGTTTGAGAGGGTGTATGTAATATTCGAGATTTCGTGCGTCGGCTCCCCCGGTGCCAGGCTGAACCGGAACGAGATAGTGGAGATCGTTATAACAGATGACGGGTACAGGACAACAGGCCCCTGTGATTCGGCAAAATACCCGCACTGGGGAACGTTCCCGTGATTCTTTTCCCATGCCGCTTTTTCCCAGAGCGTGGCATCATCTTCTGGGGGGTACTGGCTGAGGGAATGGGAATACCGCGCGATTCCGGGAAGGTTCACGTTGAACACGAACGCGACAAGGATGCCTGCAATGACGATAAGGATCAATGCAATCGCGATTTTTAATCGTTCCATGGTATCCGACCGGAGGAAGTCTTTGGAATTATTGATTGAAAAAAATATTTATTTTTATTTTTGTCACCGGACGACAGCGGGGGGATGAACTCCCCCCGGGGACTTTGGCGGTTGTGAGAAACACCTATCCGGCCCTTCGAAGATCCCTTCCCTGCGCAACGGAGACCATTTTAACCCCCGTTTCCCCTTCCCGGGCCCTTTTTCATGTCTTAATGACGAAATACCATGTCCATTATTTTAAGATTCGGCCATTTCCGGCCCGGATGGCCGTAAAAGCAGGCAGATTGCGCCCGGAAACATGTCTCTTTAGGCCTCTTTGGCTGCACGATCTCTCCCAAATACAGACACCGGCAAATGCCTGAGAATCCGGAAGAAAATCACCCTGCAAAAAGACGCACATAGATGCGTTCTGTGGGTATCTGGGGTCTGCCACAAGATTTGGGACGTGGCCGGATGAGCGCCGGATCTTTGTTTTCAGGTCGAAGAAATCTGATGATTTCTTCTCCTCCTCCTGGTCGGATAACCAGTCGGATGTCGGAGAATGAAAATGGGAAGAGTGTGTGACACGCTTTTGCAGGAGGTCTCCGACGAAGAGCCCTCCTCATCCCAGGCAGGAGAATGCCTTTGGTCCCTGTATACTGGAACCAAGCACGACAGCGCCTCCGTCGGGAGTCGGGGCAATCCGGATGACCCCGTTCCAGTCAGAAGGAACCGGCGTCTGCCATACAAACTGCCCGTCATCCCTCATCCTCACGATAAGATGCGGGGTGCCATAACCGTACGACGATCCTGCATCCTTCCCGCGGAACCGGGCGGCAAGGTACTCCTGCCCGGAGGTCTTTGCAATGGGCGGGGAAATATCCGGCATCCGCTGCTGCAGGACCGTGCCGTTGTCATCGAACGTGACGGAAAATGTTTCCATGATATTCACCGGTGGCGTGCCGGACATCCGGGCTGATTCGTAAAAAACATCAAACATTCCCGGCCGGACTTCAGCCATCAGGACCGGCCGGTTGTCCCAGGACTGCCCGAGCGTTGCATTCCACACAACCCTGCCACTGCTGTCGAACCGGAAGTAATTGAGTTCCCGCACATCATCCGCGTATCCCGCGATAAGGCAGCCGCCATCGGACGCGGGGAGGAGCGATCGTTCGTGAAGAGCGATGAGGGGAAGGGCATCGCGCCTCCAGTGTTCGCGGCCATCAGGACCGAGTTTCATCAGCGTGGAGTTCCTTCTGCTGAGATTTTCTGCCAGCACAAAGAACCCGCCATGGTGAGCGGGTGCAATGAACGAGGAATACTCATTGTCTGCAATGGGGATCTCGCGGCTGACGTTCCCGTCCGCGTCCAGGACAAGGATTTTCCCGGCAGACATCGCTCTGGTAACGAGCCCTCCGCCCGGGCCCGGGAAGAGATCCCTGAATATGCCTTGGTACTCCGGGTAGGACCGATCCCAAACCACTCCCCCGCTGCTGTTGAGCCGGATGAGCCGGGCTGCCGGGAGATGGAGCCGGAAATCGTTTCGTCCTGAAATGACATACCCGCCATCGGGAGCGGGGAGAATCTCATACGCCGGGTCGTCCTCGCCACTGTCGATCCGGTTCTTCCATTGCACTGTGCCATCCGGACCAAGTTTCATGATCTGGATATCCACGGGCGGGAGTCCGCACTGCGCTGTGGAAAAAACTGTCGTGAAATTGACAATGAGCAGGTACGCCGCAATCCCGCACACGATGCCGATGAGGATCGCATGGAGCCATTTTCGCGGGATCTCCCGGTGCAGCGTGTCGCGCAATGTCATGTGTTCCCCATATCATAAAATAAATAATTATCTTTTTCTGAAATTATTCAGGATAATGAAGCACGAGAACCGCAATAATCGTTACCAAATGATCCCTCATCGGCCAGCCGTGTACTCCCCCGCAAGCATCCCATAATACCGGGTCGACCGCCAGTGGTCCCGCAGCCAGACATGCTCGCGGAGCGTGCCTTCGTACGCGAGGCCCCCCTTTTCCAGCACATGGGCCGATGCGACATTGAGCTCATCACACTTCCCGTACACCCGGTGCAGGGATAGTTTGTCGAACCCGAACGCGAGAAGCGCCCGGAGAATCTCCGATGCGTACCCGTTCTTCCAGTACTCCGGCAGCAGGACACAGCCAACTTCCGCGGTGGATATCTGGTCGGGATCGATTTCGATGAAGACAAGTCCGGCAAATGCTCCCGTTCCCGGTATCCGGACCGCGAGCTGGTAATCCATCCGGTCTTCCCGCTGCGATGCATCGATCGCGTGCCTGAGGAACGCAGCGACCTGCTCATCGTTCTCCAGCCAGATCAGGACGTACTTCATGATATTGCGGTCCCGGGCAATGCGCTGGATGCTGGCGAGATCTTCCAGGGTCAGGTCATCGAGAAGCAGCCGTTCTGTTGCAAGGGAAAAAACCATTCTAGTGGCTCCTCGGGTAATCTTCTGGTGAAATGGTTTGTCCGGGCATGTATACGGGAGGTTGCTCCGGATGGGACATAAACCCGCTGGTGAGTGAAAAAAAACCGGCAGTTATCACGGATTATTTGTATGTCCGGAGCCGCTGAAAGTCTTTTTTTAATCTTCCCTGCGTACCACATTCCCGCTCCTTTAAAAAAAACTTTTTTCGGATGATATAATCACCTCCTTTTTGTGTTCTTTAATGGGAGCTAGTCGAAGAATCCAGGGGATATTATCTCCCCCTTTTAATGTTCTTCAGTGGGAGCTAGTCGAAGAATCCAGGGGATATTATCTCCCCCTTTTAATGTTCTTCAGTAGGAGCTAGTCGAAGAATCCAGGGGATATTATCTCCCCCTTTTAATGTTCTTCAGTAGGAGCTAGTCGAAGAATCCTTCGGATTCTTCTCCAGCCTGCCCTTCCCTTCGGGAACGGCAGTCTACCAAAAGAATAAAAGTCCCGCGACACCATCACAAACAATCCAATTATGGAGTTCCATCACTATACCGGCAGCACCACGGCAGGGCGGCAGGTTTGCGCATGAATGCTTCTCCATTGCATACAAGCAGGAAGGCTTCCCGTGTACGAAGGATCTTTTTCCTGGCGGGTGCCATCCTCCTGCTCTTCGCACTCATCTCTCCCGTTGACGCCGCACGCGATGTAAAGGTGGCCCTCTCTGAGCTCCCGCCTTCCACGTTTACCGATGAGCAGGGCGAGCCGGCGGGCCTTTTTGTCGACCTGATCGAAGACCTTGCAGCAAAAGAGGGCTGGACTATCATCTGGGTCCCCGGATCGCTCCAGGAGAGCTGGATCCGCCTGGCTTCCGGCGAGATTGATCTTATCATGGGGGTGACCTCTACTCCTGAGCGTGAGAAGTCCTATAACTTCAGTCATGAGTCCACACTTTCTGCATGGTCGCAGGTGTATGCCCACCGCGGGGCCGGTATCGCGACGATCCTTGACCTTGACGGGAAACGGGTCGCCCTGCTCAAAGGGGATATCAACGGGATCGCCTTTAAGGAGTATGCCAGGAAGTTCAATATCAATGCCACGTACATTGAAAAGGATTCCCTGGACGAGGTCTTTTCCGGGACTGCAGCAGGAGAAGCGGATGCCGTGGTCACGTTCAGCCTGGCAGGCGAGCAGTCTGCCAACAAATACGGCCTCTCCGAGACTTCCGTGATGTTCAATCCTTCGTCACTTGTTTTTGCAGTGCCAAAAGGAAAGAACCAGGACGTCCTTTTTGCCATCGACCGCTACATTGCCGAAGGAAAGGCCGATCCTTCCTCAACGTACAGCCAGCTGATGCAGAAATGGTTTGGCATGAAAGGTGCAAGCGGGATTATTCCAGCCTATGTCCTGTGGGGCCTTGCCATCATCGCCGGCCTCGCCGCTCTCTTCGTGATCATGAGCGTTATTCTCCGGCGCGAAGTCCGGAGGAAGACCGAAGAACTGTTCCGGCAGAATGAAGAACTCCAGGCAGAGGTCGCGAACCGCAAGCGGACAGAGGCCCAGCTGTCCCAGAAAAATGAAGACCTCCAGGCTGCCTACGAGGAACTGGCCACGATAGAAGAGGAACTGCGGTTCCATTACCAGGAACTCGGGAAGAGCGAACAGGCGCTCCTCCAGGCAAGAAAAAAATTAAACGTCCTGAACACGCTCACCTTCCAGGATATCCAGAGCGGGGTCTTCGCCCTCAATGGCTATATGGACCTGGCAAAGAGAGCCGGGTCGGGAGACGTCCTGGCCGGGTACCTGGTAAAAGCGGAGGCCACCCTTCTTACGGTCAGGAATTCATTGCGCTTTGCAAAAAAATACCAGGACATGGGGATGAGCCAGCCCCGCTGGCATGATGTGAACTATACCCTGATCAATGCAATCTCCCACCTGGACTTTTCCCGGATCTCACGGACCGTGACCCTGGACGGCCTTGAGATCTATGCCGATCCGTTATTGGAAAATGTCTTTTTAACGATTATGGAAAACATGGTCGTGCACACGGCCGGGGCAACGAAGGTCTCCGTCACGTACCGGAACAATACGGACAAGAGTATCACGATCCTGATCGAGGATGACGGCCCCGGCATCCCGGCAGCAGACAAGGAGAAGATCTTTGGGCGGGGATACCAGAAAAACGACGACACCAGCCTCTTCCTTGCCCGGGAGATCCTCTCGATCACGGACATCGCCATAACAGAGACCGGAGAACCGGGTGCCGGGGCACGGTTCGAGATCAAGGTGCCGGAAGGGAAATACCGGTTCGGTGATCCGTAACAGGAACCATCCCCGAATGAAAACGACAGCCATATAACCGTCGTGATGGAATAATTTTCTTTTGATAACGGGCACTGCCCGGACAATTCCCATGAAACAAATCCTTTATGTCGATGACGAACCCGCTCTGCTGGAGATTGGTAAACTTTTCCTTGAGAGCGAAGGGAATTTTTCTGTTGATACATCTCCCTCGGCGACCGGGGCACTCGAACTCCTGAAGTCCGTGCAGTATGACGCGATCGTCTCGGATTACCTGATGCCGACGATGGATGGCATCACGTTTTTGAAAGCTCTTCGTGCGAGCGGCAACACCACGCCATTCATCGTTTTCACCGGCAGGGGACGCGAAGAGGTGGTCATCGAGGCGCTCAACAGCGGTGCTGATTTTTATCTCCAGAAAGGTGGCGACCCGGAACCCCAGTTTGCTGAGCTGGCGCACAAGATCCACCATGCCATCTCGCGCAAACAGGCGGACCTGGCCCTCAAGAAGAGCGAACATGATTACCGTCACCTTATCGGATATGCCAGCGAAGCGATCTTTGTCGTACAGGATGAATTGCTCCGGATGATCAATCCGCAGGCAGCCATACTGTCCGGGTACCCGGAACAGGAACTGCTCAACCAGCCATTTACCCGGTTCGTCCATCCGGCCGATGGAGGGTTGCTGCTGGACAAATTCAGGAACCGTATCGCCGGATCCACAGTCCCCGCCCACTATACCTTCCGGATCATCCGCAAGGATGAGACAATCCGGTGGGTTGAACTGAACGTAATCGCCATAACGTGGGATGAGCGCCCTGCCATCCTGAACTTCATGACCGATATCACCGACCACAAACACACAGAAGATGCACTCAGGGAGAGCGAGGAACGGTACCGCCGTATTTTTGAATCGTTTGAAGACCTGTACTACCAGACGGATATAAACGGGCTCGTTACGATCCTCTCCCCGTCCCTGCACCGCTTGACCGGATACACCCAGGAAGAAGTGATCGGGAAACCGGTAACGAATATCTACGTCAACCCGGATGAGAGGGGAGACCTGCTCGATGAGCTTGCAAAGTGCGGGCATGTAGGGGATTACGAAGTGATGCTGCGGAAACGGGATGGAACCGAGACGCCGGTATCGCTGAGTGCGAACCGCATATACAATGCTGATGGTGCCCCGGCAGGAATTGCAGGGATTCTCCGGGATATAACCCGCCGCAAAAAGATGGATGCGGCCCTGCAGGAGAGCGAGATGAAGTTCCGGTCTCTTGTGGAGTATGCCCTTGAAGCGATCCTCATCCTCGATTTGCAGGGAACGATCCTGTTTGCCAACAATGCGGCGACAAAAACAACGGAAACCAACTCCTGCCAGGAGCTGATCGGCCGGAACATGATGGAGTTCATTGCACCCGAGTCCCGCGAAGAGGTCATGCACGACTTCATGCAGGTCGCACAGGGCCACGATGCCTACATTACACATTATCACGTGATCACAAACCTGGGTAAAAAGATTGACGTGGAGAGTATCGGCAAGATCATCACGTACGAGGGAAAACCCGCCGACCTCATCTCCCTCCGTGACGTGACAGACCGCACGCGGGCGGAAGTGGCCCTGCGGGAGGCGAACAAGAAACTCAACCTGCTCTCCAGCATCACCCGCCATGACATCAAGAACCAGATCACAGTGCTGAATGGATATCTCGCAATACTCGAAAAGAGACAATCCGATCCCGCACTCAATGATTATTTCAGGAAGACCTCCGCTACGGCACAGCGTATCTCGTCCATGATCGAGTTTACCAGAGAATATGAGAAGATCGGGGCCAAAGCTGCCGCGTGGCATGACGCACACACGCTCGTGGAGGTAGTAACAAAACAGGCCCCGCTCGGACAGATCGTGGTGAGAAACGACATCCCCCCCGGCACGGAAGTCTTTGCCGATCCACTCATCACAAAAGTCATGTACAACCTGATGGACAACTCCGTGAGGTTCGGGGGGAAGATCACCGCGATCCGGTTTTCTTTAGAGGAACGTAACGGGGACCGGATCATTGTCTGTGAGGATGACGGCGTGGGTATCCCAAAAGAGGAGAAAGAGAAGATCTTCGAACGCGGGTTCGGGAAGAACACCGGTCTCGGGTTAGCCATATCACGGGAAATCCTCTCAATAACCGGAATAACGATCATCGAGAACGGTGAACCGGGAACGGGAGCCCGGTTCGAGATGGTTGTGCCAAAAGAAGGCTATCATTCGTCAGGCACTAAACGCCCGTAAACACTCCGGGTACCTGCGGCCACTCACCAGCAGGTTCACCGGAAATTTGCCCATCCGTGTTCTGCACCCGTATTATCGCATTTCTTTTTCGCGAATGTACAGAACGACCCGCAGCGGTTGCACTTTCCCTCGCTGCAGGGCTCGATATGGATCGTGATATTTGCCCGCGGGTACTCCAGCATGAGATCTGCTTCGAGATGATCAGCAAGGTCGTGTGACTGCACCACGGTGATCTCGCCCGGCATCACGAGGTGGAACTCAATGAAGACCTCGGGGCCCGACCGACGGGTCTTCAGGTCATGGAACCCCGCGTAAATACTGGAATGGTCGCAGATGATCTCCTCGATGCGATGGTTGTCCTCCTCCGGGAGGCTGTGGTCGATCAGGTCGGCAAGCGAGCGGACCGTGAGGTCATATGCTGCCTTCATGATCACCACTGCAACACCCAGCGCAACGAGCGAGTCGATGATGGCGATCCCGGTCAACGTGATCAGCACGAGCCCGAGCATAACGCCGGCGGAGGTATAGACATCCGTCCGCAGGTGCCAGGCATCGCTCTCGAGCGCAATGGACTCCGACTCTTTTGCCACCTTCATGAGCCGGTTCGAGACGTACAGGTTCATGAGGGCCGATACGCCCATGACAGCAATACCGAGGATGAGCAGGTCCGGGGGGAGGGGCTCGGACTCTCCCCCCAGCAGCTTTGTGATTGCCTCTATGATGATCAGGATTGCCGCAACGAAGATGAGCAGGGCTTCGATCAGGCCAGAGATGTCCTCGAACTTCCCGTGCCCGAACGAATGGCCGGCATCGGGCGGTTCAGCGGATTTCCGGACCGAGAAGAATGCGATGACGGCGGCGATCAGGTCCATCGATGAATGGATCGCTTCTGATATGATACTGACCGAGCCGCTGGCAAACCCGATAACAAATTTCATCAGGACAAGGCCGGTGTTTGAAATAACCGAGAGCCGGGCCGTGTTGGCTTTCAGTTTGTCGAGCGAGGCCTTGTCGTGAGTTTCGCTCATCATATTCTCAGTACTTATGGTCGCTGGTTTCATGAAGATTTGGGAAAACCGGATACGAGTCCTGCCGTAACCGGCAGTCCATGGACCTGCATGACGGCCTGTAAGGGGGTGAAAAAAGGTATTATTTCTGGTCGGAGAACTTTTCGACCACGCGGACATTGTCGCCGCGGACGGTGATCGGGATCGGGACGACACTCTCGTACAGTTCGACCGTGATCTCTTCCTTTGCCGAATCGACACGCTTGACGACCGCCTTCTCGCCCTTGAAGGGCCCGGCGATCAGTTCGACAATCGTACCTTCCTCGATACCGGAGACGACCGGCTTCGGGATCAGGAAATGGCCGACCTCGGCGAGGCTCGTCTCGCCCTTCGTTACAACACGGGCATGGGCGATCAGCTCGACCAGCTGCTCGATGCGGTTGCGCTGCTCGGGAGTCTCGACGAGCACGTAGCCCTGCAGTTCATTCGGGACGATGATGGAGGTCACCTTGACATCGGTCGCCCTGGTATCGATTGCCTTGAGGATATTGTCCGCTACCGTCCGCTCCTGCTTGGAGGTCGTCTTGATCGCGAAGATCCGGTTCACGAAGACTTCAGGAGCAGCGGGCGCTTCCGGTGCCGATGGCGTTACAGGGGCCTGGGGGGTTGGCTGTGTCATCATCATCGCGATTAGAATCCAAGCATCAGTTTGTGTTCGAAGGGAATGAAGATGAGGAACCCGATTAAGCCGACCAGCAGCACACCGGCTGCTGCGACTGTTGCGATCTTGATGAACTCTTCCCGGGTGGGGGTGCGCGCGAGCTTGAGGACCCGGAGGTATTTACGGAATAATTCCTCGTGGATAATGCTTGTTTTGGTTTCAGGCTTTGAAATTTCCATATTTAATCACTTGAGAAAATCGATCTCAAACTGTTTCTGTACTTTGGGGGTAATCTTCTCACTACGACCATATATTTGTGGCGACCGTACGCCAGTGACTACAAGCAGGCAGCGCATCTTGTCTTCCATCGCCGGATCGATCTGGGCGCCCCAGATGATCCGGGCGCTCGGGTCCACGCGGCTGTAGACTTCCTGCACAACGCCTTCTGCCTCTTCCATGGTCATGTCAGGGCCGCCGACCACGTTGACGAGCGCGGCGGTTGCGCCGCTGATATCCACATCCAGGAGCGGGGAGCGGATTGCCTTCTTGACCGAGTCGGCCGCCTTGTCCTCGCTGTCACTCTCGCCCATCCCTATCATGGCAACGCCGCCGCGTTCCATGACGGTGCGCACATCGGCAAAGTCGAGGTTGACGAGACCCGGCATCGTGATCAGTTCCGTGATGCCCTTGACAGCCCGCATCAGGACTTCATCGGCAACCTTGAACGCAGCATAGAGGGGGAGTTTCGGGACGATCTCGAGGAGCTTGTCATTGGGCACAACAATGACCGTGTCTGCCACGTCCCGGAGGCGTTCGAGGCCGGCCTCTGCGTTCTCCATGCGGATCGATCCTTCTGCAGCGAACGGCAGGGTGACGATCGCGATGGTCAAGGCCCCTTCTTCCCGGGCAGCCTTTGCCACGACCGGCGCGACACCGGTACCGGTACCGCCGCCGAGCCCGACCGTGATGAAGACCATGTCGCAGCCGGAGACAACAGCACGGAGCTCCTGTTCGTTCTCGAGGGCCGCTTCCTCCCCGATCTGCGGGATGGATCCGGCGCCGAGACCGCGGGTCCGCTGCCGGCCGACGAGGATCCGCTGGTCCGCACGGGTGCGGATCAGGTGCTGGGCATCCGTGTTGATGGCGATGAGTTTTGCGCCGTGGATCCCCTCCTCCATCATGCGGGAGATCGTGTTCGACCCACCGCCTCCGCAACCAATCACTGCAATTTCGGTCTTGAGCTCCGCAAGAATCTGGTCAAGGTCTTCGTTATTCTGCATGGGGGACACATTTTCGTCCCTTGCCTTGGTGAGTGCCTCTTCAACAATTGACCTCATGTATACTTCTCCAACCCCGGGATGTGGATCCTGACTTCACTGCGGGAGGACACCATCTCTGGCGTGATTGTCCTGCCACCGTGATCTACCGGCCGGCCCCCTGCCAGCTCCTTGTAGGAAGGCCCGGGCAGGACCCCCAGTTCGCGCGCTTTTTGCGGGTCGAACCGGACCTTCGTGATGATCAGGTAATCTCTCTCCGATGCAGTGATCTCTTTACTACGTATGATTTTTACGCACAATGTATTTAAATCATTTATTATTTCAGAAGAGTGGTCCAAATAGGTTATAAATTCGGGAAGCAGCCGATTATCACGCGTGGATACGTGAACCACGGGCAAATTGTCCAGCATTTTTAGCAGGCCCGGCTCGTCTGTTTTGGCAGTTTCGGCCAGTAAAACCGGATTTGCCCGTACGAGAACTGGTGTACCGGAACCGGTCAGTGCGTGGATATAGCACCGGGAACCGGGCGAGACTGCCCCGGCCATCTTCCGGATTGCACAGTACGTATCCCATGAAAGGTGGCCGAGTGCCGTGATCTCACTTTCTGATAGCCGCGGTACCTGCAGTGCGTCCAGCATCCCTGACAACCGGTTGAGATCGTCCCGGTTAAGTGCTTTCCGGTCGATATAGGCGGCAACGGCCCCGCTCGCATCCATCATCGAGCGGACCATTGTTTCGTCGAGCGTAGCAATCTCCCGGGTGTGGGCGATGTGGCCGAACGCCCCCCGTGAGGAGAGGGCGATCTCCGTTTCCCGGGCCGCGTAATGGGTGCCGCCAAAACCGATCAGGGAGACCGGCTCCTGCGGTACCGCGGACAGGACACTCTCCGCCACCGCCCGGCCGGCAATGGGATCGGTCCACTCCTTCTCGGTGCTCCCGATCTCGACAAAGAACGAGGGGTGGACGAGATCGGTGGGGCCGTGATGGGTCACCTCGTACGAGACCCGGTAGCCTTCGGGGCAGTGCCGGGCAAGGGCCCGGAGGGTGGCCTGCATCATCGCGGGTGCAGCAGGGGCAAGCGTGCGGGGAGTTCCGCCAAGTTCAGCCTCCCGGTAATTACCGGTGACGTGGACGGTGAGGACGGGGACCGGGTTCACGCTGGAATGCCGGGACAGGAAGATGACGAGGTCGCAGTCAAGGTGTTCATCGACACCTTCGGCATGGATCAGCCGTTCAGGGACTTCATGAAAAATATACGTGTGGCCGTTTGCCTGCAACGGGGGCTTGTCCCCGCTGTCAAGGAGGTGCCTGATATGGTGCCGGATATTCTGCCCCGCCTTGTCCTGCCGGGAATTGACCAGCGCTATCCTCATTGTACTACCCTTGGACGCGACAGACAATTAAGGATGCACGTGGCCGTCCGTCACCGGCCGCTCCGGGCGGCGGTACGGGTCCCCGCCGCTTCGGATGCCTGCTTCACCGCCTCCTCCGGAGACGTGCACGGCACCACTCCTTCGAT
>Ga0265297_10000286_pt1 | contig 167093 bp, 150 predicted proteins | sample Munlanlwell13791_FD_192502 | JGI IMG/M metagenome (GOLD analysis project Ga0265297, IMG submission 192502) | Leachate microbial communities from a municipal landfill in Southern Ontario, Canada - Leachate well 137-91 | ecosystem: Engineered > Solid waste > Landfill > Unclassified | place...
TGTCCCATAGTCCACAATTGCTCCGGGTTGTACAAAAAGTTCTTCGCGTCCGCCGTAGGTGGTTTCCCCAATGGCAAGTTGGTGCTCATTCATGTTTCCGATTACCGAATAAGTATGGTTTACCTGTTTTATTTTACCAAGGTATTTGCCGGAATCCCATTCGTAAACGTCAACCATGCTCCCGTCGGGATAATCAGCTGTCGGGCGATAATATAATTCACCATACAGCACATGCGAATCGGCAGAGTAAGAAATCATGGTAGAACCATCGGTAGTAGCGCCTTTTGTAACAAGAAAATTGGTACAGGCAATGGCGGAAAACTGAATTCCCGATAACAGCAATGCAATTGCTATAGAAAACATCAATGTGTATTTTTTCATAGAAATAAGATTAATTAAGTGCCGCCAAAAATATTAAAAATTTTACATTAAGAATGTTTTTTAAAAATTTTACACATTACCAGTTGTTTATATTTTATTGTAGTCAAAACAAGAATCAGAAGATGCATTTCAACAGGTTTTTCGGATAAAAAACAACAAACCGGAAACATCAAAACAGAAACGATTTCTTAAAAGCAGTTAAGTTTTAAATTACCTTTACAAACGATTAAAACATCACCTTATGCTTAAAAAACCCACTAAAAAACAAACGAAAACTGCCAAAAATTCCTTTGTAAATACCGTTCTCGGCGTGTTTGCAGGCAACCCTTTCCAAACGTACAACTTCCGTCAGGTAGCTGCCAAACTTGGCATTAACGATAAAGCCAGCAAAGAACTTGTATCGAACATTCTACACGACCTGGCTATGAAGCAAACCATTATTGAAGTAAAGCGCGGTAAATTCAAGATGAACCCGGAACACATCAGCGAGATGCCTTCACAACATGAGGTTACCGGCATCGTGGATATGAAGCAAACCGGTAAGGCTTACGTAATGGTGAAAGACCAGCCGGAAGATGTTTTTATTACTTCCAACAATACCCATCATGCCTTGCATGGTGATACCGTGAAAGTCCGCCTTTTCCCGGCACGTAAAGGGCGCAAACCGGAAGGTCAAATTGTAGAAATTGTAAAACGTGCACATAATCAGTATGTGGGAATCATGCAAGTTACCAAAAAATTTGCTTTCCTCGTTCCTGATGCGCTCACCATTCCTGTTGACATTTTCATTCCACTCGAAAATCTGAACAAAGCTAAAAACGGGCAAAAAGCCGTTGCCCATATCACCGAATGGCCCGAACATTCCCGTAATCCTTTCGGGGAAATCATTGCCGTGCTTGGCGAACCGGGCAACAATGATGTGGAAATGAATTCTATACTTGCTTCCTTCGATTTTCCACTTTTCTTTCCAAAACAAGTGGAAAAAGAAGCCGGATCTATTCCTGCTGAAATTCCGGAACAGGAAATCAAAAAAAGACGGGATTTTCGTTCTGTTTGGACCTGTACCATTGACCCACCCGATGCCAAAGATTTTGACGACGCCCTTTCGTTACAAAAACTCGAAAATGGCAATTGGGAAGTAGGTGTCCATATTGCGGATGTTTCCAATTACGTAAAGCCTGGCTCTTCCATTGATAAAGAAGCTTTCGAACGTGGTACTTCTATCTATTTGGTGGACAGAACTATTCCCATGCTTCCCGAAAAACTTTCCAATAACTTATGTTCATTGCGTCCAAAGGAAGACAAGCTGTGCTTCTCGGCCGTTTTTGAAATGGATGAAAAAGCCCATGTGCTGAATGAATGGTATGGTAAAACGGTAATCTGTTCAAGTCGCCGCTATGCTTATGAAGAAGTGCAGGAAATGATTGAAGGCAAAGAAGGAGATTTCAAAAACGAGTTGATGATTCTGAATCATCTTGCAACACAACTGCGTAATATACGGTTTCAAAAGGGATCCATCAACTTCCGTTCACAGGAAGTGAAATTTATTTTAGATGAAAACGCAAAACCCATCGGAGCCTTTGTTAAAGAACAAAAAGAAGCCAACTGGCTGATAGAAGATTTTATGTTACTTGCTAACCGGAAAGTTGCCGAAAAAATTGGTAAGAAAACCTCTGCTAATGCTCCCAAAGCCTTTGTTTATCGTATCCACGACGTTCCTAATCCGGAAAAGCTGCAAAACTTTGTGGAATTTCTGAAAAAGTTAGGCTATTCCCTCAAAACCGGAACCCGTAAAAGTCTTGCAGACTCCTACAATAGCCTCTTTCAGAAGATTGTCGGCAAAGGAGAAGAAAACATGATAGAAACCATTGCAGTACGTACCATGGCAAGAGCCGAATACTCTACGCACAACATAGGGCATTACGGACTTGCTTTCGACTATTACACGCATTTTACCTCTCCCATCCGCCGCTACCCCGACCTGATGGTACACCGCCTATTGGAACGCTACATGGACAAAAAACCTTCCGTTGACCAAGAAGAATATGAAGAACGATGCAAACATTCTTCCGATATGGAACGCAAAGCTGTAGAAGCTGAACGCGCTTCCGTAAAATACAAACAGGCTGAATACCTGCTCGACAAAGTAGGACAGGAATTCGACGGTTTGATTTCCGGTGTAAGTAAATGGGGAATCTTTGTGGAATTAGTAGAAACACGCTGCGAAGGTATGGTATCTATCAAATACATGGACGACGATTTTTATTACCTCGACGACGAAAACTACCGCGTAATAGGTCAACAGTTCGGAAAAGAATACAAACTTGGCGACCCTGTCCGTATCAAGGTCCGCAAAGTGGATTTATCGCGTAAGCAAATGGATTTTGAACTGGTAAAATAATCTATTTGCTTTGTAAACAATCGTTACAAAATTTGCAATCCTTTCTTGTTTGGGTATTGTATATCTTATCAAGATTAACAAGACCGTTGCAAAAGTTGTGTTTCCTGACTTTGACAGTAATAGCTTTAGTTTTGTATAGTATTAAATTTTAGCTATATATGAATTTTGCATTACCCATTTAGGTGGCGCAAGTGTCAAAAAGATGTATTTTCGTATATGTTTATTATAAATCGGTCAGGTACAACCAGCGTTGTAGTGGTAAATAACCATGGTTTATACCAAGAAATCCGCACAATAGACTGTTGGTTTTGATGCAATACAGGTTGAGATATTAAAATCGGACTTCCGGCAAGCTGTACCACTCTGTTCAAAACTATGCTGCTAACTCCAAAACACAAATCTATTGCTTTGTTATTTGATGAAGATTTTTGGAGAAATTTTTAGGGTGACGCATTGTCAAAGTCAGGAGCGAAGCTGTAAACGGAAAACCGCAATGCGGAGCATAAAATACAAACGGAAATTTTTATAATATCGGAGGTTTATTTACTTCCGGGTTTTTATATAAACAGTGATAATCAAAAGGGTTCCCGATATTACTACTCCCATTGAAAATAGTCCAAACCGTACATTATCCAGCGTAGTACCTCCTATGTTTTTAGTATCCAGTCCATAATGAATACCAAGGACAATAAGGAAAATACCAAAAAACACCAATAACATATCCGTAACGAAACGAAGCTTCTTCTTTAGCTTGAATTTTACAATTTTTTCTTCAGCCATTTTCAAAACAATTTTGATTAATTAATATGCTTTGAGTTATTTTGCAAAGGTAGAATAAATTTAATTCTAAAAAAAATGCATCCATTTACCCATATTGATGAAAAAGGAAAAGCCCAGATGGTAAATGTGGGGCATAAAACTCCACAATTACGAAAAGCAAAAGCTTCGGGCGAAATTTTATTACAACCGCAAACTCTTGCGCTGATAAGTGAAAATAAAATCAAAAAAGGCGACGTGCTTACAGTTGCTGAACTTGCGGGAATTCAGGCAGCCAAACAAACTTCGCATTTGATTCTGCTCTGCCATCCGCTTTCGGTTACCCATGTGGCGGTAAAAACCCAGCTTACCGAAAGGGGAGTAACCATTACATCAGAAGTGGAATGTATCGGGCAAACCGGTGTGGAAATGGAAGCGCTTACAGCAGTTAGTGTTGCATTGCTTACCATTTACGATATGTGCAAAGCTGTTGACAAAACCATGCGCCTTTCCGACATTCACCTGGTTGAAAAAACAAAACAGACGATAAAATGGGAATAAAAAATCTTTTGATCTGTTTGAAACCCGGCGTTTCGCACCGTACTTTGGTATTTACGGCTGCTTTGATCTGGGGTTTTGCCGGACTCAAAATTTTATGGATCGGTATTCCGGGGCTTTTATATTCTTCCCATCACGTTGCTTTGCATTTTTCCATAGGATTAGCCGGAGTCATCCCCTTTTTCTATTTTGTTTTCCGGAAAGTTTTCCACAATCATCTTCGTCGGATAAACACTCTTATGGCTGATAAACCCTGTATTTTTTCTTTTTTCAGCTTCAAAAGTTATCTGCTAATGATTATGATGATTGCACTGGGAATTCTGGTAAGTAATTTCCACATTTTTCCCACTCTTGAAAAAAATATTTTTTATATTTCCCTGGAAATGTCATTGTTTACTTCCGCCCTACTGTTCTTTTGGGTGGGATTATTTTTCAACAAATAACTCATTATGTTAATCATGAATAATATTTCACCAATAAAAATATTATCTGTCAATATTTCTGAAAAGAAAGGAACCATCAAAAAACCCGTAAACGAGATAAAACTCGGACCGTTGGGTGTGGAACACGACGCCCATTCCGGAAAATGGCATCGCCAGGTGAGCCTTCTTGGAGTGGAAAGCATAGAAAAGTTTACCCGGCAGAGCGGCAGAGCGATTTCTTACGGAGAATTTGCCGAAAACATCACCACATCAGGTATGTTGCTTTATCAGTCCCATCCGCTCGACTGCTTTACTTTTGGAGAAACGGAGCTGGAAGTAACTCAGATAGGTAAAGAATGTCATGGCGACAACTGCACTATTTACAGGGAAGTAGGTAAATGTGTGATGCCTAAGGAAGGTATTTTTTGCCGGGTAATCAGGCATGGAATTCTGAGAGCAGGCGACAGCGGGCTGTACCAGCCAAAAGTTTTCAAAATTGCCGTAATTACTTTAAGCGACAGAGCTTATGAAGGCATTTACGAAGACCGTAGCGGAAAATGCATTGAAGAAAAAATGACGGAATTTTTCGGGTTACAAGACCGGAAAAGCCAGGTTTCCCGCCAGGTCATTCCTGATGAAAAAGAAAAGCTTTTGGAAGCTCTTCGCGAAAGTCTGAAAAACAAAGCCGACATCATTATTACCACCGGAGGTACCGGTATAGGCGAACGCGACGTCACCCCTGATATTATTAAACCATTGTTGGATAAAGAAATACCAGGCATTATGGAACTTATCCGGATGAAATATGGACAGGAAAAACCACAGGCTCTGCTCAGCCGGAGTGTTGCTGGTGTAATTGGCAAAACATTGGTTTACACTCTTCCCGGCAGCGTTAAAGCCGTGGAAGAATACTTTTCTGAAATTCAGAAAACGATTTTCCATTCCATATACATGCTCCACGGTTTAGATTTACACTAAAACCGGATTTTTTTACTTTTACCCGTCGAAAAAATATAACCATGACAAGAGAACAAGCCATTGAATTACTGCATAATTATGTAAAAAATGAAAAGATGCTTTTGCATTGCTATGCTTCGGAAGTTGTGATGAAAGCACTGGCACAAAAACTTGGTGAAGACGAGGGAAAATGGGGTATTGCCGGCCTGCTTCACGACCTGGATGTGGAAGTTACTAATGCCGATGCTTACACTCACGGATTAGAAACTGAAAACCTGCTTAAAGGCTTTGATGTTGACCCTGAAATAATTGACGCCATACGCCACCACAACGAAGTTGCTACCGGCGTAGAACGTAACACAAAATTTCAGCATGCCCTTGCTGCCGGAGAAACCATTACCGGGCTGATTTTTGCCACCACTTACGTTTATCCCGACCGTAAACTCACTAGCGTAAAGCCAAAATCCGTTGTAAAACGCATGAAAGAGAAAGCTTTTGCCGCTTCCGTAAAGCGCGAAAATATCCTCGAATGCGAAAAAATCGGCATCCCAATTGACGAATTTGCCGCCCTTGCCATTTCTGCCATGCTCCCTATCAGGGAGCAATTGGATTTATAATTTTTTTTTGACAAATGTTGTAGAATTAAAAAAATTTATACTTTTGCTTCGTAATTTTACGAAATACGAAATGAAACCAAATTATACTGAAAATCAAGTAAAACTTGCCCGTTTTGCCAAAGCGCTTAGTCATCCGGCACGTTTGCGCATCCTCGAAATGCTTGCCGGACAAAATTGTTGCTACAGCGGAAACCTGGCTACAGAATTGCCGATGGCTCTTTCCACCCTTTCGCAACATTTGAAAGAACTGAAAACCGCCGGACTGATCCAGGGTGAAATCAATCCCCCAAAAATCAAATATTGTATCAATCGCGAAAACTGGGAACTTGCCCGGCAACTGATGAATGGTTTTTTTGAAACAGAGATAAAAACAGAAGGTTCATGCAAATAACCTCATCTAAAATAAATTACAAAAAATACCTGCCGCTGGCTTTATTGCCGGTATGGTTTGCCATTTATCATTATCTGAAGCCGCTGAGCGATTATCTGATAGAAAAGGGCGCTTCGCTGGGAACAGCGCTGGCATTTATGATGGCGGTAATCGGACTTTCGCTGCCCGAGATGATTATTCTTCGAAAAGTATTAAAACTTCCGTTGATATTCACTTTTATAGGTGTGGTAGCCACCGGAATTATAATAATAGGATTTTTGTTTAACATAATATTTTAAAATATGAAAATTAAAGTTTTAGGAACAGGATGTTCCAATTGTAAAAACCTGGAAAAAGCAACCGTAAATGCTCTTGCAGAAATGGATTTAGCAGCCGAGGTAGAAAAGGTAGAAGATATTCAGAAAATTATGGCATACGGTGTCATGCGTACACCGGCACTGGTGATTGATGAAAAGGTTGTCTTAAACGGAAGAGTACCGTCGGTAAGCGAATTGAAAGAAATTATTGGAAAATATGCTAATTTGCTAATTAGTTAATGTGCTAATAAGATGATTGTTAATTAAATATCTAAAAATATGAAAAAGTTATGGATTCTTGTAGCCTTTCTGACGATTGGCACCTTGGTTTTCAGCCAGAAAACAACAACAAAAGCAACTACCCCAAAAGCAAAGGTTTTGGTTTATTATTTCCACGGAACGCAGCGTTGTCCAACCTGTCTTTCCATTGAAGCAAACACCAAAAAGACGTTGGAAACCTATTTTAAAAAAGAAATAGCAGATAAAACCATCGTTTTCTCGGTAGTAGATGTGGATGAAGCAAAAAATGAAAAACTTGCAGCAAAATACGAAGCCTCGGGTTCGGCATTGCATGTGGTACAGGTGATGAAAGGCAAAGAAAAGGATGAAGACCTGACCAATTTTGCATTCAGCTATTCGCGCAACGAGCCGGATAAATTCATCAAAGGGCTGAAGGGTAAAATTTCAAAAAAATTAGCTAATTAGCTAATGTGCTGATTGGTTAATTAAAAAATCACATCATGGAACCAAAGAAGAATGTCGTTTTGGAAAATTATTGTCCCGACTGCTTACAAGCATCATTGCTACTTCAAAAAAATATTAGCTAATTAACTAATTAGCTAATTAACAAATTAAATCATGGAACCAAAGAAGAATATTATTTTGGAAAAGAGTTTTGATTTTGCTTTACAGATTATTGAATATTCTGAATTGCTGGAAGAGAGCAAAAAATATGTGATTGCACGACAGCTATTAAAATCAGGTACTTCCATAGGAGCAAATCTACGCGAAGCCCAAAATGCTGAGAGCAAAGATGATTTTATTCATAAAATAAAAATATCGGCAAAAGAAGCCGAAGAAACAGAATATTGGCTGCTTCTGTGCAAACATTCCAAATCTTATCCCGATTGTGAAGTATTATTATCCGGAATAACAGAAATTAAAAAACTGCTCACCAGCATCATTGCTACTTCAAAAAAGCATTAGCACATTAACTAATTAGCTAATTAACAAATTATCACATTATGAACTTCCTCCAGCAACTTCTCGACAGCACAACCGCACCGATGCTAACGGCATTTCTTCTCGGTTTGATGACTGCCATCAGTCCGTGTCCGCTGGCAACCAACATCACCGCCATCGGTTACATCAGCAAAGACATTAAAGTCAAGCGAAAAGTGTTTATCAACGGTTTGCTCTACACTTTGGGCAGAGCAATCACCTACACCGGATTGGGTGTTATTTTATATTTTGGAGCAAGCAAATTCCAGATTTCTCGACTGTTTCAGGCAAATGGAGGAAAAATATTAGGTCCGTTGCTGCTCATCGTCGGGATTTTAATGCTTGATGTGATAAAATTCAGGTTGCCCGGTGGAGGTAGTCTCACCGATAAAATCAGCTCGAAATTAAAATTTAATTCCGGCTGGAGCGCCTTGCTGCTTGGGATTGTTTTTGCGATGGCTTTTTGTCCGTATTCCGGTGTGTTATATTTTGGAATGCTCATTCCCATCACCATAACGAGCGCAGGCGGACTTTACCTTCCATTGGTTTTTGCCATTGCCACAGGATTGCCGGTAATAGTCATTGCCTGGCTTTTGGCTTACAGCATTTCAAGCATAGGTTCATTTTACAACAAAATGAAAATCTTTGAAAAATGGTCAAGGTTGGTGATAGCTATTATATTTATCCTTGTCGGTATCTACTACATTTTAATTTATTTTTTCAAATAAATTTTCTATCAAAAAAATAAAATTATGTCTGAAACAAAAAAACCTGGTTTTATTATGTGCGTTTGCACTGGAAAATGTCCCGGATTTTCAAAAATGGATATTTGGGATTTTATAAATAGAGTGAGAGTTGAACTACCGGTTGAATATGGATTTATCCATCCGCAACTTTGTGAGGAAGACGGAGACCGGTTTTTAAATGATTTTCTTAAAGCGCACCGGAAAGTTGTTATCGGAGCTTGTGCTCAAAATATGCAACGCAAGATGTTCCGAGACGCTTTTGCAGAAGCCGGCCTCGACGTAAACAAAGATTTAACCGCAATTGATGTGCGCGACATGACTACCGATCAGGCAGTTGAAAAAGTCAATGCCGCACTTGAAAAATTGGAGGAGAAGAAATGAGCGAAACCACTTTCATGGGAGTTGAACGCGATAAAATCGATTGGAATCCAACCATTGATTATACAAAATGTGATTTTTGTATAGAATGCACCAAATTTTGTCCCCATCAAGTCTTTGAAGTTAGAAAAACTGAAAATATTAAATTGATTGTAAAGAATCCTAATAATTGTGTGGTTTTTTGCCGGGCATGCTCAAAGATTTGCGGTCCCGACGCACTATCGTTTCCTGATAAAAATGCGACGACTCAACGAATCAAGGAAATAAGAAAGGAGGAAAACAATGATTGAAAATTATGCCATCCTGCCCTGCAACGGTTTGGATAAATGCGCTGGAGCAATTTCAAGGGAAATAGCGATAAAATTGTGCGAAAACGCTAAAAATGAAATTATATGCCCTGTATTTTACAGAGTTGCTGAAGCGAAATACAATAAAATTGCGGGCGAACATCCTCTTTTAGTCATAGATGGCTGTCAGACCCGATGCGCGAGTAAACTTGCTGCGGAAAAGAATTTAAAAGTTTCCAAAAAAATAACAATAACCGAAGAAGCTAAAACCCATAATGTTGAATTAAAGAGCAACCTCAGACTTCTGAAAAATGAAAATGCTCTGATAGAAATAATATTAAACGGACTCAACAGTGCCGAAGAGAAAGCCGCATCATCTTCTGATAAAACAAATGCTTCGTACAATTTCGAATACGAAACATATCAAAAAGACAAATTCCTCTTCAGGGTACCTAAGAACCCCGAAATTTACTTTAATGAAAATGATTGCTGGGCTTATGTAATCGGAAACCGGGCCAGAATAGGCGTTACAGATTTCGTTCAACAAAACCTTTCCGATATTCTATATTATACACCGCCCGAAATTGGCGCGGAAAATGACCAATTCGGCGAAGTTGGTGAGATTGAATCGTCAAAGAGTGTAATCGATATAATTTCACCTGTTAGCGGTAAGGTTGTTTCTATAAATGAAACGCTCATAGAAAAACCGGAACTTATCAACGAAAATCCCTATGAATTGGGTTGGATTGCAGAACTTGAATTGACTGATTTTGAGAGTGACAAAGAACTCTTAGTCGGATTCGACAAGTATTTAGAAATAATGAAAAAAAAGTTGGAGGACTTAAATGCATAAAAAAGTGAAAGTTATCCCATGCAGTGGCATTGGTAAAGTATACGGTCTCATGGCAAGAGAAGCTGCTTTGAAAACAGTCCATGAATTATGTCCGGAAAAATCAGAAACAGTTTGCCTTGCTTACATAGTAACCGGCGACAAAGAAGCTAAAGAAAAAATCGAAGGTTATGATTGCATTACCGTTGACGGTTGCCCAAAAATGTGTGCTTCAAAAAATGTTTCAATAGCTGGAGGCATTATAATAGAAGAAGTTAAAGTCCTTGACACGGTGAAAGAACATAAAGGGAAAAAATTCGGTACACCTACACAGCTTGATGCTGACGGCGAAGTAGTAATAAGTGAAATCGCGGCTAAAATCGCAGCTAAAATAAATAAAATCAATTAAGTAAGGAGAAATATTAATGTCAAAAGTAGGTATATTATCATGCAGTGGCGAGGAATGCCTCGGCGGAACCATTTCAAGGCTCGCCACGAGAAAAGTTCTTGAGGAACTTAAATTTATCGATACAGTAACACTCTGTCTACCACTGTATCTTGCGGGCGGCGAAGAAGAAAGAACCTTTGCAAAAGTATTTCCAACAATATCGGTTGATGGCTGCGCTAAACTTTGTGCTAAAAGAAGCACTGAAAAATATAGCGGCAAGATAAACGGTTCTTTAGATGTTTCGAAAATCATAGGTAATAAAAACGCACTGAATACAGAAATCGTAAGGAATCAAGATCTTACAGATGAGCACCTTCAAATGGTAGATAAAGTTGCCAGCGAAATCGTAAAAATAATAAGCAGCTTGCCTCCAAATTCTTATTCCGGAAAATTTGGTGGATGTTCCTGCGGTAGTTGATGATAGTTTTAGGAAATCTTTACCTTTAAATAACCCCTAAGCGTACATTAATTAGCAAACAACATGATAACCAAAAAGATTTCACGGAAAAAATATACTTCTGAAAGTTGGAAAACGCAAAAAGGATACGGACTTGCCGATGGCAAGCCTGTTGTTTCGCTACAGGATTTATCATAATTGGGAAAACAAATGGTATCCAACTGTCGAATGGCTATGCCTGTTTCTTCAGGTTGGTACATCGGTTGAATTTTAATTGATTTTATGAATACATTCTCTATAAATAATAACAGGTAAATATTTGATTTTATATGTTTTATAACCTTGTAATAAAAAAACAAAATTATTTAACGTATTATTACGTTATTTCAAAATAAGACGTATTTTTGCGTCATAGAAATATTAATCTTAAAACCAATTGTATGAAACTTATTCGAAAAATCGTTTTTTTAATGATCTGCGGATCGTTAATGGTGTCCTGCAACAACTCACAAACATCGGCGAAAGCCAATAATACGGTATCTGCCGCGACTAATTTCCAAAAGGGAATTACACCAACGGAAAATAAAGCAGATGATAAAATAGCTGCTACCAACAAAGCAGGTAAAGTTGTCTTCCTTGTTGCTTTTGATCAGACAGGAAAAGACAAGGATAAGGCAATGGCTGTTGCCAAAAAAGTATCTGCAAAAAAATCAAAAACTATTGAAGTCATTGAATTAAATACTGCTGATGCAAGCAACAGAACATTGGTTAGCAAATATCGTTTAGCCGGTGCACCCATGCCACTTATTCTTGTTATTGATAAAAACGGTATTGCGTGCGGAGGGCTTACGTTAAAGGATGCAACGCCTGATGCCCTGCTAAAAATAATTCCTTCTCCAAAATACTCTGAAATAATGAAAGCTCTTGATGAGAAAAAAGCTGTTTTTGTTGTGGCTTATACGGAAAAAATGGTAGATAAGGCTAAGGCAATAGTTAATTGCAACGAAGCTGCCAAAGCAATGAATAATGGTGCCGTAGTGGTACAAATTAATATTGAAAGTAAAGAAGAAACAACACTTTTTGATGATTTAAAAATAAATACCATGTCGAAGGAACCACTTATTTATGTTATTAATAAGTCAGGTCAGGTAACCCAGACATTTGATATTAAAGCAAATAAAACTCAATTAACCGCGGCAGCCAAAAAGGTGGCAAGTAGTTGTTGCGGTAGTGGTAGCAGTTGTGCCCCCAAAAAATAGCAATTTTTTTTAACAATCTGTTTTTATGAATATTTATAAAATAGTTTGGTTGGAACTACTAAACCGTAAATCTCAACTGATCAGTGGCATACTGGCAATTACCCTTGGTATAGCTGTAATCGTTGCCATACAAAGTATTTCGAAAGTATCGAAAGAAAATGTGGCAAAAAAACTTGATAACCTGGGTGCAAACATTATGGTATTGCCGCAAGGCGGCAGCATTGACGATTATTATACATCGGATATTGATGCACCGACTATCCCAATGGATTATGTGGAGCGAATTTTAAACTCTACCATACAAGGAGTTGACAATATGTCGCCCAAACTTACCCGGCGAATAAAGGTTGGAGAAAACAGTATTGTTCTTACAGGAATTTTACCAAAAAGCGAAATTGCATCGAAGCCATTGTGGCAAAATTCAGGATTGTCGGGCAATGATGTTAAAGCCTCCTGCGCTCCCACAGCCGGGGCAAACAAATCATTAGGCTATAAAGATGAAAAACTACAGCGAAAAGTAATAGACACCTTGCAGCGACTGGATTGTTTAGCCGGTTCGCAGGCAGCCAAACAATTAAACCTTAAAGAAAACTCCAAGCTTTCCATTTCTGGCAAAGAGTTTAACGTGGTTAAAATTCTACCCGAAACTGGCACGGTGGACGACGACCGTGTATTTGCACATTTAGCGACTGTTCAGGAATTATTAGGTATTCCAAATCAAATAAGTGCCATCGAAATAATGGGCTGTTGCAACGCCATTTCGGAAGGATTGCTCGGAAAACTACGTAATATTTTACCCGATACCCGCATCACCACCATTAGTCAGATTGTTTCCACTCAAATAGAAACCAACCAACTGATGAATAAGGTTTCGTTGGTTTTTCTCATCATCATTTTCTTTGTTGGTAGTATTTCGATGGGTAATTACATGTGGGCTAATGTGAACGAACGAAAAAAGGAAATAGGCACCCTGCGAATGATCGGTGCATCAAAAAAAACGATTTATCAGTTATTTTTATTAAAAGCTTTATTTTTAGGCATTAGCGGTGGAATTGCCGGCTATATTGTTGGCACTCTCGCCGGTTTAATTTTAGGTCCTTATCTGGCTGGTATGGTAGTACAGCCGGTTTACATTTATTTACTATGGTCGGTTATTTTATCAATAATTATTGCATTTGCCGGAACAATAATCCCTGCATACATGGCTGCTAAGATTGATCCACACACTAATTTACAGGAGGCTTAAGAAATGATCATTAAAGTTGAAAAACTCACAAAACAATACAGACATAAAGACGGTTTGATTGATGCGTTAAGCAATATAAGTTTTGCTGTAGAAAAAGGCAGTTTTGTAACCATTACCGGACCTTCAGGTTCAGGAAAAAGCACCTTGTTGCTATCGTTGTTCGGGTTAATAAAACCCACATCCGGAAAGATATTTTTCAACGATGCGGAAATTAGTAATGCAACGGATAATGAATTAGCCGAAATCCGTCAGAAACACGTTGGTTTTATTATGCAAAATTTTGCCCTGATACCTTACCTGACAACCATTCATAATATAATGGTTCCCCTGACATTAGAAAAGATCAAAAAAAATGAGCAATGGGAACGGGCAATGGAAGTACTGAAATTTATCGGATTGGAAAATCGCGTAAATCATTTACCACGGGAATTATCAACCGGCCAGCAACAACGAGTGGCCATTGCACGGGCATTGGTTCATCACCCTTCGGTAATATTGGCTGACGAACCTACCGGAAATCTGGACCCTGCATTATCATTGGAAATACTCGATTTTCTAAAAAAAATAAATCAAACCAAAGGTATTACCGTGATTATGGTTACGCACAGCCCCGTTGCAGCCGGGTATGGAAACCTAAAAATTCATTTGAGTGACGGACATTTGTCAGAACAAAAAGTCAGGGAATCTGTTCTTGTTTCTTAATTTTGTAAAAAAATGAATTATGGCATACGCTAAAATAGACCTATTCGACACTGAACTTCAAACTTGTGCAGAGCTGTATAAAGCGTTGGCACACCCGGCACGGCTGGCGATATTAAAGTACCTGGCAGAAACCCGGACTTGTATCAGCGGTGATATTTCGGATGAGTTGCCCCTAAGCCGGACAACGGTAAATCAGCATTTAGCAGAACTTAAAAATGTCGGTTTGCTCATTTGGCATACCGAAGGAACCAAAACATTTTATTGTTTAAACCTTGAGAAAATTAAGGCTTTAAAAATAATGTCAGAGAAATTTATTAATGAAATCAATATTTCTGAAAATTGTAATTGTAAATAAAACTATTTAAGATGAAAATCCTGATTTTATGTACCGGTAACTCCTGCCGCAGCCAGATGGCTGAAGGTTTTCTCCGTTCGTTGCACCCGGAATGGAAAATCTTTTCGGCGGGCACAAAACCCGAAAAGGAAGTCAATCCTTTGGCTGTAAAAGTAATGGAAGAGGCTGAAATAGATATAAGCCATCATCAACCAAAAAATATTCAGCAATTTATTGGCTATGATTTTGATTATGTGATTACCGTGTGTGATAATGCCCGCGAAAGTTGCCCAATATTTACAGGGAAGGTTAAACATCGTCTGCATATCGGTTTTGAGGATCCTGCTGATGCCCGTGGCAATGAAGAAGAAAGGCTTGAAGTTTATCGTCGCATACGAAATGAGATAATGAATCAATTTGAAAATTTGAAAATAAAGAAGTTATGAGAAATGATAGAGATAATTTAATTGTGAAGCTGTCGCTTGAATTTGCGCTTGATATCATTGACTTTTCCGAATTGCTGGAGGAAAACAAGAAGTTTGTAATTGCAAAACAACTTTTAAAGTCGGGAACGTCAATAGGTGCAAATATCCGGGAAGCACAAAATGCTGAAAGTAAAGCCGATTTTATACATAAAATGAAGATTGCTATAAAAGAAGCCGATGAAACGGAATATTGGCTAACACTCTGTGAAATGTCTAAAAATTATCCTAAAAATGAACAGTTAAAAATAAAACTTCAATCCATGATCAACATTCTTTCTAAAATAATCAGTTCATCGAAAGCTATTTGAGGCATTTTCAAATTAAACCATTTTCAAATTTTCAAATTATAAAAATATGCCATCACAAAAAAAATTAAAGTTTCTTGATCGTTATTTAACGCTCTGGATTTTCCTGGCCATGTTTGTAGGGGTGATGTGGGGTTATCTCCATCCAGGAATTGCAAAGTTTTGGGATGCTTTCAGCTCCGGGACCACCAACATTCCCATTGCCATCGGGCTCATCGTGATGATGTATCCGCCACTGGCAAAGGTGAAATATGAAGAATTAGGTAAAGTTTTCAAAGACTGGAAGATATTACTTCTTTCGCTGGTACAGAACTGGCTCATCGGTCCGGTGCTGATGTTTGGGCTGGCAATTCTGTTTCTTCAGGATTATCCTGATTATATGATCGGACTGATTCTGATTGGCTTGGCACGATGTATCGCCATGGTGATTGTATGGAACGATCTTGCCAAAGGCGACACAGAATATGCTGCCGGGTTGGTAGCATTCAACAGCATTTTCCAGGTGTTGTTTTTCTCGGTTTATGCTTGGGTGTTTATCACCATTTTGCCCGGAGTATTTGGGCTGAAAGGCATGGAAGTAAACATCACCATCGGCCAGATTGCCAAAAGCGTTTTCATCTACCTTGGTATTCCTTTCCTTGCCGGCATCATTACCCGCTTTTCGCTTATCCGGCTGAAAAGCAAGGAGTGGTACCAAACACGCTTTATTCCAAAAATCAGTCCGCTCACGCTCATAGCTTTGCTGTTCACCATCCTGGTCATGTTTTCGCTCAAGGGCGAATATATTATACAATTACCATTAGATGTAGTCAGGATAGCCATTCCGCTGCTGATTTATTTTGTGGTGATGTTTTTGGTTTCCTTTTTTATGGGAAAGAAAATCGGAGCAGGTTACCCGAAAACGGCAACCATTTCGTTTACTGCCGCAAGCAATAATTTTGAATTAGCCATAGCTGTGGCTGTAGCCGTGTTTGGAATCAATTCCGGCGTTGCCTTTACGGCGGTAATCGGTCCGCTGGTGGAAGTGCCGGTGATGATAGGGCTGGTGAATGTGGCTTTGTACTTTAAAGGAAAACATTTTGCGAAAGCTTAAATTGTAATAGTATGAACCAATGGTTTGAAAATAAAGGATTAAAAATCGGAGAAGTAGCTTTTCTATCTCCCCGCCAGGCAGCCGAAGCCATTGAAAATGGCGCTGTTCTGGTTGACATACGGGAAGATTTTGAAATTGACATGAAAGCTTTTGCCGTGGAGCAGATTCTTTTTTGCGCAAACGGTAACCTGAAGTCGGATTTTCATTCTCTGCCTTTGGACAAACCGCTGATAATTGCCGATTCGGTAGGATTGCACAGCAAACCGGCGGCGCTTTTCCTTTTGGAAAACGGATTTACCGATGTGGCAGTGCTCAACGGCGGCATCGCCGACTGGGAACGCGACGGGATGCCCCTGCTTTCCGATACCAGTCAGCGGTTGAGCGGACAATGTATGTGCCAGTTGAAACCACGCGAAAAAAAGAAATAACCCGACCTTCCAGAGTCAGCCGAAGGCAGACCTGGAAGAGTCAAAAAAAATAAATAACCAACTCTGGAAGGTTCGCTTCCGGCGAACTTTACCAGGTCAAAAACCAAATAATTAATAACCATTAACAAACAAATCATGAAAACACCTGAAAAAATCAAAGAAATCGTACAGGAAAAGTACGGACAAATTGCTAACCAGAGCAAAGCTCAAAATGAAACCTCCCTCTGCGGATGCGGCACCTCCTGCTTTGGCGTTGAATACTCTGTATTTAACGAAGACTACAAAAATCTGGAAGGCTACAACCCCGATGCCGACCTTGGCTTGGGCTGCGGATTACCTACCGAATTTGCCCTGATAAAAAAAGGCGATACGGTGATTGACCTTGGCTCGGGAGCCGGTAACGACTGCTTTGTTGCCCGTGCCATCACCGGCGAAACCGGAAAAGTTATCGGCATTGATTTTACGGAAGAGATGATCAAAAAAGCCCGTGAAAATGCCGAAAAATTAGGTTTCAACAATGTGGAATTTCGCTATGGCGACATCGAGAAAATGCCCGTAACCGCCAATAAAGCCGATGTGATCGTAAGCAACTGCGTGCTGAATTTAGTTCCTGACAAGCAGAAAGCCTTTGCGGAAATTTACCGTGTACTCAAACCCGGCGGACATTTCAGTATTTCCGATGTAGTGCTCAGGGGCGAACTTCCCGAAAAGCTGAAGGATTATGCCGTAATGTACGCCGGATGTGTTGCCGGTGCATTGCCGCAGGAAAACTACCTTGGCATCATTGCCACAACAGGCTTTAAGGAAGTAAAAGTCCAAAAAACCAAGGTTATTACCCTGCCCGACGAAATCCTGCTGCAATATCTTGATAAACAAGAACTGGATGCTTACCGCAACAGCGAAAACGGCATTTTCAGCATCACCGTGTATGCCGAAAAACCGGGTTGCGGATGTGAAACGGGACGTTGCTAAATAATTTATTTAATTATAATTCAGTCAGCGATTTAAACTCTGACTGAATTATTCATCCTATTAATCTAATATTTTACCCTTTCTCACTGATCTGACGAAGCAGTTTTTCGTTTAAAATCGTTATTTCGCGATTTTTAATTTCGAGGATTTTTTCATTATGAAATTCAGTAAGAATGCGACTGGCACTTTCCCGTGTAATACCGGTCAAATCTGCCAGATCTTGTCGCTAAATAGGTAATGTAAACGTGTTGGAGTTATAAATTTGGTTTTTTATCACTTTGAGTGGGTAACATAGTAAGGATTGATTTTAGAGAAATTGGTATAAAGATGACTTCCAGGAACAGTCCGGAAAATTACCGAGGCATATCAACATCCATTATTGCCTGCTACTTAATCCAGGCTCTGATTATAAGATATTTAAGCATCCTTTTTGTTTAGTTATATATACTGGTTGTATGATTTTATAAATACAACAAAAACCATTATGGTAGTGGATATTCTGATGATTGAAATAGCATTCCTGTATCTTAGCTCTAAGGTTGCTGTATGATAGCTGTATGCTCCATAAAAAAAGAAGTAGTTTCTTCATATCGAAAAAGCTACTTCTTTTTAAAAAGCATTTAACAATTAAACTTCTTTTTCCTGTTCAGTAAGGTTACCCGGAATGTCAGATACACGAATAATGATTTTATCTCCTTCCAATGAATCGTTTACAGCCGTTGCTGTATATCTCCACCAGATGCTGCCTTCCTGCAGAGTAGCAGAACCACTTTCTACCTGTGTACCATCGGCATTTTGAATGATTATGGTAACTTCTTTTACTTCAAAATCATCAACGGCACGAATCTGGATGTAACTGCCGGGCTGACCGATATAATGGCTCACGTCTATCTCATCAATATGCGGAGCATTCATAAAATCGGCTACTGCTACATTATAGGCGGTTTCACCCTCTTTTGCAGAAGCTTCATAAGCTTCTTTGGTTGCCTCATTTGCTATTGCATTTTTTGCATAAAGTACTGCTTCCTGAAAGTGTAAACGGTGCCGTTCCTGTGCTTCACTCCATTCGGTTGTTTTCTTTTTAGGGGCTTGAGCTACATACGTTTTTCCTCCACGATTACGGAATACAATCAGGTTGCCCAGCTTCCCGCTGAGCCCTGTTGTTACAATGTTGTTTCCTACTTTTGCCATAATTGTTTACTTTTTATAGATTATTTTCTTGCCGGCAATGGTTTTGTGGTTGCTAACTAATTGAATGAAATATATCCCGGAGGGGAGGTTCAGTGATTTCATATTCATGCTTTGTGTGCTTTCATTCGTGACAGGGCCGGAATAGACAACCTTACCTAATGTATTCAGAATGTTTACGCTGCAGGGCTCATTGCCCGGGTTTTCAACAGTAAGAATGTCAGTTACGGGGTTGGGGTAGAAGCCACCGGATGAATTAACGGGTTCTTTCACACCTACCGTATTATTGATTTTGAAGGCAGGCGAAACAACCTGTTCCTGCTTGTTTCCGGCAGCATCCGTACAAACGATCCTTACATCGTACCAAACATCATTTCCCGCGTTTTCAATTCCTTCCAGTGAAGCCTCGTAATAGTCTCCAAATGCAGGCATTTGGAAATACTCGGGATATTTGGTGAGTTCGAGTTCTGTCCAATCATTCTGGTCGTACAGGCTGTAAGATAATTCAACCGTGTTGCCTTCTTTATATGCGAAATGGGATGATCCTGGTATGAATTCAAAGTCTCCGGCAGCCAAACGTACAGTTCCTTCAGCGGCAGAGGTAAAGCGGTCTGTTACTTTACCGGATATGTTGCGGAATTGCAGCATCTGTAAAGTAGGGGGAGTTGCATCTTCTGCTTCTTTGTCAAATATCACCTGAGTAATATTTTTACCGGCCAGGCCATCTACTTCAATATTGGAGTTGGTAAAAGTAGCCTCCAGAAGGCCGCTGTCGGGCAGGAAAAACTGCATAAAATCAATATAACTCCCGGAGAAAACGACATTGCTGTTTTGTTTTATTTCGACATGGGTATTGAAAAAATCACTTTCCCTTGTTTCGCCATATCTTCCTTTGTATTGCGTCTTAATCCTTACCCCTCTAACAGCTGAGACAGCGATTGGCGTATTGTTTCCCTGTTTGATATCCAAATTATCTGTTGAGGTGAACGAGAATTGAGGATGAAAAGGCAAAAATTTAAGCCCGGTTTCCGTATTGTAAAACGCATCGCCTAAGAAATACTGACCAAAAGAGAGATTTCCGGAACCATAGATAACTTCATTATCGTTTCCTGCCACGATGGCATTGCTGGTGATTAAAAAATCTTCTTCTCCACACTCGGGGTCTATTATTCCTCTATAATCTACCATGCTTGGAAAAACAAGCCAATCACTTGGATTTTCATCAAAAGGATTGTTTAGGTAAACTCTAAACCCTTCTTCGGGGTCTATCCCATTTCCTCCCATATTGGAAACCATCCAACCTCCTAAAAAACACCCTTCTTCCCAGACACTCAGGGTTGAAAACCCGGGATAAACGGCCCCTGCAGCTTCTCCCAACGGGCTTGGTTGAAACTTTTCCTGGAGGAATACCCAATCTTCGGGGTTGTTTTCCAAGTTAACAGATTCGGAAATTCCCGTCAATGTTTCATATTTGGTGAAATAATTGTCGCCTTCATATCCCATTCCAAATATGGTTTGTATGATGGAGTAACGGTTACTTACATCCGAAATATAAAAATTCCACACCGGTTCTTCATCTTCCGAATACCTACCGCTCCAATAATAGCTAAAATAGGCAGGAACAGAGTTGATAGGAGCAAAAAATAAGGAGCGGTCGGCCATTACCCCGGCGTTTCCTCCTGTAATAGTGCCTGTCCCGGGGTCATATATACCGGGTTCCAAAGGTTCTCCCGTTTCGTTATATATCGCGGTTGTGATGTGGTTGTCTGCTTCGGCCACATCGACCTCTATGGTGGTCTCTTCCTGGACATCCACAAGTTCTTTTATTACAATATGGCTTGTGCGGCTTGTGACCCCGCTGGTAAAATTAGCATAGATATCATAGCTGCCCGGTGGCACGTTTATGGTAACCGGGTTGGCTCCCTCCCAGAAAGCGCCATTCATATAACCGGTTTCATCAAAAACATTTATTACCCAAGGGGCTTCATATTGATCTGGGTCGAAAACCAAATTAATGTTTAAAGTAACGTCATCTACACTTTCCTTACCAACGAGTGTATTATTCTGGCCGGGCAGGTGGTTGAGGGTATAAACTTTCCTGCCGTTTTCATCCAAAATTTTTGTGTAATCATTGGAGTTAAAATAGTGCTTGTACTTTACGGAAGAGCCAGGCATTACCTGTGAATTTTCTTCTATAATTGACTGAGCGTTCAGTCCGCCATTGTTTGCCAGCAGAAAAACAATGACCATGAATTTCAAAAAATAAAAATATCTCATAGTAGTTAAATTTAAATGTTCTGCAAGAATACCTCATGTGATAATATAAACAAAAAAAGCACCTACCTCAAATCTCCTTTTTGCAAGGGAAGACACTTACCTCAAATCTCCTTTTTAAAGATTTTGTTTTACAAATTACAGAAAAACAGATAATGAACTACCTCGCTGCAAGCAGAGGGATATCAAAAAGAAAATTTATTTTTCTAAACACACCAAGGTGCGGGGAATAAACCCAAAGATCCCTCGGCAAAAGCCCGGGATCAGTTCGACTTTGTAATTCCAGTTCTCCGTCAGTCGACGGATCCTGAAATCACAGTCTCACTGATTTAAAACAGGCTAAACCAATTGTATATATCTACACCTTTGGGTATGTTGAGCTTTTTTCTGATAAAATACTTCTTATTTTGCACAGATTTGAGTGTGATAAATTTGTATCTGGCAATCTCGTGAGAGGGCATTTTTAACTTCAGCAAGGCGCAGAATTCAATATCAGACTGAATGATTTTCGAATTTATCTTAAGTAGTTTTTGAGTGAAATCGGGAAATACTTCGTCAAAATAGGGCATGAATGCCAGGTTATTTTTTTTCAACATTTCCAGAAGTCTTGAATAATCCTCCCCGTTTTTGCTTTCAGGATTTTCCTTCAAATACTCTTGGCTGATTTTCTCCTGGCGGGTCAAATTCCAGTTTTTCCTGATAATGAAAAACATAAAGATTGCCATCAACACAAGAAAAAAAACAAGCGCATAGATATATTGGTTTTTTTGTGTCTTTCCATTTTCATTCAGTAAGTTATGCAGGGATTTATTTTGATTTTCAGAGATGTCCAGTTTCAGTGAATCCCGTTTTGTTTCGTATTCTTTAACCTTTTCGCGCTCATTCAACATCCTGTATGCTTGAATGATATTATCATACAATTCTAAAATATTCAGATGATTTTTGTATCCTTTAACTTTTTCGGCTTCTTTAAAATATAAAACGGCATTTTTGTAGTCCGCTTTTTCCGTGGAAATCCGCCCCAACACCAAAAAATTAGAAAATTGGATATCATTTATGCTGTTTCCTTTATCTTTTGAAACAGATAATTTAACGTAATATTCTGCCGAATCTATATTTTTCAGATCAATAAAAACTCCGCTTCGGTTTGAATAGTCAATATACCGAAATTTTTCTTTCTCTTTTTCGTCCGTGAATTTTTCATACTCATGAGCGCTCAGTTTGAGATATTTGAGTTGATTTTCATAATCCTTTTGAAAATAATAATAATTAGAAAATGATATGAAAAGATTTACCCTTGTAAGGATAGTTATAAAATCTTTATTTTCAACCTTGTTGATAATATTTTTACCTTGTTTTAATTCCTCAAATGCTTTGACATAAAGTCCATTAAAGGCATAAGCGCTGAAAAGATATAGTTTTGCAGAAGTCTGATAAACAGGATTCTGGTAAGATTCCGCTTTTTGAAATAATAATTTTGCCGTAATCATTAATTTCTCAAAATTATTTTTCGATTCGTAATAAACACATTGAGTCGAAATAGCACATAATTCTGCTTCCTTATTTTTTTCGTTTTGTGCTTCCTGCATGATGATTGCAGCCTTTTGAAAAGCCTCTTCGGGCCTTGTAAAGACTAATCTGTCGTTCTCATATGCTCTTTTCAGTAAATCTTTTTGGGCAGTGGTTTCCTGCGAGAAGAGCATTGCGGTTCCCAAAAAGAAGATTGCCAATATTGCATAATACTTTATCATAAAAACAAAATTAAGTTTTTTATCACCTAATCCTTTTTTAAAAACCGGTTTAGAGTCTGTTTTATGCTGCTCTTTTTGAGGTAGATTATTTTTAAACCCAAATCCGTCATTAGAAAGTGCATTAAATTGTTTGTCAAATATTTATATTATGAATTTTCTAATGACCATCATTAGAAAATTCATGATTTATTTCATTGATTAAATGTATGATACTTCAAATTATTAGAATTTAAATGACGGATCTGAGATGATCAAATAGACCATATCTTAACCTGGTTGCTAACTTGTTTACACATGAACCCAATCGCCTTTTCAGGTAAATAAAGCCAATAAAATTAGATATGTTTTATACACCTTTTCAACCTTTTTAAGGTACATATTATTTAATGCAATTATAAGAATATTTTTTCAACAGATTATCAAATGAACCTGAAATATTTTGAAAAACTTTTTTTGCTTACATGGGCGTATGCAGTTTTGCTACTTTTATATTCTACGGAATCACTACTGATGCGTTAAAATTAATCACAAAATAAATCGTATTGTTATTTGACATTTTGATTGGCTTGTACCTCGGTAAGCAGTTCCTTAACTGAAGTTTTATCGAAAGCAGATATTCCTAAAATTTGCATTGTTTCGTAAACCGACAAGTTGGTTTTGAGTGAATGCTTGATATATGCCACAATCAGATAAGTGCAGATAGCCACCCATATATGAATGTTTACTGCATTTTCTGAGTGACCCCATAATCTTTTGATGGTGAGGTTCTGCTTTATCCATTTGAAAAACACCTCTATTTGCCATCGATTTTTGTATAAACGTGCAACTTCAAGGGCCGATACGTCAAAATTGTTGGTTAAAAACACGAGCAATAAGGCTTTTTCTTGGTCGTAATATTCAACAAGCCTAAGGTTCTCCGGGTAAAGTTTTTTAGACTTATACCCATTAAGTTTGATGGTTTTATCACCTTTTAACCCCATTGAATCATCAATATTGAAGTTTCTTTCGATTTCAATATAATCGAGCGATATTTTTGCTCTGGTTACAAAATATGCCCCTACTTTATGGATATTGTACAATGCGAGAAAATCGACATAAGCCTTATCCATCAAATAAATAGCATTAGAAACTGGAATGATCTCATCAAGTGCGTTGCTGTCATGGTATTTACCATCGGTAATAAGGATAAAGGTCGGTATGCTACCCCGCAAATCAAGCAAGGTATGGACTTTTATTGCACCCCGTGAGTATTTTCCAGGTGCCCATTGGAACAACTTGATGCTAAGCGATATCGTTGTCGAATCTAAAGCAAACACATCATTGTCAATGTCGATATTGGAGATTGGGGTATCTTGATAAAGAGGTCTTTCCAGTTTTATCAGATACTCTCCAAAATCAGCAAATATGTGCCAATTACGATTTTCATTTGCCCGCGATAAAGTTGATTGTTCAACATGTTGCTTAATACCCAGATGATAAAGCTTCTTCTTGTGAGCTTTAAGACATAAACAAATATCACGTAATGAATTAAGAGAAGTCAGTTGACCAAAGAAAAGTTGTAAAAACTGGTTCCAACAATTCAAATTTCTGATCCTGTGGTCACCATTATACCGATTTACACATTTTTCAAACTCATACCTGTTGACAAATTGTAAAAGCTGGGTGAATACATACTTACCTGAATTCATAATCATGCACTTAAAAAAATGCAAAACTACAGGTCAATTCAAATCAAAAAATCAAAGAACGATTATATTTGTTTTTATATCAATTATTTACAACTAATTTTGAAAAGTTAACGCATCACTAGTATTCATTGATAATGTTTTTACTTCCAAATAGCAATCTGTCCCGGGTTTAATCCTGCACGAAATGAATATTTTTTCTTCCCTTGTTTATCAAAACAATATACTTCACCTGTATTGATAAATCCGTGTGCATCGCTAATGAATACATCACCTGAATACTTATCCACTGCTATGCCATACACGGTTTCTATTTCAGTACCATCGCTGACAAACTGATTGCCGATAAGTTTCTCGTTTTTAACATCAATCAACATAATTTTTGAGCCGGAGCCAGTAATGTAATCGTAATAATAAACATAAGCTGTATCGCCATTAATGGCGAGGTTAAGTGCTTCCAGGTCGGGAAAGGTATATTTCAACTGGTCGGTTTTGCTATCAATTACCTGGAGGCACATTTTTATTTTTCCGTAATTACCACGTGAGATTACGTATAAATCACCATAATCATCGGCAACGATGCGGTAAGGATTGATGCGAACAGTAATTTTCTTAACTTCAGATTGTGTGGCAATATCTATCACCGAAACAGTACTATCGTAATCCGGAGCATCCAGTCCACCGGAATTGGAAACATAAATTTTACCGTTTGTTATAGCGATTCCGTCAGGATTATTTCCTGTAGTAATGTAATTTTCTATTTCGAGTGTTGCTGTATCCACCACGGCTACCGTTCCATCGAAACTGCAAACGTAGGCTTTGTTTTTATCGAAAGCAATGTACCGCGGCTGGCGTGGTGTATCTCCATTGAAAAAAGGAATTCTTTTTATACTCACACCTGAAGCAGCATCCACCACTTCCAACTGGCTCGAAACATTTACCACGATATATATTTTACTTCCGTAAATGGCAATGTCATTACCCGTATCGCCAAGTTTACGACCGTTTTTAGCAAGGAAATAATCCGTTTGAGCCGCTGAATCGAAAAAATTGAAAAAGGTAAGCGAAGCATTATTCATGTTGAAGAGTCCCTCGTTGAGCACATAAATCGCTTTTGCAGGTTCATTACCGGATTGCGGGTCGTCCGGGGCAGATGGTTCTTTTTTGCACGAGGCAAACAAGAGCGGCAATAACAGCAGGGGTAAAAAATATTTCTTTATCATATTCATACAGAAGGTTATTGTTTTAATATACTACGGTTATGGCAAAAGCATAGGCGCGTCCCGGCATGGGGAAACTACGTATTACTTCATATTGGGTATCAAATAAATTACTGATCTCTCCTTTCAGTCTTACAGAATATAAGGTTCTTTTTATTTCATAGAGCAAAGACACATCGCTCGTCCACCAGGAAGAAAGCATATTCTCATAAATATTTTCTCCAAGCACATAGCGATAGCCATTATACAAAGCGTTATAACTTAAAGAAAAAGAACGATAGGTTGCGGAAGCCCTTGCCGAGAAAGTTTCGTAAGGGATATATGGAATTTGCTGATTGTAAGTGGAAGAGTTCTCGTCCGTAACATCAGTAGCTTCCTGGTAAGTATAATTACACGAAAGTGCATAGCTGATATCCCAAAGCGGGCGGGTTTTCATGTCATACTGCAATTCTGCACCCCGAACATCCACTTTACCAATATTCCGCATCGACCAAACAAAAAGATTTTTGGTAGGAACAGCCACAATTTTATCCTTTACATAATTGTAAAAAGCATCCGCTTTCAGCGACACATAATCAATAAAGTCAAAATTACAGTAAGCTGTCAGCCCAAGGTTGTATTCCCTGGCATATTCAGGATTCAGTTCATTGTTTCCCACAAGGGTATAATATAAATCGTTGAAAGTAGGCATACGAAAGATGTCTTTGTAAAGGAATCGTATTCTAAGCGAAGGAAAGTCCATCAGCTTGTACCCGGCAGAAAACGAAGGACTGAGAATGCTTCGCGAAGGTGCAGATTTTCCCTTTTCTGTTTCGTCGTGCACCAACGTAGCAAGCAGGTTGCCGTTACATTCTATTCTGTTACGTGAATACTGCAGGGCAAAAACATTAAGAAAAGAATAACGGATCGGGGTAACAAAATCATCCAAATTAGCATCCAGCTTATTTATAAAGAAATCAGAAGCCAATGATAAACGAAGCGAATCAACCGGTTTCCAGGCAACAACCTGCGAAAAATAATATTCCTGCTGAAGATAATGATTATCCAGTTTTCCACTTGTATTCAGGTAGTCCGGGTCAAGATAGCGCAGCCAGTTACGCGAAAACTTCAGGTTGGTAAGCCATTCCCAGTGTTTTTTATTGTTACTGCGGAACTGAAGATTGGCAAAAAAGTCGCTGTTCCAAAGCCGTTGCGAGGCAAAGGGATTGTAATAAATTACTGCACCCGGTAATCCCCTTTCCGAATTGTAATAATATAGTTTCAGCGAAAGCTTAGAACTGTCGCAAAGCACCGAAACCACACTTCCGTTAATGTTCAGGGATTCTATATCAGAATTTTTCCGTTTTTGCGTAGAATCATGGTTGTTACCATAGTCTATTTTTACCGGATAATCTCCGGCAGCACTGGTATAATCGAAGGAAAAATCAGAATAAGTAGTTTTATTCCAACGATTTTGTATGGTAAAAACCGGATTAAAAAGACCGAAAGAGCCTGCTTTTATTCCGGCTTTTACATTTATGTTTTTATTGATAAAGGCAGGTTTTTCTGATTGTATGCTGATGATGCTCGCTGATGCATAATAACGTGCAGGCAGACAATGGGCAGAACTCTGTCCAATAATCAAAGACACATCGTTGGAATTTCCGGTTGATACTTTTCCCAGGTCAATTTGTCCGGTAGCCATGTCGCTGAAAGGTACGCCATCCATGAATACACCTGTATGATTGGCTCCCAAACTTCGTACCATCACCGTTTTTAAGCCACCTATACCACCATAATCTTTGAGTGTAACCCCTGAAAAAGTCTTAATGGCATCGGCAGCAGTATTTCCGGCAATCCTTTCCAGTTCAATTTTGGTAAGGGTTTGCATGGGAGTTATTGACTTGTCTTTAAGCAGTGTTTTTGTGCCGGTTATTTCCACGCCTTTTAGCCGGAGCGTATCCCTTACCGGTTTCTGGGCAAAAGATACTCCAAAGCTAAAGCTGATACATAACAATACTACAAACCGGCAATTCATTGCAAAAATTTATATAAAAGCTCTGTGCCTTTCGATTTCGCTCAAGGCACAGGGATTTTTAATTATCAGGTCTGATTATTTTTTTATTAGTTTAACTGTACTTATTTCCGTTCCATTAATTACCCTCAGCAGGTAATATCCTGGTTTTAATGCAGAAGTGTTTATCATAAAAGATGCCTCCGTACATTTCTTACACAATAACTGCTTGCCGGTAACATCCAGCAAAGTAACTTCACTTTCTTTGGCATTGCTTACATAACAATAGTCAGCACATGGATTGGGATAAACATGAATATCTGTTTTTGCAACAGGATTATCGTTAATACCATAAGTACCACTTGGCAACAAGGCTAAATTATCCATGCAAAAATAGGCAGGAGTATTTATTCCGTATAAACCGGCATCGGTTGATTCAACGTAACAGTCCAGTTTCGTTACCTCATCAAGTAAAGAAAGGTCAACCCACCGCCAGTCTTTTACCACATAATCCTGTGAATTATCTTCAAAACGATAATCGGCAAGATAAAAAATTACGGAATCGGTAATGATATTCTGGCTATCATATCCGCGTACGATCAAACGGTACCAATCCGGGTCGTTGCCTGTGACTCCGCCAAATTTTTTGGCATAACCATCTCCGTTGATCATCGAAAGAGCCGTATAAGTATCATTTGTAACATAAAAACCTGAAATATGATGCGAATGATTATCCGTAAAATTGATTTCTGCAGGGATAGGTACATTACCGTTCATCCAGTCGGTAGCAACAAAGCATACGGCATAGTTGGTAGAATCGCCATCCACGCCGGCAGTTTCCAGGGCATCCCTTGTATAGGCACTGTATTGGTTAGTATAACCTGCTGTTGACGTATCGTTCATCGAACTGTAAGCAAAACCATTCCACGAAAAATATGTATTGTCGTAAGTATTGGAAAAATGAGCCACCCCGCTGTTGAATCCGCCGGTTCCATCGGAACCATTCCAGTAAGAATTGGCATCTAAAGTCAGATCGTTAAATGTTGACATAAGATAAGGTGTTCCGGCATGGATAATTCCTACTGCATCCAGGTCGAAGCCACAGGAATAATACGGTGTAGGCCAGGGATCATTAACTTTATGTCCTTGCGAATCGTAAGAGCAGTAAGGTTCAAGAATATTTCCAACCACATCTGTAATCTTAACATAACGTATATTGTTTATGTCTAAATTGGCAGAATCAGCAAGGTCGGCAAGATCGAAAGGAGTACCATAACCCTGACGGTATTTCCCTGCGAGGTTATTAATCTTGGTAGGATTCAATGCATCATAGCCTCCTACCTGGGTAGTTTCATCGGTAAGCGATACCGATGGAAACCTTACGAAATGAGTACCATCAGAACTTACTTCCACAAAAGCAAGTTCGAGAAAAGCATCACTAAACCCATTTTCAAACACGGCAAAATCAAATCCATCCCCGTTAATGATAGTACGGTCAAAGGTTAATATGGCATAACCACCATCACCTAAGCTTGCTACGTCCATAGAACTTTCCTTTGCCTGCCCTAATGTGATGGAAGGCGTTCCGAAAGAAGCATGATTGTAACCTCCGTAAGTTATAGTAGGATCATCTATTTGAATCAATCCTCTGTGTACCTCGCAACCCGTAGCCCAGGATTGAAAAATGGCAGAATCCCATTTGATAGCCGTAGAACCTTCCTGACCGGCAGCGGGAGGATATTGAGCAAACAGCAATATGGACGAAAACATTAATAAAACGGATAAAGTAATTTTTTTCATTGTATAAAATTGTATTGATTAATGATTTTTATGAAACAATATGCTTGCTTTGCAATGCAGGAATCCGGCTTTGCAAAAATTCAAACAAACCAAATAACAACCCAATATAAACCAGATCGCCAATAAGAGTATGGGAAAAGAATGGAAGTCCGGCTACGTAACAAGCCATTAGTCCTGCCTGGGTATGTGGATACATGACGGTGGAGAACCATACACCAAAGTTGGAAACAATAAAGAACAGTAAGGATGCCGAGAGGCTTGCCACAAGCATGCTTTGTACTTTCACTTTCCGGATAAGAAAACCCGACAGCAAAACGATGAGTGCAAAAGTCCCGTAAGTGAAATAAAACCCGTCGTAAAACAACACAAACTGGTGGTAATACGAGTAGTTTAGCAAGATATCACTCAGCCATAGCGAAACAAGCGGAACAAGATAAGCCATATACCTTTTGGAATAATAAATTCCGCCAAACAAGGCAATGGCTGCAACAGGCGAGAAATTGGGTGGATGGGGCAGCAGGCGGCAAAGTGCCGTAATTACAATAATAAACGCAATGACTCTATTACGAAGATGTACATTTTTCTTGTTGATCATACCTGATATAATTTTAGTTTGTAAATACTTTCAATCACATCATCGTTGACAGGTATAACAAAACCCCTCAACAAAACGGTAACCAAAACGGGAAAAGAAAAATAAAGAATGATTATAGTATATTCTTTATTCTTCGCCTTTCACCCGAAAGCTACGAATTATTACATGCGGCAGGTCTTCTGGCTTGTTCTGTTTTAACCGGCGCCTTCCCATCCCATAAACGGGGCAGTGGCAAGAGGAGTGATTAAAATCTGATAGAACTTACAGCTACGGGGATAGCTCCTGTTTTCCACAGGATTCCCTTTTAATCGGCTAAGAACCGTATGCAAGGCAAAAATACATTTTTTATTTACTTCGTTGCGGCAATAAAAAAATAAAAATATTAACCAAGGGTTGTGAATATCGTTTCTCTTTCCAGAAAATAAAAAGGGATGGACAATGCCACCCCTTCTTATATCAACGATAAAATCCTATAACTTTTTAACAGCTTCTTATTTATCTGACTTGTCAGTGTAAAAAAAATCAACAACTTCCTACACCCTGAATTTTCATCTTTAAATTTACCAAATCAAAAAGTTGCATTCGTAATTATCTACTCAACCCAAAGCACCAGCCCTTTCAGGTATTCGCCTTCCGGGTGAAATGCATTTACAGGGTGGTCGGGCGACTGGGTAAGGTGGTGCATAATGCGCACATTACGCCCGGCTTCAATGGCAGCCGACACCACTGTGGAAGTAAACAAATTCCTGTCAATAGCCTGTGAGCAGGAGAAAGTAAACAGCAAACCACCTGGTTTAATATGCTTTATAACCTGATAATTGATATATTTATAACCTTTTATCGCTTGTTTGCGCTGGCTTAAATGTTTGGCAAAGGCGGGTGGGTCTAAAATAATAAGATCGTATTTTGCTGGCAGGTTTTCGAGATATTTTTTAGCATCTGACACTATTGATTGATGCCTGTCACCGGTAAAACTATTAATGGCAACATTTTCTTCCGTAAGTTCTATGGCTTTTCGCGAGCTGTCGAGCGACACCACCCTTTCAGCCCCCGCCTGCAACGCATACACCGAAAAGCCTCCCGTATAGCAAAACATATTCAGCACATTCCTTCCTGCAGCATAGGTTGCAAGCAATTGCCGGTTGCAGCACTGATCGAGGAAAAAGCCCGTTTTTTGCCCCTGCTCCCAATCAATATGAAAGCGGTGATTGTTCTCCTTAATAATAGTACTGCTTTTTTCTCCTTTCAGGTATTCGTTTTGCGTAGCTATTCCCGGCAGGGTTTCGCAACTTTTGTCGTACACGGCATCAACTTTTTCGCCCAGCACTTCGGTTATGGCGTCGGCTAACTGATGTCGCAGTGCATACACCCCAGCAGTATGCGCCTGAATAACAACAGTAGAAGCATACACATCGGCAATCAGCCCGGGTATTCCGTCGCCTTCGGTAAAAAAAAGCCGGTATGCATTGGTAGCATCCAAACCACTTGCACCTATACTTTGCCGGTAAACGAACGCTTTCCTGATTTTTTCTTTCCAGAAAGCATAGTCGGCATCGGTACGTTCGAAAGAAAAGATTTTAACGGCTATTGAATTATGCTGATAAAAACCGGTAGCCAGGTATTCCCCTGTTGCCGAAAACACTTCTACAATATCCCCCTCCTGTACCTTTCCTTTTATCTTATCAATGGCTCCCGAAAATACCCAGGGATGAAAACGACGCAAAGGCTCTTCTTTACCTTTTTTCAGTAGTATTTGTGTAAACATGTTTATTGTTTTCCTGCAAAAATACGGTGTTTACAGGGTATAAGTGAAGTAAAATTATGTATATTTGCAGGTAGATTGAACATCGTTCAAATCTTTCCAATTGATTATATGTATTTTAAAAAAAAAGAAATATTTTTTTTATGATGTATATTTTTGGTAAAACTTAGTATTTTTGCATTTCTAAAGTATCATTAACCCTATAAAACAAACAACTATGAAAAAGTTTTTATTCATTTTATTGGTAATTCCAATTGCTTTTGGCTGTAATCAAAAGAAAATTAAAGATTTAGAACTAAAAAATGACAGTCTTACAAGCCAGGCACAATTGAAAGATACCACTATCATGTCGTATCTCAAATCGTTCAATGATATCCAAAGTAATCTCGATTCTATCAAGGGACGCGAAATGGTTATCAACGAAAGCACTTCCGGTAATGTGGAAATGAAACCCAACACACAGGAAAAAATTCTGAACGATATTCAGATTATCAATGATCTGATGCAACAGAACAAACAAAAATTAGGTGCTTTACAGGCAAAACTGAAAAAATCGAACGTTAAAGTGGTAGAACTGGAAAGAATGGTAGAAAATCTTACCAAACAAATTGCCGACAAAGATGCCGAAATTATTACCCTGAAAGAACAACTCGCCAAGTTAAACCTTGACAATGAGAAATTGAATGCCAGCGTTAGGGAACTAAATGCGAGAACCGATGCGCAGACAAAAACCATCAATGAACAAACTTCAAAAATTAACGAACAAACTACTGCGCTCAACACTGCTTTTTGGTGCATAGGTACCAGAAAAGAACTGAAAAAGAACAATGTAATTGCCCGTGGTGGAAAATTGCTTCCCAACTTTAACAAAAATTTCTTTACCAAAATTGACGTTACCCAGGTAACATCTATCAATATTGGCGGAAAGAAAATCAAAATGCTCACCACCCATCCTTCTTCATCCTACAAAATGATAGGTGATAAAAAAATCGAGAGCATAACCATTACCAACCCGCATGAATTTTGGAGCACCTCCAAATTCCTTGTGATTGAAGAATAAATTTGCTTTTTAGATAGTAAAAACCCGTTTCCGGAAAAGAAACGGGTTTTTTTTATACGTTTGTGAGAAAATTGCATTCTGCAAAAAGAATGTCCAATAAAAGAAAAACATGATAAAAATCCATAAAATAGCCCTCGCAGCCGGAATAGTACTCCTGGCATTTTTAGCATGGTATTTCAGCACCATTGTTTCCTATATTTGTATAGCTGCTATCGTTTCGTTTATCGGGCAACCGATGGTAACCCGGCTCAATTCTATCCATATCAGGAAACGGAAATTACCTCCCGTCGTCAGCACCCTAATCACCTTATTCCTGTTGCTACTGGTGATTACCTTATTCATTCTGTTATTTGTCCCCCTCATAGCGCATGAAGCGAAAGTTCTTTCAGCCATTGATTACAACAAAATGCTTGAAGATATTCAGGTTCCTCTTGCCCGCCTCGAAATGATGCTGAATGATTATGGCATACTTGCACATGGAGAAACCTTGCAATCGGCATTAAAAACTCAGTTACGCTCTATCATTGATGTTGCCACCTTTTCCGATTTTTTCGGACAAATCATCAGTTTTACAGGTTCTTTTTTTGTGGGATTATTTTCAGTGCTGTTTATCAGTTTTTTCTTTTTGAAAGATGAACATTTGTTTTACAAAGGAATAATGCTGCTTGTCCCTTTGAAATACAAAGAACAAACCTCACGTGTGCTCGACGAAACCAAGCACCTGCTAAGCCGGTATTTTACAGGTTTAATTATCGAATTGATAAGCGTAATCGCATTACTGAGCATAGGACTGAGCATTCTGGGAGTTAAAAACGCACTGATTATGGCGTTTTTTGGAGGAATAATGAATATCATTCCCTATGTGGGTCCGGTTATCGGCACTTCGGTAGGGGTAATTCTGGGTGTTGCAGGTAGCCTTGATTCAGGATTAACTACGGATTTGCTGTGGCTTACCCTGTTTATCATTGCCGTTTTTGGCATTACCAATAGCATTGACGGAATGCTTCTTCAGCCTTTTATTTTTTCAAATAGCGTAAAAGCCCATCCCCTCGAAATCTTTCTGGTAATTTTAGTTGCCGGCAGCGTTTCGGGTATAGTAGGTATGATTATAGCTATTCCCGTTTATACGGTTATCCGCATCGTGGCGAGGGAATTTTTTAGCCGGTTCCGCATTGTAAAACAACTTACCGATAAAATGTAAAAGGGGGCAAAAGCCCATGAAAAAGTGGATTATACGGCTAAATAATTGTTACTCATTGCTTAATTTGATGACTTTCAGGCGTTTGCTCAACCTGAGTAAACTTGTTTTGAGTTATTTTATGAGCGTGATACTGAAAAAGCCTGTTTACTGGGGTATGCCTTTTTCGATAGCAATTGAGCCTGTAGCTTTTTGCAATCTGCAATGTAAAGAATGTCCTACAGGGAAACAAAACCTGCAACGGGAAACCGGTACCATGGAATTCGACGTTTTTAAAAAAATCATTGATGACCTTCCCCCTGAAGTGTTTTACCTTACTCTTTATTTCCAGGGAGAGCCTTATCTTAATAAGCATTTTTTCGAAATGGCGGCTTACGCCTGTTCCCGGAGGCTGTATGTTTCTTCTTCTACAAACGGACATTTCCTCGATATTAACAGTGCCCGCAACACCATTAATTCGGGTGTTCACCGGCTCATAGTGTCGCTCGACGGTACCGATGTCGAAAGCTACTCATCTTATCGTACCGGTGGCGACTTTAATAAGGTTACGGAAGGAATACTTACCCTGTCGGAACAGAAAAAACAATTGAAAAGCCTGCACCCTTATCTTATCGCACAGTGCATTGTGTTACGAACCAATGAGCACCTGCTTGGAAAATTTCAATCATTGAGTAAAAAACTTGGTGCCGACGCCGTAAGCATAAAAACCGCCCAGTTTTACGATCTCACCGACAGTAACCCGTTGATACCTTCACTTGAGAATTATTCGCGCTATAGCCGGGATAGTCAGGGTATGTACCATATCAAAAATCCGCTGCATAATCATTGTTTCCGCATGTGGAGTGGTGCTGTAATTACCTGGGATGGCCAATTATTGCCCTGTTGTTACGACAAAGATGCTTCGTACACGTATGGAAATCTTAACCGTGAACCCTTCCGCCGGTTATGGAAAAACGAAAAGGCTTCCGCTTTCCGAAAAGCAGTTTTTTCACACAGGAAAGCGATAGATATTTGCCGGAATTGTACCGAATAGTTTCCGAAACCTTTTAAAAACAAAGAGATTCGCTACCACAAGGATAGCGAATCTCTTTTGTATGAAAGGGCTTTTAGGTTATTTTTTTAGTGTCATGGGTTTGCCTAAGTAAAAGTCGAGAACTTTAGTTTTGAAAACGTAATCGTATTTCGATTGCAGCAACTCGGAATGAGATTTATTCAGTTCTTTTTTGGTATTGTTATAATCAACAGTATTAAGCAAGCCAACGGTAAATTTTTGTTCTGAATATTTAAAGGCTTCTTCCGAAGCAGCCACTTTTTTCCCGGATGCCTGGTATCTGTTGAGCGATGCCTTGGCATCAGCATAGGCTTGCTGGATAGTTTTCCTCAGGTTATTTTCGGCAAGTTGAAGGTCGAGTTCGGCACTTTTAATTCCAATTTTTGATTTATTGATATTGGTGCGAACCTGCCAGGTATTAAAAATAGGGATATTCAATGAAAGTCCTATGGATTTATTGTCGTTGTCTTTAATTTGATTGGAGAACGAACGGGTTTTGTATTCGTAATCATAAACCGGTTGCAAAATTTCTTCCCCACTTTTTGTTTTTAATACAGAAATTTCATATTTACCAGTTCCCAGTTGACTGGCATCTTTGCTGGCACCAGAGTAGCCTGTAGCCCAGCTTCCTCCCAAAGAAAGTGTAGGGTATTGATAACCACGTACACGTGCAAGCCCCAGTTCAGAACTTTTTACTTTTAATTTGGCACTTTTTATTTCTGGCTGGTTGTTAAGGGCAAAATCATAAATTTTATCAGGATTTTCAAGCAAATAAGATTGTTCTCCAAGTGAAATTTCAGGCTTTTCGATGCTGAAGCCGTTAACTGAAGGCAAATCCATCATTTGGGCCAAACTAAGATACGCCAGGTCGAGCTGGTTTTGTGTTTCCACAACCGACAATTCTTCAGTGGCAGCCTGGGCTTCAATTGTAAGGAGATCGCCATTGGCAAGAGTTCCGGCTTCTACCATTTTTTGCATACGGGCTACCTGCATCTGTGTAATTTCGAGCTGGTTTTTGTTTACATCAAGCATTTCGGTATAATACAACACCTGCAGGTACATCGTAGCGATACTGAGTGCAATATCATTGGCATATTTTTCTTTATCCAGTCGGTTGTAGTCGAGTTTTACCATGTTCTGGCGGATAGTATTTATTTTTTCAAATCCGTTAAAAAGGGTAATGGAACTTTGCAGGTAAAAGTTGTTGGATTGCACCCGTTCGGTAGCAAACTGATTGGTGTAACGGTCAATGGTTTGTCCATAATTATAGGAATGAGTGGCACCTCCGTTAAGGTCGGGAAGAAGCCCCATTTTGCTTTGCAAAAGATCGGCATCGGCATTGTCAATAGCCAGTTGTTGCTGTTTGATCTGCAGATTCTTTTCCATGGCATACTGAATACAATCCTCAAGAGACCAAAGTTTTTGGGCATTGGCAGCCCAACTTGTGATCAACACCAGTAAAAAAATAATGATGGGTTTTTTAATCATATAGATATATTTTTTTTAATTAGCCATTTAATGTTAAAATATCATGCCAGTTTTAATAATTATCTAATTTTCATTTACTTATAATCTATCCATTTTTTTTGAATGTTCATGCCCGCTCAAAGCAAGTACATTTCCGGACAGGAAAAACCGGAGTATTGGATTTCTTTGCAACGACAAGGTAAATTTCAGAAATTTATTGTCATCTTTGTAGAACAAACGCATAAATTTACACAATAATATTTTTCTGGTATGAAAACAGTAAATTTTTCTGGTTTTTTTATATTTTTAGTTGCATTTTTTGGAATTCCATCATTGGTTTTTGCAGATAAAAATCCGGGCGACAGCCTCGACGTTATTCATTATGACATTCATTTACAAAATATTGATATAACTAGCCAAACCATTGAAGGATTCACTACCCTTACTCTTACCCCCAAAACGGCTACCCTTGCTGAGTTACACATTGAACTCTTAGCATTGACGACCGATTCGGTTAAGGTAAATGGTATTTCAGCAGATTTCGAGCAAGCGAACAATATCTTGCTGAAAGTTATTCCACAGCAGCCTCTTATGATGGGCGATACTGCCGAAGTTTGTATTTACTACCATGGTCACCCGTTTACCGATGCTTCCGGTTGGGGAGGATTCCATTTTTCAGGAAATTATGCATTCAACCTCGGAGTGGGTTTCGATTCCAACCCTCACAATTTAGGCAAAGCCTGGTTTCCCTGCATTGACGATTTTACTGACCGTGCCCTTTACGACATGTATATTACTGTTGCCGACGATATTACAGCAATTTGTGGAGGCACTCTCATCAGCGAAACCTCTAACGGAAACGGAACAAAAATATTCCATTGGAAAATGGCAAACGATATTCCCACTTACCTGGCTTCTGTGGCTGTGGGCAGTTACGTAGCTGTTCGCGATACTTTCGACGGCATGAACCAGCGGGTTCCCATCGCCATTTATGTGCGTCCGGCTGATTCGGTTAAAGCCGTAGGTTCGTTTGTACATCTGAAAGAGATATTGGCAATTTACGAAAACCGTTTCGGCCCTTATTCCTGGGAAAGAGTTGGATATGTTGGCGCTTCATTAGGCGCAATGGAACATGCCACCAATATCACGTATCCAAATTCAAGTATAAACGGGAATACTACTGACGAATGGCTTTATGCACATGAATTATCACACATGTGGTTTGGCGATAAAGTTACCTGTGCCAGCGCCGAGGATATGTGGCTTAACGAAGGTTGGGCTGTATTTTGTGAATCGGTATTTAAAGAAGGATTGTATGGCAAACAAGCGTACAAGGACAATATCCGCAGCAAACTCAAGGAAGTTTTGCAATTTACACATCATACAGATCTTGAATACAGGGCGATATACGGAATACCTCCTGAATTTACCTATGGAAGTACCGTTTACGATAAAGGAGGGCAGGTAGCCCATACCCTGAGAGGCTATCTTGGCGACAGTTTGTTTTTTGACGGAATAAAAGGCTTTCTTACCGAATTTGTTTATAACCATGCATCTTCCTGGGATTTGCGTGATTATCTCACTGCACGTACAGGTATTAACTTAGATGCCTTTTTTGAAACATGGATTTTTACCCCGGGATTTCCCCATTTCTCGGTAGATTCGTTTACTGTAGTACCTACTGATAATCAATACAATGTTACTGTTTATACGAAGCAAAAAGCCAGAGGAACAAACCATTATTCCGCAGCTAACCGTGTGGAAATTACTTTTCTTAACGACCAATGGAACTTCACAAGTGATACCATGATTTTTTCCGGTTTAACCGGACAAAAAACTTTCCAGTTGCCTTTCGCACCCGAAGCCGTACTTATGGATGCTAACGACAAACTGAGCGACGCAGTTACTGCCTATTCCGATACTATAAAAGGAACAGGTTTAAGGGAATATCCCGATTGTTTTTTCAAACTCGATGTTCAGAATGTTTCGAATTCTGCTTTTCTCCGTATCGAACACAACTGGGTAGCTCCTGATTCGCTTAAAACTCCGCAGTATGGACTTACGCTTTCCGATTACCGCTATTGGAAAGTAGATGGGATTTTCCCGGCAGAATTTTCAGCCAATGGCTGGTTTAACTATAACAAAGGCTCTTATCTTGATAATACCCTGATTACTGACCCCGACGATTCTTTAGTAATCCTTTATCGTCCTTCACCGGCTTCCGACTGGCAGGCAATTGCTTTCACACGTATCGGTCCATGGGGCATAGGAAATGTCATCGTGAATAATCTGCAAAAAGGGGAATATACACTTGCCGTTTGGGACGAAACAGTTGCAGGAGCAGGCGAAAAGAAAAACAAAGCAGGAGGTTTTTTATTGTATCCCAATCCCTCAGGAAGTGATGTTATTATTGAATATAGCATTGAAAAAAAGGGGGTGATGGAAGTATATTCTTTAGCAGGAAAAAAAATGGATGCCTTCAGGCTTTCCCCCGGAAAACATCAGTATTGCTATAAACACAGCCAACTTACTTCCGGCACATACCTGCTGAAAATGCGGCTCGATGCGGGTGAAGATTACATAGTTAAAAAGTTGGTAATTCACTGATTTACTATCAGCCTGAATCCAATCCCGTGGACATTGATTAATTCTACATTGGGGTCGTTTTTCAGATATTTTCTCAGTTTGGCGATGTAAACGTCCATACTTCTCGCATTAAAATAACTGTCGTCGAACCAGATTTTTATCAATGCATAGGAACGTTCAACCACCTCTTGCATGTTTTCGCATAAAAGCATCAGCAAATCCGATTCTTTTGACGTGAGTTTCTGCTCAAACCCTGGAAATGTAAGTAATTGGCGGTTGTAATCAAAAATGTAATTTCCAATTTGGAAAACTGTATTATCGTTGCTTCTGAGAGATCCTGTTCGCCGGATAATGGCTTGTATTCGCATTAACAGTTCATCCATGTTAAAAGGCTTGGTGAGATAATCGTCGGCGCCTACTTCAAAGCCTTTCAGTTTGTCCTCAGGCATTGTTTTTGCCGTAAGAAAAAGGATCGGAATCTTTTTATCGAGGCTTCTTATATCTTTAGCAAGTGTAAAGCCATCTTTTACAGGCATCATAACGTCAATAATGCAAAAATCGAAATTGTGTTCTTTAAATGCAACTAAAGCCTTCATTCCATTATCACACAATGTAGTAGAATATCCTTTTGCTTCAAGAAACGTTTTGAGAATACTCCCGAGGTTGGGGTCGTCTTCTGCTAATAAAATGTTTACTTTTCTCTTTTCCATTACATTTATTATTAATTTTCACGGTTATTATCTAATGGTAAAAATATTTTAAATATTGAGCCCTTTTTCAATTCACTCTCAACGGTAACGCTGCCATCATGTTTGTTTACAATAGCTTTTACGTAACTAAGACCTAATCCAAATCCTTTTACATCGTGTACATTTCCTGTGTGGACCCGGTATAAATTGTCAAAAATTTTCTTCTGATTTGATTTACTGATACCAATACCGTTATCTTCTACGGTAATCATTATTCCTTCACTTACATTACCGGTCGAAATCATTATTTGTGGAGTTACAGGGGTATATTTATTTGCATTATCGAGTAAATTATTGATAACATTAGTTATGTGTTCTTTATCTGCAAACAGGCAAAAATTAGTTGCATTCAGTTCCATCTGAATTTTGCCTCCTTTTTTATCAACCTGAAGCGAAAAGTTTTTTACAACCTCTGCAATAATACTATGAATATCAATTATTTCTTTTTTAAGCTTTAATTGCCCTTTTTCTATTACCGCTGTTTGGAGTATTTTTTCTGCCATACTACCTAAGCGTTTGTTTTCCTGACTGATAATATTTATATAGTTTTCCTGTATGTTTTCCATTTTACGGACGTCATTATCGTTAAGCGCCTGGCATGCTAAAGAAATTGTCGAAATAGGTGTTTTAAACTCGTGCGTCATGTTATTGATAAAATCACTTTTCATTTCTCCGAGTTTCTTTTGCCGGATGATGGTAGTGATGGTATAAGAAAAAAGCAGGATTATTACAATGATAAGTATGATGGAAATAAGAAGCATACCTGATAATTGTGTAAAAAGGTAGCGTTTTTCGTGCGGGAAATACAGCAACAGGTATTCCGGTGAAAAAGACAAATCGCTGGGAAAAAGCTGAAATCCAAAGCCCCTGCTGAATAGTTTTTTTGAATACTGTCCTGTTTTTTCATACACTATACGGTTTTGTATGGCACTGTAGATTCCGAATTCGTAACTGGTTTCTATACCATTTTTTTTTAGTTCGTATGATAATAATGAATCAATAAGTACAATATTTATTTTACGAGTACCGGGCTTAACCTTATTAAAATTCATCAAATCATCAAAGACCTCGTCTATCAACGAAAATTTAATTTTCATCAATTCCTTAAGTCTGTGCCGGCTCATTTTACCGGTAATGTTTTTTGTGTTCCCGTTTAATTTACCCGACCGGGTTTTTTCAGCATAAATAGGTTTGGCTTCCGCCTTAGCTGCTCCGTTTTCAGTAATAATAGTCGTATCGAAATGTTCTACCGTTTTGTTTTCCGATTTCTGTGTGTATTCAATTTCGACTCTTTCAGAAGAGTAGCTAAAAATACTATCGGGCGCAGACAGCCGTTGACGTTTTTTAAATTCATTAAAATACAATGTATTAATTGAATCAATGGCTTTAAAAAGATCGGTTCCTCTTTGGTTCAGGCTCATCCGGTTATGAATTTGACCGGAAAGTTCAATTTTTTCAAGATTATAAATTACCCTCGAAACCGATTCCGTTACACTTCTTTCAAAATTAGCTTGTTTTACGGCAATAGCATTTTTTATCCAGTACATCTGAATTCCCACTAATGCTACCAACACAAGGCTGATAAGTACCGAAATAAATACTATTATTCTTTTATTCATTGCAGCAAAGTTACAGCTTGAGAATCAAATTATTCAGCAATTAACAAAATTTAACGATTTTTATATCTGATTAACAAGGAGTTTTATTTTAAAAATCGTACTTTTGTTGCACGCAACATCATCAAGTATCCGGCAAATTTAAGGAGAAGTAAAAGATAATATTGGTTAACCGAAATTTTATATGTTGTTTGTTTTGAAAAATGCGACATTTGTAAGTCGCATTTTTTTATTTTACCCTTTTGATTATATTTGTACTCGTAAAGTCAATATATAAAGTATGATAGATGTAAAAATTGATATTTCGAATGCTTTAGGTTTTGTTTCCATGGAAACAATCCGTTCTCTGCAACCTGCTATCAGCCAAAGCCATTTATCTCTGATAGAAAAGACTGGCAAGGGAAACAATTTTACAGGATGGGTACAACTTCCTCAAAATACCAGCCCGGACTTTCTTTCCACTATTGAGCAGGAAGCACTAAAAATAAAAAAAATTGCTGAAGTGGTAGTAGTTATCGGCATCGGGGGATCGTATCTTGGCGCAAAAGCTGTAATTGATGCTCTTTCACATCATTTCAGCAGTCTTAAATCTACCTGGGAAAGTCCCCTAATTTTATATGCAGGACAAAATTTGAGTGAAGACTATATTTCCGACCTTATCGAAATATTAAATACTAAAGAATATGCAATTATAGTTATTTCAAAATCAGGAACTACTACCGAACCGGCTGTAGCTTTCCGGATTTTAAAAGACCATATAAAGAAAAAGTATGGTAAAAATGCGCTCAAGAACCGCGTCGTCGTCATTACAGATAAAGAAAAAGGTGCGCTCAAAAAACTTGCTGACGACGAAGGATATACCACTTTTATCATTCCTGATGACGTGGGAGGACGTTATTCGGTATTCACCCCGGTAGGATTATTTCCGATAGCCGTTGCAGGATTCAACATCCGCAAACTAATAGCCGGAGCCCAACTTATGCAACAATACCTAACCTCGCAATCGGGGATGGTAGTTAACCCGGCTGCTTTGTATGCAGCAACACGAAATGCTTTATATCGTAAAAGTTTTACAACAGAAATATTTGTAAGCTACGAACCCCGCCTTTTATACCTTGCCGAATGGTGGAAGCAATTATTTGGTGAAAGTGAAGGGAAGGAATTAAAGGGAATTTTTCCGGCAACCGTAAGCAATACTACCGACCTGCATTCAATGGGGCAATATATTCAACAAGGGCAAAGGAATATTTTTGAAACTGTAATAAGTGTAAAAAATCCTGACAAAACAATCATAGTTCCCTTTGAAAAAGAAAATTCTGACGGCATTAATTTTCTTGCCGGTAAAAGAGTGTATACCATAAACCATAAAGCTGAATTGGGTACACTTCTTGCCCATATTGACGGAGGAGTACCCAATCTGGTGGTTGAAATTCCATCCATAAACGAATATACACTGGGACAACTACTGTACTTTTTCGAATATGCCTGCGCTCTGAGTGGTTATCTGCTACAGGTTAATCCTTTCGACCAACCTGGTGTAGAAGATTATAAAAAAAATATGTTTGCTCTATTGGATAAGCCTGGTTTTGAAGAAGAATCCCAAAAAATAAAAAAGCGTTTATTACTCTAATACCCAACAACTCATGAAAAAATTTGCAGTAGTTCTTGCCGGGTGTGGCACTCTGGATGGCGCCGAAATTCATGAAGCCACTTTACTTTTGTTAGCCATTAAAAAAGCTGGTGCTTCTTACGAAATATTTGCACCCGATATACCTCAATATTATGTAATAAACCACATTACAGGCGAAGAGATGCCTGAAAAACGTAATATTATGGTAGAAGCAGCCCGGATAGCCCGTGGAAAAATTAAAGAAATAGATACTTTTTGCCCCGACCAGTTTGACGTCCTTGCTTTTCCGGGAGGAACCGGTTTTACAAAAAACATGTGCAACTTTGCATTCAAAGGAGCAGAATGTGAAGTACATCCGAAAATTTCCCGTGCTATTTTAAAAATGGCAGAAACAAAAAAACCCATTGCTGCTATGTGTATTGCCCCGGTAGCCCTTGCCAGGGTTTTAAACAATGTACAAATTACCTTAGGTGCCGAACCTTCCAAGGCAGTGGATGCAATTAAAAAAATGGGCGCCAGGCATATTCCTTCAACGCATGGAGAAGTTGTTTATGATGAAAAATATAACGTGTTTACCACCCCTTCTTATATGCTTGATGCAAGTATAACCGACGTGGCAGAAGGTGCAGACAAACTGGTAGCAGCCATACTTTCACATTTAGGATAAAAAAACCCGTACGTTAAACGTACGGGTTACCCATCAAATTATGAGAAAATTAGTGTAAAAACATTTCGTCTCTCACAATATCATTATTCATCAAAATCTGCTTTAGAAGGAACCTCAGGCGCAGATATATTGATGTTACCTGTAGTATCAATATCGGCTGTTGTAGGTATCTCAGGTGCAAGATATTGAAATTCTGCATTTTCAATTGGTGCTTCAGAAGGTATTTCAGGCTTTGCTTGCAAAAGAAAGGCAAATGGCTCCAACATAGTAACAATTTCATCAAAACGTGCTTCTATAGGAGTTGCAGGTGTAAGTCGCAGATAAGAAGGAGGAATACTGTTTTCTGTCTTATTTACTACTGCTGCATTGGCAATCTGAAGGCTTATCATTGCTGCTGCTATCATGGTAAAAAAATTTATTTTCATGGTTTTTTGGTTTTTATGTGGTTGTTTCTATAATCGTGCCAGAAATTTTATTTGTTTGATTTTTAATTCTGTATATTCTTTATAATGTATTAACTATTTTATTTTTGTTCGTTTAGATAAGCAAGTGTTCGTTTTTGTGCACTCTTTGTCTTTTCTGGCTTGTATGTATCAGACGTTGTTTAAAAACATTTGTTACATACTAATACAAATATTTATATAACAATCACTATATCTTTAATTTATAATGATTGCCCTGTCTTTGCACAAACAAAAAAAGAGAAATTGTTTAATACAAAACAATGAATAATTAACCAGAATGCAGGAGTAAGTATTTTGTTCGCTACAGCTTACCTTCAACAACAATTACGATTTCACCTTTTACAGGTTTTTCTTTATAAAGATTGATTAATTCTGCCAGGGTAGTTCTTTGGGTTTCTTCATATATTTTGGTAAGCTCGCGACTTAAACTGGCTTTTCTTTCGGGTCCGAAAAAATCGGCAAATTGTTCCAGGGTTTTAAGAATACGGTGGGGAGATTCATAAAAAACAAGAGTATAGGGAACTTCCGCCAGCCATTTTAATCGGGTTTGCCGTCCCTTTTTGTGGGGAAGAAAACCTTCAAAAATGAATTTCTCGCAAGGCAATCCCGAATTGATAAGTGCGGGAACAAAGGCAGTAGCTCCGGGAAGGCACTCTACTGCAATACCTTCACGCAAACATTCGCGAACAAGCAAAAATCCCGGATCCGAAATTCCCGGCGTGCCCGCATCACTTACCAGAGCTATCGTATTTTCAACGTGAAACTTCGCAACAATGTCTTTTACAACTTTATGTTCATTAAACAGGTGAAACGAAAACATGCGGGTGGTAATTCCATAATGGGCAAGAAGTCTGGAAGTGTTCCGGGTATCTTCCGCAAAAATCAAGTCCACCTCTTTCAAAATTCGTAATGCCCTGAGAGTAATATCTTCCAGGTTGCCTATAGGAGTGGGAACCACAAATAATTTTACCATTGTTTTTTACAATGAGGTTATATATGTTGTGAGCAGGCGAAAAAGATCGGCATATTCTGTTAAGGGAAGTTTATCGGGAACATCATATAAATTATGGTATTCGGTAAACTCTTTTCCCTGGGTGTATATAAATATGGAAGGAATATTGTTTTTATGAAAATAATAATGATCACTCCCCTGTGATTCTCCTCTCTGAAACACCGCATTCAGATAGTTTTTTTCTTTGTTCAGGGCATTTAATTTCTCCCATACCAGGCTATAAACCTTTCCGTTTGCTACTCCTATTCCTTCGCTACCCGTTCCTACCATGTCGAGGTTAACCACCAGTTTAATGTTTTTTAATGGGAAAATAGGGTTTTCGCAATAGAATTTTGAACCCAGTAAACCGGCTTCTTCTCCGCTAAAAGCCATAAAAGCCAGTGAATAAGCTGGGCGATTCCATGGTTGAGAAAAATAACGAGCCAAATCAATTACCATGGCGGTTCCGCTTGCATTGTCGTTTGCACCGGGAAAATATACTTTTTGCCCCATCTGACCAAGATGATCATAATGTGCACAAAATACAATAAAGGTATCCGGCTGAACAGTACCCGGTAAATATGCGAGCACGTTTTGGCTTATATAATTTTCAACATAATGGTTTTCAATTTGCAGAGAAATAGTTTGGGCTTTTGCAGGAAATTTTGATTTTTCAATTTCTATCTCCGGATGGGTGCCTACTTTCTTTGAACCCGATGCGCTCCAGCTTACTTTTTCATCTTTAAGAATAACTACCCCTTTTACCGAATTGACAATAATTTTTCGTAATGAATCAGCCAGGGCTTTTTGCTTTTTATCCTTAATACCTGCAAAATCGTTACGCGAATACGCCACAAAAACATCCTTTTTATCTTGTTTGCTAAATTTGAACAATTTATTGGGATTTGTAATGGTCTTTTTATCCAGTAATACCAATGGGAAACTACCTTTGGTGGAAGGAGAAAAGCCAGCAACCATGTAATCATATCCGGGTACAAGTTTTTTTCCGTCTATTGTTACACTGATTTCTCCATCAAAATTATTAATTGGAAAACTAAAATGCTGGTAATAATTTTCTGTAAGAGGAGGTAAACCAAGTGAATCAAATTGCAATCTGATAAACGATGCTGCGAGTTTATCTCCATTATTGGTGTATCCCCGCCCAAACATTTCGGGTGATGCCAGTTTGTTAATAATTTTTCTTACCAATTCACAATCTTGTGAATATAATAATTTATTTATTAATAAAATAATTAATATAAATAAAATAAGTTTCTTCACTTCAATATTTTTATTTTATAAAACGACGCGATACAAAAGAATTTAACTTTGCAAGAGAAGGTAAGTTTTCGTTCCAGGTCTTATCAAACTGTAATTGATTCAAATAATCAGCGGCTTGTTCAAATGTTGCAAAATTATTCAGTTTGTTGATGGCTTCGTCATATTCTTTCATATTGCCTTCGAATAGTTCGTTCATAATGATAAATTTATCATTAATACCTATGGCATTTTTTAGATTGACAATTTTTTTCTGCTCCATTTGCTCAACAAATCTCATATCTTTTTGCTGATTTTTAATCAAATTATCATATAACGAAACCGGGGTATCCGAAGTAGAAATGTTGCGCTGCAATGGTGATGTATCAAAAAGTTCTGGTGCCACAGGTTCTATTTTGTCTTTTGTTGCCGGAATCTCTAAATCGGGAAAAAGCGAAACGGTGTTGGTTCTTTCTTCTTCGTTGTTTGCAACGGGAGTGGTTTCTGTTTTTTCCATTATATTTTCCTTGAAAGCATTTTCGGTGAACTTTTTTTCAACTAAAGTAGGTTGCTGCGCATTTTCTTCTGGTTGATGCTCCTGAAAATACATCGGGGCTTCATTAGGTTTTGCGACATCAAGAATCTCATTTTCACTAACTTTAACTAATAACGTGATATCCTGGTAAAAATCTCTTATTTTTTCCAATAAAATATCTAACTCAATTTCCGGAATTTTATTTTCAAACCCGTTCACTACTCTTAGCTGATTTTCAATAGAATGGAATTTTAAATTGGCTTTATCTCTGATAATCTTTTTTTGCATGACATCTGGTTTTATAGGATTAAACAAAATGCTTGTATAAATTTGCTTTCGAAATTCTTTTCAAAAATAACGCTAAAATTAAACTTTATACATTTTTATTCATGTTTTTAGAAAGAAATGCTGACAAACAGCAACGCAACGGATGGATAGAACTGATTTGCGGTTGTATGTTTTCGGGCAAAACAGAAGAACTTATCAGAAGGTTGAAACGTGCAAAAATTGCCCGGCAAAAGGTAGAGATATTTAAACCGGAAATAGACATAAGATACGATGTCGTCAATGTCGTGTCACACGACGAAAATTATATTGTTTCCACTCCTGTGCAAAGTGCTTCCGAGATATTATTGTATAGCAACTCGGTAGATGTTGTTGGTATTGATGAAGCCCAGTTTTTTGACTCTGATCTCTCAGCAGTATGCAATCAACTTGCTGACAATGGACTCAGGGTGATTGTAGCCGGACTCGACATGGATTTTATGGGTAAACCTTTTGGACCTATACCTGCATTAATGGCTACTGCAGAATATGTTACAAAAGTACATGCCATTTGTATCCGTTGCGGAAATCTTGCCCACTATTCGCACCGCATCATTGAGAACAATAAATTGGTACTTCTGGGTGAAAAAGACAGCTATGAACCCCTTTGCCGAAGTTGTTTCACAAAAGCGATACGATAAAAATTTTATAATGATTTATTTTTGTATTTTTAACGATCAATTCAACTTGGAAAATGATAAAACTGGTAATCATTGATGATGAAGTAAGATCGAGAGATTCAATACACCAAATGCTTGATAATTACTGCAATGATGTTTTTGTGGCAGGAGAAGCCGGAAGTGTAAAAGACGGAATCAGACTTATCGAAGAGAAAAGCCCCGATGTGGTTTTATTAGATATCAGGCTGCCTGATGGGTCAGGTTTTGATCTGCTACGCCAAATAGGGAAAATTGATTTTGGAATCATTTTTATTACAGCATACGAAGAATATGCTATTAAAGCTTTTAAATTTAATGCTATTGATTATATTTTAAAACCGATAGACCCGAGCGATCTGGTGAATTGTATTGAAAAGTCCAAAAAGGTTGTTGAACGGGAAAACATTCAAGATAAACTGCAAATACTACTCGATAGTCTGGATATGCCTTCAAAAGAAGAAAAAGTCATTGTTTTAAGAACTAATGACAGTGTGTATCCAGTGAATATCAATGATATAATACGTTGTGAATCGGAACGGAACTATACTTATTTCTATTTCACAAACGGAGAAAAACTCCTTGTTTCAAAATCTATGCGCGAATATGCAGACGAACTTGTAAAACATAATTTTTTTCGTATTCACCAATCGCATGTAGTAAACTTGCGGTTTATTAAAAGATATAACAAAGAAGATGCAACCTGTATCTTAAAAGATAATTCGTTGGTTCCCGTTTCGTGGCGAAAACGTGACGAATTACTCGAATTATTCAAAAAATTATAATTTTTTTTTGCGAATATACAATAAACTCTAACGAATAATGCTCAAATCCGAGCGTTTGAAAAATAGTTGCCTTTTCCTTTTTTTAATGTTATAATATTGCAAATTGGATATTAGTGCATAGTGAAGGTATTTTTCGCAAGGATAATCTTTTGCTTTGCTCCCATCCTTTGCAATTAATTTCATAAAAAAATAACCCGGCAATGGAATCCGCATTCAAATTTGAAAGATTCAAGGGTGGAACTTTTTTTCATTCCGAGGTTATTGAAATAAATAATATGTTCATTACTTACCAAAAACATGGTGTCTTTTTAAAGCCCTGTACCATTGCAATACCCCTAAACTATATTACCGATGTAGAACTTGAAAAAAACGTTTACCGGACAAGCATTATTATTAAAAGCTATTCCGATAATAAAATAATGGCACGTGGTTTTTCAAAAAAACAAGCGTTAAGAATAAAAAAACTTTTAAATAATTAATTCCCTCCTTTTCAATTTAAGTAATCATCCACAGCCTGAGTCCCGAGTCATTTGCAAAAAGCAATCCGTATCCCTCCTCCCTTTCGGGACTCTTTTTTCTTATCTATCGTTTTTTATTGTTTTTTTTCCCAATTTTGCATTAGTGATTTTGATAATAAGCTATGGCTGGTTTTGATAATATACGTTTTCAACTTTTTGACGACCCCTTGAAGTTTTATAACTCCTTACTTGCCGATATTCAAAATGCAAAACAATATATTTATATTGAAACTTATCGTTGGGGAAACGACCAGATTGGCATCAAATTCAGAGATGCAGTAACTGCCAAAGCAAAAGAAGGGGTTGAAGTAAAATTACTTCTCGATTCCTGGGCGACCCAAGTTACTATTCCTTTTTTTTCCCATCTTGTTCAATATGGAGGAGAAGTACGTTTTTATAAAAAAATTAAATTTTATTTCGACTTTTTTACAAAAAATCACCGACGCAATCACCGCAAATTATATCTTATTGACAATAAAATATCCTATATTGGTTCCCCCAATTTAACTGGATATTCCATCAACTGGAGGGAATTAATCATAAAACTGGAAGATAATATTACGTTTAAATTAAAAAAATCATTTTTAGATAGCTATAAAATATATAATAAATACATATTTAATAAATTTTCATTTAAGAAAACTATCCATCATAAAAATTTTGAAATCATTCAAGATATTCCTTCTATTTATCGTCAACAAATAAAAAAAAGGTATGAAAAATTGATTTTAGAAGCAAAAAAGGAAGTAATTATAGAAACCCCTTACTTTTTGCCAGGTTACAAATTGCGTAAGGCAATGATTGATGCTTCGGAACGCGGTGTTGAAGTAAAAATTATTGTACCCGAACATTCCGATGTTCGTAGTGTGGACATTTTACGAAGCCGCTATCTTGGGCCATTGCATAAAAGCGGAGTGAAAATAATGTTTTATTATCCTAATAACTTGCACGCTAAATGCTTGCTTACAGACAATCGTACTTTTGTAATCGGAACCCCAAATTTCGATTACAGAAGTTTCCGTTATCAGCATGAAATTGCCTTGCTGGGACAGCACCCAGAAATCATTCAACAGATTCAATTGCATGTTAAAGAAACACTTGGCAATTGTATTGCATTTAATTACGATAAATGGCTTAAACGACCTTTAATTGAAAAGCTTTTCGAACACCTGCTTATTCCATTCCGTCACCTGTTTTAGTAATTACTTTACTAAAAGAAAATTTCATTTATAAAAAAAGCGAGGATAAATCCTCGCTTTTTATTGTTTTCTATGGTTTCTAAGGCAGATTAAGCAATTTTGATTTCTTTTGTCAAGTTTACAGCCTCTTGCTTTTTGGGCATTACAATTTCCATGATGCCATTTTTGTATTCAGCATTAATTTTTTCTGAATCAATGGTACGAGGAAGCGTAAACGAACGGCTGAATGCTCCATACGAAAATTCTCGGCGGGTATAATTGCTTTCTTCTTCTGTTTTTTCATATTCTTTTTCAGAAGAAATGGTCAGGATGTTGTTTTCAAGATTAATTTTAAAATCTTCTTTCTGCATACCCGGAAGCGCCAGTTCAAGTACGAAGCTGTCTTTCTTTTCGATAATATTAGTAGCTGCCATGCAACCACAGTTCACTTTGTGCATTGTACCGAATTCTTTATCAAACAAGTTGTCGAAAATGTCGGTTAAGCTCGGTTGTGTCCATCTGATGAGTGCCATAATTTTGTTCTCCTATTGTTTAAGTTAATTTTTTGGTTTATTTTCTTTATTGTTTTCATGTAGGGGAACTATCAAAAGCTATTCCAAAACCAAAATATTTACTAAATTGAATAAAAATGCGCCATATTGGCACTATTAATGGCCAATATATTAATATATGCGCCATATTGGCACTTTGATTGTATATAATAATAAATTTATTCAAATAGTGAATATATAAACCTGTTATTATATATTTATAATAATCTGTTATTTTTTACATACATAATTATATTTTAATGAATAATTGATATTTATATATGAATTATTAAAATATTACACATTATTTATCTTATTTTTTTAACGAGTTTTCCCAAGATATTATCTCATTAATAGATAATAATAAATTTACAGCTAAAGTCTTAAAAATTAATCCTGATAACCTGAATTCGGGTTAAGGTTGCAAACCATTCTTATAATATTTCAGCATGTTATATTTTGCAGTAGGTAATGAATGTTAATAGAATGTTGACTTTTAATAAAAGATTGTCCATGAGGCATTAATTACAACATAGTTTATAGAAAGTGCTATAATAAAAAGTAAAAGCAAAAAATATTGGGTTTGTGCTTTTGGAATATACAAATTAAATTTTGATTTATGCAATAAGTCAATAAAAAGGCTGTTCTGGAAAGAACAGCCTTGGTGCTTTTTTTAAGATTTTATTTACAGGCGAAGTTTTTTATAAGTTCCTTTCGGAAGAGCATCTTTGTGAACCATAATGGATATGGTTTTGTATTTTACATAAGCTTCGGAAGCATAAAAGTATCCGTCATAGATATTGGATGTATTCCATGAATTTTTCACCAGGTAATATTTTGTACCATTCTGGTCGTGAGCAAATCCTACTATCTGAATTCCGTGATCATCAGTAGTTTGATAGTTATCATAAGCTTCCTGGCGGATTTGAGGGGTGATAATTTTTTCCTTACCCGGTTTTTCGAAAGTATAAAGTTGGTTGGTTTTTTCTTTTTCCGACAACTTATCCCATTTATCTCTTTCGGTTTTGGTCATCGCAGAAGTATCTGTTTCAGGCACTATGGCAACACCATTTTTCCACGAAAAACCTTTTTCGCTAACATCGGCTGCCCAGGCAATGCTGTAGCCGTTGCTTAAAGCATTATCTATTACCAACATCATCTCGTCGAGGGGTAAATTATAAGAGGTTCCGTTAGCCCAGTTGTCAGGAAGTTCGATTGCAAATTTTTCGTAGAATGGATGATGCAAAAACGACGTGATAGAAACATAATCACCAGCATATAAGCCAAGACTTTTGGCAAAATTTTCAGGTGTGTATTCTTTATTGTTATAGGTGAATTTTTCAGGAACTTCTCCCAGGTAAGCATCCAGGATTCCCAGGTAACCTTTAAACCAAACCGGGCTGATTTTATTGTTTTTATTCTTAATCACTCCGTCGAGGTAATCTTTTAATACTTCGTCCATTTCACCATGGATGGGTTTCTTTTCCCCAATGGTAAGTCCGGTATAAGATTGTTCAGGGATTAATCCGTAAGTAGCCAAAGTGTGTAATACGTCGTGGTTTTCGCCACCGCCACCAAAGTTGCATTCGCCGTGGTAACGAACATATTTTACGGCTTTTTCTTCATAAGCCTTACGAACACAATACATTTCCGAGAAATCGTATTCTGGTTTTCCCATACGGAGCAATTCCGATTCGAGGAATGCAAGGGTGGAATAACTCCAGCAGGTTCCGGAACTGTATTGATCCTTGACAGGAGTTGCTTTTACTTGTTTGTCAATGGTAAAAACATAACCGGAGTCCTTTTTTGCTTCGGTTTGTGCCAAAGTAGCCATGCTGAGCAACACTGCCACAGAAAGGGTAAATAAACGAATAAAACGTTGGAATTTCATAATTTATAAAATTTATTAGGGTTATAATCAATGGCAAAAATAATAAGATTATTCTTTATGCCGACATTTTTAGTATTTTCGCAAGCTTAATAAAAATTAGGATTATGCTACGGACACACACTTGCGGCGAGTTGAATATTAATGATATAAATAAAAAAATTATCTTGAGCGGATGGGTGCAAAAATCCAGAGACCTGGGGGGAATGACTTTTATTGATCTGCGCGACAGATATGGTATTACCCAATTAGTGTTCAACATGGAAACCAATGCCACGCTTTGTGAAAAAGCCCGTAAGCTGGGTCGTGAATTTGTTATTTCGGTAAGTGGAGCCGTAGCCGAAAGAAGCAATAAAAACCTGAGAATGCCCACGGGTGAGATAGAAATCATCGTGGATAACATTGAGATTCTAAACGAATCGAAGCTTCCTCTTTTTACCATCGAAGATAATACTGATGGTGGAGAAGAGCTTCGTATGAAATACCGTTACCTCGATTTGCGAAGGAATTTTAATAAAAACAACCTGATACTCCGCCACAAAATGGCAATAGAAACCCGTAATTATTTGAATAATATTGGTTTCTTGGAAATAGAAACGCCATATCTTATTAAATCAACGCCTGAAGGTGCCCGCGATTTTGTGGTGCCAAGTCGGATGAATGCGGGCGAATTTTATGCTTTGCCACAATCACCACAGCAGTATAAACAATTGCTGATGGTTGCCGGGTTCGACCGTTACTTCCAGATTGTACGTTGCTTCCGCGACGAAGACCTGCGTGCCGACCGTCAGCCGGAATTTACCCAAATTGACTGCGAAATGTCTTTCGTTACCCAGGATGACATCCTCGATACTTTTGAAGGACTTACCCGCCAGCTTTTTAAAGCCGTCAGGGACATAGAGATTGGCAAACTTCCACGTATCCCTTTTTCGGAAGCAATAAAACTGTACGGCAGTGACAAACCGGATATCCGTTTCGAAATGCAGTTTGTTGAACTGACAGATATTGTCAAAGGCAAGAATTTTAAAGTGTTTGATGATGCCGAGCTGGTGGTGGGAATTTGTGCCACAGGTTGTGGCGAATACACCCGCAAGCAATTGGATGCGCTTACCGATTTTGTGAAAAAACCACAGGTTGGTGCCGGTGGATTGATTTACGTGAGATATCAAAATGACGGACAGTTGAAATCTTCGGCGGATAAGTTTTATTCTACTGATGACTTAAAAGCCTGGGCTGAACGCTTTAATGCTCAACCCGGTGATTTGATGCTGATTCTGGCAGGTACTACACCCAAAACCCGTAAAGCCCTTTCTGAACTACGCCTCGAAATGGGAGAACAGCTCGGACTGCGTGATAAAAATAAATTCTGCCCGCTTTGGGTTGTTGACTTTCCTTTGCTTGAATGGGACGACGAAACGCAGCGTTACTACGCTATGCACCACCCGTTTACCGCACCTAAACCTGAAGATATTCCTTTCCTTGAAAGCGATCCGGGAAGAGTACGCGCTAATGCTTACGATATCGTAATCAATGGTGTGGAAGTTGGTGGCGGTTCCATCCGTATCCATAACAAAAATTTGCAGAAGAGAATGTTCAGCGTTCTTGGGTTTACGGATGAAGATGCACAAAAACAGTTTGGATTCCTGATGAATGCTTTTGAATACGGCGCACCTCCTCACGGTGGCATTGCCTTTGGCTTCGACCGCATGTGCACACTTTTTGGTGGTGGCGATTCTATCCGCGATTTCATGGCTTTCCCCAAAAATAATGCAGGCAGAGATATTATGTCTGACTCTCCGGCTCCTATTTTTGACGAACAATTAAAAGAGTTACATCTGAAAACCACTGTATAATATTTTCATGGAAAATTTAAAGCCGGTTTGGGAAGACCACTATACCGTAAACTGGTACGAAGCTGATCCCAGAAGCAGGGCTTCGCTGGTTACCATTTTAAATTATCTGCAGGAAACTGCCTGGCGGCATGCCTGCCATCTGGGATTTGGATTCAGAGAAGGTAACGAAATCAAGCTGGCATGGGTAGTGATAAGACATATGATTCACATTCACCGATATCCGAACTGGGGTGAAGAAGTGATTGCAAAAACATGGCCCAGCGGAGTGGATGGCTTGTATGCCCTTCGTGATTTTGAAATTTTCAGCTTGGAAGGGGAACTGCTGGTATCGGCAAGTTCGTGGTGGCTTATCATTGACATGAAAACCCGTAAAACGCAATCGCCTGAAATGATTGAGAATGTTGATTCTTTGGTAAATATGAAAAAAGCCATCGAAGAAACGCCTCCCAACCTGGATGTGAACGGGAATTTTGAACGTATTGCTATGCATACTGTGAATTATACTGAATTAGACATGTATCGGCATGTTAATAACTCCCGATATGCCGAATGGCTTCTGAATGCCTTGCCTCTCGAATGGCATAAAACACATTCCATCAGGGAATTTGTTATCGAATATCTGCACGAGTGCAAGCTGAAAGATGAAATAACGATTGAAGCAAACTTTTCTACACCAGATCAATTTAATTTCAGAGGGATACGGAGTAAAGATGACAAAATGGTGTTCCGCGTGCGAATTTCCTGACACTAAAAAACGTTAATTTAATCATTATACTGACAAATTTTACATTAATTCAGCCATTATACTGACAAATTTTACATTAATTCAGTCATTATACTAAAAATTTTACTATTTTTGTAAAAAAACAGAAATGGAAAATATTCACCGTTTATTACAAAAAGTGATTACCGAAAATCTGACTTCAAATAAAGTATGTATGTTGCTTGGAGCCAGAAGGGTTGGCAAAACCGTATTGATTAAAGAAATCCAAAAATCATTTCAGGGAAATGTGATGTATTTGAATGCGGAAGATATACCTACCCGGCAGGTGCTTATGGAAAGAAGCATCTTTAATTATCAAAGATTACTTTCGGGTGTAGATTTATTAATTATTGATGAAGCACAAACGATTAAGGATATTGGCAAAATTTTAAAACTAATTGCCGATGAAGTTGAAAATATTAAAATATTGGTAACCGGTTCTTCCGCATTTGACTTATTAAATCTTACCGGAGAACCTTTAACGGGCAGAATGAAAGTTTTTTATCTGTATCCTTTTTCCCAATCAGAACTTAGTTCGTCGGAAAATGTTATTCGGATTAAGCAAAGTCTTGAGGAAAAACTTATTTATGGAGTTTATCCGGAAGTATATTTGTATAACTCTTATGACGAAAAGAAACAATATTTGTATAATCTTGTTAATTCCTATTTATTAAAAGATATTTTAGCACTGGATGGTTTGCGGAATACTTCTAAAATGTTTGATTTATTGAAACTATTGTCATTTCAGGTGGGAAAGGAAGTAGTTTATGATGAATTGGCAAAACAATCTCAGCTAAGTAAAAATACTGTAGAAAAATACATTGAATTATTATCAAAAGCTTTTGTTGTATTCAAACTTGGCGGATTCAGCAAAAATCTCAGAAAAGAAATCAGAAAGGCAAACAAATGGTATTTTTATGATAATGGGATACGTAATACATTGATATCTAATTTTAACCCTCTTTCATTACGAACGGATACAGGAGAGCTATGGGAAAATTACATCATCAGTGAAAGGATGAAAAAAAATTCTTATAATCAGCAAAATGTAAACTATTATTTCTGGCGGACATATGATCAACAGGAAATAGACTTTCTTGAAGAGTACGATGAAAATCTGAAAGCTACAGAAATAAAATGGAAATCAAAAGAAGTTAAAGTACCAAAAGCTTTTAAAGATGCTTACCCGGAAGCAAAGTTTCAGGTAATAAATCCGATGAATTATCTTGATTGGATTTCATAGTATCAAAACAGCTTATCTTTGCAAAAAATTTTCGCCTTGCAATCTATTGAAATTATGTCGCCAGTAGGCTCATATGAGAGCCTGATGGCTGCCTTACAAGGTGGAGCGGGATCGGTGTATTTTGGTGTTGGCAAACTCAACATGCGCTCCCGTTCTTCTGCTAATTTTACCCTCGACGACCTTAAAAAAATCGCTTCCCTTTGTAACAAAAAGGGTGTAAAGACTTATATTACACTAAATACCATCATTTTTGACAACGAACTGGACGAAATGCACCACATAGTGGATGCCGCCAAGGAAAACGGTATCACTGCCATCATCGCTTCCGACCTTTCGGTGCTGGAATATGCCCGCCAACAAGGTGTGGAAGTTCATATTTCCACCCAATGCAACATCACCAACACTGAGGCTGTAAAATTTTATTCCCAATACGCTGATGTGATGGTAACTGCACGTGAGCTAAACCTTGAGCAGGTTGCTGCAATCATTAAAAATATCAAAGAACAAAATATCTGTGGCCCTTCCGGGAAACAGGTTAGGATAGAAATTTTCTGTCACGGAGCACTTTGCATGGCCATTTCCGGCAAATGTTATCTGAGCCTCGACAATTTTCATGCTTCGGCAAACCGTGGTGCTTGCCTACAGCCTTGTCGCCGTTCGTACGTGCTTACCGATAAAGAAGAAGGTTACCAGATTGAAGTGGATCACGATTACCTGATGTCGCCCAAAGATTTGAAAACCATTGGTTTTTTAGATAAGATACTACATGCCGGAGTTTCTGTTCTGAAAATTGAAGGACGGGGGCGCAGTGCCGATTACGTAAAAACCGTTACTCGTTGCTACCGCGAAGCCGTGGATGCCTATTTTTCCGGAGAATTTACTTCCGAACACATAGCCCGCTGGGACGAACAATTGAAAACCGTTTACAACAGAGATTTCTGGGACGGTTATTACCTGGGACGTAAAATGGGTGAGTGGACAGAGCAATATGGTTCGCAGGCTACCCAAACCAAGGTTTACGTCGGCAAAATCAATAACTACTTCAGTAAACTGCATGTAGCAGAAATTAAAATTGAAACCCAAACGCTGAATGTTGGCGATGAATACAAAATCATAGGTTCAACCACCGGGGTGCTGGAAGGCATTGTTGAAGAGATTCGGCTGGAAGATAAATGCATTGCAACCGCCGGAAAAGGCGATGTGATTTCCATGCCTGTGCCGGGAACGGTACGCCGTGCCGACAAACTGTACAAAATCATTTCTAATTTTTAGCAAGAACAATTTATGGAACTTTGTAATTTTCATACACATACCACCTATTGCGATGGCAAGGCGGCTCCGGAAATGTATGTAGAAGAAGCCATCAAACAAGGTTTTACTGCCCTGGGTTTTTCCGGTCATGCGCCTTATCCTTATGAAAATGATTTTGCCATTTGTTACGAAAAGCTGGATGATTACTGCAACCATATCCGCAGACTAAAAGAAGAAAACAAGGAGCTAATAGAGATTTACCTCGGACTGGAAACCGATTATATTCCGGGAATTACTACGGATTTTGCTGCGCAACGCAGGCAAAGTAACCTGGAATACCTTATTGGCTCGGTGCACCAGGTACAAAATATTGATTATCCGGAGTTATGGTTTATTGATGGTCCGCACGTGAAAAGTTACGACGATGGCTTGCGGGATATCTTTAAAAACGATGTTAAAAAAGCCGTTACTTCTTTTTATCATCAAACCAACGAGATGATACTTACCCAGGAGTTTGATGTGTTGGGGCATTTCGATAAGATAAAAATGCACAACCACAATCGTTACTTCCTGGAAACGGAGCCCTGGTATGTGAAACTGGTGGACGAAACCATAGATTTAATATCCAGAAAAGAGCTCATTGTAGAGGCAAATACCCGTGGTGTTTACACAAAACGATTCAATGGCACTTATCCTGGTGTGGAAAAACTGGAGAAGCTATACATGAAGAAAGTTCCAGTGCTCATCAGCAGCGACGCTCATGCACCTGCCGAAATCTCCGCCGAATTTGAAGAAACCCGTTACCTATTAAAACATATTGGCTTTCGCAAGCAGATGCGGCTTACCGCCAATGGCTGGGAAAAAACGGATTTGTAAGCTGTTTACGGTAAACTATTTTTAAATTCCTGGTAACGTTCAGGAAAAGTACTTTTATGCACGCCACCAAGCCCGTTAAAAACTTCATTGATTTTTTCGAGACGCTTTTCGTCGGAAGGATGTGTACTCAAAAAAACAGGTACCTGCGACTGTCCCATCATTTTTGAAAAGAAATCGCCAAGGCTTGCTGCATCGTATTCCGTTTTATACAAATATTTTACAGCATATTCATCGGCTTCGTATTCGTCGTCTCGGCTGAAGGCGAGCGATGATAAGCCTTCTGCCAAACCTGCAGCTACGCTGGCAATGGTGGAAGGACTATCGCCAAGCACTGCACTTAACAGAATGTCTATGCCATACGTATAAGTCAATTGTTTGGTAGAATGGCGGCGGTCGGCATGAGCCATTTCGTGTGCCATTACTCCGGCAAACTGGGCTTCATTATCTAATAACTTGATTATTCCTGTATAAACGTAAATATTTCCACCCGGCACACAAAAAGCATTGACTACCGTATCATTTTTGATAATACGGCATTTCCATCCAAAGTCGTTGGCGTGTTTTAATTCCCCTAAAGCAAGAATGGTATTTCGAATGCGATACAGATGCTTGTAAGCCGTTGGATACTGTGTGGAATCGAGCAACGGATATTCCTGTGGTTTGCTCAAAATTTCCTGGTCAACCTGGTTGCCGAAAGTGATATCATCCTGAAGGGAGAAAATATTGATGCCTCCGCTATCCTTGGAGCAGGAAATAGTTACCACCGATAATATTAGTACCAGAAACAGGGATTTAAAAGTGATAAGGTTTTTCATCCGAAAATAATTTGTTATTAATATGCCGGATGGAGCTCGCATGTAATTATTTTCATGCAGGTTTGTGTTTTTATATAAACATGCTCGGTTCATATCTTTATTTTTTAAGTCATAACATTTCAAAGATAATTATTTTTTCGACAGGTTAAAAATACAATTTTTGCCTTAGGCGAGCCCCTTTTTTTGACAAAAAACATCTATTTACCAGATTATTTTCTCCTTTTTGTTCATTAATAGGAAAATAACATTACCTTTGCCGCCATTTTCAGCGGGACGGAAACGGATGGTTGGTACACTGGCATCTTTCTTAATAAAAATATACGTTTTTCTCCCGTATTATCAATTATAATTTTAAAAATCATTCCGTTCATAAGTCAGTAATTTTTGTGGAAACGGAATAATACAAGGAGAAATTTAATGTCATCATTTACTGAAACCGGGCTTTGTCCGGAAATTCTTTCTGCTATTGCAGAGCTTGGGTTTGAAGAGCCCACACCTATTCAACAAGAAACAATACCCGTTCTTTTAACTTCCAAAAATGATTTGATTGCCCTGGCACAAACCGGAACAGGGAAAACTGCCGCTTACGGTATGCCGCTTATTCAACTTACCGACATGCGGTCGGACAAAATACAAACACTGGTGCTTTGTCCTACCCGTGAACTGTGCATGCAGATTACTTCCGATTTAGAAAAATATTCAAAGTTTATCAGCAACTTCAAGGTGATAGCTGTGTACGGAGGTGCGAACATTTCCATGCAGATAAAACAACTGAAAGAAGGAGGACAAATTGTTGTTGGAACTCCGGGACGCGTTTTAGATCTCATCAAAAGAAAGGTTCTGAAAGTAAATAACATCAAATGGCTGGTGCTGGACGAAGCCGACGAAATGCTCAACATGGGCTTTAAGGAAGACCTCGACCAGATACTGAGCGACACACCCCCGCACAAACAAACACTGCTTTTTTCGGCTACTATGCCCGCAGATATTCTTGATATTGCTGAAAAATACATGGATAATCCTGACGAAATTTCGGTGGGAAAACGGAATGCCGGTGCCGAAAATGTAAATCATGAATATTATATCGTTCATGCCAAAGACCGTTACCTCGCCCTGAAACGCGTGGTGGACATTAACCCGAAAATTTATGGTATTGTTTTTTGCCGTACACGGCAGGAAACCAAAGAAATTGCCGACAAACTGATTGCCGACGGCTATAATGCCGATGCCTTGCATGGCGATCTGTCTCAATCGCAGCGCGACCACGTGATGAACCGTTTCCGGATAAAAAATCTGCAACTGCTGATAGCTACCGACGTGGCTGCCCGAGGACTGGATGTACACAACCTCACTCACATCATCAATTACAACCTGCCTGATGAACTGGAAGCTTACATCCACCGTAGCGGACGTACCGGACGCGCCGGTAAACGCGGTGTTTCCATCTCAATTATTCATACCCGCGAAACCAACAAGATTGCTACTCTGGAAAAAATGTGCAGCAAAAAGTTTGAACGGAAAATGATACCCAATGGAAGGGAAGTTTGCGAAAAGCAACTTTTCAACCTGGTGGACAAAGTGGAACGCATAGAAGTGGACGAAACCCTGATTGAACAATATCTGCCTGCCATCTTTAAAAAACTCGATTGGCTGAGTCGCGAAGACCTGATAAAACATTTTGTTTCCCTTGAGTTTAACCGTTTTCTTGAATATTATAAAGATTCGGAAGACCTGAACGTGAATGTTCGCAGAGACGAAGAAAGAGGTGGGAAAAGTAGAGGTGGGAAAATGGCGTTTTCGCGTATGCGCATCAACATTGGGCATAATATTAATCTTACCGTGCCACGCCTGATAGGTGTTATAAACGAAGTAGTCCGCAACCGTAACATCGTCATAGGTAAAGTGGAGATCATGCGCACGTTTTCCATCTTTGAAGCCGATATCACTCACAAAAATGAAATTCTGAAAGCTTTTCGCAATGCCATAATGGATGGTGAAGAATTGGTGGTGGAACCTGCCGGTGAAGGAAGACCTTCTAACGACCGTTTCGGGAAAAAAGATGATGGTGGTTTCAAAAGAAAAAAAAGAAGAGAGAACCGCCGTTGGGAATAATTTTTCTTTAATCGGTAGTCATCATATCTTGTCAGAGTCCGTTTTGTTAAATCTGGGTTTACCGTGCTGTAATGTTTAGTACTGCTCATAGTAATACAACGTTACTTACTATTCATTAGCAGTAATTTTTTAACCGTTATATAAATGCATACAACAGAAAACAGGGCTTAACCCATAAGGGGAAAAGTTAAATTTAATGGTTAACCTTTTAGCAAACTGCCTTGGTAAGCGTATTCCCGGCTTTGAATTTTACTTTTTTACCATCTTCCGTTGTTTCAACGGAAAACATTCCGAAACCATTAAGGTCAACATCAGTGCTCTCTACCAAAGTCTGGGTAATAATGGTTTCAGCACTATCAAATGCCAGAGTCAAATTCGTTACAGACAAACCCGTAGCCTGCGATACCGAGTTGATTAATTTTTCTTTGTTCATGGTGTTTATTTCTAATGTTATTATACAATGCCTCGATTTTGGAGTGCCTAAATTTTTAAGTTATTATCATATGGAATCAAAAATAGTTCAAAAACTTTTATAAAAATACAACTTTTTAGTATAGGTATATTCAACTCCCTCATATTTTTAAATTGCCCATTTTAAAATAGCCTTTAAATAAAGCTTTTTTAATGAATTTCCATAAAAGGTATTATCTCTTTAAACAAAAAACTTACTTAGCTATATAAAAAGTTTACTTAGTAACCGGCATGTAGGTTAGGCATCGCAAACCCAACTGCCGGCAGGCTCATAAAACTGACATATGAAACGAGAGAAATTGTATATGACTTATGTTACATTAATGATAAAACCTGTTACATTGGTATATGATGGTTGAAACATTATTGATGTTTATCATTACATCAATATATAAAATGCAAACAATAACATATGAATATCAAACATTAATGTATGAATGCCAAGCATTGAAGGATGAAAGCCAAGTATTAAAGGATGAATATCAAACATCAATAGATGAAAGCCAAGCATTAAAGGATGAAAGCTAAGCATTAAAGGATGAATACCAAACATCTTATGATAAAACCTGAACATCTTATGATGAATGCCAAACAACTTATGATGAAGGCTAAACAACTTATGATGATGATAAGTGCCTTGAGTTTGGAGTATCTCAAAATGCCTAAAGTTATAGATTGCTTTCCAATTACTTGCTAAATGCTTCAGTGCTTGATTAAGTACTTTAGGCATTTGTAACTATAGCTCACTTTAAGTACTAATTAGTTACAAAAATTTAAGCATTCCAAACTTTGGGTATTTCTAACTTTTGTTTAGCCGATATACAAGTGTGTAATTGCATTATAAATAGTAAGAATATTCAAAGGCTTAAATCGGGCACTGCGGTAATTATGGCAGATACATTGCAAAATGTTTTATTCCAGCCTCGATAAAAGACGCACCTTCTTTAACAAAACCATACCTTTCATAAAAAGGCATTGCCCGCACCTGAGCATGCAGATATACTTTTTTTACCATCGGAACCACGTCAGCAAGCACTTCTTTTAGTAAAGCCGTTCCTATACCTCGGTTTCTGAATTCGGGCAACACGGCAAAGCGCTCTAATTGTATGCCTTTATCGGTTTCGCGCCAGCGGGCAGCTCCAACGGGAATTTCGTTGTACAACACCAGGTAATGGTTCGCTTTTTCCTCATTATCGTATTCGAGCATCGGGTCAACGCCTTGTTCTTCCACAAAGACCTTACGGCGTATGTTTGCCGCTTGTTCAAAAAGTGTTTTTTCGTTATAGTCGAAAGCTATAATTCGTATCATGCGGCTAATGTAATAAAAGAATTTGAAATAGGGAATATTAATAAATAAACAAGCGCGGGAGGAATACCTTATTTCTCAACTTTATTCTTAGTCTTATTTATTGTTATAGAAATTCATAGCAGTATCAATCCCGCTTGTAACAAAGCTTTTAATAGCATCAACAATTAGCGGAATCCGCTCTGACATCAGTTTTTCTTCCTGTTTTGTCCAGCGCCCCAGCACGTGTTCCACCTGGAATCCACGGGCAAAATCGCTACCAATGCCTACGCGCAACCGGGGAAACTCGGTGGTGCCCAAAGTTTCGATAATATGGTTCATCCCGTTGTGGCTTCCGCCACTTCCATGGGCTTTTATCCGTATGGCACCAGGGTTAAGGTCAATATCGTCAGTAACCACAAGGGTGTTTTCCAATGGAGTTTTTGCTGCCTGCATCCAATAACGAAAAGCCTTTCCGCTTAAATTCATATAAGTGGAAGGTTTTATAAGGATAAGATTTCTTCCTTTAAATTTGGACTCGGAAACATAAGCATAACGTTCAACCCTGAAAGTTGACTGCAATGACTGTGCCAACGCATCTAACACAACAAAACCGATGTTGTGGCGGGTGTTGGCGTATTCTTCGCCTACGTTCCCGAGTCCAGCAATAAGATATTTCACTATTGTTTAGGAGCTTCGACTTCTGTAGTACCTTCGGCAGCAGCACGGGTGGGAACCACACTAGCTACAACCGAACTGGCAAGATCAAGTAACTGGATATTTTCTACCTTAATGTCATTTATCTTTATCATTTGTCCTATATCGAGGTCGTTAATGCTGATGGTGATGTCGTCAGGAAGATTTTCAGCCAGTCCTTTCACTTTCAATTTCCTGTATTTTTTCTGCAACTTACCACCTTTCAAAACTCCGGGAGCCGTTCCGGTAATAATTAAAGGAATGCTGATAACAACGGGTTTGCCGGGAATGAGTTCCAGAAAATCGGCATGCAGAATGCTGTCGTTTACCGGATGGTACTGTATGTCCTGAAGGGTGGCATTAATTTCTTTACCGTCCACAACAAGTTGTACAAGAAAAGTGTTGGGGGTAAACAGGAGTTTGTCGAATTCTTTCGCATCGGCAACAAAATGCAACTGTTCTTTTCCACCATACAAAACACAAGGAACTTTTCCCTGCATACGGTTTCTTTTTGCATCTTTTTTCCCTACGTTCCCACGGAGGGAACCGCTAATAGATACTGATTTCATAAGTAATTGTGTTAAGATTATAAATTAAGATTAAATGATTTCGTTAAAATTTAAAAATAGAACTGATAGACTGATGCCGGTGTACTCTGCCAATGACATCAGCAAGCATATCGGCACAACTCAGTACTTTTATTTTATTGTTTTGGCATCTCTGGGGTATGGTATCAGTAACAAATATTTCTTTAAATACTGATTTTTCAATTTTTTCGCAGGCACTTGCCGATAAAACGGGATGGGTAACAAATGCCCGCACACTTGAAGCTCCGTTTTCTTCCATCAGTTTGGCTGCTTTGGTAAGGGTAGTAGCTGTATCTACAATATCATCCAGTAAAATAACGTCTTTTCCTTTTACATCGCCTATGAGTGCCATGTCGTCAATCTGGTTGGGTTTAGTACGTTGTTTATAACAAATAACAAAAGGTACTTCCATAATCTTTGCATAAGCGGCTGCCCTGCGGGTACCCCCGGTATCGGGAGAAGCAAACACAAGGTTTGGTATGTGCATTTGCCTTATGTAGGGAATAAAAATTGAGGAAGCAAACAGATGATCAACCGGAAGGTCGAAAAATCCCTGAATTTGGTCGGCATGTAAATCAATGGTAATAATACGGTTTACTCCAGCAGCAGTAATCAGGTTTGCAACTAATTTGGCGGCAATAGATACACGGGGCTTGTCCTTGCGGTCCTGGCGGGCAAAACCAAAATAAGGAATTACGGCAACAATATGTTTTGCCGATGCCCTTTTGGCAGCATCTACCATTAGCAGCAATTCAAAAAGGTTATCTGAAGGCGGAAAAGTGGACTGAATGATGAAAATATCGTTTCCCCGGATGTTTTCCTCATAAGAGGGTTGAAATTCACCATCCGAAAAATCGGTAAATTTTACATCACCTAATTTTTTTCCATAGCTTACTGCAATTTTTTCGGAAAGATAGCGGGTAGCCCTTCCTGAAAAAATGTTGACCATAGTTGCCATTTTATACCAATTTTAATAATGCTTTATCCGTATTTTGAGGGCACAAAAGTAATAAATTTTAATTACCCTGCAAAAATAGCACGATATAATTCAATACATTAAATTAAAATATTTCCCCATTGCAAAAACTTGCAGTAACAAAAAAAACTGTATATTTGCTGCCCTTTTCGCTCTTTACCATGCCCGGATGGCGGAATAGGTAGACGCGTTGGTCTCAAAAACCAATGAGGTAACACTCGTGCCGGTTCGATTCCGGCTCCGGGTACACATTGATAGAGCTTTCTTGTTTTCAGGAAAGCTTTTTTAATTGGAATACATTTTTTAGTTGCGAAAACATTTGCCTACTTTTACCCGTTATTGTATCTTCTAAAAATTCATAATATATGGGAAATAAAAAATTTTCAGTGTATTTGCCCATTCTACTTGCCCTTATGCTGGCTACCGGAATATTTATTGGCAATTCTCTTAACAAACAGAGAGATGCAGGAAGAAAAGACAAAATCACAAATGTATTACAATATATTTCAGAAGAATATGTAGATACGGTTAACAGCGAAAAGTTGGAAGCTTCCGCTATCGAAGGTATGCTTGAAAGCCTGGATCCACATTCGCAATACATTACTGCAGAAGATTTCAAAGAAGCTAACGACCCGTTGATGGGTAAATTTGAAGGGATAGGCATACAGTTCAGGATAGAAAAAGACACCATTTTCGTGGTGAATACTATACCCGGAGGACCGTCGGAAAAAGTGGGGATAATGGCTGGCGACCGTATCGTAAAAGTAGATGGCAAAAATGTAGCCGGAATGAAAATTACCGAACGTGAAGTGATGAAAAAGCTGAAAGGTCCCCGTGGAACCAAGGTGAAAGCAAGTATTTTACGTCGCGGAATTCACGGACTCGCTGACTACACCATCCTGCGTGATGTAATTCCAACCTACAGCATTGACATTGCTTATATGCCCAAACCTGGTATTGGATACATCAAAATCAGCAAGTTTTCGGCTACTACCCACAAAGAATTCCTGGAAGCTGCCAGCAAATTAAAAGCCGAAGGAATGAAAAAGATGATACTCGATTTAAGAGGCAATTCGGGCGGTTTTCTGGATGCCGCCATCGGGCTTGCCGACGAATTTCTCCCCAATAAGAAATTGATTGTTTATACGGAAGGGTTACATCAGAAACGGGAAAAAGCCTTTGCCAGTGGTGAAGGAATTTTTGAAAATGAACCTTTGGTAGTTTTAATTGACGAAGGCTCGGCTTCTGCCAGCGAAATTCTTGCCGGAGCCATCCAGGACAACGATCGGGGAACCATCGTCGGACGCCGTTCTTTTGGCAAAGGATTGGTACAGCGTCAGCTTGATTTACCCGATGGGTCTGCCGTTCGCCTTACCATTGCACGCTACCACACTCCGACAGGCAGATGTATTCAGAAACCTTATAAAAACGGCATTGAACAGTATTATAACGAAGCTTACCAGCGTTACCTTGATGGGGAAATGGAAAATGCCGACAGCATAAAATTTGAAGATTCTCTCAAATTTAAAACTCCCAAAGGACGTATCGTTTACGGCGGCGGCGGCATTATGCCCGATGTGTATATCCCCTTAGATAGAAACGAAAATTCTAAGTTTTACATAGGAGTGTTTAATAAGGGATTGGTTTACCAGTATGCCTTTGATTACACCGACAAAAACCGCAAGGCACTTGGACGTTTTAAAAACTGGCATGATTTTAATGAAAATTTCCAGGTAACTCCCTCTATGTGGAACGAATTTTTACAACTTGCTGCCAAAAACAATATTAAAAAGGTTACCAGCGACAAACCTGGCTCCGACGAACGGATTAAGCAGCTCATAAAAGCTTTCATTAGCAGAAATATTCTGGACGACCAGGGATTTTATCCCATTTATCTTAAAACGGATAAAACATTTTTGAAAGCAATTGAACTTTTGTAATTTCTTCATGTTTTACAATAAACAACTTTAAATCTTATAACTATGCTTTTTGAATTACCTTCTCTTCCTTACGCCATGGATGCTTTGGAACCGTATATTTCCAAAAATACCATTGAGTTTCACTATGGTAAACATCATCAGGCTTATGTAACCAATCTTAACAAACTGGTTCCCGGTACCGAATTTGAAAACGCCACCCTCGAAGAAATTGTAAAACGTGCTACCGGTGGTATTTTTAACAATGGCGCCCAGGTATGGAATCATACTTTTTACTGGAGTTGCTTAGCTCCCAATGCAGGAGGTGAACCTTCCGGTTTGCTTGCCGACAGGATTAATCGCGATTTTGGCTCGTTTGCTACTTTTAAAGAAAAATTCAGTGCTGCCGCAGCCACCCTTTTTGGATCTGGCTGGGCATGGCTGGTTAAAAATGCCGATGGCAAACTCGAAATTATCCAGGAAAGCAATGCCGGAAATCCTTTGCGAAACGGGTTTATTCCATTGTTAACCTGCGATGTATGGGAACATGCTTATTATCTGGACAAACAGAACCGCCGTCCGGATTACATCAGCGATTTCTGGAATCTGATAAACTGGAATACCGTTGCCCAGCACCTAAAATAACATTTTTTAATTAACCCCCAAAATGAATGAGTCATTGATAATGACTCTGATAAGGCATTTCGGACAAGTACTTGAACTTGAAAAATTCAGTGGTAAAAAAACTGATTATTTGTCAAAGGTACTTTATATTTTAAATATTATAATACTAAAATAAATTCTTTTTTTGTTGATTATTTTTTGCAATAAAGAATAATAAAATACCCGAAATAAATAAAATAATACTAATTATCTGGGATGGTGATAAGGATGAGTTTAAAATTGATCCCCGGTCGTCGCCTCTTAAATATTCCAATAAAAATCTGAAAATTCCATAAAATATTAGATAAACTATTGTTCGGTAATTAAATGAAATATATTTAATTAATATAAAAAATAATAAAAAGAGGAATATGCTTTCATATAATTGTGTGGGATGAATTGGAAGAGCACCTTTATAAAAATCGTAAGGGAGGCTGTTTTTAGGAAATACAACACCGAATATTGAATTTGTAGGGCAACCGAAGCAGCACCCGCCCAAAAAGCATCCTATTCTGCCAAATGCATGGGCAACAACCAGTGATGGTATCGAAAAGTTAATAAAAAATAAAATATTTAATTTTAAAAAATAAGAAATAAGTAAAAAAACTAAAATACCTGTAACAAATCCGCCATAAAAAGTTATACCACTTTGCAGAAGATTATGTATGGTAAATGGCTTGTCGTGATGAAATAAAAATTCAAAAATATCGGCACCTATGAAACCTATAATAAAAGCGCAAATCAACGAAATGTAAAATTGGGACTCAGTTTTTTGCGATATTTTTTCTTTCTTCATCTGGCTGTCGAGAAATAAAAAGGCAGCAATCATACCTAAACCAAGACATATATTATATGAGCCTATTGAAACATTATCAAATAATTTTATTATTTTTAGCATAGTGTATTATTAAAAAAAAGAGGTTAATAAAATATTTATCAACCCCTTTCAATTTAAAAAAATACCCGATTAAGGTACGTCAACTTCTTCTTTTTTGGTAATAGCCATTATACCTCCGATAAGGAAGAGAATAAGCATTGCCAAGTTCCAGAACCATGCAGCAGGGCAAAGGAATATTGCTACTAAAGCTATTACAGCAGCAATAATCATGGCTATCCCTGAAATTACGGGCTGTGATTTTGCAAGAATACCAAAAATTAAGCCGATTAAACCTGCTAAAATAACAGCAATCAAGCCGGGTGTACCTATGCCAGCAGTAGCTACGGCGCAAACTGCAGAGCACACGATTGATGGAATACTTACAACAAAGCCAATAATTCCAAGAATTAATGGAGCCGTAGAGGTTCCTTTTACTTGTTTTCCCATAAGTAATGAATTTTAAATTAATTAATCAGTTAATTTATTATTGTTAGTTAATATTAAATTAAAAATATTTTTTATTTTGATAGTTACCTCTTTAATATATTTAAATAACACTAAATTTGATAATTATAATACAAATAATTTGAAAAATTTGAATTTTATTAAAAAATTAAACAACAAATAAGCATTTATAATAATAAAAAAATAGTATTATTATACAATCATTAAAAGTTTAATAAAATATCAACTATTAAAAATTACTTATACAAGCACAAATATAAAACCTTTTTTAATAATAAATTTCAAAATTTATCTTTTAAAACAAATTTTTTTTGTAACAACTAAAAACCAAGTGCATATTATCACATATAGTATTGTTATATAATTAAATAAAAATTAAAAGTTTCATTACCATTTGTATTATTTATAAACATTCTACAAAGTCAAAAAATCAAAAGCACAGATAAACCGCTTATTACGAAATACTATGTTTTTATTCAAACAATTATTTTGCAGAGAAGATTAGCTATACATAAAAGAATAATAAGGTATATTAACCTGTGAAATTTTTAAATGAACCTAAATTAGAAAAATTATTTCCCTGGTTTATAATGTGCCTCTGTTAAAATACGTTGCGAATCTTGATTTTTCATCAGTTGCATAGGGGTAACATCTGGATTGTTTTTCATGTATGCACGGACTATTTGCCATCCTATCCAGTTTCCGGTTTTTGCAGGCGATTCGGTAGAAAAATCAGCAGTAAAAGGTCCATCGGTTACAAACTTGCTGAAAGCCTGAAAATACGTTGAATACAGTAACTTATTTTCAATCATAAATATCCATATATTTTCCTCATTTTCGAAGCACCATTTCAGTTGCGAAGAAGTGTATCCTATTTTCACCTCGTCGCTGAGGGCAGGAAGGGTAAGATCGGCAAAATACAGTTTTTTCCCTTCACGTATCATTTCGTCGAGCAGGGTTTTGTTATCCATATCGGGTATTAAATCGGTGGAAGCAATCTCTTTCATACAATCAGGGAGAATAAATTCGCGACTCATCCGGTTTATTTTATACACAGGAATACCTGTTTCGAGATAGGATTTGAATTTTTTACCCAGATACATATCCAATGCAATTATCAAGGTACTGTCAATGTATTTAACAGGGAATTCCACATCGGCATAATTAGACACATAGGTATAAACAGCAGGTTGTGGTTTGCCGAGAAAATAATGCCTGTAATACCGGAAAGCTTCGGTAAAAGCCAATTCAATACCGGAAAGATCGGGGTACAATACCTGACAGTACCGGCTTACCTGTATCACCTCGGGATCGGTGATAAAGTCGTGCATTTGCATTAAATTTAAGGTGTCATCCAAATCGCCCCCCAAGAAAAACGGAAACTTCGGGGCAAGGGTTTTCAATTGTTCCTGCAAATTACCGGGGTCAACGGTAAAAAGGGCAGAATCAAAACGGAAGATGTAAACGGGGATATTTTTAACATCCGAAACATCAACCTTCCCTTTTGTGGAACTTTTGCATCCTGCAATAAAGGCAAAACACAACCCTGCTGCCAGTAATAACAGCGGCAGTGTTTTTATTGTTTTCATAAAGAGACAACTGTTTTAGTAAATTTTCCAGCCGAGGCTTACCAAAAAGATATTGTTTTTAAAATCCTGATCAGAAGGTTTGTATATATCTTTAACACCCCATTCATAACGAACGTCGAGAGTAAACATCAAAACATCTATGCCTGCACCTGCCTGTATTGCCCAGCTTGCATCTTCCAAATCATTTTTTGGAAATTTTACACCTGTTTTGGTGTCAATATTCTTATCGTACACAAACGAAGCTACAGGTCCTGCCATCACCCGTAAGTTGGCAAGCTTGGCATCTGCCAGTTTATAACCAATAAGCAATGGAATATCAACGGTATTCATCGTAATACTGTAATGGGTATCCCCTCCGTCGGCTTTTAATTCGCCACCTTTTTTTGTAAAATATATTTCGGGCTGGATGTACATTTTTTTGGCACTTAAGCGACCAAATACTCCAAACTGGTAACCGAGAACAGCATCTTTTGTTTCATCAACATCACTGTTCAATTTTGAAGATGTAAAACCTGCTTTTATCCCAAAAGATAAAGGATTTTGCGAAAAACCCCATGTTGCTGCAAGCAACACTATTGTTAACAAAAAGTATTTTTTCATGGGTATAATTTTATAATAAAGGAAGCCTATTTTAAGTCTTCCTGTTTGTTTCACCTGCAAAGATAATGGATTTACACAAATTACTGACAAAACCTATAGGAATAATATTTTAATAAAAAAATCAGGTTGCATAAAAAATTTGTACTTTTATTACGTGAAACTTTAAAATCATATACTATGAAAAACAATTATTTTTTAAGAATGCTTTTCCCTGTTTTGTTTCTTGTAATGTTTGGAGCTTCTCCGGTGTTGAAAGCGCAGGAAGAATTTGCTGATTTTATCAATCAAAGCAAAGAAGATGTGAATACTATTGTGAAAGCATATGGTGGTCCTATGCTGAAAGCCATAGGTAATAACTATAACAATGGATGGTACAGTACTGCCGACCCCCTGAACCTCGGACGTTTTGATATCCGTTTTGTGGGAACTGCTTCCTTCTGCCCTAAAAGCGATCAAAGTTTTAATTTTAACGATTTAAATCTTCGTTATTTACAAACTGCTCCTGGTTCTCCCGAAAAAGTTCCTACTGTTTTTGGGAAAAAGAATCAGCAGGCAAAAATTCAGGTATTGGCAAGTGTACCAGGATATGCAGATAGTTTAAAAGTTACGCGTACCCAGGTGATACCAACGGCGGGAATCAATTTTATGCCGGGGATAGTTCCGCAAATCAATGTAGGGTTAATAAAAAATACGGAACTTATGCTGCGTTTTCTCCCTGAAATAAAAGTGCCGGTTACGGGCGACCAATCGTTGTACACCAGCTCGTGGGGACTGGGAATCAAGCACGACATCAAACAATGGATTCCCTATTTTAAAAAGCTGCCTATCAGTATGTCGGTTTATGCTGCCTATGCAAACACAGGTTTATACGCCAAGGGTCCTTTTCTTACCCCAGAAGACCTTCCGGGTGGCTACAACAATCCCGAGCCGAAGGATTATGATGCTCAGAAAATAAATTTTAATACTACTTCCTGGAATGCCGGAATTATTGTTTCCAAAAAAGTTTCCGTTCTTACTGTGTTTGGAGGAATAAACTTTTCTTCATCCTCAAGCAGTCTCGACATGTCAGGGTACTATCCTTACGTAAAACCTTTAGAAAATGATGAATATGAAATAGCCCATATCGAAAAACCTGTTGATATAAAAACCAATACTTCGCAATTGGGTATCAATGCTGGTTTCCGTTTGAAATTAGCCATCGTAAGTCTTACTATCCAGGGCACTTATGCCCCGGGTGGGTACAGTTCGGCTACGGCTGCCCTTGGGTTTGGCTGGTTTAACTAAGAGACCGATGCCTTTCAGACGATGATAAGGGTATGGTTATTCCTTTATTTATACAACTTCTGGAACTTTATTTTATTTTTGCTTCCTTACTTCTAAAATTTTTCACATGAAACAAATGTATTTAACCCCAGTAAACAAGGATAAAGATTGTTGCAAGCGAGCTACCTCACACCTTATTAATATAAACTTACTACGGAAACAACGTAATTACGTTTTGTTTATTCTTATTTTTCTGATGGTGAGTATACATGCCGGGGCGCAAAAGACCAATTATAACCTTGGTTTTCGTATTGCGCCCAACCTGGGATGGCTGAAACCTGATGCCGAAGATTTTGTGTCAAAGGGTTCACATCTGGGGTTTTCATGGGGCTTCGTCAGCGAATTTGAACTTACCGAAAACTATTTGCTTGTTACAGGATTTAACGTATTGCAAAACAGGGGAGAATTGAAATACCGTGAGCAAATGGCTATACCTCCCGATTCAATTTTGCTTGAAGGCTGGAATCACCGGAAATATTCACTTAAATATTTACAGATTCCTCTTACATTGAAACTTCGCACCAACGAACTTGGATATTTCCGGTATTATGGTCAGATTGGACTGGGTACCGGATTTTTAATCTCTGCCAAAACCGATGAAGATTTTTATTCGGGAACGCAAACCAAAGGCAGTGAGAATAAAAATATTTATGACGATATTTCAAAAATACGGCTATCACTTCTTCTTGAAGCAGGGGTAGAATATAAAATTGAAGGTTTCAGTACATTGGTTTTTGGTATCCGTTTCGACAATGGCTTCACCAACGTGCTGTCCTTTGACAATTACTACTTGAATGATGTTGATCCCTTTGCCATTGGCAACACAGTGGAACTCACCCTTGGCATCCTCATCAACCCATAATTTTTACAGATGAAAATTGCTCTTGCCCAGCTCAATTACCATGTTGGTAACTTTGCTGCCAATGTTTTAAAAATAAAAAATACTATTCGCAAGGCAAAAGAATGCCAGGCAGATATTGTTGTTTTTGCTGAATTATCCGTTTGTGGGTATCCCCCCCGTGATTTTCTTGAATTTTCCGATTTCATCGAGCAATGCCACAACGGCATTGACGAAATTGCTTGCGAATGTACAGGCATCGCAGCCATAATAGGTGCGCCCGGTATCAATCCCAACGAAAAAGGGAAACCTCTTTTCAATTCGGCATATTTTCTTGCAGAAGGTAAAGTTTGGGCAATACGGCATAAATCGTTGCTTCCTAATTATGATGTATTCGACGAATACCGCTATTTTGAACCTAACCGTAATTTTGAGGTTATCAATTACCATGATCAAAAAATTGCACTTACAATTTGCGAAGACCTATGGAATATTGATAATGACCCTCTTTACACAGTAACACCTATGGATGTACTTTCCGACCAGCGTCCTACGATGATGATTAATATTGCTGCATCTCCTTTTCATTACAACCAGGATGCCGTCCGGAAATCGGTACTCACACGCAATGCCCAAAAATATGGTCTGCCGTTAGTGTATGTAAACCACGTGGGTGCACAAACTGAGCTGATTTTCGACGGGGGCTCACTGGTGGTGGATAAAAACGGAAACATCAGCAGCGAACTCAGCTATTTTGAAGAAGATTTCAAGATAATTGATATTGATGAAAAAACTGCTGATACGGGTTATTCCGGCACAAAGGCAGATAAAATACAATGGATACACGATGCGCTTGTTTTGGGTATTCATGATTATTTCGGGAAAATGGGTTTTCAGAAAGCTATACTGGGTTTGTCTGGAGGTATTGATTCGGCAGTTACCCTTGCTTTGGCTTCGCAGGCTCTGGGAAATAAGAATTGCCTCGCAGTGTTGCTCCCGTCCCGTTTTTCGAGCAACCATTCGGTGAACGACGCACGTTTATTAGCCGAAAATCTCAATGTCTCTTACCACATTATCAGCATTGAAGAAGCTTATAAAAGCCTTGAAAACACTTTACAACCCTACTTTGCCGGTTTGCCTTTCGGATTGGCAGAGGAAAATGTACAGGCACGCATACGCGCCGTAATTCTGATGGCACTTTCGAATAAATTTGGATATATTCTTTTGAATACCTCTAATAAAAGCGAAGCTGCTGTGGGTTATGGCACTCTGTATGGCGACATGTGCGGCGGCTTGTCGGTTTTGGGCGATGTATACAAAACTGATGTGTTTGCCCTTGCACGTTACCTGAACCGCAACGGCGAAATCATTCCAGAAAACACTATTATAAAACCTCCTTCGGCTGAATTACGTCCTGGGCAAAAAGATTCGGATTCACTACCCGAATATTCCATACTCGACCGAATTCTCTTCCAATATATTGAAGAAAGAAAAAGCCCGCGTGAACTCATTGACGCAGGCTTTGACGAAACTATTGTACGAAAAGTGCTTCGAATGGTAAATACCAACGAATGGAAACGTTACCAAACACCTCCAATACTCCGCACTTCACCAAAGGCATTTGGCATGGGCAGAAGGATGCCTATTGTGGGAAAATATCTTTTTTAGATAGAATCCACAGCCACTATTTCGGGAATGGCTTTCTTAACGGCTTCTTCCACCCCGTTCTTCAGAGTCATCTGGCTGTAAGGGCACGAACCACATGCCCCCTGAAGTTCGACTTTAACGACGTTTTCGCTTGTTAATTCAATAAAACGGATATCGCCTCCGTCAGCCTGAAGGTAAGGACGGATTTGGTCAATAACATTTTTAACTTTAGCAGTTAATTCGGGATTTGTATTCATTTTTTTGAAAAATTATCGTGTAAAAATTTAATTTATTGTTGCAGGATAACAGGTTTTGTTGCAGGAAGGCTGACATTGCGGATTGCTACATATCGGGCTACATTTTGAGCAAGAGTATGGAAAGCTATGCCGGTGGCAGAACTTTCATCCAGGGCAATAGGGTTTCCATTGTCGCCCGACTCGCAGATGCTTTCAACGAGCGGGATTTGACCAAGCAGGGGCACGCCGGTTTCTTCGGCAAGACGTTTACCTCCTTCTTTTCCAAAAATGTAATATTTATTTGTTGGCAGTTCGGCAGGTGTAAAATACGACATGTTTTCGATAAGACCCAAAACAGGCACATTTACATTTTCCTGTGTGAACATGCTCAATGCCTTGCGTGCATCAGCCAGGGCAACTTCCTGCGGAGTGCTCACAATGCAAACCCCCGTAACGGGAACCTGCTGCACCAAAGTAAGATGGATGTCACCAGTTCCGGGAGGCATGTCAACCACCAGGTAATCCAGTTCGCCCCATTCCGAATCGTGAAACAACTGGCTGAGTGCATTGGAAGCCATAGGCCCTCTCCAGAGCAATGCTTTGGCAGGGTCAACAAAAAAACCAATGGAAAGCAATTTTATTCCATATTTCTGTAACGGGATCATTATCTGTTTTCCATTTTCTTCAACAACTGAAGGATGCCCGTTCATCAAATCGAACATCAACGGAACCGAAGGACCATAAATGTCAGCATCTAACAAACCGGTTTTTGCCCCGGTTTTTGATAATGCTACTGCAAGGTTTGCTGCTACTGTTGATTTGCCTACTCCACCTTTTCCTGAAGCCACGGCAATGATATTTTTAACATTTCGAAGCATACTTTCGGTTGTGCTACGGCGGGTGGTTACCCGCGAGGTCATTTCTATTTCCACATTGGCATTGGTATCAATAAGGTTATGAATAGCATTGATACAATTCTGTTTTATCAACGACTTCATAGGGCAGGCGGGTGTGGTAAGAACCACGCTGAAGCTGATTTTATTTTCTTCGGTTTTGATGTTTTCAATCATCCCAAGACTCACCAAATCCTTTTTGAGGTCGGGATCGTGAACTGTTTGTAAAGCATTTAAAATCTGATTCTCTGTATATTGCATTATTATTTCCTGATTATTTAGACTGCGTAAAAATAGATAAAATACCATAACGGTTGCAAACCGGCTAAAATTAATATTCCGGGTAAAAAAGTGTGGTAAAATTATAAACTCACGAGGGTAAAAAAGGTTTTTGCAACGGTATCATTAAATAAGTCCTAAATCTAAGTTACATTTTTTATAATTTGTTTAAAACAATCATTAACCTGAACTTAGGTTATTACGCAAAGTTTACAATTTCGCACCTCTGGCCTGCACTCACGAGGATAAAATATGAACTTTTAAGAATCAGAGTCTATCAAACCTGTTATGCTTTCTTGGAGAAAAATGAGAGGGGTCAGTTAAACCGGTATCCTATGCCAGATTCGGTAATAATATGCTCGGGTTTAGCCGGGTTGTCTTCTATTTTTTTGCGTAGTTGTGCCACAAAAACCCGCAAGTATTGCGTTTGTCCGGTATAGCCATGTCCCCAGATTTCCTTTAATATATAATGATGGGTGAGTACTTTGCTCGGATTTTTTGCCAGTAGTACTAACAGCGAAAATTCGGTAGAAGTAAGTTTGATAATTTCGTCCTCTTTATGAACAATATGGTTTACCAAATCTATTTGCAGAGTGGAATAAACGAGAACGGTATCGGTATTCTCGTTTTGCTGAACCTGCCTGAAAGCCGAGCGTATGCGTGCAAGCAGCTCGCCACTGCGAAAAGGCTTGGTAAGATAATCGTTGGCCCCGTTGTCCAGTGCCTGCACTATATCGTCTTCCAAATTTCGTACTGATAGGATAATGATGGGATGGGAATACCACTCCCTCAACTTTTTCAGCACACTTTGACCATCCTCATCCGGAAGACCCAAATCAAGCAAAATAAGGGACGGATTTAAAGTAGCTGCCGCCACTATGCCCTCTTTGCCGGTGCTTGCCTCTGCCACCTTGTAACCATTGGCATTAAGGGTTATTTCGAGCAGGCGTCTTATTTGCACTTCGTCATCCACTATCAGTATGAGGTTGCTGTTTGTCATGGTTTTTTATGGCATTAATGTAAAGTCTGGAGTTTCAGAAGGAATACGTACGGTAATGATTGAGCCACCATTTTGCCTGTTTCTTATGTTAACGGTACCATTATGTGCTTCGGTAAAGCCTTTTACTATGGAAAGTCCTAATCCGGTCCCGCCGGTTTGTGTTCCCGCCACACGGTAAAACTTATCAAAGACATGTGGGATAGCTTCTTTGGGAAAACCAGGCCCGCGATCCATCACCTGCATGATAAAATTGGGCTTATCGTAATACATTTTTATCCGGAGTGTAGTTTCAGGCGGAGCATATTGCGTGGCATTGAACACCAGGTTGTATAAGATTTGTTCCACCAATCCGAAATCAATAAATACCAGCGGGATATCGTCGGGTATTACCACTTCGAGTGAGAAATGTTGCAGTTCGTTGCGGAGGTTTTCGGTAACTTTGTTAACCAAATCGTGCACATCGTTCCAGTCCTTGCGTGGGGTTATCCTTCCCGATTCCAGCCTCGACATGTTGAGCAGATTTTCTATCAGCCTGTTCAGTCTTTCGGAAGCAGTAAATATTTCGTTGCAAAGACGGGAATAGCTGTTTTTATCATAATCAACAGAAAGCAAAGCGTCCGAAGCGCCCATGATGGTGGCAACCGGAATGCGCAACTCATGCGAAATAGAATTGAAAAGAGTTTTGTACAGCTTGTCCGATTCGTCTAGGATGGAAGCCTTGCGGGCAAGTTCATCCAGAAACTCACGTTCCAGCGCATTGGAAAGCTGCGCTTTGAATGTCTCCCAAAAAATTTCTTCTTCTCCGCTTAAAGCCTTGGAATGCTCTACGGCAACTACCCCCACCCGCAAGCGACTTCCATTGAGCGGATAAAAAGTATAATTGGTAGAAGGAAGGGTGTCGGTATATTTTCCGGCACTTTTGGCGTGTATAAAACTCCAGGATGCAATGCTCATCTCCGACTCTGACAAGTGGATCGGGCTTTCGTGGGCAATGCGATGTTGCAGTTCGTTGTTGCTGCTCTGCAGGATAAATGCAGCTTCCACCTTAAAATATTTTTTGATGTTTTTCAGGGCGGCATTTACCACCCCGTTTAATCCTGATGCGTAGGAGAGTTCTTTTGTGAGCTGGTAGAGCGCACTGGTTCGTTCTTCCCTTACGCGCGTCATCCGTTCCTGTTTGCGGACTTTGGCCGTTAAAATACCGTTGAGCAATGCAATAATAAAATACATGCCCAGCATCAGCATATCTTCAGGTCTTTCTACATGAAGGGTGAGTGAAGGCGGAATGAAAAAATAATCCCACAATAAGGCGCTTAACGTAGCTGCCAGCAAAATAGGGCCTATTCCCAAAAACATGGCAAGAATGGATACGGTAAAAAGCAAGGTGTATGCTACCACCTGGTATCCGAAAAATTGTTTCATGGGATAAAATACCAAAGCGGTAACAATAGTTATGAAACCCGCCAGGAAATATTGCGAAAAACCTGATGCAAAGGATGGAAAAGTTATATATCGCAAGTATTGATTATCGGCGGGGCCATCGGCTCCCATTACATATACATCAATATTTCCACTATGGCGTACAAGGCGATTGATAAAATTTCCAAGTCTTAACAATGAAAAAAGGTTTCGATGTTTTGGTTTTCCAATGATAATGTGGGTGATGTTTTCGCGCTGGGCTATGTTTAAGATGGCTTTTACAATGTCGTCGCCGGAAGTGGAAACATACCTTGCTCCCAGCATTTTTGCAAGGCGAACATTTTTATTCAACTGTTCTTGCCTGGCCGGCGAAAGTTTGTTGGGCGATTCCACATAAAGTGTCATCAGCGTAGCTCCCATGGTGTAGGAGAGACTTTTGGCCCACCGGATAAGTCTGGCAGATTGTTTGCTTGGTCCAATTACAGCCATCAGGTGTAAGCCTGATTTCCATGGCCCGGGAATACGTTTTTGCTGCATGTATTCCCGTAGCTGTTTGTCAACCCTGTCGGCTACCATGCGTAATGCCATTTCGCGCAAAGCAGTAATATTTCCTTTGCGGAAAAAATTATTGATGGCTTCCGCCGAACGTTCAGGAGTGTAAATTTTCCCTTCCGAAAAGCGCTGAAGCAATTCTGCCGGAGTAATGTCCACCAGCTCTATCTCATCGGCTTGTTCAAAGATTTCGTCGGGCAGGGTTTCCCGAACCGATATTCCGGTGATTTGTGCTACCGTATCCGACTTGCTTTCGATGTGCTGAACATTTACGGTAGTATAAACATCTATTCCGCTGTCAAGAATATCCATTACGTCCTGGTAGCGTTTCAGGTGGCGGCTGCCGGGAGCGTTGGTATGGGCAAGTTCGTCCATCAGCACAATCTGCGGGTTGCGATCAAGGATAGCTTCCGCATCCGGCTCATGAAATGTCTTTTCTTTATAAACTATTTCGGCACGTGGGATTTGTTCCAGCCCTTCCAGTAATTCTTCGGTTTCCTGACGATGATGGGTTTCCACATAGCCAATCACGATGTCCACTCCTTTCGACTTATCAATCTGTGCTGCACGAAGCATGGAAAAAGTCTTTCCTACCCCGGCACACATCCCGAAAAAGATTTTCAGTTTTCCCCGTTTACTTTTTTCTTCTTCTAATTTTAAAGAAGCTAATAGTTCACCAGGGCTGGGCTTATGTTCTTCGTAGTGATTCATGGCGTTTTATCAAGAGCTAAATTAAGCATAAAAACATTTACACGGGCTTCTCCAAGAAGAGAAAACTGCGGCAATTCTGTTTTTTTAAGAATAAGCTCTTCTAATTGCCTCTTTTGCTGCTTGCTGAAACTTCTTGCAGCAGCAATTCTATCCATTTGGAGCAAAGCTGCCCGCGGAGAAATATGCGGATCTAAACCGCTTGCCGATGCAAAAACCATTTCGGCGGGAACGACGGTGTTAGTCCGAAGGTTGTTTCCGAAGACAAAAGCCTTACGTCTTTTTTCTGCAAGATTTTTAAGCTTTTCACTGGTAGGACCTAAGTTGGAACCTCCCGAAGGCAGGGTGTTGTAATCCGTTGCCGAAGGTCGCGGCCAGAAATAGATGCTGCTATCGGTCTTTTGTCCGATGAGTTCCGAACCGAGGAGCCTTCCATCCTTTTTTACCAGGCTTCCGTTTGCCTGATGGGGAAAAATGAGCTGTGCCAATCCGGTTATCATCAAAGGATAAAGAATGCCGGTAAGAATTGTAAAAGCCAGCAGCATTTTAACTGCAATCATTCCTTGTGATTTCATTTTCAAATAATGTTAAAATAAACGAGCAACAGGTCAATCATCTTTATTCCGATAAAAGGCACTACTAAACCTCCGGCGCCATAAATCAGTAGGTTACGGGTAAGAATAGCATTGGCAGACAAGGGACGGTATTTAATCCCTTTCAGAGCCAAAGGAATCAATAGTATGATAATAATAGCATTAAAAATAACCGCACTCAGGATAGCACTTGCCGGAGAAGTAAGCCTCATCACGTTGAGGGCGGATAAAGGACCCGGCAGATTGCCTGTTGCGTAAAGCGAAACTGCAACTGCGGGTATGATGGCAAAATATTTAGCCACATCATTGGCAATACTAAAGGTAGTCAGGGCGCCACGTGTCATCAGCAACTGTTTCCCGGTTTCCACCACTTCAATAAGTTTGGTCGGATTACTGTCCAGGTCCACCATGTTGCCGGCTTCGCGGGCAGCCTGGGTTCCGGTGTTCATGGCAAGCCCGACGTCTGCCTGGGCAAGTGCCGGAGCGTCGTTGGTTCCGTCGCCTATCATTCCTACTAAGTGTCCGTTAGCTTGTTCCTGGCGAATGCGGTACAATTTATCTTCCGGTTTTGCTTCTGCAAGAAAGTCGTCCACCCCGGCTTCAGCAGCAATAGCAGCGGCGGTCAGCGGGTTATCGCCGGTAATCATTACCGTTCGGATACCCATAGCCCTTAATTGGGCAAACCGCTGTTTAATACCACCTTTTACAATATCCTTCAGATGAATAACTCCCAGCACACGGTTGTTTTCGGCAACTACCAAAGGTGTTGCTCCCTGCTTTGCCAGCGAGGCAACTATTTCCTCCACTTTCTTTGGGAAAAAACCATTGTTGTCTTCGATGAATTTTTTCACCGTATCGGTTGCTCCTTTCCGTATGCTCCGGATGGAGCCATCTGGCTGCCGTATGTCCACTCCGCTCATCCGCGACTGGGCGGTAAAAGGAATAAATGTGGTTTCGGATGGATGAATTTCTTTTCCGCGAAGGTTAAATTTTTCCTTGGCAAGCACCACAATGGAACGTCCTTCGGGAGTTTCATCGGCAAGGGAAGATAGTTGTGCAGCATTTGCCATTTGTTCCGGGCTTATTCCTTCGGCAGGAATAAAATCCGTTGCCATTCTGTTTCCTAAGGTTATGGTACCTGTTTTATCTAAAAGGAGAACGTCAACATCCCCGGCAGCTTCGATGGCTTTGCCACTGGTGGCAATCACGTTTTTTTGCAACAAACGGTCCATGCCGCTGATGCCGATGGCACTAAGCAGCCCTCCGATGGTAGTGGGAATCAAACATACCAATAAGGCAATCAGTACAGATAACGAGAGATTATGTTGCATAGGCTGTTCGGATGCCGCAAGGTCGTAGCCGAAAAAGGCAGGTAAAGTAACTACTGCCAGCAGAAAAATGATGGTCAGCCCCGACAAAAGGATGGTTAAAGCTATTTCGTTAGGTGTTTTTTGCCGTTTGGCACCTTCTACCAGGGCTATCATCCGGTCGAGGAATGTATTGCCCTGTTCGGATGTAACTTCTATTATTATCCTATCGCTTATCACTTTGGTGCCACCGGTTACTGCACTACGGTCGCCGCCGCTTTCGCGAATTACCGGAGCCGATTCGCCGGTGATAGCCGATTCGTCCACGCTGGCAATGCCTTCTATTACTTCTCCATCGGCTGGAATAATATCCCCGGTTTCGCATACTACCCGGTCTCCCCGTTTAACTTCTGTCGCACCAATTATCTCTTCTCTTCCGTTAATCAACTTACGGGCTTTGGTTTGTGTGCGGCTTCTCCGGAGGCTGTCTGCCTGTGCTTTTCCTCTTCCTTCGGCTATGGCTTCAGAAAAATTGGCAAACAGTACCGTAAACCACAGCCAAATGGTAATCTGAAAATCGAAGGAGGAAAAAGTACCTGAAAAAATATCCATCACCACTAAAAGACTGGTTATGGATGCGCCGATGGCTACAATAAAAATGACAGGATTTTTCACTAATGTCGCCGGATTCATCTTTTTTAAAGCATCAAGCAGTGCTTTCTCAAATATCTTACGTGTAAATAAACGCGTTTTTTTATATTCTTTCGGTGTCATAATATCATCATTTAAAAGGTAATACCACTATTCATCAGTAAATGCTCCATTACCGGTCCCAGCGAAAGTGCCGGGAAAAAGGTTAATCCGCCTACAATCAGTATCACGCCTATTAGTAGCATAACAAACAGCCAGTTATCGGTACGAAAAGTGCCGGCGGAAAGTGGAGTGATTTTTTTACGTGCCATATTTCCTGCAATGGCAAGCACCGGAATGATGATTCCAAATCGCCCGATAATCATTCCTATGGCTATGGTAAGATTGTAAAAGACAGTATTGGTGTTTAAACCGGCAAATGCACTTCCGTTGTTTCCTGCTGCAGAACTGTAAGCATATAATATTTCAGAAAAACCATGAGGTCCGGTATTGTTTAGTCCAGCCAACCCGGGTGCAAACCTGCACGCCCATGCCGTAAATACAAGTACTACAAAATTAGGAGCCAATACTGCTATCATTGCCATCCTTACTTCGTAAGCTTCAATTTTTTTACCGAGATATTCTGGGGTTCTTCCCACCATCAGTCCTGCAATAAATACCGTAAGTATGATAAAAACAGCCATTCCGTACAAGCCTGCACCAACACCACCAAACACCACTTCCCCGATCATCATATTAAAAATAGCTACCATTCCGGCCAGGGGTGAAAAACTGTCGTGCATGGCATTTACCGAACCGTTGGAGGCATCGGTGGTAACTACCGACCATAACACACTGTTGGTAACCCCAAGCCGGGTTTCTTTTCCTTCCATACATCCGGCAACGTGCAATGCTGCATTATAATGATATTCTGAATAAAAGGAGGTAATCAGCCCGGCAGAAAAAAGGATGAACATTACCAGGAACAATGTCCACCCATGCCGTAAGGAACCACTAAGTTTTCCGTAGGTGATGGTTAAAGCCGATGGGATAAGAAGGATGGCAAGCATTTCGAGGAAATTACTTAAAGGTGTCGGATTTTCAAACGGATGGGCACTGTTTGTGTTGAAAAAACCTCCTCCGTTGGTTCCCAACTGTTTGATGGCAATCTGGGAAGCTGCTGGACCTAAGGGAATGGATTGCTTTGCTCCCTGTAAAGTTTCGGCAGTTTGGTAAGATGAAAAAGTTTGCACCACGCCTTGTCCTACCAGCACTATAGCCAGAAGCAGGGATAAAGGTAAAAGGACATACACCACCGAGCGGGTAAGATCTGTCCAGAAATTGCCAAGAGTTTCGGTAGATTTACGGGTAAGCCCCCTCAGCAATGCCAGCAGAACGGCAATACCGGTGGCCGCACTTACAAAGTTTTGTACCGTTAATCCAAGCATTTGCACCAGATAGCCCAGGGTAATTTCTCCACCATATGACTGCCAGTTGGTATTGGTCATGAAACTTACGGCGGTATTCAGAGCAAGATGCCACGAAACATCCGGCAAGTGTTGCGGATTGCCTGGAAGTTGATTTTGAAATAGCTGTAGCAGAAATACCACAAGAAATCCGAAGAAGTTGAAAAGTACAAGTCCCCATGTATAGGTTTTCCAGTTCATCTCCTGGTTTTCGTTTGCCCCTGTAAACCGGTAGATTCCTTTTTCAAGCCATCCAAATACTGGTTTCAGAATGTGTTTCTCATTCATAAAAACTTTAGCCATAAACAATCCGAGCAAGGGAGCTAAAGCGAGCAATCCGATTATGTAAATCGCTATCTGGACTAAATCGTTCATATTTTTTATAGTTTAAATTTTGTATGAAAAAATTTCTCAATAAACAAAGTCAGCCAATAGCTGATGAAAAAAACAGCAATTAATCCGCCAAAAAATTCGACAAGTGTAAATACCATTTGTTTAAAATTTATCGGGTTTAAACAAAGTGTAAACAAGGTAAATAAGAAGTAATAAGGCAATAATAGCCCCACATAGGTAAGCAAACGTATTACCCGACATAATGGATAAAAGCAACATCCGGAGAACACCGGGTTTTAACAATGTTGATAAAATAATTGCATTCATATCGTCATAAATTCAACGATACAAAATTATAATCCAAGGTATTAAGAAAATATTAAAAAAGCATTTGCGGGTATAAAGATTTTATAAAATACGGCATTTCCCCTAAAACTGGAAATAAGAAGTAAAAAACTGTTATGTATTCGATACAGAACTGTCAAGGGAAAATAATACGGAAAGAAACAAGAAGAATGTACTGTTTTTCAACAACTATACTTTTCAGGCATTGATTTCAACGATTTAGGGCTGCAAGAATTTCCTTTTCATATTTAGCTACATATGCCGAAGACGGTCTTTCGCCGCAATGCCGGCAGGCAATATCGTAAGCGGAGTTGATGGTTCCGCATTTGCTGCAGGTATATTTCGCCAGAACTTCCTTATTCCAGATTTCAATGCCTCTGGAAAGCAAACATGCAGTATCAGAATATAAATCCATACGATGCGGGCGTTCCTGTTTGAATTTTTCGAGTGTTTCGCATGGGTATTCGTCACATTGTCCGCAATAATCAATATTTTTTTCTGCAATACATTTCAGGAAGCTGCACTGCTGGCAATGTCCTGCCCGTTTTTCGCTGCGACAGCCATTGCATTTCATTACCTCGACCGGAACATTCATTCTTGAACTGATAAATTCCAGCCGTTTCATATCTTCCCGGGTGCCTATGTATATTGAACAAACCTGGCAATGTAAACCGCAGGCGGAAGAAATTTTTATTAACTGAGCGTTAGTTTTTGTTTCCATTTTTTAAATTTTTGGCAAAAATAAGAGGATATAAAAATTATGAATCATTAAATTGGGTGAATGACTGATTCCTTAAATTGAATGCAGGATTAAATCATACCTTTGCATACTTTTTCCATAAACAGGATAATGACAGTAGATTCCACAAAACACGATGCCTATGCAGCACTGAGGATACCCGAATTCAGGTTGTTTCTTTCGGGAAGATTCCTGCTTACTTTTGTCATCCAGATGCAAAGTGTAATCATCGGCTGGCAGGTATATGAAGTTACAAAGGATGTTCTTGCATTGGGATTCATAGGTTTGGCTGAGGCAATTCCGTTTCTTTCAGTTGCCTTGTTTGCCGGATGGGCTGCCGACAGGTTCAACAGGAAAAAAATAATCATGATTTCCACTTTTACGTACTTGCTGGGAGCCGTTTGCCTGCTTTTGCTAAGTTATCGGTTTGCCAGCCTGTATGCACAATTTGGAGTCATACCCATTTACACTATTATTTTTGTTACCGGGATAGGAAGGGCGTTTTTTTATCCTGCCCAAGCAGCACTTATGGCACAATTAGTTCCCCGGAGTTTATACCCCAATTCATCAACATGGAACAGTACCATTTGGCATATTGCAGCGGTAAGCGGTCCGGCTGCCGGAGGACTGGTTTATGGTTTTGCAGGAATACACACGGCTTATTTTTGTGTCGTCGGCGGTGTAATCCTTTCGCTGATAATGTTTTTTTACGTTAAAAATAAGCCACTTCCACCGATTGTAAAAGGAGAAACCCTGATACAGGGGCTTGGTGCTGGCATCAGGTTTGTCTTCAGCAACCAGATAATATTGGGAGCCATTTCTCTTGATATGTTTGCCGTTCTTTTTGGGGGTGCTGTTGCACTATTACCTGTTTTTGCATCCGACATTCTGCACACAGGACCGCAAGGATTAGGCTTTCTACGGGCTGCACCGGCTTTGGGTGCCATTGGTATGGCTTTGTTTCTTGCTTACCATCCTCCCCTGAAATCGGCGGGGCGAAACCTCTTGCTGTCAGTGGCAGCATTTGGCATCTGCATCATTGGTTTTGCGCTTTCCCGTAATTTTTATCTTTCCCTGGCATTGCTTGCTGTTGGCGGGGTATTCGACAATGTAAGTGTGATAATCAGGCATACCATACTTCAACTTTACATCCCCGACAATATGCGTGGAAGGGTGATGGCTGTAAACAGCATTTTTGTCGGTTCTTCCAACGAAATCGGTACCTTCGAATCGGGATTGGCTGCGCGGCTGCTGGGACTTATTCCCTCGGTAATCTTTGGCGGAAGTATGACGCTGGCTGTTGTGGGCATAACTGCCAGAATTGCTCCCAATCTTCGCAAACTGAGTATTGTAAAACAATAACCATGGTAGAAGTTTTTGCTGTACAAACCCTCAACGAAGATGCTTACCAACAGGTAAAACCCGTTTTTATGCGGCTGCTTCCTTTGAATTCACAGGAAAGGACGGAAAGTTATACTCATCCTGCATCGCAACAACGGACTTTGCTTGGAGAGGTACTGACACGCAAAATAATTTCACAAAAAACAGGCATTGCTCCTGACAAATTCTTATTTTCACTTAGCAAACATGGCAAGCCTTATCTGAATGATTTCCCGCAACTGCATTTTAACATTTCCCATTCGCACGAATGGGTGGTTGTTGCTGTTGCTTCTGCTCCCGTTGGAATTGACGTGGAAAGAATCAGAAAACCCCGCCTTGATGTAGCCTTGCGTTTTTTCAGCGAGGAAGAAAAAAACGTTTTGCTAAAACTACCCGATGAAGAACAGACGCAATATTTTTACCGGCTTTGGACCATTAAGGAAAGTTACCTTAAGTTAACGGGTGAAGGCTTAACAGCATCACTCAACACATTTACCGTAAAGCAACAGAATGAAAATTTTGCCATTTTCAAAGAGGAAGTAAAACAAAATATACACGTAAAAATATATCCCGGTATTCCCGGTTTCTGCCTCGCAGTTTCGTCAGAAGAAAATAGTTTTGCCGAACTTGTTAATACGGATATTTCTTTCCTGGCAGGCTGAAAACTCAGTCAACCGGTTTTAACCGGGAACAAAAACAATGCTCCCCGTATCGGTTAACGGACCATCGTAAAGTTCAATTATTTGTAATTCGCAGGAATTTATCATTTTCTTCACTTTTTCACCTTCGCGGTAATATTGAAGGCTTCCGCAGATAAAAACCGTATCCTGAAAAATGCCACAGCATCCTCCGAAAAAACCATTTGCAAATCCTTCAAGTACTATACCTTCGGGATTAACATACAAAATCTGGGCTTGCTGGTTAAGCAGTTTTCTTTCAATACCCCGGTCGGAAGTGATGAACCGTTTTCCGGGTAGGGCTAACAAATTGCAACGGGCGTAGCCCTGATTAACGTTTACCCAAAACCGGTTTCCCACATTTTCCTTTATAACTACATCGGTTACATGAATATTATGAATCAGAAAATCATCTGTTACCACGGCATTGTACCGGGCGCTTCCGGGGTAATTGCTCTCAACCATTTTTTTACCACTTCGGAAGCTTATGCTGTTTTTCTCAAAAAAATTAAAATATTCCTGAGGAAGGTTTGGTGCCGTAAAAAGGCATGAATCAAAATTGCAGAAAAAAATGTCAGGATGTCCCGAGATGGCTGGGTAAGCAATGTTACTCGTTTGTAATTCAATCAAATTGCCAAACTTTGAAAGATTTTGCTTTGCCGACGAAGGCATTTTTTTGTCAATTATAATCCACATAGTAATTTCTGTTTTTCAATGCAGGGTCGGCTGTAAATCTAACTTTGCGATAGAATTGCAAAAGTCGTTTCCGGTTTGCTGCTCCATAACCTATTGCAAAATTTAATTCGGTTGGAGAAACAGAAACTTGTATTTCATTTTTATCCGAATGAATGCAGAGAGGTGCAAGCAAGTCGTTCCATATTTTGGTAAGCACCAATTCCCTGAAAGAAACATGAAAAGGTCCGGCAATGAGTTGGCTTCGGGTAAGCAATCCTTCTGAGGGATGCAATCCTATGCGCAGGATTCTGACATTTTTTTCTTCAAAAACAGGAATAAGAAGTTTAACACGCTGCACGGCTTCCGGAAGAGAAAGTGGCTGGTATTTACCTTCGTAATACATTTTTGCAAGAGGTGTTTTCCTGATAACCAAAACCGGGTAAATACGCGTGTTAGCAGCACCAAGCGCAACTATTTCCCGGGCAGTAGCCACTGATTTTTCTGGCGTGTCACCAGGTAAGCCAACCATCATCTGCAATCCTAACTCTATTCCCTCATCAAGTATTGCCTGCGATGCTTTTTCTATATCCTCAACGGTATGCCCCCTGCCCGAAAGGCGTAATACTTCGTCGTCGAACGACTGCGCTCCCAACTCAACTACTTTGACTTTATATTTTTTAAGTAACGCAAGAATTTCTTTATTGATGTAATCGGGTCGTGTTGAAACCCTAAGGTGCTGCACCCTTCCGTCTTCAACAAAGCGGAAAGCTGCTTTCAGGTAATCTTCCATTAGGCTGAAAGGAAGCCCTGTAAAACTTCCGCCGTAAAATGCAATTTCCACCCGCGAATTTTCAGCAGGAATACCCTGTAGATAAGCCGTAACTTTTTTGATGACATCTTCCGGCTTCGGTATGCTAATACTCCCGGTAATTTTTTGCTGGTTACAAAAAATACACTGGTGAGGACAAGCCAACTGGGGAATAAAATTAGGAATAATGTAGTATGGCAGGGCATTGTTGGAAAGCATAAACAAACATAAGCAAAATATTAACAGAAAAGCACAGAACTAATCATAGGAAAGCATTGTTACATCCAACGGATAATTTCCGGGGTTTCAATTTTACCTGCAACTTCATATTTACCTGCTTTCGGTCATTTTAAATAAAATCCGTTTACCTTTGCATAAAAATACCCGTATGCAATCTGACAAAATTAGGCAACTTTCACGGGAGCACCTTTCAGAAATTACTGTCATCCGGCGGCATCTGCATGCCCATCCCGAACTGTCGGGCAAAGAATATGAAACTTCGGAAGTTATTGCCACCCAACTTACCCGCATGAGAATTCCTTTTCGCAAAAACATAGCCGGAACTGGTTTGCTTGGAGTTATTGAAGGGAAAAACCCCGGAAAAACCGTTGCCTTGCGTGCCGATATGGATGCACTTCCCATAACTGAAAAAAACGAAGTTACTTATGCTTCATGTAACGAAGGAGTTATGCATGCTTGCGGACACGATGCTCACATGGCTTCTTTGCTCGGAGCTGCCATGATTTTGCAACAACTCAGAGACAGTTTCGATGGGAAAATCCTTCTTATTTTTCAGCCTTCCGAAGAAAAATACCCCGGTGGAGCCATTCAGATGCTTCAGGAAGGAATTTTTGAAAATGAAAAACCCGATTCAATAATCGCTCAGCATGTTCTTCCTACTCTCGAAACGGGTTTTGTTGGAATGAAAGCAGGAAAATATATGGCGTCAACCGACGAAATTTATATCACGGTTATCGGTAAGGGTGGACATGCTGCAACCCCCGAACTACTTGTTGACCCGGTGCTCATTTCAGCACATATCCTTGTAGCTTTGCAAAGTATCGTTAGCCGGAACGCCCCACCCCACATCCCTACGGTACTTTCTTTTGGAAAAATAGTGGCAAACGGACGCACAAACGTCATCCCCGACAAGGCGGAAATGGAGGGCACTTTACGTACTTTCAATGAAGAATGGAGGAAAAAGGCACATAAAAATATTACCCGTATTGCCACCTCTATTGCCGAAAGCATGGGTGGCGAAGCAGAAGTTTTTGTTGACAAAGGCTATCCTTTCCTTGTAAATGACGAAAGGCTAACCCAACGCGCCATGAAATATGCTGCACAATATTTAGGTAAAGAAAAAGTTAAAGAATTAGACATCCGGATGACCGCAGAGGATTTTGCCTATTTTTCGCAGCAAGCACCTTCACTGATGTATCGCCTCGGAATTGCCAATGCCAGTAAAGAAATAACATCAAATCTGCATACCAACACTTTCGATATTGACGAATCGAGCCTCGAAACCGGAATGGGGTTGCTCGCTTGGTTCGCCATTTGTGAACTTGCTGTGTAAATAAGCAACACCTAAATTCAAGATTGTCCATAGAGAATTCATTATTGATCTCCTGATAGAGAGAATTCACAGAAATAAAAAATCCTTTCTACGGATATTAAAACCCTGACGGATTTTAGATATGCCTTCCGGCATTTTTGGCAAACAGTTAAGCAAACCAGACGATTATGCCCGCACTTTTGCCCCTCTAACCTTTAAGCAGAAAAAATATTAAATAAAAATCAATTGCAAATAGCCCAATAGCTTATTGACTAACTAACACAATCTTTTAACCCCCAAATCCTATTTTCTAATCCTTTAAAATATTTTCTCAATAATCCATTTCAAAAACTGTAGCTTTGCGTTATGATTTTAGTTACCGGAGCCACGGGATTGCTGGGTTCGTACCTGATAAGCGCATTACTGAAGCGTGGAGAAAAAGTACGGGCGCTCAGGCGTAGCAGTACCGATATGCGTATGTTGCAAAAAGTTTTATCATACCAGAGTGAAAACCCTGAAGCATTATTTTCTGCAATTGAATGGTTGGAAGGTGATGTATGTGATGTGTATTCCCTCGAAGAAGCCATGAAGGGAATATCGCAGGTATATCATTGTGCAGGTATAGTATCGTTTGAACCACGTTTCAGGGAAATGATGATGAATACCAACGTAAGAGGAACGGCGAACGTGGTAAATGCCGCATTGCATTGTGGTATCGACAAACTATGCCATGTAAGCTCCGTTGCTGCACTTAGCCGAACTGAGGCAGACGAAGTCATTGACGAAAATTCCACATGGAAACCTTCCGGGCACAATTCTGTTTATGCCGTCAGCAAATACAATGGCGAACGCGAAGTATGGCGGGGAATGGAAGAAGGACTTAATGCTGTAATTGTTAATCCCTCGATAATAATCGGCTATGCGGGAAACAACAGCGGAAGTTCTCAGTTGTTTTCCACTATTGATGCCTGCTCCTGGTTTTACAGCAACGGGGTTAACGGTTTTATTGATGTACGCGATGTGGCAAGCTGTATGATTACATTAACCAACAGCGATATCAGCGGGAAACGTTTTGTGCTTTCGGCTGAAAATCTGAGCTACCGTCAACTGTTTATTTTTATTGCCGCACAACTGGAGAAAAAGCTCCCTTTTATCCGGGCAGGCAATGGTTTGCTCAGCCTTGTATGGAGAATAGAAAAATTACGTTCCTTGTTGTTGCGAAGCCAACCCATGATTACCATGGAAACAGTCAACACTCAAAAAAACAGGTATTTTTATAACAACAATGCAATAAAGCAAGCAACGGGTATTAATTTTATACCAATAGAAGAAAGCATATCCTATTTTTGCAGTAAATATTCAGCCGACAAACCATGGTTTCATTGCAGGGAATAAAAAACATCATTTTCGATTTTGGCGGAGTCATCCTTAATCTTGATTTTAAAGCCGGTGAAACTGCTTTTGCCAGACTTGGGGTAACAGATTTTGCAGAATTGTATTCGCAAATTAACCAGGTGCATATTTTTGATGACCTCGAAAAGGGCATCATCAGTCCAACAGAATTTAACAGGCGGATACATGTGCTAATCAACAAGGATATAAGCGATGAAGACCTTAATATTGCCTGGAATTCCATGCTGGGAGAAATGCCGCCCCAAAGAATCCGGACGCTGTTGCGATTGAAAAATATCTACCGCACATTTTTGCTTAGCAATTCCAATGCTATCCATTATGCCGTATTTGTAAAGGAGTTGCAGGAAAAATACGGCTTTGCTTCTTTCGACGAATTGTTTGAAAGGGTGTACTTTTCGTTTCGTGAAAGGATGAAAAAACCCGATCCGGAAATTTACAATTATGTATTACACACCAGCAACCTGATTCCGGAAGAAACTTTGTTTATAGAGGATACTGAAAAGAATCTGGTGCCTGCACGCCAGTTGGGCATACACACGTACTTGTTGCAGCCTGGTGAAGATATTTCCACATTGTTTTAATCACAATTCGTTATTCTGTATCATACGATAAATGGTGGTTTTACCAATCCCCAACTTACTAGCAACCAATCGTACTTTGTTGTCATATTTTTGTAGAAAGTGATTGATAATTTTTTTGTTATACTCTTCCAGTGTAGTTTCCTGCAAAAGAAAATCGCTCATGGTTGTGGCAGAAGTAAAAGAAATATCATTTTCGTCAATAGTTTCGGTGTTGGTCATTACGGCTGCCAGTTCAACAATTGCTTTCAGTTCGCGGACATTTCCCAGATAGGGATATTTTTTTAACTTTTCAAATGCATTCGAACTTATGGTAAGCTTTGGCATTTTATTTTTTTTGCAAAATTCATCCGCAAAATATTTTGCCAATAGAATCAAATCGTTTCCGCGTTCACGAAGCGGAGGAAGTTCAATGGGCAAACCCAGCAAACGATAATACAGGTCTTCCCTGAAATTACCTTTTCTCACTTCGTCTACCAGGTTTTTGTTAGTAGCTACCACTAATCTTACATCCAAATTAATAGTTAGGTTGCTGCCGATGCGTGTAATTTCTTCTTCCTGAAGGGCTCTCAGGAGTTTCGACTGCATATTGAGGTCCATATCGGCAATTTCATCGAGAAAAAGAGTACCCTTGTTTGCTTCCTCAAATTTACCAATGCGACGGGAAATTGCCCCGGTAAAAGCGCCTTTTTCGTATCCAAACATTTCGCTTTCTATCAATTCTTTGGGGATAGCCGTAACATTTACGGCAATAAAAGGCATTTTACGCCGTGGGGAGTTAAAATGGATGGCTTTGGCAACGAGTTCTTTTCCTGTACCGGTTTCCCCCGAAATAGATACGGTAATATTGGTCTTTACTGCTTTTTCTATAAGAGTAAAAATTTTATGAATTTGCGGACTTTCTCCTTTTATCAGGTTCTGATATTCGTATTTTTTCCCAATTTCCTCCTCCAGTACGGATATTTTCTGACGCAGACGCTGATTTTCACGAATGTTTTTAACAATATTCCACAAACGGTCTTTGGTATCCTGATCTTTGATTACATAATCGTATGCCCCTTTTTTTAATAGTTCTATCGCCGTGGAAATGTCCTGCTGCCCCGAAACAATGATTACCGGTAAATCAGGATTGAATTCCCTGATGCGGTTAAGAGCTTCTAATCCATTCATCCCAGGCATATTATAGTCGAGAGTTACTACCGAAGGATTTTTATATAAGTTGGCTAACAGGCTTTTCCCGTCGCTAAAAACTTCCACTTCATAATCAGGATTAAGAGCAAGGTAATGGGCAAGAATTTTGGCAAAAACAAAGTCATCTTCTACGATAAATATTTTAAAATTACCTTCCATACGCTTAAAAATTTAAACAGGCTAATGTATAAAAATAATTTTAATTATGGGGATTATTCCCGTTATGAAAGAAAAATACAGACAATTCATTAAAAATTTAGTTTAAAAATTGTTGTTTAGAGAAGTATTTTAAGTATGTGGCGATAGATGAAGTTTGGGAAGATGTCTTTGGCGAAATATGTAAAAAATATTTAAAAACGGAATGTTAAATAATAAGTAAAATGATAATGTTGTTTTTTTACTTTTGTACACACTTAATCGAAAAGCATTTATGGTAGACACCTCCAGGTTTGTAAGGGCAAAGAAACATTTGGGACAGCATTTTCTGAAGGATGACAACATTGCCCGAAAGATAGTAGGAAATTTGTCGCCCGGAACAAAAAATGTGCTGGAAATCGGAGCCGGAACTGGCAAACTCACCCAGTATCTGCTACAGCAACCTTTTGAAAATTTCTATATCATAGAAATAGATACAGAATCAGTGGATTATTTGCTGGTACATTATCCAGAATTAGCTCCCTGGATTATTTCAGGCGATTTTTTAAAAGTGGATATTACAAGAATATTGGAAGGAAATTTTTCTTTAATCGGGAACTTCCCATATAATATTTCGAGCCAGATTTTTTTTAAAGTGCTCGAAAACCGTAACCTTGTTACCGAAGTGGTAGGCATGGTGCAGAAAGAAGTTGCTGAGCGCATTGCTGCGCCGCCAGGCAGCAAAACCTACGGGATTTTGAGCGTGTTGCTTCAGGCTTTCTATACTATTGAATATCTGTTTACTGTTAACGAAAATGTGTTTTCTCCACCACCCAGGGTGAAATCTGCTGTTGTCAGGCTCAAACGCAATACTGTGCAGCAACTGGATTGTGATGAAATTTTTTTCTTCAAGGTAGTGAAGACTGCCTTCAATCAAAGACGGAAAACCTTGCGTAATGCCCTGAAAGGAATTGCTACCAAACCTGAAGTACTGCAATCACCCGTTTTTGAACTTCGGGCAGAACAACTTTCTGTGGCGGATTTTGTGAATATTTGCCGGATGCTGTAAAAAAGAGATAAAGGGCAGGGAAATAATATTTTTTTTAATCCAAACCCATTCTTTCTATCTTTGTTTCTCTGAAATAAAAACTATCGGATATGCCTTTTTTACAAAAAGAAAAACTGTTTTCACGCAAATGGTTTAAAGCTTACGGATTAATTGCTTTTGGCGCCCTGTCGGTAGCTGCCGGCTATGTGTTGTTCATTACACCCTACAAAATTGTTCCTGGTGGAGTTTATGGAATATCCATTGTGTTGCATTATATCATAGGTACTCCCGTAGGGCTTGTTGCATTGGCATTTAACATTCCACTTACCATACTTGCCGTAAAAATTTTGGGTCCGCGTTTTGGTCCGAAAACCGTTACGGGCTTTGTGCTGACTTCGGTTTTTGTAGATTCAATTGCATTGTACACCGATAACAAACCTCTGGTAGAAAACGACCCGCTTTTGTCGTGTATTTTCGGGGGATTGCTTATAGGACTGGGAGTAGGTTTTATTTTCAAGGCAAAAGCCACCAGCGGCGGCTCGGATGTTATTTCGATGATATTGAACAAATATACAAAGGTTCCTGTTGGTCAGCTTATAATGATAGTTGATTCCGTTATCGTTCTTCTCAGTTTTGTTGCTTTCGGCGACTGGAAAATTCCCCTGTATTCATGGATTGTAATTTTTATAATTGGGAAAGTTGTGGATGTGGTGTTGCAGGGCTTAAGTTACGACAAGACTGTTTTCATCATCTCTGACAAACATGAAGAAATCAGGAATCGCCTTATCAACGATGTGCATCGCGGAGGAACATACATCTCCGGTTCTGGCATGTACAACGGTGCCGAAAAGAAGATAATTTTTACAGTGGTAAGCCGCAGAGAACTCTCGATGCTCGAAGAATTCATCCACCAGATTGATCCGAATGCATTTCTTACTGTACTTGAAGCCAATGAAATTCTGGGGAAAGGGTTCAAATCTCTTGAGGAAAAATTGGCAGACTAAAGATTTTGTCGTTTTTCACTAAAATGAATTCTTACTTTCAATAGCTTATTTCCCTATTTTTGCAGGCAGGAGAAATTCCAGGAATGAGAAAAACGAAGATATTTGCTTTACTTTTTTTGTTGTTTTTATCTGAATTTCTTTGTGCGCAATCGTTAACCCAAACCATCCGGGGAAGGATAGTGGATAAAATTACCAAGCAACCACTTCCGTTTGCCAACGTGGTTCTTCCGGTTGGTGAAAATTTTATAGGTGTTGCCACAGATATTAATGGTTATTACCGCCTTGAAAAAGTACCTGTCGGCAGGCAGGAAATAAAAGTGTCCTACATCGGTTACAGGTTAATAAACATCCAGGTAACGGTAATTTCTGCCCGCGAACTCATCCTCGATATCGAGCTGGAAGAAGCTATTGTAACTGCCGGTGAAGTTACCATTACCGGAAATTCAAATAAGGAGCGACCTATTAATGAAATATTAAAAGTAAGTTCCCGACTTTTTACCGTAGAAGAAACGCAGAAGTTTGCCGGCACACGCGGCGACCCTGCCCGCATGAGTATGAACTACGCCGGAGTTTCTGGTGCCAACGACCAACGAAACGATATCATCATCCGGGGAAATTCTCCTACAGGCATTCTCTGGCGGATAGACGAAGTGGATGTTCCCAATCCCAACCATTTTGCTGCCTTGGGAGCTACTGGCGGACCGGTAAGTATCCTCAACAACAATATGCTTGCTAATTCCGATTTTATTACCGGAGCCTTTCCGGCAGAGTATGGCAATGCTCTTTCCGGAGTTTTCGACCTTAAAATGCGCTCCGGTAACAACGAGAAACGGGAATATACCGGGCAAACCAGCTTCAATGGGCTGGAACTCGGAACGGAAGGTCCCTTCAGCCGCAAAAACGGAAGCTCGTATATTGCCCATTATCGCTTTTCCTCGCTCCAGCTTGCCGATGAATTGCTTCATGCCAACCTGGGCACTTCCGGCATACCAAAATATCAGGATTTTACCTGTAAACTGAATTTCCCGGGCAAAAAAGGAAATTTATCAGTATTCGGAATCTGGGGACACAGCAGTATTGACATGCATGGAAGTCGTGATGAACATTCAAGCCTTTATTCCATCGCAGGACAGGATTTGTCCAATACTTCCGATATGCTGACAGGTGCTGCTACTTACACTCATACCCTAAATACTTCTTCTTTTTTAAAAATTATTATTTCCGGAAGTCATCAGAAAGGGGCTACGCATACCGACACACTCGATAACAACAATACGCTTCACAAGTATTATAATGAAAAGTTCATAAACAATATATTGAATGTAACCGCTTCTTTTACCAAAAAATTCTCTCCCCGCATTTCATCAAAAACCGGTTTCAGCATCGATTGGATGGCATTCGACCTTTTTTCGGAATATTATCCTGTGAAAGAAAACCGCATTGACAAAGAAAGTGATTTTTCGCAGGGGATAACACTTCTGAAAGCTTATACACAATGGAACCTGAAGATTAACGAACGTTTGTCGCTGACACCCGGCTTGCACTATCTTCGTTTCGGAATAAATAATTCCGAATCTTTAGAACCGCGGGTTTCTCTTTCGTGGGTAGTTTCCGGCGTGCAAACCCTGAATGCAGGTTACGGATTGCATAGCCGTCAATTACCTTTGTATGCCTATTATTATGATACAAAGCTGAGTAACAATGAGGTTATTAAGACCAACAAAAACCTCGATTTTATTCGTACCCATCATTTTATTGTTGGCAGCGACAGGAGCCTCAACGAAAACCTCCGTTTGAAAACAGAGGCTTATTATCAATATCTTTATAATGTTCCTGTAGAAAAACGTAGCTCCTCTTACAGCCTGGAAAACATTGGTGCAGAATGGCAGTTTGATTTACGCGACAGCCTTAAGAATACCGGTACCGGCAAAAATTACGGAATTGAGCTTACATTGGAAAGGTTTTTCAATAGAAGCTATTATTACCTGCTTTCCTTTTCGTTATTCGAATCAAAATATGAAGGCAGCGACGGAGTAGAACACAACACTGCTTACAACGGAAACTATGTTGCCAATGCTTTGCTGGGCGGAGAAATCAAGTTAAAAGAAGCCAAACATTATTCTACATTGTTGCTGGATACCAAAATTACTATAGCCGGCGGGAGACGTTACACCCCCATTGACATAGAAGCTTCCAGACAAAAGAACTCCACGGTTTATCTGGAGCAGGAAGCTTACAGCAGGCAGTTTCCGGTCTTTTTTAAAGCAGATTTCAGGCTGGGCATCCGCTTTGGCGGGAAACGCATTTCGCAGGAAATACAAATTAATATCGAAAACATCACCGATTACAAAAACGGTATCTTCCGTTACTACAACTGCAAAACGGATAAAGTGGAAACCATTCATCAGTATGGCATCTATCCGCTATTATTCAGTAGAATATATTTTTAACTGATTTTTAGCGTCTGAGGATTGCGACACCCAAAATACTTTAGACATTCTAAATTCATGGCACTAAGTATTTTTATTCCAGGTTCCACACAACGCCTTCTTTGGTGTCTTTAATGCTGATTCCGGCTTTTGTCAACTGGTTGCGGATAAGGTCGGAAGTGGCAAAATCCTTGTTGGAACGGGCGTTTTGCCGTATGGAAAGGATCAGTTGCATAAGGTTATCCACCAATTCTGTTTGTTCTCCGGCAGCTTCGGGTTGCAGACCAAGAATTTCTATGGCAAATACTTCAAAAATTTCTTTCAGAAAAGCAATATCTTCAGCCGAAAGCTGGAGTTTTTTATCATAAGCTGAGTTAACAATACGAACGGCTTCAAACAGGTTTGCTATGAGAATAGGACTGTTCAAATCGTCGTTCATTGCTTCGTAGCATTGTTCTTTCAGTTTGCTGATGTCTTCAGTAGAACTTGAAGCCGGAATAATTTTAGGCAACAGGCTGATGGCGGCAAACAAACGTTTCAACCCTTTTTCAGCAGCTTGCAGGGCTTCGTTGGAAAAGTCGAGCTGGCTGCGGTAATGTGCCTGGAGAATAAAGAAACGTATGGTCGCGGCACTGTAAGCCTGCGTAAGTGAAGCATGGTTTCCACTAAAAAATTCCGACAAGGTGATGAAGTTGCCAAGGGATTTGCCCATCTTTTGCCCGTTGATTGTAATCATGTTGTTGTGCATCCAGTAGCGGACAGGTTCCTTGCCGTTGGCAATTACCGATTGTGCAATCTCCGACTCGTGGTGTGGAAACATCAAGTCCATGCCGCCGCCGTGAATGTCGAACTGTTCGCCGAGATATTTGGTTCCCATGGCGGAGCATTCGAGATGCCAGCCCGGAAATCCATCGCTCCAGGGTGAATGCCAACGCATGATATGTTCAGATTGTGCTTTTTTCCAAAGAGCAAAATCAAAAGCATTGTGTTTTTCTTCCTGCCCTTCCAACTCACGGGTATTCGAAATCAAATCTTCCAGCACCCGCCCCGACAATTTGCCGTAATGATATTTCTGATTGTATTTTTCTACATCAAAGTAAACAGAGCCATTAGATTCATAAGCATATCCTGCGTCGAGTATCTTTCGAATAATTTCCATCTGCTCCATGATATGCCCCGAGGCACGAGGTTCTATACTTGGATTTTTCACGTTGAGCAAACGCATGGCATCGTGGTAGCGGTCGGTAAAATATTGTACCACTTCCATTGGTTCCAACTTCTCCAGACGGGCTTTTTTGGCAATTTTATCTTCCCCTTCGTCGGCATCATTTTCAAGATGGCCAACATCAGTAATATTTCTTACATAGCGAACTTTATAACCGAGATGCTGTAAATATCGGAATAAAAGATCGAAGATGATGGCGGGACGTGCATGCCCCAGATGGGGATCGCCGTAAACTGTAGGTCCGCACACATAAATTCCTGCAAAAGGAGGGTTCAATGGTTCGAAAGGCTCTTTTTTCCTTGAGAGTGTATTGTACAGGTATAGCGAATTTTGCATTGCGGAAATTTTCATTGATTGGACGGACAAAGGTATTAATTTTCACGACAGGTAACGTACTGTTAAGGAGTAAGGATAAATTTTGTCAGTGAAATTCAATTTACTTTTGGCAGTTACATGATTATCGCGTATGTTTGGTTGATTAAAAATGATAAAATTTATTCCGGGAATTTGCAGGGTAACCTTTTGAAAATAAAAGACAGAGAGCTGTTCAGGCAGCAATGTTTACAAAAAAACTGTTGTATCGTAATCCCCACCTATAACAATGGCGGCACCCTTGAAAAAGTGGTACGGGAAGTGCTGTTGTTTACTTCAGGAATAATAGTGGTAAACGACGGTTCTACCGATTCTACTTCTGCAATTCTGGAAAAATTCAAAGAAATAGAGGTAATTACCCATGCAAAAAATCTGGGTAAAGGCAGCGCTTTGCGAAGCGGTTTTGCTTATGCCATTAGGTTGGGATACGAACATGCCATAACTATAGATTCCGATGGACAGCATTTTCCGGAAGACCTTCCGGTTTTTCTGGAAAAATTAGATGAAGAGCCAGGGTCGTTGATTGTAGGTTCACGTAACATGCAACAAGAAGGTATTCCGTCGAAAAGTAGTTTTGGGCACAGGTTTTCCAATTTTTGGTTCTGGGTAGAAACAGGCATTCGCTTGCCTGATACCCAATCGGGTTACCGATTGTACCCCTTGCATCTTCTGAAAAATATGCGTTGGTTTACCCGTAAATTTGAATTTGAAATTGAAATTTTAGTCAGGGCGGCATGGAAAGGCATCCCGGTAACCTCAGTACCCGTAAAAGTAATTTATGAACCCAAGGAAACCCGGATATCACATTTTCGTCCTTTCAGGGATTTTACAAGGGTGAGTATCCTTAACACTATCTTAGTTTTCATTTCATTGCTCTGCATTTACCCTTTTCATTTTTTTAAAAGTTTCAATAAGAAAAACATACAGAACTTTTTTCAAAACCAATTATTTAATGCCAACGAACCCAAAAGAGTCAAAGTTTTTTCGGTAATGCTGGGAGTTTTTATGGGCGTGGCTCCGGTGTGGGGATATCAAATGGCATTGGCACTGTTATTGGCTTATCTACTTAAACTGAATAAAGTTATTACATTTATCGCTTCCAATATCAGTATCCCACCTTTTATTCCGGTAATTTTGTGGCTGAGTTATGTTGTGGGAGGATGGATTATGCCCGGAAAAGGAAGTTCGCTGCAGTTTAATGCAGATTTATCGTTTAATATATTGAAAAATAATTTAATACAATATTTAACGGGTAGCATTATTTTAGGAATTGCTTTGGCATTGGTTTTCGGAAGTATCACATATATCTCTATTTTGTTGCATCGTAAGTATAAAGAAGGAAATATGGATAATAATACTTAAAATGGGGAAAATATTTAACATATTATATACTATATTTAGTAAACATCGTTGGATATTTGGTATTTCAGTTGCCCTACTTTTTATTGCAGGGGCATATTTTGCCTTGAGGATACGAGTGGTGGAGGATGTTACACAATTTATCCCCGAGGATAAAAAAATTGAAAAGCTGAATTATGTTTTTCAGCATCTTAAATCTACTGACAAGCTGATAGTTTCGGTGTATGATAATGATAGTGTGCATTCGTCGCCCGAAAAACTGATAGCTTATGCCGATAGCCTAACCACTTTTCTCGAAAAAAATTATTCTGGTTATATACGCGGGATACGTTACAAGGTTTCGGATTCGGAAATGTACTCAATTTATGATCTGTTTTATAGTAACTTTCCTGTATTTCTCGAGGAAAGCGATTACCTACGGTTAGATAGTCTAACAGAAAGCAAACAAATTCGTGAACATTTGCACAAAGACCTTCAAGCCCTGATGATGCCTGGAAGTTTTACCATGAAAAAATTCATTCTTGGCGACCCTGCAGGATTTATGCCACTTGTGCTTAATAAATTAAAGCGGCTAAAGGTTGACGATAACTATATAACTTACAACGGTTGTATTTTTTCGTCCGACATGAAAAACCTCATGCTTTTTATTGTGCCTTTTTATCCGGTAAACGAAACTTCAAACAATGCGAGGCTGCTTAAAGCAATTGACAGGCAAACGAATAAACTTTCGGAAGGTTCTTCAGTCAGGGCAAGATATTTTGGAGCCGTTGCCGTTGCGGTAGGAAATGCCAACCAGCTTAAAAAAGATTCAATACTTACTTTAAGCCTGGCAGGTTTAGTTATAGTTGTGTTTATCAGTATCTTTTTCAGGAAAAGGTTTGCCTGGCTGGTCATATTTTTACCGGTAGTTTTCGGAGGAGTTTTTGCAATGGCAATACTTGGCTTTATCAAGCCTGATCTTTCAGCCCTGGCACTTGCAGCCGGTTCAGTAGTTTTTGGCATAGCCCTGAATTATTCCATGCACATTTACAGCCATTTTCAGCATACCCGCTCGGTACGAACGGTAATAAGCGATCTTTCAACTCCGCTAACTATCGGAAGTTTTACTACTATAGCCGCTTTTTTGTGTCTTCTTTTAACAAAATCGGAAGCATTACGCGATTTTGGAGTGTTTTCAGCACTTACACTTATTGGTACTATCTTGTTCTCACTGATAGTGATGCCCCATCTACTTCCATTGCAAAAAACACATCCCATTCCAAGTAAAACAGCCCGGTGGGTCGAAAAAATTGCCGGATACCAGTTACCAAAGCATAAATTATTTGTATTATTTCTTTTAATTGCTTCGATTGTATTATTAATTTTTTCGCAAAAAACCGGCTTTGAAAGCGATATGGCAAAAATGAACTACATGAGCCATAAACTTTTAGATGCCGAAAAAAAGATTAATGCCATAAACAATTCCACATCGGGCAGCTTATATCTGGTTTCAACTGGTAAAACGTTGAATGAAGCTCTTTTAAATAATGAACTTGTTTACAACGGGTTGAATAATTTAAAACAAAAAGGCGCCATCAGCCGATTTACTCACGTAGGTTCATTTCTTACAGACGATTCGATTCAAAAACAGCGAATCTCGCGCTGGAATGCTTACTGGACTCCCGAAAAAAAGAGAAAATTTACTCAGAACCTGAAAATTTTAGCACATGAAACAGGCTTTTCGTCAACGGCTTTCAGCGAAAGTTTGCAGTTAATAAATAAAACTTACACAGTATTAGGTTCAAACGATATTAACCGGATTAATGGTACTTTACTTAATGAATGGGTAACCAAAACGCCAACAATGAGTATGGTGCTTACACAGGTGGTTGTTAATCCTAACCACAAAAAAGAGGTAAAAGAGGCTTTTATAAACCATGAAGACGTAACTGTACTCGATAAATCCGTTTATTCTAACCTGTTCATCACTCTCATCAGTGACGACTTCAACATGATATTGTGGGTTTCATCTCTTCTCGTTTTTGCGACCCTACTTTTTTCATACGGTAGAATCGAACTGGCTTTTATTACATTTATTCCCATGCTGTTGAGTTGGGTTTGGATAACCGGGTTTATGGGAATATTTGGCTTGGGTTTCAATATAATAAATATTATTATCTGCACATTTATTTTTGGTTTGGGCGACGATTACAGTATTTTTGTGATGGATGGACTTCAACAGGAATACAAATACGGAAAAAAACTTCTTTCGTCGTATAAAACTGCCATTTTTTTGTCAGCGTTCACCACCATCACCGGAGTAGGTGTGCTGATTTTTGCAAAACATCCGGCTTTACAATCAATTGCCCTTGTTTCTATCATCGGAATGATTTCGGTAGTTTTTATTTCATACACTATTGAACCCTTGATGTTCAAATTTTTAGTTAATGCAGGTAAGCATCGCAGAAGTGAGCCTTCGGCATGGTTCCTTATTTTTTATGCACCCATTTTTTATGGATTTTATGTAGCAAGTTGTTTTGCCACCATTATTTTTTGGTTTCTTATTCTGCAATGGCTTCCTATTGGAGAAAAAAGGAAGAAACATATATTCCATTTCATGATGATGTACCTTTCGAGGGCTACAATTTTTGTGATGTTCCTTGTTCGCAAAAGGATCATTAATTTCGACAAAGAAATTTTTGCCAAACCCTCGGTAATAATTTTTAATCATCAAAGTATCATTGACATACCGCTTACAATGATGTTTTCGCCCAAGGTAATAATTCTTACTACCGACTGGGTGTGGAAACATCCGCTGGTTGGAAAAATTGCAAGAGCAGCCGATTTTTATCCTGTTTCGCAGGGAATTGATAACCTGATAGACCATTTGCGCAAAAAAGTACACGAAGGATATTCTTTACTCATGTTTCCAGAAGGGCATCGTTCCCCCGATTTACATATCAAGCGTTTTCATAAAGGGGCTTTCTATATTGCCGAGCAACTTGGTTTGGATATTGTACCTGCAGTTATGCATGGTACCGGTGAGTATGTTTCAAAAGGAGAATTTTTGGGGAAAGTCAGTACCATAACTGTTAAATTTCTGGATAGAATTACCCCTGACGACCCGCACTTCGGAACTTCACTTGCCGAAAAAGCCAAAAATATAGGATTGTATTTCAAAGATGAACACGAAAAGCTACTCGATACGTTTTACAGGCTGCCTGTTTATCAGAAGAAAAGAGTCATAAAAAACTACATTTACAAAGGTCCTGTTCTTGAGTGGTATGTTCGTGTAAAACTAAAACTCGAAAACAATTATAGTTTGTACCATCAGTTGCTGCCCCGCGAAGGAGTTATAATTGATGCCGGCTGTGGATATGGATATATTTCCATTATGCTTGCTTTACTTTCGCCTAAGAGAACAATAACGGGGGTAGATTTTGATGAAGAAAAAATTGAGGTTGCACGGCATTGCCTTACCGGGAAAAACAAAGTAACTTTTAAATGTGCCGATGTTTCAGATTATTCTTTTCCGAGAGCCAATGGAATAATACTTAGTGATGTGGTACATTATCTTAACGAAGGTGAACAGGAAAAACTATTTAATAATTGCATAGCCAGCCTTCAGCCCGGAGGGGTGCTTTTGATTCGCGAAGCAGACAGTAAAATGCAGAAACACCATAAGGTTACCCTTTTTACTGAATTTTTTTCCAATCTTTCGGGATTTAACCATAGTAAACATCACCAGTTGTATTTTACTTCGGCTGCAAAAATTCAGCAATTGGCGAAAAAAAATGCAATGGATTTTAAAATATATGAAAAATCAAAATTTACATCTAACTTATTAATTGTACTTACAAAACCAGAAAATAGCTAATGCAAAGATACGACGTAGTGATAGTAGGCAGCGGGCTTGGAGGCTTACTTTGCGCATATATCCTTGGTAAAGAAGGAATGAATGTTTGTGTTTTAGAAAAAAATAAACAATTTGGAGGCTGCTTGCAAACATTTACCCGAGACGGTTGTGTGTTCGATACTGGTGTACATTATATCGGAAGTCTCGAACCAGGGCAAATACTTCACCGGTATTTTTCATACTTCGGATTGATGGATAAACTCAATATCAGAAAACTTGATGAAGATGGTTTCGACCATGTGTGTTTTGGCAACGATGGTAGCGAATATCCTTTAGCCATGGGCTATCATCATTTTATTGAAACCCTCCACCGGTATTTCCCTGACGAAAAGAAAGCATTAAGAACTTATGTAAGCAGACTAAAACATCTTGCCCGTTCATTTCCCCTGAATAACCTGAGAGAAGGGAAAAGCCTACTTTCGGAAGCTGATTTTTTTAAAGATAACACTCGTAATTTTTTACAATCTATTACACAAAATACCCGATTGCAGAATATTCTTGCTGGCACGGGCTTCCTTTACGGTGGTGTAGGCGAAAAATCACCATTGTATGTGCATGCACTGATAAACAATTCTTTTATCGAAAGTTCGTGGAGAACCGTGGATGGAAGTTCGCAAATGGCGCGACTGCTTATCGGAGGAATTACCAGCATGGGAGGAACCGTGCGAAATTCTGCCGAAGTAGTAAAATTAGTTAGCAATAACGAAGGCATAACCCAAGCAGTATTATCAGATGGAGAACAAATAGCCGCTTCGAATTTTATCTCGAACATTCATCCTTCGGTAACCCTTAAAATGCTGAATACTAAATTTATCAGGAAGGCATATAGTGAACGCATTGATTCACTCGAAAATACTGCTTCGGCTTTTATTATTTATGTCTGCCTAAAAAAGGACACGTTCCCCAAACTTGGTTACAACGTATATTATTACAACCACGAAAACGTGTGGGATGCCGTTGCCTACAACCCCACGTTATGGCCCGAAAGTTATGTACTGCTACTCCCGAAAATTCAATAGACGATAAATATGCATCTTCAGCCATAATAATGTCTTATATGCAATATTCTGAAGTAAAACAATGGGAAAGCACCACGGTAGGCAACAGGGGCGAAAGTTACCTTGAGTTCAAAAAAAATAAAGCAGAATTACTGCTCGACCTTGTTGAAAAAAAATTTCCTGGTTTCAAAAGATGCATCAGCAGTTATACAACATCTTCACCTCTGACTATCCGCGATTACACCGGTTCGAAGGAAGGCTCTATGTTTGGAATTTTACGAAACTGCAACGACCCATTTCGAAACATGATATTTGCCAAAACAAAAGTTCCTAACCTATATTTCACTGGGCAGAATATTGTTTTGCACGGTATTCTGGGGGTTACAATAGGTGCTGTAGCTACCTGTGGCGAAATGGTAGGGATTAACCATCTGATAAGCAAAATAAATAATGAGGGATGATGAAACGCAAATTGAAAAAAATATTTTTCTATACACTGATAGTTTTTACTTCAATGATATTAATAATTTTTATTTGTGAAAAATGGGTTTGGCGGCTCTCTCCTCCCGAAGTGAAGGATTTTTCTGCCCTGCAAAGGGAAAGAACAACTGTTTCCCCTGATTTTTATGTACTTGGAAATAGTTGGCTCAGAAAGAATTCCGTAGGATTATGGGAAATGTATGTCGAAGGCGATCCCTTTACTATGGGTGTAATAAACGGGAAACTAACGAAGGAACTTATCAATTATCAGGAAAATGTTTTTGTTAACCAGATACAAACTCTTATTCCTTCAAAATTTTATCAGAAATTTCTCAATGTATTTGTCAGTTTTTTTAACCGTAAACTCGATTCCCATATCCCCAAAGAATATCTGACTGAAATTTACGGGATTTCCTTCTCGGCTTCACATGCGTACGACCGTTATGGAAGTCCCTACCATCGCATATTAAATTACCATGCCGCACACGACATGGGACATGCCCTGCAGAATCTACACATGGTTGGCTGCACTTCCTTTTCGGTATGGAACGATAAATCGGAAAACGGCAACCTGTTAATTGGAAGAAATTTCGATTTCTACTTCGGCGACGATTTTTCCAAAAATAAAATCATAGGTTTCTACAACCCTTCAAAGGGTTACAAATTTATGACGGTAGCATGGGGCGGTATGGCAGGAGCCGTATCAGGAATGAACGATCAGGGACTTACCGTTACCATGAATGCTGCCAATTCGGATGTCCCCTTAGGAGCAAAAACGCCTATAACATTGGTTACCCGTGAAATATTACAATATGCTGCCAATATCGAACAAGCTTATGCCATCGCCTGTAAACGGGAAACCTTTGTTTCGGAATCGTTGATGATAGGCTCGGCTGCCGATAACAAAACGGTCATTATTGAGAAAGATCCGAAGCAAACAGGTTTGTTCGAAACAAACACCAATTATATTGTTTGCACTAACCATTTCCAGGACAAAATTACCGGTAGCAGTCCAAAAAATCGCAAATTTATGCGGCAAAGTTCTACAGTATACCGTTACAGACGTGTGGAAGAACTATTGCAACGAAAAAGCCGCCTTTCTGTTACCGATTTTGCAACCCTGCTTCGTAACAGGAACGGCATGCACGACAAACCAATAGGAATGGGAAACGAAAAAGCAATTAATCAACTGATTGCTCACCATTCAATCATTTTTGAACCGGCAAAACTTAGGGTTTGGGTTTCCTCCAATCCCTGGCAGTTAGGAAAATACATCTGCTACGACCTGAGTAAAATTTTCACTGAACGCAGGGGAATGAAACAAAACAGGGAAGTTTGTGAAAAATCTTTTAATATCCCTGAAGACCCATTTTTGCAATCGGAAGACTATAAAAATTTTGTATTTTACAAGAAAACATTGACTGATATTACAAATTATATATATTTTGGTACCGGAAAAGAGCCGATAACTTTGGACTTGCAAAAGTTTGAAAAATCGAATCCGTACTATTTTCAAACGTATGCAACCCTTGCCGATTATTATTTCAAAAAGAAGATGTATACCTCTGCCTACAGGTACTGTACCCTTGCATTGGTTTGTGAAATTCCTGCCATTAGCGAACGAACGAAAATCAAAAATACTGCCCTTGCTTGTTTAAAGAAATTCAGGTAATACGCATCAGAAAACCGGAAAAGAAAATTAAGACTATGAAAATAAAACTGATTTATCCCAAGTGGACAAAACTGGAAGGACAAACCCATTTTAACCTGCCTCCGCACGGTCCCGTGGTTTTTGCTGCTACGCTTCCTGATTATGTAGAGATAGAATTTACCGATGAAAATGTTGAGCCCCTTACAATCACCGACGACTGCGACCTGGTGGCAATCTCCATGATGCTTACCACCCAGATAAAACGGGGTTGGGAAATTGCCGAAACCTATCATAGCTTAGGCAAAAAAGTGATTTTCGGAGGTATTTCTACCATGCTGCACGCAGAAGAAACCCTGCAACATGCCGATTCTGTTTTTCTTGGCGAAAGCGAAGGTAGAATGGAACAGGTACTCGACGATTTCAGAAAAAATCGCCTGCAAAAAGTGTATAACTTCATGAACAACCGCCCTGACATAGCCCTTGTAGGACCTGCCCGCCGCGACATTCTTAAAAGCGAACTTTATTACCATAAAGGAGTGCAAATGGTAGATTTGTTCCACGCTTCGCGGGGATGTCGTTTCAGTTGCTACCCGTGTGCCGTTACCTATCTCGGCGGAAGAGAATTTCGCCCGAGACCTCTGGACAAAGTGATAGAGGAGCTTGAAACCATACAAAACAACCGGCTTTTTATAGTAGATAACTCACTGGCACAGGATACTCAATGGGAAAAAGACCTTTTCAGAGAGATGATCCCCCTGAAAAAGAAATGGTGCAGCCATACTATAGAAGATAAACCCGAAGTGCTTAATCTTGCTGCACAGGCAGGCGCCTGGTATGTGTACCAGGCAGTGTTCGACACCTCCGACTATATCAAAGACCGTATTAAAATGTACCACGACTATGGCATAGGCGTAGAGGGTACTATTTTATTAGGACTCGACAACCAGACGGAAGACGACATTCTACGCCTTATTGACTTCCTGCTCGAAATTGACCTCGATCTTGCCGAATTTACCGTGATGACTCCTTTTCCCCATACCAAAGCCTGGGATGATATGATTCGTGAAAAACGGATTTTTAATTTCGACTGGAACGACTATAATGCCGGCAAAGTGGTATTTCAGCCCAAACACATGAGCCCTGAACGGCTGCAGGAACTTTTTTACCTTGCCTGGGATACCTTTTACAAAGATGAATCACAAGCCCAGAAAATGTTCAAACTCTTCCGGAAAGTGATAGAAAAAGAAATCGAAGACGGAACCTATCGCTCACGCCGCCAGGATTTGGCAGATATCAGTTTCGGGAAAAAAGTTACCAGGGGAAGTTAATCATTAACGTTTAATCAGCATTTTATCATTTTGCATGAAAGAAAAAAATAATTTAACCGATAGTATTTATCGTTTCAAAGGCGAATGGGACATGGACTCGCAATGCGGTTTAAAAATTCACAGGGCAAAAAACGGCATGACCATAGTTATAGCCACCGACTTGTACAACGAAAATCCGGGTACTTCCGTTACCCGTTGGAATGCCCCCTTAGCTACAGCCATTGCCGCCGAATACCAGATCCCCCACAATAAACTGTATTTTATTGAGCATACTCCCGACCGTGGCTCGAAGCTTACTTTTTACACTGAAACTTTTTACCATGTTTCTTTCCTTTCCGACGGCGAAAAACTTGTAGATCCCAACTGGGAAAAGCTTACCCGTGAAGAAGTGGAAACAATGTTGTCTTCCTGAAAAAACACATGAAAACTTTTACCCAGTTTCTGCCCCCTGCATGGACAATGCAGGTATTACAATGGTTTCGCAATGGTTTATACAAGTTGCGGATGCACATGGTTCCCGGAGGAATTGCCCTATTTGAAATCGTTCACGATTTTTGGTATGCCAGGGCGTTGGGCGTTGCCGCCGAATTGGACATTGCAGGCTTACTGAAAGAAAAACCCCTGCACATTGACCAACTGGCTGCGCTTACGCAAACCCATTCGCCTTCGCTGTACCGCCTTATGCGCACGCTGGCAAGCCGGGGCGTTTTCCGCGAAACTGAGAAAAATGTTTTTCACCTTACCTTTCTTGCCAGGGCATTGCTCGACAAGGAAGATGGCATGAAGTACCTGATACAAAGCCATACCAGTGTTACACAATTGCAAAATTTCGGCGAACTGCTCCATTGCGTACGTACAGGCGAAAATGCTTATGTAAAAAGATTCAATACCCATGCTTTCGATTTCATGACTGCCAATCCTGCCGAGGCGGCGGTTTTTAATAAAGGCATGAGCAATGCTTCGCGGTTGTTTGCCAAAGCCCTACTTTCGGCTTACAGTTTCAGAAATTTTAAAAAGATAGTGGACATCGGAGGCGGAAACGGAGTATTGCTTTCTTCCATACTTTCACGATACCCCTCGGCAACAGGCATACTTTTTGACCTGCCACACGTTATCGAAAACGTTGACACTTCGCTACACGATGGGGATACAATATCTTTGCGTTTGCAATTGTCGGTGGGAGATTTTTTTGAAAATGTACCCTCCGGTGCCGATTTGTACATTTTGAAAAATGTGCTTCACGACTGGGACGACAGCCATTGCATTTTACTATTGAGTAAAATCTGTTCGGTTATCGAAAATGGGAGTCGCCTGCTGGTTATCGAAAGCATTATTCCGGAAGGAAATACTCCTTCGTTTGGGAAAATGATGGATTTGCTGATGCTTACAGGTACGCAGGGCGGCAGGGAACGTACGCTTGCCGAATACAAAAAGTTATTTGCCGAAGCTCAACTGCACTGCCGACGTGTGGTGCATACCGTAGCTCCTTTTTCGGTAATGGAAGCAATAAAAAAGGAAATGCCAGGGTAAGTATTATTGTATTGGTTTCCGTTAATAAACGCTCTTTAATCATAATGATACCAAAGGCATCTGTGGTTTCAGATACCTGTATGGCGGTGCCAAGGTCGTTGCAAGGCAAAAGTTTATACAAAGTATTGTCATAGTGTTGTTTATAACGATAAATTTGTTATATTTGCAGTACTTTGAGGGATGGCTATGCTAATTCCAGTGCTATTTTCATCATCCCGGTGAAAGCCGTTTGACGTTCCTGGGCGCTGGTGCGTTCACCGGTAAAAAGATTATCACTTACGGTGAGCAAGGCAAGTGCCTGTACACCAAAGCGTGCAGCGAGGGTATACAAGGCGGCGGCTTCCATTTCCACTGCCAGAACACCATGTTTTCTCCATAAAAAATATGGGTCGTTAATGTGTTCATCAAAATAAAAGAAATCCGATGAAAGGATATTACCCACATGATAAGGCAAATCCAATTCTTCGGAAAGGGCTTTGGCTTTCTGTAACAAATTAAAATCAGCAATAGCTGCAAAATCCATACCACCAAACCGCAATTTGTTAACATTGGAATCGGTGCAGGCTCCCATTGCTATTACGAGTTCCTTTACCTTAATATGTTCCTGCAAACTACCACAGGTACCTATCCTGATTAGTTTTTTTACCTGGTAATCGTTAATGAGTTCGTTTACATAAATAGAAATGGAAGGAATACCCATACCGGTTCCCTGTACCGATATAGTTTTGTTGTTGTACTCGCCCGTATAACCGAGCATTCCCCTTACATTATTGTAACAACGTGGATTTTCTAAAAAATTTTCGGCTATAAATTTTGCACGTAGCGGATCGCCGGGAAGGAGAACGGTTTTGGCTATTTCGCCGACAGGGGCTTCGATATGTATGCTCATGATTATTGTTTTATTATATGCATTTTACGTTCAAGTATCTGCTTCCGCCCGGGACCCGTGGAAATCATTTCAAAATGAATACCCGTTTCTTTTTCAAGAAATGCGATGTAATCTTTTGCAGCCCCAGGTAATTGGTTAAAAGTTTCTGCTTTTTGCAGGTTTTCCATCCAGCCCTGCATTTCGGTATAAACGGGATGCAGAAGTTGACCAAGTATATCAGAAGGTAGATAATGTATTTTTTCAGTTTTCGATTCGTAATGGGTACAAATATTTATCTTATCGAAGGTATCAAGGACATCGGCTTTGGTAAGGATAAGATCAGTAACACCGTTAAGCATTATTGCATAGCGCAGTGCAGGCAGGTCAAGCCATCCGCACCTGCGTGGGCGACCAGTGGTAGAGCCGAATTCCTTACCGAGGTTCCGCAATTTTTCTCCGGTTTCATCTTCCAGTTCGGTGGGGAAAGGTCCACTTCCAACACGGGTGCAGTAGGCTTTTACGATTCCGTAAACCCGGCTTATCTTGTGGGGAGCAACACCCAGCCCGGTACAAGCTCCGGCTGTAATTGTATTACTGGATGTTACAAAGGGATAAGAACCAAAGTCCACGTCGAGTAATGTTCCCTGAGCACCTTCGGCAAGCACTTTTTTCCCTTTGGCTATTTCGGCATTGATAAAAATTTCGCCTTCCACAAAATGGAAGAACTTCAACTTTTCGAGCGAGGCTAACCATTTTTCTTCATACTCAGCAAACGACATTCCATTAAGTTGAAAATCTGTATATGAAAAATGATAGAGTTGGGAAACCAACGATAAATGGTAATTTTTCAGTTCGTTATATTTTTCCCGGAAGTCGGTTCTGAAAATTTCACAAATTCTCAATCCGGAACGTGCGGTCTTGTCGGTATAAGTCGGTCCAATTCCTTTCAAAGTAGAACCAATTTTTGCACTTCCCTTTAGTGATTCGCTGGCAACATCAAGCAGACGATGTGTGGGCAAAATCAAATGAGCACGATTGGATATCAGCAGATTTTTCTTGGGGTCGGCTTTTTTTTGTTGTAAATCTTCAATTTCCTTAACAAGGAGGAAAGGGTCAATAATCACTCCGTTGCCAATCAGGTTCACTATTTCCGGGTGAAATATTCCTGACGGAATTGTATGTAAAATTTGTTTCTCTCCCTCTATTTCAATGGTATGCCCTGCATTAGGTCCTCCCTGAAAACGAGCGACAATGTCATATCGGGGGCTGATGACATCCACAATTTTTCCTTTGCCTTCGTCTCCCCATTGTAATCCTAACAGTACATCTATCATTTTGGTTATTTCTTTTCGGTCAAAATCTCTTCTTTTTTTTCATTACATGTTCCGTAAAAAGTGAGAGAGTGATGTGTTATATTCATATTGAACATTTTACTTACCGACTCCTGGATTTCCTGAATACGGGGATCGCAAAATTCGAGTAATTTACCAGTGTCGAGGCATAAAATATGATCATGTTGGCTGAATTTATAGGAACGTTCAAATTGGGAGCCACTATGCCCAAACTGGTGTTTGATAACTAATTTACAATTGAGTAGCAGTTCGATGGTATTGTATAGTGTTGCCCTGCTAACCATATATTTGCTGTTTTTCATCCGGATGTACAGGGTTTCTATGTCGAAATGTCCATCGGTTGAATAAATTTCTTTGAGTATGGTAAAACGTTCGGGGGTTTTGCGATGTCCATGTTGAGTAAGGTATTCTGTAAAAAGTTTTTTTACAGCTTCAAAAGTCATTTTATCGGTCGGTTTCATCCTTTGAAAATTTGGATAAAAGTAAAAATAATTTTGTTTATTTGGTATAAATAAAAATAATTTGTCCTTTTATATTCAATTTATTCTGCTTACCCGTGATACCCCTTTTATTTTTTTCAATTGTGCGATTAAAATGTTAAGATTCTCAGCATTATGTATAAATAGCATAATTTCTCCTTCGGTTACGCCTTCGTTGCTACTAAAGTGAAGCGAACGAATATTCAGATTGTGTTGTTCGGCAATAACCCTCGTTATATCAAGCACAAAACCAATTTTATCTATTCCGGTAATTCGCACTCCGGTAAGAAATGAAATTTCGCCTTCCTGCCTCCATTTGGCTTTTACAATCCTGTTTCCAAACCTCGACATCAACTCACGGGCAATTTTACAGTTGGTACGATGGATATCAATGGTTTCATTATCACTAACCAAACCCACTACATCGTCGCCTGGAATGGGATTACAGCAATCGGAAATACAATAAATCACTTTGTCGAAATCGGCAATCAGAACCTGGGTGTCATTTTTCCCTTTAAGTTTATTTTGCATGCTCTCAGAAAGGTTTCTCGGCTTATCTTCATTTTTTTGCTTGGAAAAAGGCATCCGTATGTATTTCAGCCAGCTATTACTTTTGTCGGATTCGTGGCAGCTGTTTTTCAATTCCTTGATACCTACTTCGCCAAGAGCAACCTTGTAATACAAATCGGTAAGAGAAGATAATTTATTAAATTCCTGAAATCGTATAACATTACTTTTAATAAATTCTATATTCAACTGGTTAAAAATTTCCTCCAGTATTTTTTTTCCTTCGGTTGCACGTTGTTTCCTTTCTTCGCGGAGGGCTTCCCTGATTTTAGCTTTTGCCCTTGCCGTAATTACAAAATCAAGCCATTCTTCTTTGGGTTTTTCTTTTTTTGATGAAATGATTTCTACTTTGTCTCCGCTTGTTAGCTGGTGTTTAAGGGTTACCAGCTTGTTATTTACCTTAGCAGCAATGCAGGTACTTCCCAGGTTAGTATGGATGCTGTAAGCAAAATCAAGGGTTGTGGCATTGATAGGGAGTATCTTGGGGTCTCCCTTCGGAGTAAATACGGTAATTTCCTCGGGATACAAATTAAGTCTGACGGTTTCTACAAAATCAAGGGCATTTTCGTCGGCATTCTGTACAATTTCGCTGATACGTTCAAGCCATTGGTCCAAACCGCTGGGAGTATTACTTCTTTCTTTGTATTTCCAGTGGGCGGCATAGCCTTTTTCGGCAATTTCGTGCATCCTGCGGGTACGTATCTGTACCTCCACCCATTGTCCGTTATCGCTAACGACAGTAGTATGCAATGCTTCATAACCGTTAGCTTTGGGAATTGAAATCCAATCACGAAAGCGGTTGGGCAATGGATTATAAAACCGGGTAACTATGTTATACACTTTCAGACACTCATCCTTTTCAACGAACTTATCGTTGAGGTCATCATCAGTTGATAATTCGATAATTATACGAATGGCAAAAACATCGTACATTTCTTCAAATGCCACTTCTTTTTTTTGCATCTTTTTCCAGATGGAAAAAACAGATTTATCATGAAAAATTATCTCAAATGCGCTGTTTCGTTTTTGAAGTTCTTTAACAATAGGGCTGATGAAGTGCGCAATAAAAGCTTTCCGTTCTGGTTCGGTTTCTTTTAGCTTTTTATAGATTGCGTTATAACTTTCTTGCTGTGTAAACCTGAAGGCGAGATCTTCCAACTCACTTTTTATGGCATATAAACCTAAGCGGTGTGCAAGCGGAACATACAAAAAAGTAGTTTCTGACGCAATTTTTAGCTGTTTTTCATGTGCCATAAACTCGAGGGTTCGCATGTTGTGCAGCCTGTCGCCTAATTTTATCAGCATAACTCTTACATCAATAGAAAGGGTTAACAAAATTTTACGGTGGTTCTCATCCTGTATTGTCCCAGTAGAAGAATCGGAAATTTTTTTGATTTTTGTGAGTCCATCCGTAATTTGTGCGACTTTTTCCCCGAATGCATCGCGAATATCTTCGAGTGGATAACCTGCATCTTCCACTACATCATGCAGCAAAGCACAAATAATGGAAGTTTCGCCCAATCCTATTTCTCCTGCGCATATTCTTGCAACTTCGAGAGGATGATAAATATAAGGCTCTCCACTTTTGCGTCGCATATCTTTATGTGCTCGCAATGCCAGTTTAAACGCCTTTTGTACCATAGAAGTATCGCGAAACTCCTTTGTATGCATACGCCAGGTATTTAGCAACTTGCGATACCTGCGAATGATTTCTCGTTTTTCCTGTTCCGGGTCTATCTGGTACATAAAGGGTATTAAAAATGCGATTATGCGCTTACAAAATTAATAAAATGCGAATTGTATTTTACTTTAAGGCTTTTCATCTTTCAATAAATTTGCGATGTTAACTGCATACTAAAAATAATCCGTAGTAAAAATCTTCGGATATTTTATATTTTTTATTATCTCCATTGCAACCTAGACTGGAACTTATGGGATTTTCTTATCTTTGTGGCAGGATTTTTGTAAATATTTATCAAAACCAATACCATCTATACTATGAAACGAGCATGTTCGTTAAACACAAATACGGATGAAGATCTCACATGCGAGTTCCATCCGATTTTAAATTTAAAAATTATTTACGGATGAAAAAGTTAATTGTAAGCGTACTTTTTGTTGTATGCACCGTTTTTTCCTTTGCCCAAAAATTTGCCTATGTTGACACGGAATATATACTCAAAAACATTCCGGAGTACAATGATGCCCAAGCCCAGTTGGACGAACTGTCTATACAATGGCAGAAGGAAATAGAAACCCGTTTTGCGGAAATAGATAAGATGTATAAAGACTTTCAGAATGAAGCTGTATTGCTTCCCGCCGACGCAAAAAAGAAGAAAGAAGATGCAATAGTCAGCAAAGAAAAAGAGGCTAAAGATTTGCAAAAAAAGAGATTCGGAAAGGATAGTGACCTTACGAAAAAGCGCCAGGAATTGGTAAAACCCATTCAGGAAAAAATTTACAACGCCATTGAAGAGTATGCCAACGAAAGTGGCTATGCCGTAATTTTCGATAAATCGGGCAGCCTTACCATGCTATATTCGAATGGGAAATATGATGTAAGTGACCAGATTCTCGACAAATTGGGATACACGTATTCTAAAAGGACAGATGAAAGCCCGAAAAAAGAAAGCAGTAAAGGCGGGAATACTGAGGTAAAAAAATAAAATTCCTATCTTTGCCGTTCCAAATTTATTAATAAACACTTTTAACCCATGAAAAATACTATTAAAGCTTGTCTGCTGATAGGAATTTGTATGCTTACAATTTCGGTTTCTGCCCAAACCAATTCAAAGTTGGGACATCTTGATTTTGCAAAACTCTATAGCTTAATTCCAGGTCAGGATTCTATTCAGAAAATTTATTCTGATTATCAAAAAACAATTAAAGATCAGTTTGATGCTATGCAGGCTGAACTCGAAAGCAAATACAACGACTACCAAGCAAACAATGCTACATGGTCGGCTATTATCAAACAAAATAAAGAAAAAGAAATAGCAGATTTACAAGATCGCATGCAGGCTTTCCAGCAAAATGCCCAGCAGGATTTGCAAAACAAAGAATCTGAACTAACCGCACCTTTAATTGAAAAAGCTAAAAAAGCTGTTAGGGATGTCGCCAAAGAAAATGGCTTTACTTATGTTTTTAACAGTGGAGACAACGGCGTAACGATACTTTATACTTCCGACAACAGTGAAGATCTGATGCCTCTCGTTAAAAAGAAACTCGGAATAAAAGAAGAAAAGAAAGAAGTAAAAAAATAATACCATTTGTATATAGTTACAACAAAAGCTCCCGTATGCACAGGAGCTTTTTTTATAGGCTACACTTTTAGTATCAAAAACTTTATTATTCACTTTTCGTAATGTGCTTTTTGCTGCTTAGAATAAAAAAAATTATGTATAAATTATTGTTTTTAGTTGGTCTGTTGATGTGTACTTGTACTGTTTTTCCACAGGGACAATCCTATACCAACGAACAATTAGCCTTACAATACATGATGAACCGTGAATTCGACAAAGCAGTGGAAATTTATGAGGATTTGTATAATAAAAATCCTACCCAGTATTATTTTTCCAATTATACCTTTTGCCTGATAGAACTGCAGAATTATGAAAAAGCGGAAAAAATAATTAAGAAACATATTCGATCCCACCCCAAAGAACCCAAATTTTTGGTAGATTTAGGCTACGTATACAGCAAAGAAGGTGAGCAACGCAAGTCTGAAAATGCATATAATGAAGCTATTGAAAAAATGAAGCCCGACAGGCAGCAAATCACAGAATTGGCTAATGCCTTTTTGGTAAAACGGGAAAATGAAAGAGCCATCGAAACCATAAAAAAAGGAAGAAACCTGCTTCCCGATAAATATCCCTTCAGCATAGAACTTGCCGACATTTACGAAAGGCAGGAGGACTGGTCGAATTATTATAACGAACTGCTTGACCTGATTATATTTGATTATCAGTATTTGCAAAATGTGCAAAATAAATTGCAGGATAACCTTACCAATGACCCCGAAAACAAAAAAAATGAAGCTTTCCGGAATATTTTGTTGAAACGGATACAAAAATTCCCGGAACAACAATTTTATGCGGAACTGATGATTTGGTATTCTATTCAACAAAAAGATTTTGCCTCTGCCTTGTTACAAGCAAAAGCTTTAGACCGCCGGAATGGTGAAAACGGACAGCGCATCATGGAAATTGGCGACTTGGCAACCACCAATAAAAAATACGAACTTGCAGAAGATGCTTATAGTTACATTGTTACAAAAAAAGGGGAAGAAAGTCCCTATTATGTAAACAGTAGAATTGCTTTGCTCGAAACTCGTATGAACAGGCTGATTCCGGATTTTCCATTGAACAAAGAAAAAATGCTGGCACTGGAAAATGAAATGTACAGTACACTGAGTACTTTGGGGAAGAATCGCAATACCATTCCCCTGATGCGCGCCCTTGCCCGTTTGGAAGCCTTTTATCTTTCAAAAAACAATACTGCCATAGCACTATTGAATGAAGCCATCAATATCGAAAATATAAGTACCATAATTCAAGCCGAATGCAAACTTGACTTGGCAGATATCATGCTTTTTTCGGGTGAACAATGGGAAGCCACCCTTTTGTATTCACAGGTTGAAAAATCCTTACCCAACGACCCGCTTGCACACGAAGCCAAATTCAGGAATGCCCGTCTTTTTTATTTTATCGGGGAATTTAGTTGGGCGAAAGCACAATTAGACGTTTTAAAAGCAGCTACAAGCAAGTTGATTGCCAACGATGCTATGCAATTATCGCTTTTGATTGCTGATAACACCAATCCCGATAGCACCTCTACCGAACTTGCCATGTACAGCCGCGCTGATTTTCTTCTTTACCAAAATAAAAAAGAAATGGCTTTGCAAACCCTCGATTCGCTACTTACAAGTTTTTCTTCACACCCTATAATCAGTCAGGTTATTTTTAAAGAATCAGAAATCAGAATTTTACAAGGTCGTTATCTGGATGCCGATACGTTATTGGGTCAGATTTTGGTTACCTATCCTTACAGCATTCTTGCTGATGATGCGCTAATGAAACGTGCTGAATTGTATGAAAATCAATTCCAAAACCCAACGAAAGCCATGTACTTTTACCAGAAATTGATGACCAATTACCCCGGAAGCCTTTTTGTAGAAGAAGCCCGCAAACGGTTCAGGGCTTTAAGGGGCGATCTGGTAAATTGATGCAAATAATATCTGCATAGGGCTATTCTGGTTATCCTTTAAATAGTTGTTTCTTTGAACAGTGAATGATATTAGATATTAACATAACAAGACCGTTGCAAAATGCTACGAGAGTTAGTTTTCTAACTTTGTGTTGATAATTTTTGTTTTTCGTGATAAAACAGCTTTTTTTACTATTTTCGCTTCATTATATCTCAATAATATTACTGTAAATGAGGGGAAAAACTCTTATTTTTTAGCATTGGGAGATATATAGAAACACCCGCCAATCCAACCACGGATATTACGGACATGGCTGCCTGTGCCGAAATAGTACACAAACACAATACACTAATGATTAACGTTTTTTTTATCAGGTTGCGTAAAAAATTAAATTGAACTATTTGTTAATGAAGAAGGATACCATTTAAAGGTATCCTTCTTTGAAAATTTCCCAACTTTAAAACGGAAAAACCAATAGTGGCAAACGGGTATGGTACAACATCCGCTTTGTCATACTGGGATTAAGTAACCTTTGGATGATGTTCCGTTTGTGGGTGGTCATGGCTAACAGTCCGATATTATTATTGCGGATATAGGTTTCCAGGCTGTTAAAAACATTGTCGCCCACTATCATTTCGCATTCCACTTGCATTCCACCAAATTTATCTTGTAAAAATTGCTGCATTTCATTAAATTTGGCTTTATCCCAGGGCTTTTTTATGCCGAGACTTACATGTACACAATGTACTTTGGCATTAAACGGCTCAATGAATTGCAATAGTTCACTCAATGCAAGAAAGTCAGTATCATCAAAATCGGTAGCGTACAATACATTTAAATTTTTATTGACGCCTTCAAACTGATAATCGTGGGGGATGGCGAGCACAGGGATAGAAGATTTTTCAATGAGTTCGGCAGTAGTACCTCCCACAACAGATTTTTTGTCTCCCTTCCCGCGCATTCCCATTATAATGATATCAGGTTTATATTTTTGCGAATACATCATAATGGCTTCGGCAGGGATACCTTCCGCTATAGATTTGCTGATTTCCGGCATGTATTCCGATTTGGTTTTTACTTGGTTTACAACAATCCGTTTGTATTTTTCCAAAGCTTTTTGCATTTCTTTTCCGGTATCGGTTACCAAGGAGTAGGTATCGGCAAGCATGGGAAAAGTATGATCTTCATAGGGCGATGCAGCAAAACTGGGCTGAAGATAAGTGTGTAACAAACGGATTTTGGCTTGCAAAACCCTTGCAAGACCAATAGCAAAACGAAAACCAACAGTGGATTGCTCTGAAAAATCAACAGGAACCAGAATTTTTTTAATCTTTCCTTCTTTTTTGGCAAGCAATTTCAGGTCTTCACCATATTCCTGCTTTACATCTTCAATAATTTTCATAGCATGTTCCACGTCGGCTTCACGAATCATGATTTGTACCCCTGCCGAAACATCGGGCTGAATCATATTTTCATTCAGCGTGAAGCATTCAATATTCTCGGATTCAAATCGCGCCTGCAGTATAAGTGCTCTTGAATACGAATAAGTTGCAATGTGTAATATCCGGTTTTTCATGGCTAACATTTTTTCTCAAATATAATAAAAAAATTATAATGCTTCCTGTTTTTTTACAAATTTTAAAAAAGATGCAAGTGCTATAAAATCAATGGTGTATTGAACACCTAGTATTTGTACCTTTGCTGCCCTATTTATAAAAAATGAAAAGAGAAGAATCGTCCTTCGGGAGAAGGAAACCTGATGAAAAGCATTCTGATGAAAAATCAGTATCTGGCAAAAGACCCCGGATAACAACTTACGGAGTGAAAAAATCTGAACCCTCTTACAAGGAAAAATCAAGAGATAAACACGAACGTCCCTACAAAGAAAGAAAATCCGGGAAGGAAGACGGTGCAAAACCTTACGAACGTAAACCTTATGGCGAAAGAAGTCCTCGTCGCGAAAGTAATGACAAACCTTACGAACGTAAACCCTACGGAGAAAGACGTCCACGTCGTGAAAGTGAAGACAAACCCTACGAGCGTAAACCCTATGGCGAAAGAAGTCCTCGTCGTGAAAGTGAAGACAAACCTTACGAACGTAAACCCTATAGCGAAAGACGTCCTCGTCGTGAAAGTGAAGGCAAACCCTACGAACGTAAACCCTATGGCGAAAGACGTCCACGTCGTGAAAGTGAAGGCAAACCTTACGAACGTAAACCCTATGGCGAAAGACGTCCACGTCGTGAAAGTGAAGACAAACCTTACGAACGTAAACCCTACGGTGAAAGACGTCCTCGTCGCGAAAGTGAAGACAAACCTTACGAACGTAAACCTTATGGCGAAAGAAGTCCTCGTCGCGAAAGTGAAGACAAACCCTACGAGCGTAAACCCTATGGCGAAAGACGTCCTCGTCGCGAAAGTGATGACAAATCCTACGAACGCAAAAAACCGGAAGAAGAAAGCGACAGCAAGCCCTTTATAATCACAAGAAGTTGGGATGCAGGCGACGAAAAACCCCGCCGAAAAACAAAAGAATTCAAAGAACGCCCTAAAACCAGGTTCGATACAAAAAACAAATCTGATGAAGACGCTGATATGCACAGCAAAAAAGATGAAGACGGCTTAATCCGACTCAACAAATACCTTTCCAATGCAGGAGTGTGTTCACGCCGCGAAGCCGACGAATTGATTCAGGCAGGAGCCGTTTCCGTAAATGGAGTCATCATCACGGAACTGGGGCATAAAATTTCGCCCGACGACAAAGTGCAATATGGAGGTGAAACTCTTCATCGCGAAAAGTACCAATATGTCTTGCTTAATAAGCCCAAAGGATACATTACTACCCTCGACGACCCCGATGAAAGAAAAACCGTGATGCTTCTGGTTCAGGATGCCTGTAAAGAGCGCATTTATCCTGTTGGCAGACTCGACAGGAACACTACTGGGCTATTGCTGTTCACCAATGATGGCGAACTGACGAAAAAGCTGACCCATCCACGTTACAATATCCGGAAAATTTATCATGCTACCCTTGATAAATCCCTTACACATAACGATTTTTTACAACTTACCGAAGGTGTCGAACTCGAAGACGGTTTCATAAAAATAGACGAACTGGCTTATGTAGGTGAAGGGAAAAAAGAATTGGGGTTGGAAATTCATTCCGGGCAAAACAGAGTTGTCCGTCGTTTATTCGAACATTTGGGATACGATGTTGTTAAGTTAGATCGGGTTTCTTTTGCCGGACTTACCAAAAAAGACCTGCCCCGTGGAAAATGTCGCCATCTTACCCAACAGGAAATAAATTTTCTGAAAATGATGAAAGCGTAATCAAATTTTTACAATTTTCGCACCCCAAAATTAACAAACCGAACATTATGTACATGAAAAAGTTCATTATCATCTGTTTTATTTTCACTGGCATAATCACAATATCTGCCTTTGCACAACAATACCCCACCCGCGAGCAAATTAAAAAACACCCTTTAAAATATAAGGTGGATTACCGGATAGACAATATGGCCTACTGGAAAAGAATGGCTAACTTAGGACTGGTAACTACTGCTCCTATTCAAAAAGTACCCAAGGCTATATTTACAGGAAATAATATCAATTCTAAGAGTGTATTAACTACTAATTCACTGGACGTTTGTATTACTTCAGAAAATTCCACACAAAGTGAAAATTCTGTCTTTATAAGTCCTTTGAATCCAGATAATGCGCTCAACTCCAATAATTCAACCCCTTTACCCGCAGGAAGCGTTTACGGTGCTGACCATTTTATTACCAATGATGAAGGCAATACTTGGGATGGCTCCATTTACGGTGCCGGCGGCGGCGATCAGGGCGACCCGACAACTGCCATCGGAAACAATGGACATATGTTTGTTGGATTCATTCACAGCAACAACGGTCAGGGCGTTTCTCATTCTACTGATGGGGGAACCACCTGGACTTCGGTAGTTGTTGCACCGGGTCCTCCGGGTTGGAACAGCCTTCTCGACAAAAACCATTTATGGATTGACAATTCTACAACAAGTGTTTACGATGGTAATCTTTACGATGCCTGGACAAACTTTGGCGGTTCAAATAATAACCAGATTGAAATTTCCCGTTCAACCGACGATGGACTCACCTGGTCAGCCCCGCAAAGCATAAGCAATGCAGTTAGTGCAGGAAGCCATAACCAGGGTGTGAATATCAGCACCGGTCCTGACGGACAGGTATATGTTTGCTGGGTTGTGTATGATGCAGGTGTGATGGATGAAAAAGCCATTGGATTTACCAGATCAACCGACGGTGGGGTTACTTATCAGCCGGCAATCAGAGCCATAAACAATCTGAAAGGAATCCGTACAGGCGGAACGTCAAAAAATATGCGCGTAAACTCCTTCCCATCCATGACTGTTGACATCAGTAACAGCGGACATCGTGGTACCATTTACATTGTTTGGGCTAACAAAGGAGTTCCCGGAATAAACACCGGCAGCGACATAGATGTTTACCTTATTAAATCCACTGATGGCGGAACCACCTGGTCGAATCCCAAAAAGATTAATACTGATGCTCCCGGTGCTGGCAAACAACATTACTTCCCATGGATTACCTGCGACCCAATTACCGGCACCCTCAGCGTGATTTTTTACGACGACCGTAATGTAACCAGTTCCCAATGCGAAGTATGGTGTGCCAATTCTTACGACGGCGGAGAAACCTGGGCAGATTTTAAAGTCAGTGATATCGCTTTTACTCCAACTCCGATTCCCGGCCTTGCCAGCTCTTATTTTGGCGATTACCTCGCCATAAGTGCAAGAAATGGGCAGGTTTATCCGGTTTGGACTGATAACCGTTCGGGTCATGCTCTTACTTATGCCTCACCCTATGTAACAGGAATGGCTCCGGTTGCAACAGTTTTCCCGATTCCGGTTGATTCTTCCAAACAAGTTCTTCCTTTTACAAAACTGCATTGGCAGGATACCAGTAACGTAAGCCCGGCTACCCTTTTCAAAATTTACCTCGGAACTGATAATCCTCCTACCAATATCGTAAGCGGAGGCATGGTAATGGATACGGTATTCATTCCTTCTCATTCTTTACCCGAAAATTCTACCATCTATTGGAGAGTAGATGCTTACAATGGTTTTGGAAATACTTCCGGAAACGTTTGGAGTTTTACTACTTTGCCTCCTGTTGAAGAAGATTTTGAAAGCGGAGATTTTACCAGATACCAATGGAATTTTAACGAACAGCCCTGGACTGTTACTAACCTTGCAAAACGCAATGGGGGTTACTCTGCCAAATCAGGCATCGTAAATGTTGGCGATACCTCTGCCATGCACCTGCAACTGGAACTTGCTGTTACCGATACCCTGCATTTCTGGGTAAAAACAACCACCATGGAAACAGTGAACCACCTTGAATTTGCTGTGGACGGGCAGGTGATGGAAACATGGAGCGGAACTCTCGACTGGACACAGGCAGCAATACCGGTTACTGCTGGTTTACACAACTATGAATGGCGTTATGTGAAAACAGCCCAGGATACCACTATCATTGATGCTGTTTGGGTTGATTATATTGATTTCCCCATGTTAAGCCCAATTACTGCCGTAGCCGGTAACGACGACGACATTTGTGTGGGTCAAACTTATCAGCTCAACGGGAGTTCAGTAAATTACTCTACTGTTCAATGGACTACCTCCGGAAACGGTACTTTCAATAATTCCGGCATACTAAATCCTGTATATACCCCTGGCAGCATTGACATTACACAGGGATTTGCAAAGCTTGTTTTAACGGTAACCTGTGGTTGTGGTGATGTTCTGAGCGATACGCTTATCCTTAGTATTCACGCTATTCCTTCGGCCTTTACCATACAAGGTGGCGGCGGATACTGCGAAGGCGGCAGCGGCGTAAGCATCAGCCTTAACGGCTCACAAACCAATATAGATTATGAATTATTACTGAACAATACTCCTACCGGTTACATTCTTCCGGGAACCGGTTCATCGTTGCTTTTTGAAAATGTTACTGTTCCCGGCACTTACAAAATAAAAGCAGCAAATGCTTATGGCTGCGAACGGGCTATGACCGGGCAGGTAAGCGTTCTGTTGTATCCTCTTCCTGTGGTACAGTTGGGTAGCGATACTATCATTTGTGTTAATCATGTTATTGAACTCGACGCTACCATACCCAACGCACAAAACTATCTGTGGCAACCCTTTGGGCAAACCACTCCAACCATCATGGTGGATTCTACCGGCGTAGGTGCAGGTGTACAGACTTACTCGGTGTTAGTAACCGACAACAATGGCTGTCAGACTACCGACGACATTACCATTACTTTCGATCCCTGTACCGGAATTACTGGCTATGTGAAAGGGCTTAAAGTGGATATATCGCCTAACCCGGCAAGCGAAAATGTTTATCTGACCCTTATTACCGATAAGAACTGTCAGTTTGGTGTAAAAATCACCAATGCTGCCAACCAGGAGTTTTACCATCAGCGGATGACAGTTAATGGAAAGATGATCAAGACCATTGATATAAGTTCTTTGGCAAGAGGCATTTATTTCGTTCATATCGAAGGAAACAAAACAAAACTTATCCGTAAACTGATAGTTCAGTAAGATAATAACCTGAATTCGGCGTAAGGTTGCAAACCATTCTATGATTTCGCTATCGCTCAGCAGTCAATGGCTAAATAAAAGAAAGTGCTAATGCACGGGTTTCCCGGTCGGTTTGTACATAATCGTCAAATGAAGGGTGCAGGACAAAAGAAGCTTTCGCCATACATTTTTCGATGATTTCCGGAATTTGCAGAAAACCTGTTTTGTCATTAAGAAATGCAGCAACCGCTATTTCGTTGGCGGCATTTAATATACAAGGCATATTCCCTCCCTGTTCCAGCGCAGCATAGGCAAACATAAGGCAACGGAAGGTAGTGATATCGGGTTTTTCAAAGGTGAGTTGAGGAAAATCCGTAAACAAGAAACGTGGAAAACTGGTCGCCAAACGGTGGGGGTATGATAGGGCATATTGTATCGGCAGCCGCATATCGGGCAGTCCCATCTGGGCTTTCAGCGAGCCGTCGGCAAACTGCACCAGCGAATGGATGATGGACTGTGGATGAATAATCACTTCTATCTGCGAAGCTGCCATCCCGAAAAGCCAGTGTGCTTCTATCACTTCCAGCCCTTTGTTCATCAATGTGGCAGAATCAATGGTAACCTTGCAACCCATATTCCAGTTGGGATGTTTCAGCGCCATTTCCTTGGTAACTTTCGCAAGATAATCATTGTTTTTCCCCCTGAACGGACCACCCGAAGCCGTCAGGATAATTTTTTCCACCGGATTGTGAAATTCACCTGCAAGGCATTGAAATATTGCTGAATGTTCCGAATCAATAGGGTAAATATTTACGCCTTTTTCTCTTGCAAAGCGGGTAACCAGTTCGCCGGCTACCACCAGGGCTTCTTTGTTGGCAAGGGCTATGGGCTTCCCGGCATTAATGGCATGCATAGTAGGCTGCAAGCCGGAAAAGCCTACCAATGCTGTCAGTACGATGTCAATAGAATCACTTTCGGTGATTTGTGTTAAGGATGCCTCGCCTGAAAATACTTTGATGTCATGCGGTTGTAAAGCATCGGAAACTTCGCGATAGTGCTTTTCGTTGACTATCACCACGGCATTGGGTTTAAATTCCAACGCCTGTTTAATCAGCAAATCGGTATTAGTATTGGCAGTAAGCACTTCCGCCTCAAAAACCTCCGGATGGTTTCGGATTACTTCCAGTGCCTGGGTTCCGATGGAGCCTGTAGAGCCTAAAACGGCAATTCTTTTTTTTGCTACCAACTGATGTAGTCTTTAGGGTTTACCGGACTTCCATTGTACCAAAGTTCAAAGTGCATGTGGGGTCCTGAAGATACTTCTCCGGTTTCGCCTACAATGGCTACAGGTTCTCCGGCATGTACATAATCGCCTTGTTGTTTGAGCAAAACGGAACAATGTTTATAGAAAGTGATGATGTTGCCTGTGTGCTGAATAGCCAACACCCATCCGTGTTCTAATGTCCAGTTAGCAAGAACAACGGTTCCGCTAAGTGCGGCTTTAATGGCTTCATTTTTTTGTGCAGCCACATCTATACCAAAATGGCGGTTCTGGCTATTGAAATTACTTATAATCATGCCTTTTAAAGGGCAATAGAAATTAACACTTCCTATATAGGAATTACTTACTCCTAACCCCTCTGAAGAAGTTTCGTTGCTGCTGAGCAGTGCGTATTTATTCTGGTTTTCCACCTCCACTCTGAGTAGCGAATCATCCGGGCTGCGCCTGTCGCTGATTTCGGAATAGGAAGTTGCCTTGGCAGTATCTTTGGTAAGGGAATAATCCGGGTGCAGGTCGTTGCCTGTGATGATATTTTTCAGGTTGGAGATGTATTTGTCCTTTTGTTGTAAAACCTGTTCTATGGAATCGGTTTTCAAGCCAAGTTCGTACACATTCTTCTGCAATCCCACGCTGGAATAACCAGGTATGTACTCGCGCAACGGGGTGAAGGCAATAATGTATGTGGTAAGAAATACAAGCAAAATGGATAATGTGCCCAGTGCAATAAAAACATTCAGCCTCGACAATTTGAACGAAAGTTTTTCTTCCAGCGTGCTTTCATTCATAATCACCAGGCGGTATTTATCCCTGAGTTTCTGATACCATTTGATGGTATTATGTTTGCTATGTTTTCTTTTTCTGCGCAATTGTTTTGTGTGTTGTTTTCCAGTGTGTTTATTGTAACTTTATTTTTGGCAAATATCGTAATTTTTCAGAGAAAGATTAATATTTCAGGATTTTAACTTTGTTTAACAGAAAAAGAAAATAAACGTATAAAAGCGAAAAACACGTGTAATTATTTATAAATGTGCAAACAAGTACATTTTTCATTGGAGTCAATTTTATATATTTCCGGTAATGGCAAACAAATAGCAAGTTTACGGAATTTTCTTCCCCCTTGCATTGTCCGCATAGAGCAAATTACTATATCGTTTTCCGGTACAATTGTATCTGAAATACTATTGTATTGGTTATTAACATATAACTATTAAATAATTTAATAAGATACTGGAATAAACTCGTATCTAATAAAAATAAAAATTGTGTATTTTTACGCCCTTCACTTTTGTTAAATTAACCATTCTATTGTTGTATGAAAAAATGTACTTTCCTCCTGCTTTTTTCCGCAGTTATTTGTTTTTCAGTTTATGCTCAAAAAGAAAAGACCAACCCGGAACTTAAACCCCTTTCGGCATCCGAACTTGAAAAACTGGCTTCTATTCCTGAGCTTGTCCTTCCGGCAGGATCCAGTGATGATGAACGTCCCTATGCTGTCGATAATTCACAATTACCATATTTCAGACCCTTATACCAACAATCGGGTCTGGAATGCGGACAAGCCAGCAGTTTGGGATTAGGACTTACTTACGAACTAAATTGCGCCAGAAACCTCCCGGGGAATGTGCCAGCTAATCAGCAGGCAACACATTTTGCCTTCAATTTTATTAATGGCGGTGGCGATTGCGGGGTAAGCTACTTCGAAACCTGGTATGTAGTAAAAAATTGCGGAAATCCTAATGTTCAGGAATACGGAGGTACACCTTACTATGGGGGATCATCTCGGTGGATGAGTGGCTACGACCTGTATTACAATGCAATGAAAAACCGTATCCGTCAAATGTTTGCCATTAAAGTAAATACAGAAGAAGGATTGAATACTTTGAAGGGATGGTTGTATAATCATTTGAACGGAAGTGCACACGGCGGTGTTGCACAAATGTATATTTCCTATACCAGCCCGGGCAACACTCTGCCTACCGGAACCCCAGAAGCGGGCAAACACGTGATTTTATCGTTTGGAGGAAGCCCCAACCACGGATTGACGATAGTAGGGTATAACGATTCCATACGATGGGATTTTAATAACGACGGACAGTACACCAATAATCTTGACACCAATGGCGATGGAATAGTGGATATGAAAGACTGGGAAGTAGGTGGTTATAAAGTTGCCAATACCTATGGAGGCATTAATACCTGGGGAGATCAGGGCTTTTCGTATGTGATGTATCGCACTTTTGCCGAACAATTGGAAGAAGGAGGAATATGGAATAGTGCCGTTCATGGGGTTTATGTAAATGAAAATTACGACCCACAACTTACTATCAAAGCCACAGTTACCCATTCTAACCGCAGTAAAATAAAAATTATTCCCGGCATTGCCCTCTATCAGGCTGCCACGGAACCTGATTTTACTCTTGATTTACCCATTTTTGACTTCCAAGGAGGAGACCTTTATATGCAGGGAGGAAGTTCTACAGCAGATAAAACTCTTGAATTCGGTCTCGATATCACTCCTTTATTAAGTTATATACAGAGCGGTTCTTCTGTAAAAATATTTCTCCAGCTTGCGGAAGACGATCCATCCAACGCTGCCACAGGTAAAATCCTGAGTTTCTCAGTAATGGATTATACCGGCACAGGCATTGTGGAATACCCCTGTTCGCAAACCAATGTTCCAATTGTTGAAAATGGTATTACTACACTTGATGTAAATCTACCTCTGAGTTTTAACAAAACGGAAATTACCACCGATTCTCTCCCCTTAGCTACCCTTTATCAGCCTTATGATTATACTTTATCAGCTTTGGGCGGTCGCCCGCCTTACCAGTGGGAAACTGCCAGTATGTATTCCGAACGAGACTCTACCGCCACATTTCCCCTGATAAATGCACACCAGGTTAACCTTTCGGGAACAGAAAATGGAATTGCCGAGCAGCCCTTGGATTTTTCATTTCCTTACTATGGAAAAATGTATGATAAAGTGTATGTTCATGGCGATGGGTATCTTATGTTTACCAACGAAGATTATCCATGGACTTTTATCATTGCCTATAAATCATTCATGAAGAATATAAAAGCCATTGCACCCTTTTCACTTAAAACAGTCTCTATCAATGCTGGCGATGGTGATGGAGTTTGGTATGAAGGCGATGCCAATTGTGCTGCTTTTAGGTGGAAAGCCTCTCTGTGGGATAATCCTTCGGGCACCGACCTTAATTTTGCAATAAAAATTTATCCTTCCGGAAAAATTGAATTCTATTACGGCGAAATTGTTTCTGTAGGTTATTTACAATGGTTTTCTGGTATTTCCGAAGGCAATGGCTATGATTACATTCTACGCTACGACTATGGCGACCAGCCTCCCGCAGCGAATTCGGTAAAAAAATACAGTTCCACACCTTACCCCTACGAAATGCAATTGAGCAGTAACGGAGAATTCAGCGGAGCACCCATGCAGGTATACGATAGTTGCATGATAAAATTTGTTGTAACCGACAATAACAACATTCGCACGATAAAAACCCTGCCGTTTACTACCAAGGGACTTGGAATTACTTACAACATACTGTCGGGTGGCGATGATGTAGTAGAATATGCCGAAGAAGCCGCGCTTACACTTATGCTAAACAATACCAATACACAACCTTTCCAGGGAACAGAAATGTGGCTCAAATGCAATGACTCATTAATTCAATTGACTGACAGTACAGAAAACGTTGGAACCATTCCCGCCTCACAATCGGTTTCTTTCAGCAATGCATTTGGTTTTACGGTTGCTGATGTTGTACCCGAGGGCTATGCCATACCCATGACGGTTTATATTGCTTCTCTTACCGATACCCTTTCAAGGCAGTTTACCATCATCCTCCATTCACCCGTTCTCACCATCGGAAATATTACAATTAACGATGGAGCAAACGGAAGTCTTGATCCGGGAGAAACTGCCGATATGATTGTTGAACTTAAAAATACCGGCGGAGCTAAGGCCACCGGAATACTTGCAAATATAAATTGTATAAATCCCGAAATTACTGTAAATAATGCACATTTTCAGAGTGATACACTCTCTGCCGGAGCCACCTTGCCCCTTGTATTCAATATTACCGCATCTTCTGGAATTGCAATCGGCAACGTAGTAACATTCCCTCTGAGTATACAAACGGATTATGATTATGGCATTTCCGATACCCTTGCCATTACCGTCGGACTGATTGCAGAAACTTTCGAATCGGGCAATTTTTCGAGTTACGACTGGCAATTTTCAGGAAATGCTGACTGGCAGATCGTGGAAACCAATCCCTATGAAGGAACGTACTGCGCCAAATCCGGTGCTATTGCTGACAACCAGGAGTCAGTTTTTTATATTACATTAAATGTACTAGCCGATGGTGAAATCAGTTTTTATAAAAAAGTATCCTGCGAAAACGCCCCCAGCGGTACCGGTTACGACTGGCTCGGATTTTACATTGATAATAACGAACTTAACAAATGGGATGGCGAAGTCAGTTGGAGTCAGGAAACCTATCCCGTAACTGCTGGCGAGCACACCTTAAAATGGGTTTACCATAAGGATTATTCAACTATTGGAGGTTCCGATTGCGCTTGGGTAGATTATATCATATTTCCCGCTTTTGATAATGGTACTCCAAACATGACAGTTACACCAAACATTATTGAAAAAGACCTCGATATCAACCAAATTGATGCCGATACTTTGGTCATTTCAAATCTTGGAGGTGGATATATTGACTTTAATATTTCCGTTCCCGACTCCATGCCCTGGCTTAGTGTAGTGCCCGCAACAGGTCATATTGGGATGTACGGCTCCTATCCTGTTCAACTTATTTTCAATACCAACTCGGTTCCTCCGGGAAGTTATTCAGGAACTTTCACCGTAAGCGATCAGATTGGAAACACAAAAGAAGTTCCTGTAAACCTGAAAGTAACCGATCCCAATGGAATCAATAATTTTCATGGTTCGGAGTCATGTTTTATATTTCCCAATCCGGCAAAAAATGTAATCACATTGCAAATAAATGAACAAATTAATGGCAACTTCAGAATTGAACTTTTCAAACCCGACGGGCTTAAAGTATTTTCTTCCGAAGGAAACATTTTTTCTTATAACAAATTTATCACATTAAACCTTAGTAATCTGAATTCAGGAATTTATTTTTGTAAATTGCAGATTTCCGACAGAACATTTATAAACAAAATAATAATAACACGATAAATATTTTAATTTTAACAATATGAAACTTCGTTTTTTTTGTATTACATCACTGGTTTTCTTACTTTCGTTTCAAAGTCAGGCTCAAAAGCTAATAAATGTAAATCCTGATAAAAAAGCCGAACCCTGGTATGCCGGGGGGCTTCGTCAGCTTACAACTGCCGATTACCAGTTTTTAAACAGTTTGCCACAATTTTCTGTTGAAGAAAAATACAAAACACGAGACTTGCCTTCGAGTATTGACAACTCCCAACAACCATTTTTTCGCCCGATTTTCAATCAGGACGGCGGAAGTTGTGGACAGGCAAGTGGAATAGGTTACAATTTTACTTATGAAATTGATTATATTCGTGGATTAAATGCAAATACTATTCAAAACCAGTATCCAACACATTTTACATGGAATTTTCTCAACGGTGGCAGTGGCAGTGGTTCCTGGTATTTCGATGGCTGGCAAATAATAAAATCAGATGGTTGTCCTAATGTTGACGACTGGGGTGGAACTTTTTACTATGGCGGACAAAGCCGGTGGATGAGTGGATACCAGCAGTATTACAATGGTATGCACAATCGGGTTCTGAATATTTATGCACAGAATGTTGTCACTCCCGGAGGATTGCAAAACCTGAAACAATGGTTTTACGACCACGGGAATGGTTCACCTGTAGGCGGACTGGCTTGTTTTGGCGCCGGAGTGTCCGGAAGTCATACCATGACTACCCTTCCTTATGGCACTCCCGAAGCCGGAAAATCGGTAGTAACCCGTTGGGATGCCGATGTAAACCATGCGATGACTTTTGTGGGTTACAACGATTCAATCCGCTACGATGTTAATAACGACGGACAGTTTACCAATAACCTTGATATTACCGGAGATGGCATTGTGGATATGCGCGACTGGGAAATTGGCGGACTGATCGTTGCCAATAGTTGGGGCGAATATTGGGGAAACAACGGCAGATCGTACATGCTGTACCGTTTACTTGCACTCGACCTTGGAAATGGCGGGATCTGGAGTAATACCGTTCACATGATTAGCACAAAAGCCGATTGCCAGCCATTGCTTACGGCAAAAGCTACCATCAAACATACTTCCCGCAACAAAATCCGCATTTCTGCAGGTGTTGCAAGCGATACTAACGCACTTCAGCCGGAACACACTCTTTCATTTCCCCTTTTCAGTTACCAGGGAGGAGATTTTTATATGCAGGGAGGCAGTTCGGAGGCTGACAAAACTCTTGAACTCGGTCTTGATATCACACCCTTACTTAGTTACATAAACAATGGCTCAGCAGCTCGTTTTTTCCTCCAGGTGGACGGGCAAGACCCCGAAAATTCAAGCGAAGGCGAAGTAATTGATTTTTCAATTGTTGATTATTCGAATGGTGAAACGGAAATTATCTGCCCCGAACACAATGTGGCGGTTAATGAAAATGGAACTATTTGGCTCGGTGTAAATTATACAATGAACATTGACGCCCCTGTTATTATTACTGACTCACTTCCATTAGCTTATGCTGGCGAACCCTATTCCTTCCAGCTAAGCTCAGAAGGTGGTTTAGCTCCCTACAAATGGAATCTCGAATTTAATTATAATGAAGACTTTTTACAGGGAGTTTTCCCGGCAATTACATCGCAGCAGCTTTTTCTTTCAAGCAACGACGACGGCTTTGCCATCCAAAAAATTGATTTTCCTTTCCCTTTTTATGGAAAAACTTATGATTCGCTGACAATTTCGTCTGATGGTTCAGTTTTATTTGGAAATAATTTTGAATACGTTCGCAACGACGAAAATCTACGAGCCATTCGTTCTATTACACCCTACGGAGCCGACCTGATGCTTTACCCCGAAACCGGTGACGGAATTTTTTACGAAGGAGATGCCAGCCATGCTACCTTCAGGTGGGAAATATCCATGTTCGATCACCCCGAAGTAAACATAGATGTTGCTGCAACACTTTATCCTACAGGGAAAATAGAATTATTTTATGGAAATGGCATCACAGAAGGCACTGGCTGGACAGCCGGAATTTCCGACGGAAGCGGTGCTAATTACACTTTAGCTTCAATTTCCAATACTTACCAGATTCCCGATGGCTACTCTACTTCTTTCCAATGCCCTGGTTACCCAATGGGAATGAGCGTTTCTGATGACGGGCTTCTTAGCGGCACACCTGCCGAAAACGGTAAAACCTGGAATATTAATTGTAAGATTACAGATTTTAATACTATTTCTGCCTGGAAAACCCTGATTTTTTCAACTGGTTCAGCGGTTTACGACGTTGTGGTGTCGCCCGACTCAATGGCTTTTCTCACCGATGAACAAATCTTTAATGGGATACCTTTTGTAATTAAAAATTTTAATGCCGGTGATGCTATGATAAATAATATTGAACACAGCAACAGCTTCTGGTATTTACAGGAACCGCTCATTGATTTTCCTTACACGCTTCATCCGGGAGATTCTTTAAAATATACGGTTATGATCGCCATCCCTATTGATATAAACTTAATTAATGACACTCTGGATATTGAAACAGAAGCCTCAACGCATCATCTTGTAATTTGGCTCGATACTGACTTGATTGGCGGCATACAAAAAACTACCTCCGAAAGCAGTCTCCTTTTCGAAAATCCTGTACCAAATCCTTTCCGTGATGAAACCACTTTACGTTTGTTTTTGAAAGAACCAGGGCAAGTTTCTCTCGAAATTTTTGCTGCCGACGGAACCAAAATCCAAACACTTTTCAACGGAAATCTAACTGCTGGCAATCATAGTTTTGAATGGAATGCTACCTCAAACAATCTGCAAGCTGGAATTTATTTCTGCCGTTTGCAGGCAGGAAAAACAATTTTAACACGTAAACTTGTTTTAATGAAATAGAAAATAATCCGAGGTAAGGATTTGAGATAGAAGAAAATAATTACTGGTTTTTTTAATTTCTTCAAAATTGAGGAAATTGTAAATTTTTATTTTTTAAAAAATTATTGTAAAACTTTTACAAATAGGCATGTTTTGCATAAATTTGTATGCATGTTTTAATTCTTCTTTCCCAATGAAACGGTTTCTTATTCTCCTCGCTGTTTTATTTGTTTTTTGCAAAAACAATTATTCAAACCCTATCGTTGTTGATCCTCCGCTGATTAACATAAGTGAGCTATATTTTGACAGCGAAAATAAATGGCATTTAGAGCTTGAAGTAAATGTTATTATAAATCCACTTTATTGTCTTGTTTTTGATAGTATTCAACTACGTTCAAACACAAGCACACATAGTTTTGTTACAAATCAAATAATTGGTTATCACATGTATGTTTTCGATCAGGATAATTTTCCCGATTTTATTATTAATCAGGAACAAGATACTCTACAGATAATAGCCTATTTGAATTACGAATGTTATATGTCTAATGTAAGTGAAAGTATTAAACTAATATATGGTTATTCAGGATGTTCCATTCCGGTTTTATATCCCGGTCAGTCAATTTGTTTTGAAAATAACTATTTCTATAAAACCAATTATCCTAACATTGGATTTGAGAATCTGGATTACATTGATTATGCTAAGGCATTGGTTTACGGAAACTTGTACGACCAGTGGGGAACGTTGGTAAATAATTCAAATTTAAACGAATACTCCATTTCGTTAGATAAAAACATTGAGGCATATTATTATTATCCCGATCCATACATCCATTTTGTATATCATAATTCCTTATTTTTCATTGATTTCAGCTCTTTCGGCAACTATTTTTCATTTATTCTGCCCCGCCAGACTACAATAAACAGTGTTCAGCATTACTACAACTATTACGATGAATCTTTTATTGCCACGTTTAACTGCACTCCTGTAAATCTGAACATGGAACCCGGAGATACCGTTTATACAGATATTCAAATCATTGACACTAATTTTACCGTTGGTTTGCATGAACATTCACCACTTCCGGCATCGCTGTATGTGGTTTGCTCGCCAAATCCATTTTCGAGCAACATTAACTTTTTTATTGATTCAAAAGACAATCTTTCGGATATGAGTCTGCTGATATTTAATATTAAAGGTGAAAAAGTGAAGGAATTTGCATTGCCTGCAGAAAAAAGCATCAACATCAATCTGACGAAAGCAGAAATTGGGAAAAGTGGAACTTATGTTTATATAATCATCAAAAACGGAAAGAATATTTGCTCGGGTCAGATTATTTGCAATTAAAATATGCCCATTAAATATCAATATCTTATTGTAAGTGCCCTGTTGGTGTTTGCATTGAAAAGTAATGCACAAAGCCTGGATTTTTTCCGCGAAGACCTTACATTTGAAATTGATTCTGCCTGTTTTTATGTTCAGGGTGATTACTATTTCCGCAATAACGAGAAAAGACCACGGGAGATTGACATTCTTTACCCTGTCCCTAAGAATGATTACACAAAACTAGTTGACACTATAATGGTCTTCGACCAGAAAAATATTAGCAAACCGCTTGATTTATCGGTAAAGGACAGCGTTTTTTCATTCAAATTATTCTTAAATCCTGTTTCGACGAGTATTTTGAAAGTTTTTTACCGTCAGCATCATGATGGGAAGAGTTGCAGGTACATTTTGCTTACGACTCAAAAATGGGGGAAACCTATTGAAAATGCAAGATATAGCTTGGTTGTAAAACAAAATATTAAAATCATATCCTTTTCATATCCTCCCGACAGCATGAAGCAGTTTGGCGATTCGATAGTTTATTTTTGGGATAAAAAAAACTTTATGCCCGATAGGGATTTTATCATATACTTTGATGAATAAAATATAACCTAAATTCAAGTAATTGATGCAACATATGGAATCCGGCATGTGGATTGTAGTGGAAGCATTCAATATCCGATATCTATTGAATAGCCTGATTATTTTGAAGGATAAAATTTAATAATATTGTTAATCGCATATAGAATAAAACAATCAGAAGAAAAAATAATAAGAGGGTAATTAAATATGAAAGCAATAATTAAAACAATGGCGTTATTTCTCGTTTTTCTTTGTCTGTTTCTGTCATATACGATTAAGGGACAGAATTATACTATAAAAAAGGAACGGGAGTCTAAAGATACTACCGACATTAAATATATTCTGATTTTTCCATCAGAGAAACAAAAATTATTTAATAAAGTATTGCCAGATGTTGATTTTTATTGCAAAGAAATGAAAAACAGAACAATACAAACTGATGAATTCTCCTCCTTATCCGGCCCATTGGCAGGATATAAAAATAAAGATTACTATTTTGAAAAACAGTTTAATGAACTATTAATGGATATTGATAAGGGAAAAAAAGGAAAACATTTAAAAAAAATATCTGAAGAGGAGATTATTAAAACCTTTTTATGGATTTCGTTAAGCCATTGTGAAGATGAGTTAATAAGCATTGATTCTTTTCGTTATTTGGGAGAAGATTATAAATTCCGATTTCCTAATAAACCAAAATATATTCGAGATGTTAACTATAAAATATCTGTAAAAATGAAACATTTTAACATGGGTATATATTATTATCTAAACAAAGATTTATATCTTTACATAAAAAATAAACAAATTCAATATATAATTCAAGAAAGTGATGGATTTGCATATCCATTTCTATTTGTTGACCCTGTAATCGTGAAGCCTATTCTAAAAGATTCAAATAAAAATTAAGATATTAAATTGATAAACCATGCGGGAGTTAGTACTTATTCTTGTATAAATACCAATATCAATAAAATATATTTTATAATTAATGATTACTACTGATGCGTTAACTTTTAAAAATATTTTTCAACAACCAATATATCAAATATATATGAACGTTCTTTGATTTTTTAATTTGATTTGAAAATTAGCTTTGCAAGCTTAATTGTAAAGCTATGAATTCTGGTAAATATGTTTTTGCTCAGCTGCTACAGTTTATTTCTCAGTATGAATTTGATAAATATGTATCTGAATATAATGGCGATTTCAGAACAAGAGAACTCAACTGTTGGAATCAGTTTATTCAATTGTTTTTTGGTCAATTAACTTCAAGGAATTCCCTTCGAGATATTTGTACCTACCTGAAAGCTCATAGGAATAAATTGTATCATCTTGGTATTAAACAATATGTGAACCAATCTACACTTTCACGGGCAAATGAACGAAGGGATTTTCAAATTTTCTCAGATTTTGGCAATGACCTTATTCAACAAGTAAGACCAATGTATGCAAACGAACCAATTCCAGATGTTGATATTGACAATGAAGCCTTTGCATTGGATTCGACAACAATATCTTTGAGTCTTAAGCTATTTAGCTGGGCACCGGGCAAGTATTCCAGAGGATCTGTGAAAAGCCATACATTACTTGATTTAAGAGGAAATATCCCTACTTTTATCTTGATTACAGATGGAAAATATCATGATAGTAATGTCCTTGATATACTTACTCCAATATCAGATGCAATTTACATTATGGATAAAGCTTATATAGATTTTAAAGCTTTGTATCATCTGCATGAATTGGGAGCTTTCCCCGGCTGAGCGGAATTTTTAATTCAGCAGAATAAAAAGCAAACGTTATAAAACAAATGAAAATAGAAAATTACAAATTTTCTAAGCGTTACGAGCGGAATTGCAAATTCCGCTCAGCTAAGATGAAAAAATAGACAAATAAAGATTTTTAAAATTAACTAAAACTAAAATTATGATCAGAGCCATTATTGTAGAAGATGAATTACCTTCACAGAAAGCTTTAATAAATTACCTTGAAGAATTTTGTCCGGATGTTGAAATAGAAGCTACCGCGACGAATGTAAAGCAGGGTATTTCAGTTATATCAAAATGTCATCCTGAATTAATTTTTCTCGATATAACACTTCCCGATGGATTAGGATTTGATATTTTAAAAAAATTAAACTATAATGATTATTTTGTAATCTGTTTAACTGCCTATGAAGAATTTGCTATGGAAAGTTATAAATATCAAATATTTGATTATTTAATGAAGCCAATTGAGGTAGATGAACTTGTTAATGCCGTTAACAATGTACAAAAAAAAATAAATAAAATAAAGTACTATAATAATCTCGATGAAGTAATCAAATATAATGGTTATCAAATGAATTATTTGAATAAATTATTAGTTTCAACCGGCCAAAAAATTAGAATAATAGATTTTGACGAAATAATTTATTGTATGGCTGATAAATATTGCACATTATTCTTCTTAATAAAAAACGGAAAAATTATTAGTTCAAAAAACCTTAAACAATTCGAAATAAAACTTACTTATAATTTTTTCATGCGGGTTCATCATTCCTATATTGTAAATCTGAAATATGTTATAGGATTAACTAAGGACAATACCATTGAGATGAAAGAACAACATAATATTCCATTGGGTGAAAAATATAGAAAATTATTTTTGGAAAGATTGAAATGAAAAACAAATGGAATGTTTATTAGCAGATAAATCTTATTATGTTTCTAATATAATTTAATAATATTATATATTATTTGAGCATATATTTATTATTTATTTTTGATTATTAATAATAAATTACTTTTAATTATTTCCTTAAGATTTCTGTTAGTTAAAAAGGGGGTTCTATTAGTTAAAAAGGATGGTTTATTAGATTTTTCTCCATATTAAAAATCCTATTTATAACTTTGAATAAAGTTTTAATTGCGTTCTTTTATTTTTATGAATAAACATGTTTAAATTCTTAAAGCATTCTTTATTGTTTAGTTTCAATAAAATTAATTAATAAGCTAAAGAATTTTATTTGTATTTAAATAAGCTAAAATTTGATAATGATTAATTTGGCTATTTGATAATTTAAGTTGATAAAGTAGTCAGATTTTTTATTGAAGCAAAATTGCATATTGGCAATGTAGTATCAGGTTTTTGCTTATCGGTAACGGCTTTAGATAAAGTAGCCATTTGGTTTAACTCAATGGAAAAGGGATTTGATGGAGCAGTCGTTTGGTTTAGCTCAATGGTAAAGGCAATAGATGAAGCAGTCGTTTGGTTTAACTCAATGGTAAAGGCAATAGATGAAGCAGTCGTTTGGTTTAGCTCAATAGTTAAGGGATTAGATGAAGTAGTCGTTTGGTTTAACTCAATGGTAAAATGATTAAATAAAGCAAATGTTAGGTTTAGTGAAGCGGTAATGAAAATTATTTAAATATAATTTTTGATAAAATATTACTAATGAATAGACAATAAATATTAAACTCAATGGTCATGAAATATTTGAAGTTTTAAAATTTTGATACCTATAATAACATTAAAAATAACCATATCAAATTGAAACATAGTTTTTAATAATTTTTAAAATGAAAAAAAATGAAAAATCAGGAAGAAAATACAATAGACTCATATATGAGGTTAATCAATCATTGTTTAAATAATGAAACAATTTTTAAGGTTTATAAACCTTTTGTTGCAACTTTTGATTTATTCAATGGAAACGTTATAAAAATTAATCAAAACAGAGAAAAACTATTGGCAAACAGTACCGGAATAAGTGCAGACAAAAAAAATAAAAGATCGGTAGCTGCTGAAACATGTCTTATCATAGCCGGACGTTTACGTTCAATGGCTTCAACCGCCAATAACAACACATTACTTTTAAAAGTTAAAATTTCGCAATCGGAATTATTACTTTGTCGCGAAAATGAATTTAAAGATATATGCAACAACATTCTGAATCTTGCCATCATTAATAAAACTGAATTGGCAGATTATGAAGTATCTGATGAATTAATTAACAAATTTCAGGAACTAATAACTGATTATTCAAAATCAATACCCTTGCCCAGGGAAGCAAAATCAATACATAAGTTAGCACTACAAAATATCAGGGTTTTGATACGCGAAAACAATAAAATACTAAGCGAACGCCTCGATATTGACATTGAATATTTCAAAACATCACATCCGGATTTCTATAAAATGTACAAAGAAGCCCGTAATATTATTGATTATGGAATGCATCATTGCAAAAAGAATATACTGAAATTAACAGGAACAGTTACCGATTTTGAAACAGAACAACCAATAGCAGGAGTTACCTTAAAAATAAAAGAAACAGAGTTAACGGCTATTTCTGATGTCAAAGGGAAATTTAGTATTCAGCTTACCGAAGCAGGCAAATTCACCCTTGAAGCAAATTTTACGGGCTATCAACCCTACTCTCTCGAATTTGAAATCAGTAAAGATGAAAGCCTCGAAATGGAAGTAGAACTTGAAAAAGAGGAATAGTTAATTATCAATTATGAATTAAAAATTACGAATTACGTAGCGAGGAGTTTGGAGCGAGGAGCAAATTACAATAAATTACGAATTAATAGAAAAATTAACGCATCATTAGTAGTTAAATAACATATTTTATAATTGGAAAGGAGAATGCTATATGTGAGATTAATATTATCTATGAAAAGTATATAAAGCAATTATTTTAATATTAAATTTAAAAATATGAAAAATTATAAAATATTTAAAAATATATTATTTGCAGTAGTTATTTTTATAATTGGATCTTGTTCGAAAAATGAAACTATTAAGCATGACACCGTTGATAGTAATGCTAATGCAAATGTTGTTGAACAAAAAATACTGAACTTTATTAATATTAATAATGCTAATAAATTATTAAAAAACGATCAAAAAATATCTATGGAAGATGCTGTTTTTTACATAGATGGAACATTAAATTATACTTATTGTTACCCTGAACATAAATTAAAGTATTGTATATGGGATACTACTAATATAGAAATACCTTATTCCATAGACAATGATGTATTAATGCAAGATGAAGTTTCAGCCTATAATTCTGCTGTAAGCTTGGTGAGAAATATGTATAATAAAATTTCCGATACAACTAAAACATTACTATGTGTTGTTGTACAAAATATGGGGTTAGACCAGAATAGCAGACAAATTAAGCTTCGCTTAATTGCTCAGATTGGCATTGGTAAAGGAGTTGTATATGAACCATTTGGTGAAAATGATGATTGGGATTTCAGGAGATTTACTTGGAATTGTGATATGACAATAGTGGATATTGGTGGTGCATTAAAAATTGAAGAAGCTATTCATGCTAATAAAGAAGTGTATTTGCCCTGCCCAAATGCAAGAATCTGGTATTCCTCACCTGAAGTATATACCCCTTTATCAACTTGTTTAAGGAATCCTTTTAATCCATTTGACGTTGTTGATAATTATTGTGATTATGCAATTTTTTATGCTACAAGCCAGGTTGCTGCAATTACTGATGAAACAAAATGTTTGGATGATAAAGAAATGAACTATTATTACAATGGAACAAGTAAAGTTATTTACGACTGGCAAAATAATACATTACTGAATCCTCTTGGGAAAAAGTTTATGAATTGTTTAATAAATGGACTTGAAACAACAGATGGTACTATTTATAAAATTTTTCATGAAGTAAATGCAACATATGGAATAAGGCATGTGGATTGTAGTGGAAGCATTCAATATCCGATATCTATTGAATAGCCTGTTTATTTTTAATGATGAACATTGTTAAAGGATAAACATAATGAACAGAATAATAGCACTAATAATAGGTATTCTTCTTTTTTCTGTAATCAGTATTAAAGCGCAAAACACTTACCAGTTATTGATAAGTTCACCTGATAACGAATGTGTTTTAGATGTTATAGAATATAAGCCAGACTATTTTGTAATAGTAGGTGTACGTAATCCCAAAGACAACGTGTATGACAGGACGAGCATGTTATTAAAAATAAAACCTGATGGGGATACCACCATCAGGTTTTTAAAAATAAATGATTCTTCTTTAATGATAAGTAAAATTATCCCGTACGATAATAATTTTTTTGTATTTGGGTGTTTGTCGCCACCGCTGGAGTTTAATGACCGTTTTTTTATAGGGGAAATGGATGAGAATTTTAGCCTTAAATGGCATAAATCTTATGTGTTGAGTGATACAAATATATTTTTTCAAAATATGTTTGTATTGAATAAGAAAGACGGGGGTTACTATTCCTGTTTTGATGCTACGGACGAAAACTACCTGACAAATACATATTTTGTAAATTTGGATATTAATGGCGATACTATCGAAACAAAAAAGATACCCTTTTCTTCAGGACAAAATACTACTGGTTTTTCCTATAATGCAGATTCTACAAAACTATGGCTTTGGGGAACATGGTATAGTACCCAAAGTAGTAGAGGATACAGAATAGAAGTTGATACAAGTTTTGTGGTTCAGAGAGTTCAGACATTGCCAAATGATATATTAAACAGCATAAATATTTTATGGCTTAACGATACGGATATCATGGTTTCAGGAGGATATATCCGCAGTTCAAATCCGCCTGATAATGATATTTGCATCATGAAGATTGATACTTCTTTGTCTCTTAATGCTTTACAGTACTATGGGCTGTATGATACCATTGATTATCCTGCATGGAACAGGAATATAAGTTGCCGGACAACAGATTCTATATTTTTTCTTGGGCAGCTTAATAATGCAATAGCATTTTGGCCCGAAGAGCCTTCGTGGATTTATGCGGGGATAATTGATCCGCAACTTCACTTATTGTCGGAGAAACGATTGGGTGGAGATGCAAATTATGAACCGAGAAATATTCTTGCTACATCCGATGGCGGATGTATTATTACTGCACAAAGATATGATTATAAGACTCAAAAATATGAGTATGATATAGTAATAATAAAGCTGGCAGCAGATGATTTTATAACAGAAATAAAGGAAGATACAATATGCTATGCAAAAGAGATAAAAGTATATCCTAATCCCGGGGGAAATGTCATTTATATTAATAGTACGGAAAAGAATGCAAGAATGTTTCTGTATGATTTGATGGGAAAAATTGTATTGGAAAAAGAATTATCTTTTGGCATTAACGCAATAAATGCTACTAATCTTAAATCAGGAATATATTGTTATCGAATAGTCAATTTTTCAGGATATATAATTAACGGAAAATGGTTTAAAATATAATTAATTATGAGGAAACTTAATATTTTTAAAATTTATGTAGTTTGTCTGGTTAACCTGTGTTTTTTAGGGTTTTCCGGGAGAATTTTCTGACAAACCTGTGTTTCATGCGATCACACAATAACAACAGGAACTTATTCAAGCGCAATTGGTTATTCAACAAAAGCTACTAATACGGCCACCTTTGCTTCTGGTAATGCATCAGAGGCAAATGGAATAAGTTCTACGGCAATGGGCTATCAATCAAAAGCAAATGGCCATTATTCGATGGCACTTGGACAAAGTTGCATTGCACAGGGCGATCAATCGTATGCAATTGGGCATTTAGCAAAAGCCAATGTTGGACAATCATATGCAATTGGCAGATTTGTAGAAACATCAACATCCGGTGCTTTTATTATTGGTTCTGGACTTGGTCCAATAAGCGGACAGCAAATGGTTAATTCAATTGCAAACAGCCTAATGATTGGATTTCAGAGTACGGTTCCAACATTTTTTGTCGGTACTACCCCTCCAGGAAGTCAAACTGGTAATGTTGGAATAGCCACTACCGATCCAAAGCAAAAGTTACATGTTATTGGTAATATTTTGTTAAGTGGTACAAATAATAATGGTATTCTTTTTGATGATGAAACGCTTAATGGCAGTTCAGGAGAATGGGGCATCCAATATAAGAATGGCGGCTTGAATTTTTGGAAGCCAACAGGGTCTAATACTCCCGGAGATAATTTTGTTTTTATTAAAGACGATGGAAAAGTTGGTATTGGAACAGGAAAACCTGAAACGAAACTTGATGTAAATGGCATTGCAAAAGTAAATTCATTGTTTAGTGTTGGGAATGTTCAGATTGGAAGCAGTGAAAGCGATGGTAATATGGATATTTTCGGAATGTTGAATGTATCGAAAAATGCTGCAATCGGAAATAAAACAGTGCCTGCTAATATTGATATCTGGGGGATAACTAATTGTTATAATAACATTAATATTGGAACAGAAGAAAAAAATTCAATATTGAACTTATATGGAACACAAAATATTCATGGAGTAACTAATTGTTTTAGTGTTTTGAATGTTGGGACAACGGAAATAAATTCAACTTTAAATTTATATGGCCCGCAAAATACTTATGGACAGACCACTTGTTTTGGGGATGTTCAGATGGGAACCAGTCAAGCTAATTCTACCTTAACTTTGTATGGCTCCCAGATTGTTAATGGCAGTTTATTAGTAAGCTCACTGGCTTCATCTGAAGGTAATAAGATGATTATTTCTGACTCACAAGGGCTGTTATCTTTACAGGATATTCCGGTTGGTGCAGATGATTTAGGATCGCATATAGCTACACGTAATATCCGTATGAATGGATTCTATTTGTCGGGGGACGGGGATAATGAAGGAATATTTGTTAATGCTCAGGGTAAAGTTGGTATTGGTACTTCTAATCCGGCTGCCAGATTGGAAATCAGAACAAGTGGGCAGGAAAACAAAGTGTTAATGTATGCTTCTTCGAATAACCAGGCAAGATTATGGGTCGCTAATGACATATCTGCATACAGTATTGGCATTGGTTCTGATGGCAAAGGACATATCTTTACGAATCTTAATTCTCCTTCAGCAATAATGACTTTTTCTGATGGTAATGTAGGTATAGGCATAACTCCATTGGCTGGTACACATAAATTATATGTTGCCGGAGGCATTACAACAGAAGAAGTTAAAGTTAAACTAAGTTCTGATTGGGGTGATTTTGTTTTTGAAGATTCTTATAAATTAGCTTCGTTAAAAGAAGTGGAAATTTTTATAAAAAAGAATAAACATTTGCCCGATATTCCATCTGCAAAAGAAGTTAGCGATAATGGAATAGAATTAGCTCAGATGAATAATCTGTTGCTTCAAAAAGTAGAAGAGCTTACCCTTTATATTATAGAACAGGATAAAAGAATAAAGCAATTAGAAGGAAAAATATCGGAGGGTAATTAAATATGAAAGCGACGATTAAAATAATAACATTGTTTTCTCTTTTTCTTTGTCTGTTTCTGTCATACACAGCTAAGGGACAGAATTATACTATAAAAAAAGAACGGGATGCCAAAGACACTGCTTGTATTAAAAATACATTGGTTTTTTCTTCTGAAAAACAAAAGCTGATTAATAAAGTATTGCCAGGAGTTGAGTTTTATTATTGTGAATGCAAAAATAGTAATAGAAAGCGATTATCGATGCTCTGGGCAGAGTATAAAAACAAAGAATATCATCTCCGTGAACAATTTAATGAACTATTGTCAGATATTGACATAGGCAAAAAAGGAAAGCATCTAAAAAAAATATCTGAAGAAGAAATTGTTAAGGCATTTTTATGGACGGCAATGAGTTATTCTGACATAGAATTATTATCCATTGATACTTTTCAATATTTAGGAGATTATATGTACCAGTTCTCCAATTTTCCTGATCGCAAAGTAAAAGTTAATTATAAAATATCTGCTAAAATCAGAACTTATTCGTCAGATATAGAAGATTATTTTAAGCATACCGTTACACTTTATGTTACTGTAAAAGATAAGCAACCTGGATATGTTATAGCTGATTTTGGAAATGGAGATGCGTTCCCATTTATATATACTTATCCGGTTAACCGTTTATTAAAGTTAGAAAATTCTAAAAATACTTATGACATTAATTTAATATATAATACAGGAGTTAACACTCAAACTTGCATAAATTCAAACAATAATATTAATAATACATATTTCCATTTTATAATTAATGATGATCAGACGCATACAACAAAATTTCAGGTTACAGGATTGAGCAATCCGGCTAATTATGAACTCCGGATTTATCTTCATCCATCATTTGTCGATCCCAATACTGAAGTATTAATTTGGCAAAGTAGTTTGAATGGTAATGGCATAACGTCTAATTATTTCACGCCTCTAAATGATGATAAGGATGGCTTTTGTATATTTAAAATCTATTATAATAATGCACCTCTCCCCGAAACGTTTAATAAATATGTTGTAAAAGAAAAAATACAAACAGGGGCTATTGGTTCAGGGGCTGACTATATGATTCATTATGCTTCCCGTTTTTTTTATTGGCAGCCTGGAGGTATGGGTAGCGTTGCTTCTTATTTAACGAATTTAGGTCAAAAATTTACGAATACATGGAATACACAGATTAATGACTGGAACTTATGTTCCGATATCAGTGGGAATAAACCAATAAATATAAGAGCAGATGGATATTATTACATATGTGTTAATCATGGAATAAGAGCTCAAGATATTGATTTTTGGGGTGACCATGTTTCCAGTAGTCCGTGTTCGTCATACTGGCAAGTTAATATAAAGGTTTATAGGGATTATGAATTATATAATTATGATAATGAAAACGATTTGTTGACATCAACAATTCCTCATGAATTTTTTCATACAATACAGTTTTCTCATAATCCAAATTTTCCACATAATGATAATAAGATGCAATGGTTAATTGAAGGGCAAGCAAGGTTTATACAAACTGTAGCATGTGAAGAGTTGGAATATAATTCGTCTAAAGACAGGTTGTACAGAACTGATGCTAATAATTTCTTAAACCCAAATGTGAGCACAAGCCTATATTATCAAGGATATAAATACTGCTTATTTTGGAGGTTTTTATATGAAAAATATAATTCCGGTGGTTCAATTGCTGATAAACTTAATATTATAAAGGAAACACAGTCAGGTTATAGCAATACGGATATACCAGCTATAAAGACTTTTATGGATAACAAATTGAATTCGTCCTCTTGCCCGGATTTTGATTCTGCATTGAAAGTTTTTTCTAAATGTGCTTATTTTAATAATACTGTATATGACTTATGGAATAAAGGGGATGATAATTTTTACGTTGTCCCTTTTATTACGGAAACAATAAATTATAATGGAGCAATCGTCAGTAAAGCTGATAGGATATCAAGTTCTTTCGGAATTGATTATTGGGATATTAATTTTCAAACAGGTAGGCAGGTATATTTAAAGTTTAATGGAAATATAAATAATAATGGTGTGCATCCTACCTATTATGTTAATTTTGTTTATGATAATTCATCTGCTCAGCTTGATGATCATATAATTACCCTAACTGAAGGAACTGGTGAGATTTTACTTGATATACCTTCTGTGAATCAGAAAGGTGTATTAATTATTACACGGCTTGACGATGAGGAAGGTACTATACCGTTTATAGAAACAGATTACCAGGTTGTATTGTCTCCATTATCGTCTCCAAATACAATAGCAGCTGATTTTACAGGAGCGCCAACAAATGTTCCAATTGGCTCTTCTGTTTTTTTCACCGATGCTTCAATACCTGGTAATAATTCAACAATTACTCAATGGCAATGGGAATTTGATGGTGGAACACCGGCTACATCAAATGAACAAAATCCAACAGTAACTTATAATACTTCAGGTGTATATAATGCCTCTCTTACAATAACTAATTCAAATAACGAAACTTCTACAAAAACGAGATCGGCTTATATCATTGTTTATGAATCATCGCCAGGTAATGATCTATTTTTAACCTGTTTTGCACCTTGGAGTGGTAACAGCGGGGAAAGCCTTTTTTTTACAGCTTCTGTAATGGATGGAGAACCACCATATAGTTTTATTTTTACTTTTGGAGATGGATATGATTTCCAGATTGAAAATATCTATAATACATTCGTTTCCTGCAATCATACCTATTCAGCAAATGGCATTAAACATTTTTCATGCAGTGTTTTTGATGCAAATAACAAAACTGATTACTATGAACAAGATATTATAATAGGGACCGCAGGAACTCACAATGTAGATTTCGATTGGGATTTTGAATATGGTAATGCGGGAATAAACCAGGATGTCTCTTTTACAAATTTAACCGAAGGTGGTATGTTGCCATATATCAAGTATTTTTGGGAGTGGGGTAATGAATTGAATACAAATACTGCACCTGTTTCCTCAACCGGTATTCCCTGGGAAATAATAACACAAAGTTATGCAAATCCTCATCCTACAGGAAATCCACAGACAACTATTCAGTATCCGGTATATGGGACTTACCCTGTTACTCTTACCGTAACAGATAATGAGGGATTTGATGTAACAAAAACAAAGTATATATATGTAAGTGGGGATGTAGATTGTTTTGCCTTGCGCACTTTTAATGTTTATCCTGGAATTTATATATATAATTTTAATTATGGAGAAGAGTCATTAAAAAAAATCAGAAAGGGAGATGAAGTTCTTTTTTCTGGTGCTCGAGATCCATTGAATTATAATGAGAACACATGTGTGTATTGGCCTGCTCCAAGTTATCATGAGATACAATGTTATTTAAAAGATGTAACAAATGTGAGATGGAATGTTCTAAATACCAATAAATCATATAATAATTATTATGAAGGAATTCAAAGTGAAGCATGCGCTTGGTACAGTGATAGAGGTGGTCATTATTGGTATAATTCAGGATCATTTAATAATGAAGGCAAATATACCGTACAGTTAGAAGTGTGGAATAGGTATTGGGGTGATGACCCTGATATGTTATATTATGATGCAAGGTATGGAACTCCAAGTGCCTTAAATCCAAGTATTAGAGGCGACTTAAGATGGTATGATGCAGATTGGGAAACATTTTCTGTAATAGATTGTGAAAAGAGAGTACATGTTGTTGAAAATATTCCTTCGGGTCCCCATGAAGATGTTTATGCCGGCTATTTTGATTTCGCAGGCACAGTAAATGTCAATGTTGAACCTGATGCTAAAATAAAATATGAAGCATGTAATGAAATCGATTTGTTACCTGGGTTTACATCAGAAATTGGAACTGATTTTACTGCACGTATTGACCCGATAATTGTTTCTGATAAGAGCAGCGCAAATTATACTTTTCCCTTATTTTCTAATGATGAATTAAATGAACATTTGGGAAAATCGATGCTTCAAGTTCTTCCTAATCCTGCGAATAGTTTTATTAATATAAAAAATGAAAACTCAAATGTAAATATTGAAAATATTAGTGTCTATGATGTTTTGGGAAATCTAATCTTTAAGATAGATAACCAGCATACTAATGCATATACTTTACAAATTTCCAATTGGCAAAATGGTATATATATTCTTCAAATCTTACTTTCTGACAAAAAAGTTGTGCAACAAAAAATGGTAAAGTGTAGTCAATCGGTTTTTTAAAAAGGTAACACTTTTATGAGATATATTTCTAAATAACAAAGCTATCTTACTAAAATAAAAACTTTTTCAAAAAAATCCGTGCAGGTGTATAACTTTTTACTTTTTTTATCAATGTTAAGCTAATCCCTTTATTTTATCCGGTTCAATCCGGCTTTTGCTTTTTGGTGAATGCTGTTTTTGTATTCCGAAGGGTTCATGGCAAGGCATTGCCGGTAGTATAATCCTGCTTTTGTGTAGTTTCCAGCCGTTTCGTAAATCATTCCCAACTGCAATGCTGCATTGGCAGCAAAATACCATTCTTCATCCTTTCCCTGTCGGATGGCTTGTTCATACAAGGGAATAGCATCAGCAGTTTTCCCCCATTCATGGCAGATACGGGCTTTGCGATAAACCATCTCTGTAAGCAGACGGCTGGTTGTAAAAGAGACAATCGTCTTTTGATTCGTTAAAATACCAAGTGCTCTTTCATAATACCCTCCATCGAAAAGCAACCGGCTTTTCAGCAGGTAAATATTTGGACTTTCGCCCGAACGGGCTTCTTTCTCCGCCTCTTTGTCCTCATCAACATTGGAATTACCATAGCAAAGAGCTTTGGCAAGCATCTCCCTGTAGGTTTTTTCGTCGTCACGAAGCAAAAAACTCCATGCCAGCCGCTGGTAAGCCGATTTGATATAATTCTGCCCCCGGAAATTTTGCAAAAAACGGAGGTAATAAAACGAAGCATCTTTGTCGAGGCTATGCAGCAAGGCGTTGCCGGTAAGGTAATCAAGGTAATGAAAGGGGAAATACTGGGCACTCAGAGTCCTGTTTTTCAAAATTTCTATAGCTTTATTGTTGTTTCCGGTGCGTAAACAAATGGAAGCCATGCAGTAGGTAAGCAACGGGTCCTGCTTACATTCTGTTAGCATTGCCTTGTTACAATATTTTTCAAACAATGTGCGGGCGTCTTTTTTGTCGCTTTGCAGGTTCAGATAAATAAAAGTAAGAAAAAACAGGCTTTCGTTTTTCAGGTAAGCGAAAGAAGGATTGGCAAGCGATATACCAAGCACTTTTTGCAATTCCACTTTCCCCTGCTTAACGGTTCCTTTAAACGACATGAGATTTATAAGCCATTTGTAATTATCGGGTATGGTTCCGATTAGCGTATGCAAGATTCCCATACTCACATCATCGGGAATAAAAGAAGGAAACATCCCGCGGTTTTCTTCGAGCAAACGGTAAGCTTTGTTGATTTCGAGGGCAGCTGTACGGTATTCCCCAAATTTTATTCTTGCAAATGCCCATTGCAATTGTACCAGAGCTATGCTGTGGCGATACCAGGGTGAACTTTTGTCTCCTTTTTGCAGCCGTGTAAGTCGTGGTTCTTTATTTTTTTCGAGTCTTTTAAATTCTTCTCTGTTTTCGGCAATAAAAAGTGTCAGAAAATCAATTGTGTTTTCTATACTATAGGGGATATCATTTGAAGGATGTTCTTTTTTTTCTTTTTCCAACAAGGCTTTTCCTTCCTTAAACCGCAAGCTCATAACACACTGATAAGCATCACGGCAACGGGCATTCATATCGTACCCGGCAGTTGCACAGAAGCCATACATTGCCAATAAAAAAAACAAAAGCTTGTGGAGCATAAAGTTTTTATTTTCCCCAAAAATATAAAATTATATCATGCTTATTTTGAATTGTTTTTTTTAATTAAAACAAAAAATATTTGTTTTCTTTTTCTGGTGAATCTGGAAATTATTTTTGTAAATATTTAATATACAATTTTTTATCATTTATAAACCCATTATCAATTTTGTGAGCAGTTAGCTAAAGTACTGGTTATTCGACCTAAGAAAATACACCAAGAGTTTTATTTTCTTACTTTGACTTAAATTTTTTTAAAATATTTTTATATTTGCCAAACAAGGAGATGCTTTTCATATCTGTAACATTAAAAAAACAATATGAAAAAGTTTGTATCAAAAAATATTGAGTACTTACAAAAATACCACTATGATAAAATATGCACTGGTAACAGGTGGATCAAGAGGAATAGGCAGGGCAATATGCATTCAGCTTGCCGAGATGGGCTATAACATCCTGATAAACTATGCGAAAAGCCATCAGGAAGCCGAAAAAACCCTCGGATGGGTACAGGAAAAAGGAGTATCCGGAGAAATTCTTCAGTTTGATGTTGCCAATAAAGACGAAGTAGAAAAAGTTTTAAATAACTGGCACGAAGCGCACCCCGAGTGTTTGGTAGAAGTATTGGTAAACAACGCCGGAATACGTCGCGATGCATTGTTAATGTGGATGAAGGATGAAGAATGGTTTGATGTGCTTAATACAAATCTGAACGGCTATTTTTATGTTACCCGTTTTCTGCTGAAAAATATGCTTATCAATAAATACGGCAGAATTGTGAATATTGTCTCTCTCTCGGGGATAAAAGGGTTACCAGGTCAAACAAATTATTCGGCAGCTAAAGCAGCTATCATCGGAGCCACTAAAGCCCTAGCTCAGGAAGTAGGCAAAAAACGCGTTACCGTAAATGCTGTCGCTCCCGGTTTCATTACAACCGATATGACCAAAGACCTTGATGAAAAAATGTACAAACAGGCAATTCCCCTCGAACGGTTTGGTACACCGGAAGAGGTTGCAGCCACCGTAGGTTTTTTGGCTTCAGAAAAAGCCTCTTACATTACTGGTACTGTAATTTCAGTCAACGGAGGGTTGTACACCTGATTTTCCCTTTTTGCAAATTTGGAAGTTGTAAACATGAAACTTATCTTAAATATTGGCAAATGAATCGCGTAGTAATCACAGGATTAGGAATTTACTCCTGTATCGGCAAAAATCTTGACGAGGTAAAGGATTCGTTATATTATGGAAAATCTGGGGTTATTTTTGATGCATCCCGAAAACAAATGGGTTTCCGTTCCGCACTCACCACCCATCTGGAACGACCCAACCTTAAAGGCAAACTCGATCGTCGTATGCGGATAGGAATGGCTGAACCAGCCGAATATGCCTACATGGCGACACGCGAAGCTCTTCAAAACGCATGTATCAGTGATGATTTCCTCAACGAAAACGAAGTAGGAATTTTTTACGGGAACGACAGCACTGCCGAAGCTGTAATTTCAGCCAGCGAAACTCTTCGTGAAAAAAAAGACACTGTTTTGTTGGGTTCGGGCTCTATCTTTCAGTCCATGAACTCAACGGTTACCATGAACCTTTCCGTAATTTTCCGTCTGAAAGGAATAAACTTTACCATAAGCGGAGCCTGTGCCAGCGGTTCGCATTCTATCGGCATGGGTTATGTAATGATAAAACATGGTTTGCAGGATATTATCATTTGCGGAGGTGCCCAGGAAATTAATCCTTACTCTATGGGCAGTTTTGATGCACTTAGTGCTTTTTCTATTCGGGAAGACGATCCTCAACATGCTTCACGTCCTTTCGATCGCGACCGCGATGGATTGGTCCCCAGCGGAGGAGCTGCTTCCGTGATTCTCGAAAACTACGATTCAGCCGTGAAACGCGGAGCCCCCATTCTTGCCGAAGTAGTAGGTTACGGCTTTTCGTCTAATGGCGAACACATCTCTCAACCTAATGTTGACGGAGCAGTACGTTCCATCGAAAAAGCGCTACGCGAAGCTCGTCTCTCCCCCGAACAAATTGATTATATTAATGCTCACGCCACATCAACACCCATCGGCGACATGAACGAAGCCATAGCCCTGCACAAAGTATTCGGAAATGCCCACCCTCTTTTAAGTTCTACAAAATCAATGACAGGGCATGAATGCTGGATGGCTGGTGCCAGTGAAATTGTATATTCTATGCTTATGATGCAACACAATTTTATTGCCCCCAATATTAATTTTGAAAATCCGGATGCATATTCTGCCCATTTGAATATTGTTACCGAAACTCTTGAAAAAAATATAAATATTTTCCTTTCCAACTCATTCGGTTTTGGCGGGACGAATTCAACTTTGATTGTTAAAAAGATTTAATGTACTTTTGCCCATTGCAATAAAATTCTCATGGTTAGGATAAATTCCAATATTCTTGGATGTATTTTTAATTATGAGGATTTTTAAGGATACCCGGAAAAAGAATTGGAACATTAAAAAACAAATTATATACGAATGAAAGAAGAGGAAATTATCGCAAAAATCAATGATATACTTATTGATGAATTTGAAATTGAGCCCGAACAACTACAACCCGATGCCAATTTAATGAAAACTCTCGAAATTGACAGTCTTGATCTGGTGGATCTGGTGGTTATCATCGAAAAAAATTTCGGGTTCAAAGTGAAAGCCGAAGAATTTGCCAACATTAAAGTTTTACAGGATTTTTACGATTATATCATTCTTCGCCTCAGCAACAGTACTTCAAACTAATCTACTTATTACCAAACCCTGAAGCATGAATTCGTGGAGTGGAAAAACACGTGGAGGAATTTGCGGATATAAGATATTTGTTTTTCTGTTACGGAACGTAGGTATCAGTGCGGCATATTTTCTGTTAAATTTTGTAGCCCTGTACTATTTTTTCTTCTCCCGTAAAGCCTTTAAATACCAATACTATCTTTTCCATACCATTTTTGGTTATTCGATAGCAAAAGCAATGCTATCAGTTTACAGGAATTTTATCTTACTTGGGCAAACACTCATTGATAAAGTATGCATACTTTCGGGTACTGCTACACATTTTACTTTCGATTTTGAAGGAGAAGAGCATCTCAGAAAAATAGCAAAGGATGGGAAAGGTGGTATACTGCTGAATGCTCATATTGGCAATTGGGAAACAGCCGGGCAACTGCTCAACCGATTGTCTTGTAACATAAACATCCTGCTGATGGACATTGAACACGAAAACATAAAACGTCTGCTCGATCAGGTCATGGTTGTCAAATCCGAAAACACACAGGTAAAAATTATCGTTGAAAAAAAAGATTTTTCACATCTTATCGAAATAAAAAAAACAATCCTGAATAATGAAATATTAGTTTTGCATGGTGACAGGTTTGTTCCCGGGATGAAAGTTCTTTCTACAACATTTATGGACAAAAAAGCAACATTTCCCTATGGTCCGTTTTTTCTTGCCGTACGTTTTGGGGTGCCGGTTTCCTTCGTTTTTGCATTGAAAGAACGAAAAAACCATTACCATTTTTTTGCAACACCGGCTAAAGTATACACTCCTGCAAATTCAACAATTACAGAAAGCGACTTGTTGCCCATTCTCAATGATTATACAGCAACCCTGGAAAAAGTATTAAGAAAATATCCCTTACAGTGGTTCAATTATTACCCCTTCTGGGAAAATCAAACCTGATGAACAGTAAGTTACTTCTTGTATCGGCAAACCGCTTCAATATACCTTACCCGGTTTATCCCTTGGGCATTTCATACCTTGCTACTCATCTTAAAAAGACTTTCCCGGGTTTGCAGCTCCGTTTTTTTGACTGTTTCAACAGGACGAATGAAGATCTGATTTCCGAAATTACCTCCTTTCAGCCACATTATATTGGTGTTTCGTTACGGAACATTGACAATGTTAATTTTTATGAATCGGAAAGCTTTATTTCTACTTATCGTTCGCTGTTTGAAATTATCCGCCGACACAGCCGGGCAAAACTTATTGCGGGAGGTTCGGCATTTTCTTTATTCCCCAAAAAGCTTTTCCAGCTTCTGCAACCCGACTTCGGGATAGTGGGAGAAGGCGAACAGAGCTTTGCCAAACTCATTGAATGTCTTAACCTGGGCAGGGACTACACAACAATAGAAGGGCTCGTATATGCCAACGAATATGCTGTAACCATAAACCCCCGCAGCAACTTTCTTCGTTGTCCCGACCTTGAATTTGAATCCGATTGGTTAAGCTACTATTGGCAACATTCGGGGATGCTGAATATTCAAACCAAACGCGGCTGTCCTTACCATTGTATTTATTGTACTTATCCCCTCATCGAAGGGAGCGAGGTGCGAACCCTCGATGCCGACAAAATTGTTGACACTTTGCAATGGCTTACTAACGAAAAGAACATCAGTTACGTATTTTTTACCGATTCCGTTTTCAATATCAGTAATCCATTCAATACCATCCTTGCCGAAAAAATTATCCAAAGCGGGATAAAAATAAACTGGGGAGCGTATTTTTCGCCCCATTTACTGGATGAAACCCTGCTTTCTCTTTTCCAAAGAGCAGGGCTTACCCATGTGGAGTTTGGTACCGAGTCGTTGAGCGACAAACAACTTGAAAACTATGGCAAACATTTTACTTTTGATGAAGTGTTGGAAAAATCGGAGTTATGCAATCGCTTTCGTGTTTTCTTCTGTCATTCGATGATATTGGGTGGCTATGGCGAAACCGAAGAAACTCTTGCTGAAACTTTTGAAAATTCTAAAAAAATAAAAAATACAGTTTTCTTCCCATTTATCGGGATGCGTATTTACCCCGGAACGCCTCTCCACCGCATTGCCTTAACCGAAGGTACGCTGGATAAAAACGATTCCCTACTTGAACCGGCTTATTATATTTCGAAAAACATTGATCTTACAACACTGAAGGAAAAGGCAAAAAACAGTGGAAGAAACTGGATTTTCCCCGACGAAGAATTGTCGCCTATACTTTCCCGTATGCGCGAACGAAATAAAAAAGGACCCCTATGGCATCATCTCAGAACATAATTTGCAGTGGAAACGACCTGTTGCGGCTTATTCCGCAACGTCCTCCTATGGTAATGATTGATAAGCTACGAAGCTGCGAAAACAAGGTTACTATCACAGCTTTAACACCTCAGGCAGATAACTTGTTTGCAGAAAATGGGCTTTTTACCGAACCCGGTTTAATAGAAAACATAGCCCAAACAGCCGCTGCGGGTGTGGGCTACCGAGTTTCGCGCGATGCCACTGAAGGAAAAACTGAAATTCCTTTGGGGTTTATCGGGGCTGTAAAAAACCTGAAAATTTATTTTTTGCCCAAATTAGGTGATGAAATCATTACTACGGTTACCATAGAACATGAAGTGCTGGATGCTACGATAATAAATGGCACTATCCGGTGCGGAGGACAACTGGTTGCCGAATGCGAAATGAAAATTTTCCTGAAAAAATAAGAAAATATCACTTAGCTCGTTATCGGGTTTCGATTATTCTAAAAAAACACTTATGTTTGTTTTCCGGATAATAAAAATGAATTTATGGAAAACGAAAATGACGATTTTCATTTCGGAGCACAGAAAGAATTATTTTATTCTTTTGAAGGAAGAAAGTTTACTACCCGTTCGGACTATCATTCCGATTCGGATAAAATTTTCATGAGGCAAAACTGGGAATTGTACAAGGAACGTGCCCGCGATGCTCGCAACAAAGTATTAGCCGGAAAATCAAGTCCTATTCTGTATCATATGGAAAAACGTGGTATGGAGTTGAATGTATTGGCTGCTTCAACGGGTATTGCCAAATGGAAAGTCAGGTTACACTGTAAACCCTGGTTTTTCAAAAAACTCAACAATAAAATTCTTCAGAAATATGCCTCAGTTTTTGAAATCGAAATTTCCGGACTTAACAATATTGATGAAAATTAATAATAATCCAAACTTTACCCTCAAACTATCAGCGAACACCAACAGCAAAAAATGATATTAAACTACGAACATCGTCAGGCAGGGCATTGCGAAAGCGGAGTTACCTCAAATCTTTTAAGAAATAAAGGGTTAAATATCAGCGAGCCCATGATACTTGGAATCGGATCGGGAATTTTTTTCAGCCATCTCCCCTTTTTTAAACTGCAGTTTGCCCCGGTAACAACTTTCCGCACATTGCCGGGATTTATTTTTAACCGTTCCACCAAAGCTTTAGGTATAGAAATATATAAAAAAACTTTCAAAAACCCCCATGACTCCATGAGTGCCCTCGATCGGGCAATTGAGCAGGGACATCCCGTGGGTTTACAGGTAGGAATTTACAACCTTCCCTTTTTCCCTCCGGAATATCGCATGCATTACAACCTACATAATCTGGTGGTATATGGAAAAGAGAACGGCGAATATCTTGTCAGCGATACCGTAATTCCTGCGCCTGTAAAAATTTCTTACAACGATTTGATGAAAGTCCGTTACCCAAAAGGGATTTTCGCACCTTTCGGAAAAATGTACTATCCGCTTGCATTACCTGTACAATACGATTTACACAAGGCTATCGTTAACGGCATTCGCAAAGCGAGCAAAGACATGATAAAAATCCCTTTTTGGATGGTTGGCGTTAAAGGAATACGTTTTCTTGCCAGAGAAATGCTGAAATGGGAAAAAAAGTTCGGAGAACAAAAAGCCAACTATTACCTCGGACAAGTTCTGCGTATGGAAGAAGAAATTGGAACCGGAGGTGCAGGGTTCCGGTTTATTTATGGCGCTTTTTTGCAGGAAGCCGCTGAAATACTTCAAAACGAAAAGTTAAGTGATATTTCCATCGAAATGGGAGAAACCGCCAACCGTTGGCGCGATTTTTCCTTTCTTGGTGCAAAAAACTGTAAAAAACGCGGCGGTGTTGAAGTTGCCTACCAGGAACTTGCCAAAATACTTTTTGAAATTGCCGATCGCGAGAAAAAAATTTTTTCCACCCTGTTAACGATGAAATTAGATTGAAACAAACGGAAATGATAACAGTTAACAACCTAACCCGGTTTTACAAGGGAATGAACATTCCGGCTATTGACGGGCTTAGTTTTAGCATTACCATGGGCTCATTTTTCGGCTTATTGGGACCCAACGGAGCAGGAAAAACAACAACCATTTCCATTCTTTGCGGATATCTTAAAGCTACTTCGGGTGAAATAATCATGGATGGAATTGATTTTTCTCACCAGCAGCAACTGGTAAAAAAGATTATAGGCGTTGTACCCCAGGATATTGCCCTCTATCCTACTCTTTCAGCACTGGAAAATCTTCGTTTTTTTGGAAAAATGTACGGATTAAAAAGCAAACAGCTTTCTGAAAAAATTGAATATTATCTTCGTCTTTTCGGACTTGAGAACAACAGCCATCGCAGGGTGGAAACTTTTTCCGGAGGGATGAAACGCAGGGTAAACCTCATTGCAGGAATTTTGCATGCCCCAAAAATTCTTTTTCTTGATGAACCTACCGTGGGCATTGATGTTCAGTCGCGCACGGTGATTGTTGATTTTTTAAAACAGCTTAATCGTGAAGGGACTACTATAATTTATACATCGCACCATATGGAAGAAGCTGAACAGCTTTGCAGCACAGTAGCAATAATTGATTACGGAAAAATTATTGCTTACGGAAATCCGGAAGAACTCATTGCGAAAAACCCGGAATGCAATACCCTCGAAAATTTGTTTTTATATCACACCGGCAGAGATTTAAGAGATTGAAAATGCAAAAATTATTAGCATCCACTGGTAAGGAGTTTTTAGTGCTCATTCGCGATAAGGCAGGATTAGCCATTCTTTTTCTGATGCCTATGATAATGGTTCTCGTGATAACGCTGGTGCAGGATTTTGCTTTTCAAAGTATCAAAGAAAACCAGATTAAACTGCTTTTACTTGATAATGACAGAGATTCACTGGGAATATTTATAGCTAATGGTTTGAAGAACTCGGAATATTTCGTGGTAACGGAAAAATTAAACGGGAAAACCCCTTCTGACGATGCGGTACACAAAGCGGTAGCCGCCGGCGACTACCAGATAGGTATCATTATCCCCGCCCATGCCACCCAGGTAATCCGCTCCCATGCCCGGGCAAAAATCACGCGCATTTTTATGAGCCTGAAAATTAATACGCCTCTTCCCATTGTTGACGATACTGATTCGGTACGGCTGACTGTTCTTTTCGACCCGGTAATTAAAAGTTCATTTAAAAATTCTATACTCAGCACCCTCGACAAGTTTACCTCGAAAATAGAAGCCAAAGTGGCATTGGGCGAATTTGCCTACATACTTGCCAAAATGTTTAATCGTCCGATAACTAATTTACATTTCGACGACATGAGCATTGTACAACTCAATCCTTCCTATGCTGCAGACAGTAAATGGAGTATAATACCCAATTCGGTACAGCACAATGTACCTGCATGGACAATGTTTGCTATGTTTTTTCTGGTAATACCTCTTGCCGGCTGCATCATTAAAGAACGTGATGAAGGCAGTCTTTTCCGTCTTATGACTATGCCGGGTTCTTATTTTAAAATTTTTTCCGGGAAAATTATCGTTTATCTGGTAGTGTGCATCATCCAGTTTTTACTGATGATAGCCGTAGGGGTGTTTTTCTTGCCGATACTGGGATTGCCCCAACTGGTACTGGGTTCCAATTTTGCTGCAATGGCATTGATTGTACTTTCATCGGCATTAGCGGCACTGGGATACGGCATGGCTACGGGAGTATTCTTTAAAACCCATCAGCAGGCGGCATCATTTGGTTCTATTTCGGTAATCATAATGGCAGCATTGGGCGGTGTTTGGGTCCCCGTACATTTTATGCCACAGGTAATGCAACAGGTAGCAACGTATTCTCCTCTCAACTGGGGGCTAAACGGATTTTACGACATTTTTCTCCGCAATACCGGAGTATCTGGTATTTTGCCCGATGCTTTTAAACTGCTTGCCTTTTTTGCCATCACTTCAGGTATAGCTTATGTTGTTTTTCTCTGGAAAAGGAGATAGTAAAAAGGTTGTGTGTAAAACATTAATTATGGATCTCCTGACAGAGAATTTACAAAAAATAAAAAAATCCTTTCTATGGATATTAAAACCATAACTAATTATTTATAAGGCAGATGTAAAACATATTTTATCCTGAACTGAGGTTATTAGCAGTATTGTAACAGTAAAAATATCAGCTAATTATAACATTGCAGCATATAAGTCTATTGAAAAGGTGACTCAAAATAATTTGTATTGTTTGAAATCATAAAAAAAACCGGGAAGAATCCGGTTTTTATATTTTATCCACAATGGAAATATTGTTCTACAAGTTGCAGTATTTTTTCTTTATCGCGATGAATTTGTTCGCGAAGGTTTTTATCGTTAAAATTTTTGAGCCTTTGGATAATTCCTTCAATAATTGCGGGAGTGAATACTCCGTATTTAAGATAAATGTCTTTCTGTTTTGCAAGCATTTCAGCCGATTCCCAGCACGAAGCAGGAAGATGGTTCAGCCTGTTTAAGGTTTCTTTGTGTTCATCCATGAAAATATTAACATCCACATAGGCATTCCGGGCATTTTCAAGGGCATTTTCCATTTGCAGGCCGTGGCGGGCTGCAACAGTTAATCCTGCAAATAATAAGTAAATATCTGCTGAGCCATCCGGACAACGGAATTCCACAGTTTGCTTAAACGACAGATCGTTTGCTACAGTTTCTTCAATGGGGTTGGCATGTTTGTTCATATTATTAGCCCCCGACCAACCCAAAGGAACCCTAACCAAAACAGAACGGTTGCGGTCGCCCCAGCAAATATTTGTAGGAGCTTCCTGGTGTGGAACCAAACGGAAATAAGAAGTTGGATTCATATTTCCGAAAGCCGTGAGCGAAGGAGCTAAATACAGATACCCGGCAATGGCTTTTTTAGCAGTATCGTTTAACATTCCGTTTTCTACCATTTTGTTTATTCCATCTTTTACCAGTTTGGTATGCACGTGCAATCCGCTTCCGGCTTTACCTGTAGTAATTTTGGGTGCAAAAGAAACGGAAACGCCATACTTGTAAGCCAACGAACGAAGTATCCATTTGGCTACGACGAGTTGATCGGCGGCATCTTCAAGCGGAGCAGGAAGAAATTCTATTTCATTTTGTTCGTAATCAAGCCCATTCATATTAAAATTACCTACTTCCGAATGACCGTATTTTATCGTTCCACCAGTTTGAGCAATGGCATGCATGGCTTCCACCCTGAGTTGTTGCCATTTATTAAAAGGAGTAGATTCCTGGTATCCTTTCTGGTCGGGTGTGGGAAACAAATGATTTTGTTCACTTATAATATAATATTCGAGCTCCCCCATAACTTCAAACGATAAACCGGTTTCCATCTGAAGTGCTTCATGTGCTTTCCGCAAAATATATTGGGGTGAACTGGCAAGCGGTTCGCCGTCTTTGTTGTAAAATGCACAGAGAATATCGAGAGTAGGAATAGAGGCAAAAGGGTTTAAAAAAGCAGTTCTGTATCGTGGAATCACATACAAATCGCTGGAACCGGCTTCCACATAACTAAACAGGCTGGAACCATCCACTCTTTCACCGGAAGTTAAAATGCTTTCAAGATGTTTTTTGCTGTTGATAACAAAATTGAGGGTTTTCAATCGCCCGTCTCCGCCCACGAATCTGAAATTAATCATTTTAATGTCATGGGCTTCAATAAACTTTACTAAATCGTTGCGTGTAAAATCCCCGGCAGGCTTATTCAAGTAGCGAACAAGGGGATTGGGGTTCATATCAATGATATTCGTCATAACTTATGTATTATTAAGAGGGCACAAAGTTAGACTTTTTACATATTCGGCAAAATACAGTGGCAATTACTTTTTCGACAAACTGTGTAAATAACTATCAAGCAATTTTTGTGCTGCCACATAGGCACTTATCTTCCCCTCAAGGACATTTTGTTCGGCAGAAGGAAGAGTTTTTTTAATTAAAGGATACCGATAAAAACTGTCGGAAAGCTGAAATTGGATATAGTCCGACATTATTTGTTGCGACTGTTCTTTTCTTTTTTGGAGAAAATATCCGTTTCTTTTTGTGAGGTCAATATAATCGAGTACAGTTTTCCAGATTCTGCTAACACCGTCCTTAGTAACAGCAGAACAAGTATCTACCTTAGGTTCCCATCCCGAAGGAGGTGGCGGAAATAAATGTAATGCGTTTGTATATTCGGTTTTAGCAAGATTTGCCTTGGTTATGTTATCGCCATCAGCCTTATTGATAATTATCGCATCAGCCATTTCCATAATGCCGCGTTTAATTCCCTGCAATTCGTCACCGGCACCGGCAAGCATCAGTAACAGAAAAAAATCCACCATTCCATACACAGATGTTTCCGATTGACCCACACCAACGGTTTCAACAAAAATCACATTAAATCCGGCAGCTTCACATAAAATAATGCTTTCGCGTGTTTTCCGCGAAACGCCACCTAACGAACCTGCTGAAGGGGAAGGACGTATAAAAGCAAGTGAATCAACGGCAAGTTCTTCCATTCGTGTTTTATCTCCCAGGATGCTTCCTTTCGAGCGCTGACTACTGGGGTCAATAGCCAAAACCGCCAGTTTGTTCCCATTTCTGGTTAAATACCGTCCGAGAGCTTCGATAAATGTACTTTTCCCAACACCCGGAACGCCTGTAATGCCTAACCTGATGGAATTTCCGGAGTACGGCAAACATTTTTCAATAATTTGCTGCGCCAAGTGCTGGTGTTCGGGGAGCACACTTTCAATGAGGGTTATCGCACGGCTAAGGATTGTTCTGCTACCGGAAAGAATTCCATCCAGATATTCATCAACCGAAATCTTTGGCGTTTTATGCTTTTGTATTTTATTGATTATTGATGGATTAACAGATGATGGCTGTTCAATACCCTCTTGCACTCTGAGTGCAGAATTGAAGTTTTCGTTAATTTTAGTCATAAAACCAGTCAGATGGATTGTGAATTTTGTAAAGCAAAAATATACATTTTTAAAAAGTATTACTACCTTTGCAGCCCTTTAAAACTCTCCGTAGCTCAGCCGGTAGAGCAATTGACTCTTAATCAATGGGTCCGGGGTTCGAGTCCCCGCGGGGAGACAGATATTCAGGATTAGATTTTTTGAAGAGTTTTAAAGTTAAAAAAGAAGAAGAAAACAAAATTTGTTCTTGGAAATAGAGTAAATACATTCGGGATAAACTCCGCCTGGTAGCGTATCCCGATAGGGTTCGGGAGGGTCGCTGGCTCTCAATCCTGATAATACAAGCGAATTTCGGGATATAGTCCCGAAGGTTCGGGATAAACTCCGCTTGGTAGCGTATCCCGATAGGGTTCGGGAGAGTCGCTGGCTCTCAATCCTGATAAATACAAGCGAATTTCGGGATGTAGTCCCGAAGGTTCGGGATAAACTCCGCCTGGTAGCGTATCCCGATAGGGTTCGGGAGGGTCGCTGGCTCTCAATCCTGATAATACAAGCGAATTTCGGGATGTAGTCCCGAAGGTTCGGGATAAACTCCGCCTGGTAGCGTATCCCGATAGGGATCGGGAGAGTCGCTGGCTCTCAATCCTGAAATACAAGCGAATTTCGGGATGTAGCGCAGCCTGGTAGCGTACTTCGTTCGGGACGAAGGGGTCGCAGGTTCAAATCCTGTCATCCCGACTACCATTGCCACTTTAGCTCAGTTGGTAGAGCGGCGCATTCGTAATGCGTAGGTCGTGGGTTCAAGTCCCATGAGTGGCTCTTTTCTTTATTTTCAATGTCGTATTTCTTGTATATCCTTCTAAGTGAAAAAAATGAAAAGTTCTATATCGGTTCTTCCAACGACCCGGAACGAAGACTTTACGAACATAATATTGGGCATACTACTTCTACCAAGTCTGGTATACCTTGGAAAATCATATTCCTAAGAAAATTCTCGGAACGTTCGGATGCCATCCGGGAAGAATTGCGTCTCAAACGCATGAAAAACAAAAAATAGGCGTAATGGACATTTTTGATGCTGTTTATTTTCATGATTTTTTATTCACCTTGTGTTTAATTTAATAGTTTTGTTTATCAAGTAAGCGGAAGCAGGCTCTGCTGAGGAGCAACCTGTCAGGAATAACTTGATTGACTGGAATGGTCATAAAGGCTGGCAAATGTC